>Ga0224495_10000411_pt1 | contig 34637 bp, 37 predicted proteins | sample SF_Jul11_sed_USG_FD_168128 | JGI IMG/M metagenome (GOLD analysis project Ga0224495, IMG submission 168128) | Sediment microbial communities from San Francisco Bay, California, United States - SF_Jul11_sed_USGS_4_1 | ecosystem: Environmental > Aquatic > Marine > Sediment | place: USA: California... | reverse complement strand
GACTATACGCGGATACTGTTCACCTTCATCATCTTTACTATATCGATCAATGTGCTGTCGGGGATCATGCACGGGACCGGAGACACGAAGACACCGCTATATGCAGTGCTGATCGTGAACATCCTGCACGTGATGATTGCCTATCCGCTGATCTACGGAAAGTTCGGTCTCCCGCACCTGGGCGTCAAAGGCGCGGCGATCGCGATCGCCGTATCAGAGTGTTTTGGAGCTGTCTTTCTGTTCCTCCGGTCGATCAGCCGGAAATATATTGTTCTGTCCGGCAGGTTCGATATGCCGTTGACCGGTTTGATGATCAAGCTGGGCTGGCCGATCATGTTCGACCGGTTCCTGCAGAATGCCGGGTCCATGCTGTTCGCCAAAGTGATCCTGCTCTACGGGACTTCCGTGTACGCGGCGCACCAGGTGGGTCTCGCGATCGAGGCGTTCTCCTTCATGCCGGGGTACGGCATTGCGGTAGCGGCCGCAACCATGGTGGGACAGAACCTCGGAGCGGGCAGGTCGGATGAAGCGCGGGTATCCGCTGCGGAAGCGAACCGGCTCGCGGTCATCCTTATGGCAGGCATGGCACTGGTCTTCTTCTTTTTCCCGTACCTGCTTCTCAGGGTATTTACGAGCGATCCCGAAGTGATCGGCTATGGTATACTGTACATGAAGATCGTTGCCTTCGCGCAGGTTCCGCTGGCCATTACCATGGTGCTGACAGGGTCTCTCCGCGGAGCTGGTGATACGGGCTTCATCATGTTCGCGACTATCGCGGGCATGTGGCTTGTCAGGATACCGGTGACCGCGTTCCTTGCCACGATCATGCATGCGCCCATCCGCTATGTCTGGTCGGTCATGATCCTCGACTGGCTTGTGCGGTTGTCCATTCTTGCGTGGCGCTACAGAAGAGAACGGTGGGGGCGGATCGAAATCTAGGATGAAAAGAACAATGTGTGGGAAACGAGGAGGGAACAATGCCTGATCTTATGCAGATGATCGGCAAGGAAGTGGAGATCATCGCGAACGGGATGTCCTATCGCGGAACGCTGATCGAGGTGACGGAAAGCGAGGTCAATGTCAAGACCTTGCTGCAGTGGCTCTCGCTTCCCGCGTCCAGCGTAAGCTCCATAAAGCTTGCGGAAAAACGCTCTACAGCGGTAGCGGACAAACTGACTGTGACGATCGACGGCGCAGACGAGATGGATGCTGCGGAAGGCACCGTTGAGGCGGAAATCGTGGAAGATGCGGAAGAGATAGAGATCATTGATGATTTTGAGGAGGTCGACGAACCTGGCAAGTAGTGTCCGCGGCCGTCTCTCGACAGCCCTTCGCCCCGTCTGCAGTTATCGACTAGTTCTCGATGCGCAATTTCTTCAGCTTCCGATAGAGGGTTGCAAGGTCGATCCCCAGCCGTTCCGCAGCAGCTTCCTTGTTGCCCTTGTTCTCCGCCATGCTCCGCTTGATATACTCCCTTTCAAAATCATCCAGCGCCTGGCGCAAAGACGATGTGGCCATTCCCTCCACATCGAGTGTCCGGAACTTGTCCGGCAGGTCGTGGAGCGTGATGAGGTCGCCCTCGGTAAGGACGATCGCCCGCTCCAGGGTGTTTCCGAGTTCCCTGATGTTGCCCGGCCAGTCGTAGGCCATCATTGCCTGCATGGCCTCGTAGTCGATGTCCTTGATGCTCTTGCCGGCGTCACGGGAAAATTCCCCGATAAAATGCTTGATCAGCACGGGCAGGTCGTCCCGCCGCTCCCGGAGCGACGGCATGCGGATCTCGATGACGTTCAGGCGATAGTAGAGATCCTCGCGGAAACGGTGGTCCTGCACGCGCTGGGCGAGGTCGGCGTTGGTCGCCGCTATGATGCGCACGTCCACGGTGATCACCCGCGTGTCTCCAACGGGCTTCAACTCCTTGGTCTGGATAACGTGGAGCAGCTTTACCTGCAGGGCAGCGGGAAGGTCCCCGATCTCATCGAGAAACAGGGTGCCTTCGTTCGCCATGGTGATGAGGCCCTTCTTGTCCTCGACCGCAGAGGTAAAGGAGCCTTTCTTATGGCCGAAGAGCTCGCTTTCCAGAAGCGTCTCCGGGATCGCGCCGCAATTGATCGAAATGAAGGGTTTGTCCTTTCGCGGACCGTTCTCATGGATGGCCTGGGCCACCAGGCTCTTGCCGGTCCCGCTCTCTCCGGTGATCAGGATGTTGGTCTTGCTCGGGATGACCTTTTCCATCACCGAGAATATCTTCTGCATGGCGTCCGATGAACCGATGATGTTCTTGAACGTAGCGCGGCGTTGGCTGAGCTCCTGGCGCAGGATCTGGTTCTCCCGCTGGAGATTGCGGCTTTCGACAATGCGTTTGAGCGTGAGCCTGATATCGTCGTTGATGAAAGGCTTGGTGATATAATCCACGGCGCCGGCGCGCATGGCCTCGACCGCCGATCCCACGGACGCGAATGCGGTCATCATGATAACCGATGTTTCCGGGCTGATCCGCTGCGCCTCCCGCAGAACGCCGAATCCGTCCATCTTTTCCATCTTGATGTCGGTCATGATGATATCGAAAGACCGCCGGGTAATGATCTCCACGGCCTGCTCTCCATTGTGGGCCTCGGTCACCGAGTAGCCTTCCTTGGAGAGTATGATGTTCAGGGCGCGGCAGATGTCCTTTTCATCATCAACGACCAGTATGTTCGTTATTTCCATTGCTGAGCTCCTTGGACGTTTCGGTAAGGATGGGCAGGATCACGGTGAAGGTGGTCCCGCTGCCGAGCGTGCTCGCGACCTTGATGTCGCCCTTGAACCGTTTCACGATGTTGTAGCTGACGGACAGGCCTAGACCGGTGCCTTTTCCGACCTCCTTGGTCGTGTAAAAGGGATCGAATATCTTTGCCAGGGAATCGGTCGGGATGCCGGTCCCCGTGTCGGTTATACTGATAGCGACAGCGTCGCGGCCCTGGTCATCTCTGGATTGGCCGCTCGCTACGATAAGTTTTCCTCCGTCGGGCATTGCGTCGAGAGCGTTCAGGATGATGTTGATGATAACCTGGGAGATCTGCCCGTCATCAAGCAGCAGCTTCGGGAGCCCCGACGCAAAGTTCGTCGATATTTCGATGGTGCTTTTCATGCGCTTGTCGAGACGCATCAGGTCGAGCGATGACCGAAGGATATCGTTGACCTCAACCAGCTTGCTGTTCGAGGAGTCGGGCCGCGCGAAGGTGGACATCTGGCGGACGATGTCCGTGATCCGCTGAATATGGTTGTTGATGATGTCGAGACTGCTCTGGGTAAACTCGTCCGTGGCCATTTCACGCAGCAGCTGTGCGAAGGTCGAGATCGACGTCAGGGGATTTCCGATCTCATGGGCGACCCCGGCCGCGAGCCTGCCAAGGGCGGCCAGCTTTTCCGAGTGCAGAACCTGCTGCTCGAGCTTCCGTGAGGTCGCGGTCTCCTTGTCGACCTTGACCTCGAGCTCGACCGTGTATTTTTTCAGCGCTTCCTCGAGCAAAACCCGCTTGGTCACGTTGCTGCTCGTGATGATGATGCCGGAAATGTTCCCCGCGATGAGCAAGGGGCTGACATGCATGTCCAGATAGACCGGTTCCGGCTGAAGGCCGGCGATGGGGTATTCCTTGATCTCGAAACTGTTGCCTGAGCTCACGGTCTTGTGCAGGAGCGCTTCGATCGGGATGCCGTCGTAGGGCCGCAGCGGTTCGGAAAATATACGGAAGAACGATTTCCCGATGAGATCGTTTTTCGATCGACCGAGGGTCTTCGCCTGGGCGGTGTTTACGGTTGTGACGAGCATTTCGCGATCGAGGACCAGGAGATTTGTCTTGGTGTTCTCGATGATGTTCTCCAGGTAATTCTTGGCGATGACGATCTCCTGCTCCAGCTTGCGCTGGTTCTCGAGGTGGCGCGCCTTCTCCTCGAACTTGATTTTTTTCGTGTAGGTGATGATCGACACCACGGACGCTGTGAGCGTCGCGACGAATATGGAAATGATCAGGAAGGAATAGAACATGCGGCTTTTCTGCATGAGGGCGATCACGTCGGTGTAGGGCGCAGATACCACGACGATCCAGGTGCGGGTCCCCACGGGGATGGAAAAGTAGGCTGCCACCTTGTTCTCGCCGCCCGGCGCTTCGTAATATCCGAAGGTCTCTGCTTCGCCTTCGATCATCTTTTTTTCTGAATCAAAGGACCGGTGGCACTGAAAGCAGGATGTGTCCGTTTGGAAAAGGTTCTTGCCGACCATCTGGGGCTGTGTGGGATGGTAGAGAAGGGTGCCGGCGCTGTCCATCATCCAGGCGTACCCCCGGGTGCCGGACTTCACCGGAGCCAGGTATTTCTGGGTGATGCCATCCATCGATAGAAGGGCGAGCACGATCCCGCCGAAGGAGGGCTCGCGGTCAGCTGCGCCGCGGTAGATCGGGGCCGCGATGATGAAGTTTTTCGCATTTCCCGGAAGTCCCGCCGGGCCAAGCAGCTCAGTTATGATCCTCTCGTGGCGACGGAGGCCCCGGGCTTTGATGAAGTAGTCTTCCTTCGACAGGTTGCCGCCTTCTCTGCCGGGAGCGGAGCTGTCGTACAGGATGGTCCCGTCAGGGCCCACAATGCGGATGGTGACCAGGATGTCGCTTTCCAGATGGAAGTGCACGTTCTCGACAACGGAGCGGGCGCGGGGACCGATGGAGCCGGCGGCAACGTCAGGCAGCCGGGAAATGACGCTGATGTCCTTGTATACGTGATCAATGAAACCATCAATGTTGATGGCGACCTGCTGGGCAAGAAGCAGTTGCTGCTTGTTGAACTGAACTGCCATCTCGTTCTGAAGGGTCTGGTGGAATATCTGGCCGAGAATGATGATCAGGGACAGTATGAACAAGGAGGCGAGAACAAGAAGAACAGGCGTTAGGAGCCCCTTGTTGCGAAGAGTGCTGATAAGCCGAAGCATGGGCTACTTTACAGCCAACAAGTGAGGAAAGTCAAGGGGTTCGGCAGGGCGATTGTCAGGCAGAGAAATGCGGCCGGCAGGAGAAGCAAGGCGGTCGAAGATCAACGGTTGCCCAGAATTGTCTTGATCTTGGAGAGGATGTCCATGGGGCTGAACGGCTTTACGATATATTCATCAGCGCCTGCTTCTTTGCCCCGTTCCTGTTCTGCGACCTGCCCTTTGGCCGTCAGGATGATGATATGGGTCTGCTTGAGCGCTGGGTCTTCCTTGATGGTTTTACAGACATCATAACCGTTGATCTCCGGCATCATGATATCCAGGAACAGTACATCAGGATGGTGTTCCCGGACCATTCTGATGGTGTCCTTGCCGTCCTTGGCAAGGAACAATTCATATCCCTCATCCTCAAGCAGGTAGGTCAAGGCATCCCTGATATTTTCATTGTCGTCGGCGATCAGGATCTTTTTTTGCATGGTCGTCATAGAGAATCCTTTGTAAGCTCAAATGTATCTGATGGAAGGGATGATTGTCAAGCAATTAATTATCTCCGCTCCAAGTAAAATTCGTTCACGCTGTGAAGTTGCAGGGAGGTGCAGTTTTACCAATACAAACATATTGTAAATGGGCCGGGGGTGGAGTAAGATTTCCCCGTTGCAACGGCGGAAGACCGTGCTGGAATCTTCTCCGACCAAGGCGGAATATCCGGGTGTGTCATGCGGGCTCGCCTGCTTCCGAATGTTATTATCACCGCAGTTTATTTTGAATCTGTTGCCAAGAATTGGTCATTTTGTCAGGGAGGGACATGGAGCGGTTCGGGATCGATCATCATGCAGTCCTGCGTCGGGCGCTCAGGAAAGGCGGAGAGTATGCGGACCTGTTCGTGGAAACGACATCTCCCCTGAGCATCCAGTGCGAGGACAACAGGATCGAAAAGGTTCTTGCCGGTTTTGAATGCGGCGCCGGATTGCGGTTGATCTCCGGTCTGAGAACGGCATACGCTTATACCAATGAGATAACGACAGCATCGTTGCTGGAGCTTGCCGATGCCGTGAGTCTTGCCGCTTCGAGCAGCGAGTCCCCCCCTGTGTCCGTCATCAGACTAGAGCGTTCCGGCTATTTTCGGGGGGGATCTGTTCGGATCGCTCCCGGTTCCGTTCCGATCGAGCGGAAAACGGCTCTCGTCCGTGAAGCGAACCGTGTTGCCCGGGCCATCGATCCCCGCATTCGGCAGGCCATGGTGACCTATCGGGAGAACCGGCAGCAGGTCCTGATCGCCAACTCCGAGGGCAGGTTCATCGAGGATGACCGGCAGTATTTGACAGCGCTGGTACACGTAGTGGCTGTGCAGGACGGGATCGTCCAGACTGGATACGAGCCCGTCGGCGGGCTGACGGGCATGGAACTTTTCGAGACCGCTCCGCTCGAACAGGCGGCCGTTATTGCGGGCCGGCGCGCGGTCATGATGCTGTCCGCCCGGAAAGCTCCGGCAGGTCGGATGCCGGTCGTGCTGTCATCTGAAGCGGGCGGAACCATGATCCATGAGGCAGTGGGCCACGGCCTGGAGGCCGATCTGGCTCAGGCGGGACTCTCGGTATATTCAGGGAAAAGGGGACAGCAGATAGCCACGCCATTGATCACGGTGCTCGATGATTCGACCTTGGCGGGAAAGCGTGGATCTTTCCGGTTCGATGATGAAGGGACCGAAGCGCAGCGCACGGTCCTGGTGGAGCGCGGGGTCCTCAAAACGTACCTCTACGACAGGATTTCGGCCATGAAGGACGGTGTCCGGTCAACAGGAAACGGAAGACGGGAAACCTACCGGCATCGACCCATTCCGCGAATGACGAACACTATGATTGCTCCGGGGACGGATTCGCCTGCAGGGATACTGCGGGACACGCCGCAGGGCCAGTTCGTACGGAAGATGGGCGGCGGCCAGGTAAATACGGTGAACGGCGAGTTCGTGTTCGAGGTGAGCGAAGGTTATCTTATCGAGAACGGTAAGATCGGCGAACCGGTGCGGGGCGCGACGTTGATCGGGAGCGGACCCTCGGTCATGATGTCCATCGACCGGGTCGGCAGCGACCTGGGATTCTCGATCGGAACCTGCGGCAAGGATGGGCAGGGCTCTCCGGTCAGCGACGCCCAGCCAACGCTCCGCATACCGGATATCACCGTAGGCGGTGAAGTGGCCTGATACGACGGCTCCTGGCGGAGCGATAATGTTCGGGACAGGCAGGGAGCAGGGGTTCATGATACGGACAGCTATCATTACCTTGAGCGACAAGGGATCAAGGGGCGAACGGAGTGACGAGAGCGGTGCTGCAATCCGTGAGATCATCGCCCGGCTCAACGCGTCCGTCAGCCATTATGAGGTTCTTCCTGACGAGCGTAGATCTATTGCTGATACCCTTGCGAGACTGTCAGACTCCGGCGAGGTGGACCTTATCCTGACCACTGGAGGGACCGGCGTTGCACCTCGCGATGTGACCCCTGAGGCGACGCGGGAGGTCATCGATAGGGAACTTCCCGGCATGGCCGAGGCCATGCGGGCCGCAAGTCTTTTAAAGACACCTCATGCAATGATCTCCCGCGCTGTTGCGGGGATCAGGGGCCGGACGCTCATCATCAACCTTCCCGGGAGCCCCCGCGCGGTTCGTGAGAACCTTGAGGTGGTGCTTCCCGCAGTGGTCCATGCGGTCGAGAAAATCCAGGGCGATCCGTCGGATTGCGGAACCAGTTCCTGAACCGTGCGGAGGGCATCACGGCAGAGGTGTTGACAAGATCCTTCCCCATTTGCTACAGTGAGTCTCGCTGCAGGAACCATTCTGAACCATACCTCAAAGTAAAGATTATCTTCACTACCAAGGAGCATGCATGTTCTGTCCCCAGTGCGGCAGGGAAGTAAGTGCTGATCAACCATTCTGCCACGGTTGCGGCGTGAATATTCGCGACGCAAGTCCGGCAGTGGAAGGTCGAACCAGGACCCCCTGGGAGGACCGGTCCACGGTAGGCGGGTTGCGCGGCATCATGGAGACGCTGAAGGGGTCGTTATTCGCGCCGGGCAATTTTTTCAAGAACATGCCGGTCACCGGAGGCCTGACGGACCCGATCGTCTACGCGCTCATCACCGGGATGGTCGGCATCATGGCATTCTATCTCTGGCAGACGCTGCTCCATGACGCCCTTCCCGTGATGATGCCGCATGATATCAAGGGACCGGCTGCCTTTGACGCTCTGTCCGGGATACACATCGCTGTTATCGCGTTTGCTGCGCCGTTCTCCATTATTCTCAACCTCTTCATCTGGTCGGGATTGCTGCATCTTCTCTTGCTGCTCGTGCAAGGCGCTAAGAACGGTTTTGAGGCCACGTTTCGGGTCGCCGCATACAGCTACGGCGCCAATATCTTCCTGGCCGTCCCATTCTGTGGATGGCCCCTGGCCATCGTCTGGAGCATTGTCCTTGTGATCATCGGTCTCAAGGAAAGCCATGGCACGACCGGCGGAAAATCTGCATTTGTCGTCCTCTTTCCCCTGATCATGTGCTGCGCTGCAGCAGTCCTGTTCTCTGTGCTGATCCTCGGTACGGTCGCTGCATCGCTCGGGACCATGACCAATCAGCCGTGGAAATAGGGACGCCGGGCCGGGGATAAGAGTGTCCAGCCCACATGACGGATGAAGGTATGCCATGCAACTTACACGTAAAAAACGGGTGGCCGGTGATATAGAATTCGGTATTATCTACGGTTGCATCGTTCTTCTTATGCTGGTTGCAGCCCGTACACTTCCGCTCCTCACGGTCCTGCCGATATGTTTTTTTCACTCGGTGACGGCTCTGCCCTGTCCAACTTGCGGATCTACTAGGGCTGTTCGGGAGTTGGCATTTGGCAATTTGGGCAGCGCATTCCTCATGAATCCTCTCATCGCAGTCTTGATAGTCGTTGCCCTGTCGGTCCTTGCAGCGAATGTGGCCATGTTGGTGTTCAGAATACAACGTCCTGTCCTGTTATTTACCTCCCGGGAATATCTCGTCATCCGCATATCGATCGTGCTGTTCGTTCTCATAAATTGGGCCTACTTGATCATTGCACGAACCTGACAGTTATCGAACTTCCGCATAATTGTTCCCTGTAAAATCAATTAATTGTTTACATTTAAGTATCAGTATGATAGTATTAACAGCTCGGCTAGATTATCCTTTTTTATTGAATGGTTAGGGGGTCATGTGGATCGAGCTGTCATTGGTGTGGACCTCGGCGGTACGAACCTGCGTTCTGCACTGCTGACCGAAGGTGGTGACATTCTTGACAGGCATAAACAGGCAACAGGTGTCGTAGAAGGACACGAGAAAGTGATCCGCCGCCTGATCGAGAACATCAGGATTCACCTCAGGAATGCCGAAAGACGTGGACTCAAAGTCATGGCTGTCGGTGTTGGTGCTCCCGGCGTTATCCACGCAGATTCCGGGGTCGTGGTAAAATCACCGAATTTCCCCGACTGGAACAATCTCCCGCTGAAGCAGGAATTGGAAGGGGTGCTCGGCATCCCGGTATTCATCGAGAATGACGCGAATGCAGCAGCGCTCGGTGAACAATGGCGCGGTGCGGGTAAGAACGTCCAGAGCATGATCTTTCTAACATTGGGAACGGGCGTTGGAGGCGGGATCATCCTTCAAGGCCGGATCTGGCACGGCGCCGATGGCATGGCAGGCGAGATCGGCCATATGACCATTGTGCCCGACGGCAGGCAGTGCGGATGCGGCAACCAGGGATGCCTCGAGATGTACGCATCAAGCCGCGGAATCATCATGAACTACCAGGAGGCCTGTGCCTCCGATCGTACGAATGCCGGAGCTCGCGATGCGGCAACATCGGAAATGATCTACCAGGCTGCGGGATCGGGTGAAAAACATGCGCTGCATGCTGTTGATGAAATGGGCAGGTTTCTGGGGATCGGGATCGCGAACCTGATCAATATATTCAATCCTGAAATGGTGGTGGTCGGCGGAGGTGTAAAGGACGCCTGGTCCTTGTTCATCGATGCTGTACGTCGCGAGGTCGGGAGACGCGCCTTTGCCTATCCTGCGGAGCGGACCAAGATCGTACCATCGGTGCTGGGCGATGATGCGGGCATGGTCGGTGCCGCGGCGGTTGCGTTCAGCCGTGTCGGCGTTCTATCCTGATGAGCATCATGTGAAGCGGGAACGATGTATTAATATCTATGTCGAACAAAAATATCAGAAATTTCTGTATCATAGCCCATATCGATCACGGCAAGTCAACGCTTGCTGATCGTCTGCTTGAGTTCACCGGAGCCCTGTCGGACCGGGAAATGGCCGCCGCAGGAAGGGACCAGGTCCTGGATGATATGGACCTTGAGCGCGAACGGGGCATAACCATCAAAGCGCACGCGGTGCGCCTGGGCTATAAAGCGGGCGACGGTCAGGAGTACATCCTGAACCTCATCGATACGCCGGGTCATGTTGATTTCACCTATGAGGTATCGCGGAGCATGGCTGCCTGTGAAGGCGCGCTGCTGGTCGTAGATGCTTCCCAGGGGGTTGAGGCGCAAACGCTCGCGAACGTATATCTCGCGCTGGATCATAATCTTGAGATCATTCCGGTGATCAATAAGATCGATCTCCCCAGCGCCGATGTCGAAGAGGCAAAACATCAGATCGAGGATGTCATCGGGCTCGACTCCGCAGGGGCGATACCGGCCTCCGCGAAGGAAGGCATCGGGACGCGCGAGATACTCGAATCCATCGTAAAGACCATCCCCGCGCCCAGTGGTGAGGAAACATCGCCACTCCGCGCGCTTCTCTTCGATTCCTGGTACGACGCCTATCAGGGTGTTGTCGTGCTGGTACGCGTGATGGAGGGCATGGTGCGGCCCGGGCAGAAGATAAAACTGTGGTCCACGGGCGGCTTCTATGAAGTGCAGTCCGTAGGCACGTTTACGCCGAAACAGGAGCAGACCAGGCAGCTCTCCGCAGGCGAAGTGGGATATGTCATCGCCGGCATCAAGCGGGTGGCCGACGCGAAGATCGGCGATACGATCATCGATGTCCAGCATCCGGCGCAGCAGCCGCTGCCGGGGTATAAAGAAGTGAAACCCATGGTCTTCGCCGGTCTTTACCCCGTGAACAGCGACGACTATCCTGAGCTCAAGGACGCCCTGGAAAAACTGCGATTGAACGATTCCTCGTTCACCTATGAGCCCGAGACCTCCCTGGCACTGGGATTCGGCTTTCGATGCGGATTTCTCGGGCTGCTGCATATGGATATCATCAAGGAACGGCTGGAGCGGGAATTCAAGCTTTCCCTGATCCCCACGGCGCCAACGGTCGTGTATCGCGTGACCAAGCTGGACGGCGAGGTCGTTCTCGTGGACAACCCCGCGAAGCTGCCGCCGGTCCAGGATATCCTGAAAGTCGAAGAGCCTTTTATCAACGCGTCGATCATCACCCCGGAAACCTACGTGGGCTCGTTGATCGCTTTGTGCCAGGAGCGGCGCGGCATCCAGAAGGACATCACCTATATCACTCGCGACCGGGTGCAGATCCACTACGAACTGCCCCTGAATGAGATCGTTATGGACTTCTATGACCGCCTCAAATCGCTGACCAAGGGGTATGCGTCGCTCGATTATGAGATTTCTGGGTATGTGGAATCGGACCTGGTGAAGCTGGACATGCTGTTGAACGGCGAGCCGGTGGATGCGCTCTCGCTTATTACTCATCGGGACAAGTCGCAGTCCCGGGGACGGCAGCTTGCTGAAAAGCTTAAAGAGGTCATTCCCCGGCAGATGTACGAGGTCGTGATCCAGGCGGCGGTCGGCGCAAAAGTGATCGCGCGGGAGAACGTCAAGGCGCTTCGCAAGAATGTTCTTGCCAAGTGTTATGGCGGGGATATCACGCGCAAGCGAAAGCTCCTTGAGAAGCAGAAGGAAGGAAAGAAACGAATGAAGCAGATCGGGAGCATCGAGCTTCCCCAGGAAGCGTTTCTCGCTGTGTTGAAAATGGGCGACTAGGCTGCCCCGCGGTTACGGAGGTTTCATGGCAGAGGACAATGATCAGGAAGAACCAAAGCGTATCAAGTCTTTTTACAAGGAATGGGTCGAACCATTCCTTATCGCTGCCGTGGTCGCGCTGTTCATCCGACAGTTTGTCGTGGAGGCTTTCAAGATTCCCTCGGGTTCCATGATCCCGACACTAACGATCGGGGACCATCTGCTGGTGAACAAGTTCATATACGGCCCCCGCATCCCCTTTACCGATACCAGGATCTTCTCCTGGAAGGAGCCAAAGCGGGGAGATGTCATCGTGTTCAAGTATCCTGAGAACGAGGACAAGAACTTTATCAAGCGTATCATCGGGCTTCCGGGAGACAAGATACAGATCAACAGCGGAAAACTGCTCATCAACAACGAGGTCGTTCCATTCGAAGAACAGGGCGAGGAAAAGAGTAATGATCGCGACAACGAGCCCTTCGGTTCTCCGGCGCGGATCGGAACGGAGCGCCTGGGAACCATGGTCCATCTGGTTCAGTTCCTGCAGGACCAGAAAGACAAAAATTTCGGGCCCGTGACCGTGCCCAAGGACTCCGTTTTTGTCATGGGCGATAATCGCGACAACAGCCAGGACAGCAGGATATGGGGTTTCGTGAAATACGAGAAGATCCTAGGCAGAGCGTTGATCATTTATTGGTCCTGGGACGGCAATGACCGGTGGCTGCGGTGGGAACGCATCGGGAACCTGATCAGATGACAACGAGAGGAGATCGTGGCATGATGGTATGTTCCGGCGAACGGGGTGCAAGTAATTTAAAAGTTTTCTTGCTGCTTCTTGTGATATTTTCAGTTGTACATATTGGCATTAAGTGGCTTTCTGTAAACATGGACTTCTGGCGCCTGGAAGATGATATTAAATCAAAGGCGACCATGGGGCAGGTGCTGAAGGATGATGAGATAAAGAATGACCTCGCCGTGAAGGCAAAAGGGTACGACCTTCCGTTAACGGCGGAGAATTTCCTGATCTTGCGTCACGAGGATCGGCAAATAATGACGATTACCACTGCGTGGGAAGTTGAAGTCCGCTATTTTTGGGGGGTATGTGGCGAGCGATGCGTCCAAACGTACCATTTCGAACCAAAGGGTGAGGGAAGCTACGCAGCGAAGTGATCCGCCAATGCCATGGCGTGCTTTTGCGGAGGATGGCGGGGATGGTGTAATCAACTGGAGGATGCTCGTAGTATGATTCGAAGCATGACAGGATTCGGGAGAGGTGACCAGAGCGGTGAGCGGGGCGGATACTCCGTGGAAATGCGCTCGGTGAACAACCGTTATCTCGATGTGCAGGTAAAAACGCCGCGAAACCTCGGCGCACTGGAGCCGCGGATCAGGAAGGCCGTACAAGGTTCATTTGCCCGGGGCAGAATAGATGTTTTCGTCAACAGGACCGGCAGTGACGCCGCCGCCGTGAAGCTCACCGCTGACCATCATCTTGCAGAACAGTATCTCACTATTGTCAGGGAGCTCCAGCATCGCTTTTCGCTTCCCGGCGAGGTCAGTGTTGCAACGGTCCTTGGGCTTCCCGATGTTATATCCCGAGAGGATTCCAGCGACGATCCCGAAGCCTTATGGAGCATGCTCGCTCCGGCACTTGACCAGGCAATGGAACGGCTGCGGACCATGCGCAGCGATGAAGGTGCTGCTCTGGCCGGTGATATAGCAGGCCGGCTCGAATCCATCGCAAGCATGACATCGGTCGTAAGGGACCGGGCCCCGGAGACCGTGGAGCAGGCCCGCCGCAGAATGACCGAAACCGTTGCCCGAATATTAAAGGAGCAGCCGGACCCCCAGCGGATCGCACAGGAAATAGCAATTTTGGCCGAGAGGACTGATGTGACCGAGGAGCTGACGAGGCTGGACAGCCATCTTACCCAGTTCCGTCGTTTGCTCGCAGGGACGGACGGCGATCCTGTTGGAAGGAAACTTGACTTCCTGATCCAGGAAATGGGACGGGAAGTGAACACGATAGCTTCGAAGGCCATGGATTCCCATATCGCCATGACCGTGGTCACCATGAAGGCCGAACTCGAAAAGATCCGAGAACAGGTCCAGAACATCGAGTAGGGGAGCGGCACACAATCTGCCGGAACTCCTAAATGCCTTTCTCTGTACGGGAAGGATCCCAGGTCTGGGATTGGCCGAGAAGGAGGATCTATGAACGCGCGGAACGGAGCGCTGTTCGTGGTATCCGCGCCGTCGGGTGCGGGCAAAACAACACTCTGCAAAGCGATCACCGAATCAATGGAGAATCTGACACATTCGATCTCCTATACGACCAGGAAACCGCGTCCCGGCGAACTTGACAGCAGGGATTACTATTTTATCGACGAAGATAGATTTCGAACGATGGTAGCGGCCGGCGATTTTGCCGAGCATGCCCAGGTGCATGGGAACCGATATGGAACATCGAAGCGCGTCCTGGACGACATGGTCCATGACGGCATCGATGTGATCCTGGATATCGATACCCAAGGCGCACGGCAGATCAGGGCGGCTTACGAGGGCGCGGTCTTTATTTTTATCATGCCGCCTTCGCTGGCGATCCTGGAGGAGCGGCTGCGGAACCGGAAGTCGGACCGAGAGGAAGATATTCGCAATAGGCTGCGGCGAGCGATAGACGAGATCCGTGAGTACGAACTCTATGATTATATTGTAGTGAATCGCGATTTTGACCGGGCGCTTTCTGAACTGAGATCGATCATCGCCGCAGAGAGATGCAGGACGAAACTTCTCAAGAGCGGCTGGATCGAAGACATGCTCAAATAACCAGATAACCGTAAGGAGGTTTATCATGAACAAACTGGCTCAGGACATAATTACCCTGCCGATCGAACTCAACGAACGGATGGCCGATTCGAAATTCCGCCTCGTGCACATCGCGTCACAGCGGGTCCGCGACCTGTCGAGCGGAGAGCAGCCGCTGGTGGTCTCTCGGTCGATCAAGGACACGACCGTAGCGCTGGAAGAAAGCCTGCTGGGCGCCTACAAGATCACTATCGGTGAAGATGCTAAAGTGGCCAAGGAAGAGCTGAGAAAACGGAAGGAACAGGAACGCATTGAGGAGCAGCTTTCCGCCAAAGAAGAGGAGATCCGCAAAGAGCTGTCAGCCTATCTTACCGAATCCCAGGCCGGCGCCGAAGAAGGCGAGGCTGTCGAGGGAGAGGCCGTCGCCGACGCCGAGGAAGAGCCTGCAGCTGAGGATACGGGTCAGGAAGAATATTCGGAGGAATAGCCTCGGAGAACCTGTACATGCTGTCCGGAAAGAAGATCCTTCTGGGTGTCAGTGGGAGTGTCGCGGCATACAAGGCCGCAGATATACTCCGTCGCTTGATGGAGCGAGGGGCCGAAGTACGTGTTGTCTTTTCACGCAACGCTTCACAGTTCATCGCACCGCTCACTTTTTCAGCCATCAGCGGGCGGCCGGTGCTGCATGATGATTTCTCGAGCAGTGACTGGGGTTCCCTGGGCCACATCGCCGTGACTGACGGGCTCGATCTTGCGATCATAGCGCCGGCGACCGCAGATATTCTGGGAAAAGCCGCGGCTGGAATTGCCGATGATGCACTGTCCACGGCGCTCCTTGCAACGAATTGTCCGCTGCTCATTGCCCCTGCCATGAATACGCGCATGTACGGGAACCCGATCGTGCAGCGCAACATCTCCACCCTGCGCGAGACGGGCGCACGGATCGTCGAGCCGGAGACCGGCATGCTTGCATGCGGCGTGGAAGGCAAGGGAAAGCTGGCTTCGGCGGAATCGATTGTGGATGCCGCCGTCAAAATACTTGCGGCCCGGTGCGACCTTGCCGGGATCAAGATGATCGTCACTTCTGGTCCGACGCGTGAATATATCGATCCCGTCAGGTTCATCAGCAATCCTTCCACAGGAAGGATGGGCCACGCGATCGCAGCTGCTGCGCGTGATCGAGGGGCCGAAGTAGTGCTTATTAGCGGTCCTACCGAGCAGAGAGCGCCAGATGATATCCTGTTCCTGCCGGTGACAACTGCAGCGGAAATGCGTCAAGCCGTATCAGAACGATTTCCCGGATGTCAGGTGCTCATCATGGCAGCCGCGGTCTCAGACTTCCGACCTGCAGTGGCATTGAGCCGCAAGGTGAAGAAGGATGATGCCGAGCTCGTGATATCTCTTGAACGGACCGATGACATCTTGAAGGGGGTTGCGTCGGAGAAAGGGACGAGGATCTTGGTCGGCTTTGCCGCGGAGACCCATGATCTTCTGAACGAGGCGAAGAGAAAGCGGGAACAGAAAAACCTTGATCTTATTGTGGCGAACGAGGTGGGGAGCGCGGGGACTGGATTTGCGTCCGAGACCAATAAAGCGGTACTGATCGACCGGGCGGGAATGGTAGATGCACTTCCGCTTCTGACCAAGCAGGAACTGGCTGGAAAAATTCTGGACAAAGTGGGAGAACTCAAAGCAAATCAAGGGGTTTAGCTTGACTTTCGAAACGGGTTTCTGGTAGAATTTCGCAATCCGAGGCACAGTAGCTGCCCGATTTCATGGAAAAAGATACCTCAGAAATAGCCAAACTATCCGAGCGGATCGCCAAGGACCCGAAGTCGAAGCTGTTTGTTCCGCTGGCGGAGGAGTACAAGAAGGTCGGCCAGATCGACATGGCCATTGTTGTCCTTTCCGAAGGGCTCAAGAACAATCCCGGATACGCAACAGCGCGCTCGTTCCTCGGCAGGCTCCTTTTGGAACAGGGCGATCTGGCAGGAGCGCAAAAGGAGCTCGAGGAAGTCGTCAAAACCATACCGGACAATCTCCTTGCCCAGCGGAAACTCGGTGATCTGTTCGTTTTGCTGGGAAAGAACAGCGAGGCTCTAGAACGATATAAAATAGCCAAGGCTTTGAATCCTGTGGATAAAGAGCTTGCGGCTATCGTAGCAGACCTTGAGGCCGGAAAAGATATCTCAGACAGGATACCTAAGCCCAAGGGGCAAAAGCCTCCGGAAGAGACCAGATCGCCGGACATAGCAGCAGCTATTCCCCCGGCGCCTTCGTCACCGACTCAAAAAGCAGTTTCCGCAGCTCCGGTCCCTGTCAAGGAACAAGAGAGAGCCCCTGTTCCCAAGGCGTCTCCCGCGGCATCGGCAGCTGCTCCAGTCGCTCAGACAGTTGATGCTACACCTGAACTTCAGCCGAACGAGACGCCTGATGTTCTTGAGGTCGAAGCCGAGGAGATCGTAGAAGAGGTTTTAGAGGCTGATATCCTGGAGCAGCCGGTATCGAAAAAGGTGACGGCGAAGTCGCCGACAGTCCCGGCTGCTGAAACGCTTCCGCCGATAAAACCGAAATCCGTGGATGAACCGGGGAGTATTGCATTCGACCTGGGCGAGGCCTTTCTGGAATCACAACCGGAAGCGGACCATGATGCTGGCGAAGCCTGGTCGCCGACTGAAGCACTCCCGCCTGCTGCCGGAGCAGCAGATGATATAAATACCGATACTCTGGCCGAGCTTTATATATCCCAGGGTTTTTACGATAAGGCCATAGAGATCTATCAGCGAATGCTGGCCGACCGGCCAGAAAACAAAGTGCTTCAGCAAAAACTGCTGAAACTGCATGCGATGGCAGGCATCCAGGGTGCGGAGTCCTTTCCCGTGCCTCCGGCGCGTACCGAAGTACCAGCGCCGGCGGTCAGGGAATCTGCGGAGCCGATCGTCAGGAGACCGGTACAGCAGGAAGTAAAACCGGCGGCCTCACAGCCGATCCCTTTGGGAAAAGCGGCACCGCAGGCAGCAGATGCAATGACGGCGCCGCGGGATGAACAGCAGACCGGCCGGTCCCTGTCTGACCCGGCTATGCGCCCCGATCCGGGAAAAGGCGCTGAAATGGTCAAACCGTCCGGCTCTACTGCGACGGCCCGACGCAAGGAAACCATCGACCGGTTGGAATCATGGCTAAAGAACGTTGTTAAGGAGAAACCCCAGTAATGTCATTTGCCGACATCCTGAGAGACGTTGTACATGGCACTGAGGGTGCGCTTGGCGCTCTGGTCGTCGGCGTTGACGGGATCCCTGTTGAAGAGTTTGCGGTGACCACGGATATCGATCTTCAGTCCATGACCGTCGAATATTCAACGCTTCTGAAGGAGATCGAAAAAGGATCGCAGTCGGCCCAGCTTGGATCCACAAAGGAAGTAACCGTTATTGCTGAAAAGGCGATGATCATGCTTCGACGGCTGAACGACGAGTATTTCATGGTCCTGATCATCAAGCCGGACGGGAATTTCGGTAAAGGGCGGTTTCTGCTGCGCATGTCCGTTCCGAAACTGCTCAAGGAGTTCTGACAGAATAACGATATCGATGCTCACGTGTCAAAACTGCCCTGGGCAGTTTTTTCTTTTATCGGTGGAATCATTTATATGAAAATCCTGATATTACATGGACCCAATCTCAACCTTCTGGGGAAACGTGAACCGGGAATCTACGGCACCACCTCGCTTGAGGAGATCAATGCTCGGATCAGCGATCTTGCGTCGGAGATGGGCATTGAGGCGGTATGTTTTCAGTCCAACTATGAAGGCGAATTGGTACAGAGGATACAGGATGCCATGGGTGTCTTCAATGCCCTGGTGATCAATCCAGGCGCCTATACCCACACGAGCATAGCACTTCGGGATGCGATCGCGTCAACCGGGATTCCCACTGTCGAGGTCCATCTGTCGAACATCTACCGGCGCGAGGAGTTCCGGCAGCATTCGTATATTTCCGGTGTAGCCGCAGGCCAGATAGCCGGTTTTGGCGCCGAGAGCTATCTGCTCGGTTTGCGTGCAGCGGTGCAGGTTGTGAATAATTCAGAAAAACGATGATCCGACAACGAGCGGAACCGGCACGGGTCCGGCGACTGCGCATGCTTATGAGCAAGCGGAATATCGACGCGATGCTCGTGACCCAACGGGAGAATTTGCGGTATCTCACCGGGTTCTCCGGCTCGTCCGGATGCCTGCTTGTTTCTGCAGGAATCCCACTGCTGATCACGGATTTCCGCTATAAACTCCAAGCAAGGGTCGAGGCCGCCGGAGTCAGGATCCAGATCCAGAAAAAGGACCTCTACAGCACGATCGGTGATGCGGCGGATGATCTCGGGATCAATACACTCTGGATCGACGAGTCGAACATGACCCTCGACCGGATCCGCGCACTGCGAAAAAAAGGGCTTCGCCTTCGACCGTCAAAAGACCCTGTTGCTGAACTCCGGACGCGGAAAGATCCTTTCGAACTTGCAAAGATCCGAAAAGCCGTTGGTCGCGCCGAGGAATCTTTTGAAGAGCTCAAGCGATTCATCCGTCCGGGGATCACGGAACGGGAACTGGGGCTTAAGCTCGAATGGCTGATGCGGTCGAAAGGTGCTCGAAAAGAGGCCTTTGATACAATCGTGGCCTCGGGACCGAATGGAGCGATGCCGCATGCGTCGGTATCGAACAGAAAACTCCGATCAGGTGACATGGTCACCATCGACTTTGGTGCAGAGGCGGACGGATATTATTGTGATATTACACGGACCCATAGTGTGGGTAGACCATCGGCACGACAGCGGGAGATTCATGCGCTGGTGCTGAAAGCACAGCAGGAAGCTGTGGAAAAAGTGAAGTCCGGTGCGCTGTGCCGGGATATCGATGCCGCGGCCAGGAATGTGATCGCTGCGGCAGGCCATGGCCGTCATTTCGGACACGCGACCGGCCACGGGATAGGTCTGATGGTTCATGAGGGACCGTCCCTGTCAGCTCTGGCAAAGTCAAAAGTTGAAGCCGCCATGGTGTTCACCATCGAACCGGGAATATATGTGCCAGGCTGGGGCGGGGTGAGGATCGAGGACATGGTTCTCGTCACTCCGGAAGGATCGCGGGTCCTTACCAGTTTGCCGAGGGATCTGGAATTATAAGCATAGCAGACGACAATCGACGCTTTGCGTTAGACGATTATAGAGGAGGAACAGGGAATTGCCGGTATCAACAACTGAATTCAGGAACGGATTGAAGATCGAGTTGGACAAGGAACCCTACGTGATCGTGGAGTTTCAGCATGTGAAGCCGGGTAAGGGTGGTGCCTTTGTCCGGACGAAGATGAAGAGCCTTCGCTCCGGGAACGTCATCGATAGGACGTTCCGGTCCGGTGAAAAACTGGACACTCCCGAACTTGAGGAGAAGACGATGCAGTATCTCTATGCCGCGGACAAGGACCGGGTTTTCATGGATACCGCCTCGTACGAGCAGGTTTCGCTCAATGAAAAGCAATTGGGCGAGAATATCAGTTATCTCAAGGAGAACATGGAGATCAAGGTCCTCTATTACAAGGGGCAGCCGATCAATATCGATATCCCCATGTTCGTTGAGCTGGTCATCGCGCAGACGGATCCGGGGATACGCGGCGACACCGCGTCGGGCGGATCAAAACCGGCGACCCTTGAGACCGGCGCTGTGATCAAAGTGCCTTTTTATCTCAACGAAGGCGATCTTGTAAAGGTAGACACCCGGACCGGAACGTTCATCGAGCGGGTCAAGCAGGGGTAATTATCCAGGATCGCTGTCGCGATCCAAAGGAGCCAGCATGAATCTGAAAGAACTGAAAGAGCTGATCGAAATGCTCAAGAACACCGATATTTCGGAGATCGAGATTGAACGGTCCGGCGTGAAGGTCCGTTTGCGGAAAGGCGGCGATGTGACCTATCATCCGGTCATGCCGCGAATGGAATATCCGCCGTCGGCCATAGTTGCTCCCGCAGTGTCGGAATCCGAGAAAGCCGCTCCGTCAGCTGCGCCGGCAGCAGTTCCCGCTGCGAGCAACCAGACCAAGGTCACGTCGCCCATCGTCGGAACGTTCTACCGGTCCAGTTCGCCGGATAAGCCTCCGTATGTTGAGGTGGGCGATGTCGTGAAGAAGGGGCAGGTGCTTTGCATCATCGAGGCCATGAAGCTCATGAACGAGATCGAATCCGAGACGGCCGGGAAGATCGTGCAGGCCCTGGTTGACAACGGACAATCTGTGGAGTATGGGCAGCCGTTGTTCATTATCGAACCGATGTAGTTGAAGCGCCCCGGTCACCGGGGAATCTTACAAGTCCCTTCGAGGTGTCTGTGTTCAAGAAGATTTTGATAGCAAACCGAGGCGAGATCGCACTTCGGATCATTCGGGCCTGCAAGGAGCTTGGGATCAAGACGGTCGCGGTCCATTCGACCGCTGATGCGAACTCGCTGCATGTTCGTTTTGCCGATCAAAGCGTCTGTATCGGGCCACCCAAGAGCGCGGACAGCTATCTGCATGTTCCCAGCATCATCAGCGCTGCGGAGATCACTGATGCTGAAGCGATCCACCCGGGGTATGGCTTTCTTGCCGAGAACCCGAGCTTTGCCGAGGTATGCGGATCCGCAGGAATAAAGTTCATCGGACCCAGCGCGGACAGCATCAAAATGATGGGCGACAAAGCCCGCGCCCGGGAGACCGCTCAGAAGGCCGGGGTGCCGATCCTGCCCGGCAGCGAAGGTGTCATGACTGAAGAGTCCGATGCCATCGCGCTTGCACGCGACCTGGGGTTCCCGGTCATCATCAAGGCGGTCGCAGGCGGCGGCGGTAAGGGCATGCGCGTGGTGATGGACGAATCGGAGTTCGCATCGGCTTTCATGATGGCGCAATCCGAAGCGCTTGCAGCCTTTGGTAATGCAGATGTGTATATCGAAAAATACATCACCCAGCCCCGTCACATTGAAGTGCAGATCATGGCCGATGAGAAGGGCAATGTTGTATCGCTCGGAGAGCGCGAATGCTCCATTCAGCGTCGCCACCAGAAGCTCATCGAGGAGGCTCCTTCGCCGACGGTCGATGAGGTGCTCCGGAAGCGCATGGGCGACATGGCCGTGGCGCTTGCGAAGACGGTGAAATACCGGAACGCCGGCACCATCGAGTTCCTCATGGACGAGAATCGGAACTTCTATTTCATGGAGATGAACACCCGCATCCAGGTAGAGCATCCGGTGACCGAACTGGTCACGGGAATCGACCTGGTCAAGGAGCAGATACGAGTGGCCTCGGGAGAGCGGCTGTCCTTCACCCAGGAACAGGTTCGAATCAAGGGCCATGCCATAGAATGCCGCATTAATGCCGAGTGCCCTGAGAAGTTCACCCCATCGCCTGGAACCATTACCGCGTTCAACCCTCCCGGTGGTCCCGGTGTCCGCGTCGATACCGCGGCTTATACCCAATATGTCATCCCGCCTTTTTACGACTCCATGATCGCGAAGCTCATTGTCTATGCGGAGACCCGTGATGCGGCCATCATGCGCATGAAGCGGGCGCTTGATGAATTTATCATCGAGGGCGTAAAGACAACGATCCCCATGCACAAGAAGATACTGGCCGAAGATGATTTCCTGAGCGGCGATATCTCGACGAAGTTCATGGAGCGGTACAATAATCCGGCAAAATAATATCCGCGGTCTGTGCCTGATCCTCGATGAGGAACTTCTCCTTGGCCGAGCCGACTGGATCATAGCAGCAGCGCTTGCGTCCGGGGTCGGCTTGTTCCAATACCGAAACAAGACAGGTACGCGGCGATCCATTGTTCGTACGGCGCGGTCCATTGTCGAGGCGGTGAAACGGGGAGGCGGGATCATCATCCTCAATGACCATGCAGATATTGCCTGTGCGGTCGGCGCGGACGGAGTCCATCTGGGACAGGATGATCTGCCGCTTCAGGACGCGCGGCGAGTGCTCGGCCCTGACCGCATTATCGGCATTTCCACCCATTCGCGTTCCCAGGCTGAGGCGGCTGAGGCAGGCGGTGCGGACTATATTGGTTTCGGGCCGCTTTTCCCGACCCGGACAAAGGACGCAGGTCCGGTCCAGGGCATTGAACGTCTCAGGGACATTCGAAGAGCAGTTTCCCTGCCGATAATCGCCATCGGAGGCATATCCTCGGTCACTGCGAAAGATGTCATTGAAGCAGGAGCGGAAAGTGTCGCGGTCATCAGCGCGGTGCTGAGCGCTCCCGATCCAAAGGCAGCAATAGGCGTCCTGCAGGACAGCATTCTTCCGGTTCTTGGCACGAGATCACATCAAAGGGGGATAAGGAAATGAACCGCTTCTACTATCGGCTCATATTGTTTGCAATGTTCGGTCTCGCGGCGGCGGGATGCACTTCGCAGCAGCAGAACGTTATCAGGATCGGCGCTGCTGGTCCAATGACGGGTGACCAGAGCAAGATGGGGATCGACCTCAGGAACGCGGCGGAACTGGCGGTTGCCGAGTGGAACGAAAAAGGCGGGGTCCTGGGGAAAAAGATCGAACTGCTGGCCGGTGACGACCAGGCCGATCCGAAACAAGCGGTTTCTGTTGCCAACAAGTTCATCAACCAGAAAGTCGCGGCAGTGGTCGGACACTGGAACTCAAGCTGTTCGATACCGGCTTCGGAATATTACGTCAATGCCAATGTGGTCATGATCTCTCCGGCTACCACGAATCCCCGGTTCACCCAGCAGGGATTCAAGTCGGTATTTCGCGTCTGCGGCACAGATGACCAGCAGGGGAAGATCGCCGCAGATTTTGTCGTTAAAAAAATGAGGCCGAAGCGCGTTGCCGTGATACATGATAAGACCGCATATGGACAGGGGCTGGCAGATTTTTTCAAGAAGTCCCTTGGCCCCGGCATTGAAATAGTTTTCTACGACGGTATCGTCCAGCGCGATCCAGATTATAAGGGTGTGCTGACCGCGATCAAGGAAAAGCGGCCTGAGGTCTACTTCTTCGGAGGCATCTATCCCGAGGCAGGACGGCTTGTGCGTCAGGCCCGGGAGATCGGACTGACAGCCCCCATGATCACCGGCGACGGCGTGTACGACCCGACGTTCATCAAGATCGCGGGAGCTGCGGCTGAAGGAACACTGGTCACCTTCGGCAAGGACCCGGGCGGCCTGTCGACGGCAAAAGCGTTCCTCGGGAAGTATGCTGCCAAGTATGGTGAAGCAGGCCCCTATTCCATTTATGCCTATGATGCAGCGAACATCATCTTGACGGCGATCCAGCAGGCCGGCACGACCGATGGGACCAAGGTCGCGGAATATATTTCCAAAACGTCGTTCCGGGGAGCCTTCGGCGACATATCCTTTGACAAGAACGGCGATGTGAACAAAGCGCCCTACGTTGTCTGGAAGGTCAAGGATGGAAAGTTCATCGAGGTACAGTAGTCCGCCGGCAAGCACATGTTCATTCAGCAGCTGATAAATGGCCTTGCTCTGGGAGCTATCTACGCGCTGATCGCGCTCGGGTATACGATGGTATACGGCATCCTGCAGCTTATCAACTTCGCCCATGGCGAAGTATATATGCTGGGTGCATATCTGGCCATCATCGTGATGGGCCTGCTGACCTCGCCGGGCGCTCCGGAGATCGGCATGGCGGCGAAACTGATCATCACGCTGATCCTTTCCGCAGGGTTCTGTGCGGCATACGGCGCGGTGATCGAGCGAACAGCGTACCGCCCCTTGAGAAAAGCCGCTAAACTGGCCCCGCTCATCAGCGCAGTAGGCATGTCGATCATTCTCCAGAACTTTGTAATGCTTGCACAAGGCAAGGAGTACAAGAATCTTCCTCCGGTCGTACCTTCGGACGGGATAGCGCTCTTCGGGGCGACGGTCTCGCCGCTCCAGATCCTCATCCTGGCGGTGTCCCTGCTGGTCATGGGAGGGCTCCAGCTCTTCGTGGTCAGGACGAAACTGGGGAAGGCGATGCGCGCAACATCCCAGGACAGGATCATGGCAGGCCTTGTCGGCATCAACGTGAACCAGGTTATTTCCGTTACCTTTATGATCGGTTCGTCCCTTGCCGCTGTCGCTGGAGTTCTGGTGACGTTGTATTATGGGGTCGTTCATTTTTTCATGGGATATCTCGCGGGTCTCAAGGCGTTCACCGCTGCGGTCCTGGGAGGCATCGGCAGCATCCCCGGCGCCATGGTGGGAGGGGTCTTGCTGGGTCTGATCGAGAACTTCGGGGCCAGCTATATTTCCGGCGTCTATAAGGACGCCTTTGCATTCCTGGTCCTCATCATTACTCTGATCGCGAGGCCTTCGGGCCTCTTTGGCCAGAAGACCATCGACAAGGTTTGAAATGCGGGCGCCGGCGGTTATTTGCGCAGGAGGACAGAGATGAGCGATATCAAAAAAATGTACAAGACCATCATGGCGGACAACTTTCCGCCGGAAATGACCGTTTCCTTCGGTGAGCAGAAGCTTATGTATCGAAAACGGACGTGGAAACTCGATGAAGGAGCAGGGGAAATCATTGAAAAAGGACTCCGTTACGGCGAGAACCCGGACCAGCAGGCTGCCATGTACGAACTGGTGAACGGCAACCTGGTCCTGGCAGGAGTAAGGTTCATTGAGCCGGGCAACGGCATGGTGAGCGCCATTACTGAAGAGCAGATGCTCCAGGCGGGCAAACATCCCGGCAAGACCAATTTCACCGATCTGGACAATGGTTTGAACATCCTGAAATATCTCATGGATCGACCGGCAGCGGTTATCCTGAAGCACAATAATCCGTGCGGGGCTGCCTACGGAAAGACCGTGTTCGATGCCTATGACCGGGCGAACATGGCAGACCGTATCGCGGCCTTTGGCGGCTGCCTCGTGGTGAATCGCGCCATGGACAAAAGGACGGCGGAGCTGGCTAATTCGAACTATTTAGAGGTCGTCGCGGCGCCGGAATATGAAGAAGGAACTCTCTCCATTCTCTCAAAGCGAAAGAATCTTCGCATCATCCGTCTCGAAAAGATCGCTGATCTGGCAAAATACCGCGATATGAGCATCGTTGAATTCAAGGCGCTCACCGACGGTGGACTGATCGTACAGCAGTCCCAGAGGAACGCCATCCGCAAAAAAGAGGATTTCCAGGAAGCAAAAACGACGTATAAGGGGCAGGAGTACAAGATCGAACGGAAGCCCACGGAACAGGAATATGACGATATGCTGTTCGGCTGGAATGTGGAGCAGGGCATTACATCGAATTCCGTTATCTATGTCAAGGACGGCGTTACCGTCGGGATCGGGACGGGTGAACAGGACCGCGTAGGCGTGGCGGAGATCGCCATATTCAAGGCGTATACGAAATATGCCGATGCGCTCTGTTATAAGAAATTCGGTGTGCCCTATAAGACCTACGAGCTGGAAGCGGCCCAGGGCAAGCGGGACAAAGCCGCACTGCAGGAGATCGATGACCAGACGAAAAAGGACAAGGGAGGCTTGATCGGCTCCACCATGGTGTCCGACGCCTTTTTCCCCTTCCGTGACGGAGTGGATGTCGGGCTCAAGGAAGGCATTTCCGCGATCGTGCAGCCTGGAGGGTCTGACCGAGATTTTGATGCGATAACCGCGTGCAATGAGGCGAATCCCAAGGTCACGATGGTGTTCACCGGACAGCGGGTATTCAAGCACTGAGAGACACTCTCGTGGAACAAAAAAAGGACCAGCCCGAACGGGTACTGGTCCTTTTTTATTTTAACCGGGGTCAGCAGTTTCCGCTGATCGTTATTTTGCAGTAAGTTTCTTTACCACCTCTTTGGCGTGGGACACGACATCCTCGAAGGAATAAAGGATGCAAAGGTAGGTGGAAGATGCCTTGGGAGAACACTCACCAGCAACGAGCCGGTCCTCGTGGGAGGTGGCATATCCATCAGCCATGCGCACCAACGCTTCCGCGTCGGCCTTAACGGTATCAGCAAGCGCTGTATTGGACGACACTGTGGCGTCTCCGGCCTTTTTTAAAACATCCTTTGCCTTGGTAAAGAGGGAGCCCGTTTCCTGAATGGCCTTGTCGCTGAACAGGAGCGCTTCCTTGTTCTTGGTCCTGATGCCGTCGTTCAGTCTTCTCAGATTGTAGGCGATCTTTTCAATGTGAGCGGGAACCGCGAGGATGTTCCGTGCTTCAGGATTCGATGCCGCGATCTTTGCCAGTGCTCCGGTGAGATGGTCTTCCCGGGTCTGAATGTCCTTCGCCAGGTCCTCTGCCTGATCAAGCGCGGACACCTTGTTCTTTACAAAGCCGTCCTCGATCAGCTCAAGCATTTCGAGAGCTTTGTGCAGCATGAGATAGATGTCCTTCTTCAGGTCCTTGGTGGTCTGTTCCGACATGGAAACGATCTCCTTTCAATGAGGCCGGTGCGGTAAGGAAGTTCGCCCAACGCTCGAAAACTATAACAGAAATGCCTGGTTCTATCATCTTAAATTTATTTATATTGATATTTTAAAGGCTTATAGAAACAGTACTACGATCAGCTGTAACTTTCCATCTACGAGAATGGGAACTCAAATCCGCCAGCAACCGTGTTCTGTGGTAACTTCAAAGGGCATCCATTTTCTAAATCAATTCTAGCACATCAATGCATGCTCAAAGGCCTTTTTTCTTGACTTGAAAACGACCACTGGTATAATCAGCGCGACACATTGATCCCGACCTCACCCGGAGCGCAGGATGCCCTTTTTCGCCGGAGATATCTTTGTCAGCGAGGTGCACAGGAAACCGGTTCTTGACCGGGCTGGCGAAGAGATCGGGAAACTGACCGATATCACTGTCGGCCAGGGCGACCCCTTTCCTTCGGTAACCGCGCTGGTCGTCAAGTCCGGCAAGCTCACCTACCTCATTCCCTGGGACCAGATCAACCTGTTCAATAAACGGGTAATTTCCGTGAACCTCCTGAGAGACCAGCTTTCGCCTGCGGTCATAGAGCCGGCGGAGGTGCTTATCTGCCGGGATATCCTGGATAAACAGATCGTCGACATCAATGGAGCCAAGCTCGTGCGGGTCAACGATCTCAAACTGGGAGATGTGAACGGCCGGGTATCGCTCATAGCGGCGGACATCGGCCTGCGAGGCATCCTGCGGCGCCTCGGGGTGGAGGCAAGGGGAGAACGATTGCTTTCTGTCCTGCGGTATCGTCTTCAGAACGTCCTGATCGGGTGGCATTACCTGCAGCCGGTGGAGCCAAAACTGAACAAACTTACGCTGACCGTTTCCCGCCAGAAGGCCGCGCAGCTCCACCCGGCTGACCTCGCGGAGATCATCAGCGAAGTGTCTCAGAAGGAGCGGAGCGCCATTTTCGGGTCGCTGGACGTCGAAACGGCGGCCGAAGCACTGCACGAACTGGAGCCGAGCGTCCAGGCGGACATCATTGATGACATGTCCAAGGAGAAAGCGTCGGATATTCTTGAACAGATGCCGCCGGACGAGGCTGCCGACGTTCTCGGAGATCTGCCGGAGGCCAAGGCCCAGGAACTGATCAATCTCATGGAAAAGGACGAGGCCGAGGACGTGCAGGAACTTCTGGAGCACGAGGAGGACACCGCAGGCGGCCTCATGACGACCGAGTATCTGGCCTTCCCGCCTGATATGACCGTCGAGGATGCGATCCGGGAACTGAGGCTGGAGGCCCCGGATGTGGAAACGGTCTACTATCTCTATATTACCGATGACCAGGAGCGGCTGCTCGGAGTGCTCTCGCTCAAGAGTCTGATCATGGCGCGGCCCGAGACCCTATTGCAGGACATCATGCGGTCGCCCATGAAGACCCTTTCGCTTGACGCGGAACAAATGGACGTTGCCGAGTTCATTTCGAAATACAACCTGCTTGCCGCGCCGGTCGTGGATGAGAATATGGTCATGCGCGGGATCGTGACCGTTGACGACGTCGTGGATTTCCTGCTGCCCCCCGCATCGAGAAAGAAACGGAGAAAGATCTGACCGCCGGCCCTTGTCGGCACTGCTCCCGGTAGTCCAGCCCGGTATATTTATAATGGTCATCGAACGCTTGAAACAATTCTTTGTGAAGCGCCGCATTCTCGCGGTCCTTGCCGTGATCGGACCCGGGGTCATTGCCGGGAATGCCGGGAACGACGCAGGCGGAATCGCCACGTACTCGATCGTGGGCGCCCGTGAGGGCTACGGCCTGCTCTGGGCGCTCCTGCTCATCACCTTCGCTCTCGCGGTGATCCAGGAAATGTCCGCTCGCATGGGGGTCGTTACCGGGAAGGGTTTCGGTGACCTGGTACGTGAGCAGTTCGGCGTCCGCGTGACCCTGGCGATCATGACGCTCTTCGTGTTCGCCAATCTCACGGTCACCATCGCCGAGTTCGCCGGCATTGCCGCAAGCATGGAGCTGTTCGGGATCCATAAGTATGTTTCCGTGCCGGTGTCGGCCTTTGTCGTCTGGTTCGTGGTGGTGAAGGGGAATTTCAAGCAGGTAGAACGGTTCATGATCGTGATCAGCCTGGTCTACTTCACGTATGTGGTGTCCGGGTTCATGGCAAACCCTCCCTGGAAGGAAGTGGCGCGGCAGATATCCTTCCCCCAGGTGCGGATGGACCGTGACTACTTTCTGCTGTTCATCACCATGGTCGGTACGACCGTGACGCCCTATATGCAGTTCTATCTGCAATCGGCGGTCGTGGACAAGGGGGTGCGGGTCGAGGAATACTCCTACGCACGGTACGATGCCTATGTAGGCGCTTTTATGACCGTGTTCATCGCTTTCTTCATTGTGCTCTGCACAGGGACGATCCTTCATCCCGCAGGCGTTATCATCGATTCGGCAGAGGACGCTGCAAAGGCCCTGGAACCGCTGGCCGGACCGTTCTCGGCTCACCTCTTTGCGCTCGGCCTGCTGAACGCGTCCTTCCTTGCTGCCTTTGTACTGCCGCTGGCCACGGCCTATGGATTGTCCGAGGCCTTTGGATGGGAATCGGGGATCAACAAGACCTTTAGCGAGGCGCCGCAGTTCCTGGGATTCTATACCGCTTTTATCGTGATCGGCGCGGGGATCATCATGATCCCGGACATACCACTCATCAAGATCATGTTCTTTTCCCAGACCATCAACGGCATCCTGCTTCCGATCGTACTGGTGATCATGCTCAGGCTTGTGAACGATCGCTCGCTCATGGGAGATTATGTCAACTCCCGGAGAATGAACATCATCACCTGGGCAATGGTCCTGGTCCTGATCACACTGACGGTCCTGCTTCTGGTGACCAGTTTCCTTTCCTGATCTGCAGAGGATGTCGATCTAACGGTAGGGGATCGGATCTGTCACGCCCGCGTCGCGAAAACCCTTCAGCCGAAAAAGGCAGCTCTCGCATTTTCCACAGGCTTTTTCATTATCCTGATAACAGCTCCAGGTGAGGTGGAGCGGTGCGCCCAGCTCTCTTCCTTGTTTCACGATCTCGGCTTTCTTCATGTGGATCAGAGGTGTTGCGATCTCGATCCGCGTTTCAGGCCGCGTCCCCGTTTCGATCACCTTGTTGAAAGCCTGGTAGAACACTTCCCTGCAGTCGGGGTAACCTGAACTGTCCTCTTCAACAGCGCCGATGTATATCCAGCGGGCCCCGATCACTTCTGACCATGAGGTGGCGATCGAAAGGAGATGGGCGTTGCGAAAGGGAACGTAGGTTACCGGAATTGCGGATTGCGGATTGCGGATTGCGGATTGAGAATGGCCGGTCTCCGGGACTGGGATATTAATGTCAGTAAGTGCCGATCCGCCGATCACCTTCAGGTGCTCGATGCTCACGATAAGGCGCTTTTCCGCCTTGTAAAAATCCGCGATCTCGTTGAACGAGAGGAGCTCACGGCCTTCGGTCCGCTGGCCGTAGTTCACGTGCAGGAAGGCAAGGCGGTGGCTCCTGTTCGCGATCGCGGCAGTAACGCAGCTGTCCATGCCGCCGCTTACCAGTACGACTGCTAATTCATTCTTCATAATGCTAAATTTACCAAGAACGAACAGGAAATTCTATTCAAAAAAATAAAAAAAGCCTCCGGATATCCGGAGGCTGCATCGTGAAAGTAGCGGTAAAATCTCTTCAGTGAGATCCATGGATCAGCGCGGGAAGACAGCGGGTACAGACGATCTTTTCCTTGCCTTCGTGATAGCAGGGCAGGTATGTCTTGGCGGTGTCGTCAGACCCGCAGACAAAGCATTTGATCTCCGGTTTTGTCACGTTATCCCTCCTGTTCGTTGATCTCGTTAACGATCTTGTCCGGGTCCAGATTGTGCATCATGGCGCCAAAGGATATGGACTCCACGTTGATGCCAGGGCAGGTGAAGCAGCCGTTGCCGAAATACTTCTCAATGACGGCCCTTGCTCCGGGTACGTTCTTGATAGCATCGCCGATGAGCGTGTCCTTGGTCACTTTATTCTTCTCTGCGGTCATGTCAACCTCCTTGGGTCTTGGGTCCTTGTTGTGGACTTATGATACCACGTTCCGCCAGGAACAGTATGACGCATATCATAGGGCAGGAAAAACATAGGAGAGATGCAGGACCGGCGGACAAATAGCATTGCCGGCATGTATGACCGGCATCATAGCCGCAGCCGTGTCAGTATGCTATACTCTCTGCAAAAAGATCCCGAGGAGGTCAGTAAATGGAAACATTCGTTCGCAGGTTCATCATCATGAGCATCGTGTATCTAGGCTTGGCTGCAGTGGTCGGCATCGCCATGCTGGGGAGCGAAAAAGCGATGGCGCTCAAGTTCGTTCACTCCCATCTTAACATGCTTGGATGGGTTTCCATGATGATCTACGGCGTGGGCTACCATATCCTGCCGAAGTTCATGGGGCGGCAGATGCACAGCAAAAAGATCGGGGAAGTGCAGTTCTGGATGGCGAACGTGGGTTTGGTCGTGATGCTGGCGGCGTACACCCTCAACCTGTACAATCCGTCGAGCGCGCTGGTCGCCCTGACGGTCCTTGCCGGTGTGGTCGAGCTTGTTTCGGTCTTCTTGTTCTTTTATAACATGCTCAAGACCATGATGCCGCCGGTAAGTTCGTAGTTAGGGAGGTCGCTGTCCATGACGGCAAGGCAGCTCTTCGTCGTTTGCCATGAGCCCAGAGCTTCTTCGCTATGACGAAAAGGACGCCAGACCGTCGCGGTCCTTGATGACGATCTTCCCGTCCACTTCGGACACCAGTTCCTGCTTCTTGAACTTGCTGAACGTGCGGATCGATGTTTCAACGGTCGTGCCGACCATGTCGGCCACATCCTGCTTGGTCAACCGCATATCGATCACAAGGCCCTCTTTGGTCTCCTTGCCGATCTTGCCGGCAAGCTTGAGCAGCAGAGCGGCGATCCTGGCTTCGACCCGCTCCAGGGCGATATTCTTGAGCGAATCGTAGGAGCTCTTCATCCGGTCGCCCAGCTGCATGGCCATGCAGTACATGAGGTTCGGAAAACGGTCCACCAGGCGCATCAGGTTCTTGCGGGAGATCTTGAGGATCTCCGAGTCCTCCATTGCGACCGCGTTGGCAGGATAGGGGAATCCCTTGATCACCGCGACGCCGCCGAAGATATCTGTAGGCGATATGACCTCGAGGATGATCTCCTTGCCGTCTTGGGACAGCTTGGTGATCTTGACCTTGCCGGAAAGCACGACATAGAACCATTCCGGGGGCTCCCCTTCGGAGAAGATCGTTTCCTTCTTCTTGATCTCCGAGGTCGCGAGATAAGGCTCCAGCTCCTTATACTCGGCATCGGAGAGGTCCTTGAAAAGCGACACGTTCCTGGGCTGTTTCATGGCATTCAGCATATCCGAATCCGTTGATTTTATCCAGAAAAAAAGCAGCCGGTTTTGCCTGTTGACTTTTTCGCGACCATAACTTAATATCTCCGCCATGTACGAACTCATGGTTGAATCAAAATTCGCCGCTGCTCACCAGCTGCGGGGATACGAAGGCAAATGCGAACGGCTGCACGGCCATAACTGGCGGGTGACCGTTGCCGTCACGGCGGAGCGCCTGAACGAGCAGGGGCTGGCGATCGATTTTCACGACCTCAAGAAACATCTGCGCGAGGTCCTGGACCAGCTCGAGCATACTTTCCTGAACGATATCTTCCCCTTTACCCAGATCAATCCTTCGTCGGAGAACCTGGCAAAATGGATCTACGACAGCATGGCAAAGAAGATCGACGACGGCAATGTCGAGGTCGCCAGCGTCACGGTCTGGGAGTCCGACACTGCATCAGCGAGCTACTTCGAATAATCAGCTTCCCGCATCCGAACGATCACCTATGATCGACCCCAAACATATTTCAGACACGGTCCTGGCCCGGACGGCTAAATGCTGCCCCGGCGGGGTGGAGATCTATCTTCGCAGCTCGGTCGCGACGTCCGTGGAGATCAAGGACCAGAAGGTCGACGCTTTTGAGCGCGCCCGGGACATCGGCATCGGTCTCCGGGTCCTGACAGACGAGCGCATAGGATTCGCCTTTACCACGGATTTCACCAGAGAGGGCCTGGCAACGCTCGTTGACGGGGCGATAGATAACGCAAAAAGCATTGACCGGGACCCGCTTGCAGTTCTGCCGGAAATAGCCGGCGCTTCCTATTCGCACGTGATCATCCATGATCCTGTCGTGGCCGGGATCTCAGAGCAGGAAAAGATCGACCGGGTCATGGCCATGGAGCGGGCGGCCTATGGAGTTGACTCCCGGATAAAGCGCATTCGTAAGGCATCGGCGAGCTTTTCTGAATCGGAAACGCTCATCAGGAGCAGCCGGGGCAATGAGGTTTCCTATCGTTCGACCGCTGTATCCGCAAGCATCGAAGCGGTCGCTGAAGCCGGGGGAGAGGCCCAGGCGGGCTGGGATTTCGATGTTCGCCGGTTCTACAAGGACATTGATATCGAAGGCGTGGGCAGGCGCGCCGCAAGCAAGGCCCTGGACCTGCTGGGAGCCCGCCATATTGATTCGGTCAAGGCTCCGGTGATCCTCGACAATGCCGTTGCCGAGGAATTCCTCTCGATCCTGGCAAGCGGCTTCTCTGCCGAGAACGTGCAGAAGAAGAAATCCCTCCTGATCGGCAAACTGGATAGGGCAATTGCGTCGCCCCTGATCACGATCATTGACGACGGCCTTCGTGAAGGCGGGCTAGGTACGGCTCCTTCGGACGACGAACTGGTGCCCACGCGGACCAAGACCGTGGTGGACAAGGGACGTCTCTCGATGTTCCTGTATAATGCCTATACCGCCCGCAAGGATGGCACACAGTCGACTGGCAACGGCATCCGCGGCGGGTTCAAGGGAATTCCCGGCGTTGGTATGACAAACCTATTCATCCAGCCCGGTACGATCACTCCTGCTCAGCTCATCAGCGATACAGAACGGGGCCTTCTGGTCACCGAGATCATGGGTGCACATACTGCCAATCCCATATCCGGCGACTTCTCTGTTGGCGCTACGGGCTTCTGGATCGAGAAGGGCGCCAAGGCCTACCCGGTCCGCGAGATCACCATTGCCGGCAATATCCTTGATGTGATGATGAACGTTGACGCGGTCTGCAGCGACCTTCGGTTCTCCGGCAGGATCGGCAGTCCTTCGCTGCGCATCAAGGAGCTCTCCATAAGCGGTAAGTAGCATCAGCTGCACTCCTCCAGTTATTCTTTTCTTCTGTATTCAATCCCGAGCAACATAAGTTCGTCATTTCCGTTATGAGATCACCGCTCCCCAATCCCGCGATAGAAAGATGCCGTGAGAAACAAAAAAACCTTGCTGGCCGCTGTAGAAGCGGATATAAAAGGATTGCCGCCAAGCAAATCCTTTCACCAAC
>Ga0224495_10000410_pt1 | contig 34639 bp, 27 predicted proteins | sample SF_Jul11_sed_USG_FD_168128 | JGI IMG/M metagenome (GOLD analysis project Ga0224495, IMG submission 168128) | Sediment microbial communities from San Francisco Bay, California, United States - SF_Jul11_sed_USGS_4_1 | ecosystem: Environmental > Aquatic > Marine > Sediment | place: USA: California... | reverse complement strand
CTGCCCGCCGCGGCACACACTGCGAGCAGCGAAGCCAGCGGTGTGCACGGCGTCAGGCTCAGCGAGAAACCCATCAGCAGTGGCGGGGTACTGCCTGCGCCACGCGCCACACCGCATGGCAAATGCTGCTTGTCTCCACGCAGCAGCCATATCCCGGCCACGATTGAAGCCAGGCCAATCACAAGGTTCCCCGTTCCACCACGCATCGTTTCCGACAGCCACACCCCCGCCCCGCCGGCCATGGCGCCGAGCATGGTGTAGGCCATGATCCGGCCCGCCACGAACATGGCCGTGTCATATAGAGCCTGTGCCTGTGAACCGCCGCGCCCCAGCACCCAGGTGCCCATGAACGGCAGACAGGTGATGGTGCAGGCGGTCAGTCCCAGCGACAGGCCGAGCAGCCAGATAGCGAACAGAGTGGTCTCCTGCGGGATCAGCCCCGGGTCAAAAAATTCATCCATTCTGGCTTTCCTTCGCAGGTGCGAGCCAGATTACCTTGTTCTTCGGCAGGCCTTCTGGGGTCTCCAGCTTGACGCGCTGTTTGTAGGACTCGCGCGACGACTTGAACAGGGGAATACCGAAGAACTTGATCTGAATCACACCACTGTCCGGGCAATACTCCACACAGCGACCGCACAGGGTGCAATCCTCATGGAATGCCTTCCTGCCATGCTCACGACCGATCTCATGGATGTCCATCGGGCAGGCCTTCTCGCAGACGCTGCATTTGTCGCACTTGTCATTCTGCCTCTTCACCAGTTGCATCGGCGAAAGCCGCTGGAACAAGGCGTTCCACGACAATAACGGGCAAATACGACAGAACGGCTGACGCACCGCCAGCGCGGCGATGATGACAAAGCCGAACAACGCATTGCCCAGCGCGCCGAAGAAGAAATTGATGCCAGATGAGGTCCGCAACGCGATCTGCTCAGTATCGGCTGTCAACAGGGTGGTTGCGATGCGCGACGGGCATACTTGGCAATAGGAGTCGCCAAAATCGTTGGACACGGTACCCATGCCGGCAAGCAGCGGCAAGCCAAGCACCAGTACCAGCAGCATCAGCCACTTGATCGGGCGCACACGGCCTACATTTCCCTGACTAAAGCGGTGCAGCGGCCTGCCCAGACGCCTGCCGATACGGTAAACAATCTCCTGCACCGTACCCATCGGGCACACCCAACCGCAGAACGCCTTGTTGAGGAAGAAAAACATGGCGAAAAAAGTACCCACCGAGACCAAGGTCGGAATGAACACCTTGTAGGTGATCTCCTGCGCCTTGGCCAGCGCCTCACCGATACGGTGATGCAGTTGGTGCTGGTTGACGATGAGGATGCAATGGTCACCGGTCTGCTTGTCAAAGGCGCAAGCCAGCGAAGGCAGCGTCTGCGAAATACGATCCACGACATAACTACCCAGCAGCGCGCCACCATATACGGTAACGAACAGCATGAGCAACTGGATGGTGAAGCGGAGCCGAGTCAGCGTCGGAAAAAGTGTCTTGAACATTTCATGCATCCTCATTCTTGGTGGTTTCTGTTCCGGCCTTTGCCGTTTTGCGCTGGCGTAACAGCGGCGCGGCACCGAACATGCCCAGCAACGTAAAGCCCAGCCCAAGTGCAAGGCTGCGCTGGTCGAAAGCATCCGGACCATAACTGGCATTGAACGCAGTCAGGTAGCTTATGCCGCCCTCTGCATGCTCGGTTGCCAGCACGAAATCAGCACCTCGTCTGCCGTGGTCGTGCGCACTGTTTTTATTTTTGGCATCCATGAAATCGTCCGGCATAACCAGCGTGACCATGCCCCGCGTATCGCTGGACAGTTCGGTATGGGTGCCATTCGCAGTTTCCACATGCACCTTCTGTTCAACGAGCGGCTTGCCGTTGAATCGCACCAGAAACTTCCAGCTTTCGTTGGCACGATAACGGGAATGTTCGCGCGGATATGGTTGCGGAATGATCTCCAGTTCGTGCTTCTGCCGCATGAACATGGCGGTCGGGTTCTGTGCGCTACGCTCGGTGGAATAATGCACGGTAGAGGCAACCAGCACCCTGCCATCCAGCTCCTCACGTGCCGCCAGCCAGTGGAAACCACCGATCAACTGCTTTTCCAGTTTCGCGCCTGCCAAGTCGAACACAAGCTGGCGGTGCCACGCTGTACCGTTGACATCGCTGGAATAGGCATCGATGCGGTTTGCCACAATGCCTTGCGAAATAACGCGGATCACCCTGCGTTCACGGATTTCGCCGCTCATCCTGATTTTCAATATGGGGAAAGCCGTCCATGATGCCGATTTACCGGCACGGGATTCGGCGTGGGCGACATGGTTTTCGGTGTCCTTTTGAGCCGGTGCCGCCGGGTTTCCGGCTGCGAAAGCAAGCGGCACAGACGCCAATGCAAAGGCAGCGGCCAGTATGCCTGCCAATCTGTTCATGTTCATTCTCCTTAGAAATCCAATGTCAGGCCAGCAGTCCACACACGACCCGGATCGACCGTAATGGACATGTCTTCGGCGTTATAAACCCCGTCGCCATTGCCGTCCGAGCCGCCGCGTATGGTGCTGTAATAGCGACGTGCAAAAACATTGTCGATGCGCCCGAACAGCGACATCTTCATGCCCTGTTCGGACTTGATACCGTAGTTCACCATCACATTAAACAACGCTCGCCCGCCAACCTTGATCAAGTTCACTTCATCAGCAAAAAAGCTGCTCTGTGCGTTCAACTCGCCCGAGAAGGTCAGCGCAGGTGTGTAGCGATAGCGCGTGGAAACGTTTACCCGTTGCTTCGGAGTTCGCGGCACGACATTCCCGGTATTGTTGTACAGCACCGATGGCAGCGGAATACTGCGCGATCCCATGGCCATCCAGTAGGAGTCGTTCCGTGTGAACTTGGCATCGATGTAGGTGTAGGCGATATCCCCCGACCATGTCTTACTTGCATCCGTCTTGATACCCAGCTCAAATCCACGGTTGCGCACACCGCCGATGTTCTGGTATTGCTCGGTTCCCTCTGCTGTCGGGAGAGTCTGATACTGCCCTCCGGTGTTCAGGATGAAATTCTTGCGATCGATCTGAAACAGCGCCATGTCCATATCCAGCGAAACTCCAAGCATCTCACTCTTGGCGCGCATGCCGATTTCCCTGTTGTACGATTTCTCCGGAACCAGCCTGGGATTGGGTGCCACGGTACCGGTCGGCGAGACGTTGCTGCCATACAGCTGGCTGATGGTAGGTACGCGAAATCCGGTTGAAATATTGGAGTAGATCTCACGCTCATCCGTCAGCGCATAGTTCAGGCCGACACGCTCCGACCAGACCTTGAAGGTCTTCTGGCCGGTATTCGTCTTGCCGGCTGCAAGCTGCGACGCGGTGAGCGGAATATAGCTTTCATAGACGGTGTCGATACGGTCGCGGCGCGCGTTCAAAGTAGCTGTCAGTGGAGGCGCAGCTTGCCATTTGATCTCACCGTATACGGCTCTGGTATCGGACGCGGACAAGTTGTCGCTCGTAACGGTTCCGGCAAGATTCAGCGGATTCGTCATGTCAACAGGCGTGAACCTCGAGGTGTAAGTTAAAAGGTTTTTCGCAACCGCCCGGTCAGTAAATCTCTGTATGTCCAGACCAGCCATCAACCCAACCATTTCGCCACCCTTGCGCCACTCCGACTTCACGCCCTGCTGCTTCTGGTTGGTGTCATTTCCAATGGCATACAGGTCGTTGAAATTTCCCATATTGCATGCCGGAATGAACATCACGTTTGATGTTGCCAGACAGGTGGTGCCGTTCCGTATGAAGCCGTTGGGATTTTGCCAGCTGTAAGTATGATCCTTGAAGATATACGTATTCACGAGCAAATTGCTGCTGCCGCCAAGATCCTTCGCGTAAGTCAGGTTGACTTTATCCAGTTCAACTTCATAGTGACGTGCATAATCCTTTCCGCCGCTGAAACTCTGCGGATCCAGCACGGCAGCGGTCACGCCTTTCACCGTCCCGTGACTATCTTTAAAGCGTTTGGACTGCTCAAAGCCAAGACTAATGTCACTGGTTTCATCGATCATGAACTGCAGTTTTCCATCGAGATAATCCGCCGAAGATCCCCCCTGATCGTGATAGCCATTAGTTTTCCGTTTTGTTGCCTGCAAGTGGCCGACCCAGTTGCCCCGAGAAACACCGGCGCGAGCAAGGGTTTTTTCGAAGCCGAAACTGCCCCTTTCCAGGCTCTCGGTTATCCCCACCATTTTTGCTCCGCGCTTCGTAGTGATGACCACCGCGCCGGACAGGGCGTCTTCACCGAACAGATAGGAAGCGCCGCCCTTGATGATCTTGATTGACTCGATGTTATCCAGATCGATATTGACGCGGCCGGTGCGCTCCTGAACGGGAACCCCGTCGATCACGATTGCCACGCCGGGTTTTTCGCCCATGTAACGTTGTGCTTCAACGCCCCGCAGCATGATCTTGACCGAGTCGCCGCTCTGAACTTCGGCGGTGACGCCGGGTACGGACTCGAGCACCTCAACGAGGTTCTTGCCATGCTGGCCGTCCACCTTCTCGCCGCTGACGTAATTGATATTTGAAGGCTCGCCGCGCTTGGAATCGAAACGATCGTCGATCGTCGTCGAAGTAACCGTGACCTCCGGTAACGTGGCTGCTTCAGGCTGCGCTGCCTGTGCCTCAAGTGTTGTGCCCTCTTCGGCGTGTGTCGCCTGGCTTGCCGCAAGCGCGACCATGCCAGCAATGAACAACTGCTTCGCTTTCATACTCATCCCCAAAAGACATAGTTATTATGGAAAATGCAATGCTTTAAAAAAGCGCGGGCATTGTATGAATGGAAAGCGTGGCTGGGAATGTGACATGATGTCACGCGGCAATTTGCCGCATGACAGAACATTGAAGTGTTTTTTGAAGGGAATTAATATCTGCTTCACTCGTGAGATGCCGCCAGATGCGGGGTTTCAGCCTCAGCGCAACCAATAACAAAACATGCTTTGCGCTTTTCAGGGAAGCTCACCCTTCGTCGCACATTATGGAGGAGCATCATGCCCCGTGTTGGCCAAGCCGGATAAAACTTCAGTATCTACCGCAACTTGTCGAACCTTTGAAAGCACGCCGTGTCAATGACCGCATGTTTATCGCTCATGTATACTGGTTTTATGCGCAATATCCTCTTTACATTGCTATGCCTCTGGAGCATCCCGCTTGCCGCGGGAGAAACTTCAGACCCATTCAATACCGAAGCAATGCTACCGCCCAGACCGGCACTTCATCCTGATGATGCAGCTGGCAATCCGTGCAGCACACCACCCGCAAATCGCGCGCTCAGCCTGCGTGAAGTGATCAACCTTGCGCTGTGCAACAATCCGCAAACCCGCGAGGCCTGGGCCAACTCACGTATCCAGGCCGCACTCGTCGGCGTGAGCAAGGCAGGTTATCTGCCCAGCGTAAATCTTGGCGCCTCGATTGAACGCAACAGAACGGGGGGGAGCCCTGCAACTGATCAACGCAGCATCGGGCTTTCGCTTTCCTACCTGCTCTATGACTTTGGCTCGCGGGAAGCCAATCTGGAAAATTCGCGCCAGCTGTTTTTTGCGGCAAGCGCAACACAGAACAGCGTCATGCAAACGGTGTTCCTTGAAGCTGTTCAAATCTATTATCAGGCGCAAGCGGCCCTCGCAGGGCTTGATGCAGCGCTTGAATCGGAACGCGCGGCAAAGGAAAGCTTTGCCGCTGCTGAAGCGCGCTATCTGGCAGGAAGCGCCACCCCAGCCGATAAATTGCAGGCGCGAACCGCTTATTCACAAGCCACACTTAACCGTATCACTGCGAATGGAAATCTGAAAAACTCTCAGGGTGCGCTCGCCAACATGGTCGGTCTGGATGCCAACCGGACTGTATTACTGGATAGTGCCGGTGCAACAGTGATACCCGACGATTTTGAAGGCGACATCGGCGCGCTGATTGAAGAAGCACGCCGCCTGCGCCCCGATTTGCTTGCCGTCGCGGCACAACTCAGAGCCGCAAAAGCAAGCGCGGATGCAGCTCGCGCAGCAGGCGGGCCTTCCATCTCCCTGAACGCTTCATCCAGCCAGAACAGCAGCGCAGGTATCAGCTCGAACACCAACCGGGTCGGAGTCACGTTAAGCATGCCGCTGTTTACCGGATATGCGACAACATACCGGATACGCGCTGCCGAAGCGCAAATCGATGCCAGGAATACCCAGCTTGAACGGCTTCGCCTGCAAGTCGCTCTCGATGTATGGGTGGCGTACCAGAACCTCATCACCACGACACAATCGTTGCGCTCTACCGCAGATCTGCTAGATAGCGCCGAACAATCCGAACGGGTCGCACTCGGCCGGTACAAGGCCGGCGTAGGCAGCATGCTGGACGTGCTGAATGCCCAGAGTGCCCTGGCCAGTGCACGGCAGCAACGCATACAGTCCACATTTAACTGGAACATTGACCGTGCCATGCTTGCCCAGGCAATGGGAAATCTGGACTCCGGTCTGCTGCAACATCTGCAGGATGCCGAAAAAAAACAACCCCGTGAAAATCAATTACAAAAAAAACCATCATGAAAAAAATATTGCGCTCCCCGGCTGCCATAATTTTCCTGTCGATCACCGTCATCTTCGCGGGCGTTGTCATTTACCGCCAGTTCAACTGGATATCGCCAGCCCAGCAGTACCGCTTTCATGCACTTGAAAAAGGCGATATCAGCCAGATAGTCTCTGCAAACGGCACGATCAATCCCGTATCACTGGTCAATGTCGGCACACAGGTGTCCGGTACCGTAAAAAAACTCTATGTGGACTTTAACAGCAAAGTCAGGAAAGGACAGGTCCTGCTGGAGCTGGACGACGCCCTGCTTTCTGCGCAACAGAAGCAAAGCCGGGCAAATGTCCAAAGCGCGGAAGCCTCGCTGGAACTGGCGGCTGCAAACGAGACTCGGATGCGCGATCTGTTCGCGCAGGAATATGTCTCGCGCCAGGAACTGGATACCGCGATACAAGCAAAAAAATCAGCCGAAGCACAATTAAAGCAGGCACAGGCGGCCGTTGAAAAGGATCGCGCCAACCTCGCCTATTCCGTGATCCGCTCACCGGTATCCGGTGTCGTGGTCGATCGTGCGGTGGATGTCGGCCAGACGGTCGCAGCCAGCCTGCAGACCCCGACGCTATTCAAGATCGCACAGGATCTGTCCAAGATGCAGATTCATGCCAGTTTTGCCGAGGCGGATATCGGCAGCATCCGCATCGGGCAGACGGCACACTTCAGTGTGGATGCTTTCCCCGGGCAACGCTTTCAGGGAAAGGTGATGCAGGTGCGCCTCAACCCGACCATCCAGCAGAACGTCGTCACCTATGACGTGGTAGTCAATGTGGACAACCCGGAACATATCCTGCTTCCCGGCATGACCGCCTACGTGAGTATTACGGTAGCCGAACGCAAAGGAGTATTGCTGGCCCCCAATGCCGCATTGCGATTCAAACCGGCAAACGCCGGCAGCCAGAAAAACCGGGGGGGCCAGCCCGGTGAAACGAAAAATGCCGGCACCTCCAAACCCGGGCAGGATTTCTTTGCAGGTAAAGTCTATGCGTTAAGGCAGGGCGAATTGATACCCGTAAACTTGACCCTTGGCATCACCGACAACCGCAATACCGAAATCATCAACGGCGAACTCAAGGAAGGAGACCGGATCGTCATCGGCGAATCGCTGGAAGCAGGGAACACACAAGGCAGTTCACCTCCGATGCGCATGAGGTTCTGATGGCTGAACACCTGATCTGCGTCGAAAACCTGAACAAGTCATACGAGACTTCCGCCGGACTATTCCCGGCATTGAAAGATGTCAGTCTGAGCATCGCCTCCGGAGAATTCGTTGCGATCATGGGGCCATCCGGCTCGGGAAAATCCACTTTCATGAACCTGCTTGGTTGCCTCGACAAACCCAGCTCCGGGCGATACACACTGGATAGTCGCGACGTTGCAGGCATGAACCGTGACGAATTGGCCCTGCTGCGCAATCGCACCATCGGCTTCGTGTTTCAGGGTTTCAACCTGCTGCCGCGCATGTCGCTGCTGGACAATATCGCCCTGCCCCTGATCTACTGTGGCATCGAACGAGAAGAGCGCCATCGGCGTGCCCATGATCTGCTCGCCAAAGTCGGGCTGAAAGGTTACGCCAATTCCATGCCCAACAAGATCTCCGGCGGCCAGCAGCAACGCGTGGCGATCGCGCGAGCCCTGATCAACCGCCCGCGCCTGCTGCTGGCCGACGAACCGACCGGCAACCTCGACAGCCACACCGGCGAAGAAATCATGGCGCTGTTCGAGGCATTTAACCGCGAAGGCATCACCATCGTACTGGTGACCCACGAAACTGATATCGCGCACCATGCCAAACGCCAGGTCAAATTCCATGACGGCCACATCGTCAGCGACCAGCCTACCCCGAACATGGAGAATTCGGCTGCATGAATATGCTAATCGCAATGCTCGGCGAAGCCTGGCGCGCCATGGGTGCAAACCGGCTGCGCACCCTGTTGACCACGCTTGGCATGGTGATCGGCGTCGGCGCGGTAGTATTGATGATGTCCATCGGGCAGGGTGCACAATATGCCATCAAACAAACCATCAGCGCGATGGGCAGCAACCTGTTCATCCTGCTCGCCGGGCATACCTCGAGCAGCGGTGTGCGTTCCGGCAGCGGCGGCGCCCATACGCTGACAGTCGGCGATACGGAAGCCATCGCCGAATTGCCCGGCGTGCAAACGGCAGCACCGATACACCCCGGCAGCGCACAGGTCGTTTACGGGCCGAACAACTGGAACACCGCCATCATCGGCACAACGCCGGATTATTTCGAAGCACGATCATGGCCGATCGTTTCGGGTTTTGCCTTCACCGACTCGGATGTGCGCTCCGCCACACGTGTCGCGCTGATCGGCAAGGTTGCCGCGCAAAACCTGTTCGGGGACGAAAACCCGGTAGGCAAGACCATCCGTATCCAGCAAAGCCCGTTCATCATCCTTGGCACGCTGGCTGCCAAGGGGCAAAGTATGGATGGGCGCGACCAGGACGACACCATCATCATTCCGCTCACCACCGCACAGCGCCAGGTATTCGGCACCCAGTTCCCGGGATCGGTGCGTATGGTCATGGTAAAAACGACCTCCCAGGAAATCATGCCGGTGGTCGAGAAATCCATGGTCGAGCTATTGCGACAGCGGCATCATTTGCGCGAAGGTGCCGAAAATGATTTCTTTGTGCGCAACCTCACCGCCATGGCTGACACCGCCGAAGAAAGCGCCCGCGTGATGTCACTGCTTCTCGGCGCGATCGCATCGATCTCACTTCTGGTGGGTGGAATCGGCATCATGAACATCATGCTGGTCTCGGTGACCGAACGCACCCGCGAGATCGGTATCCGCATGGCGATCGGGGCACGCGAGCGCGACATCCTGCTGCAGTTCCTGCTGGAAGCCATCATCATCTCGGTGGCCGGATGCCTCATCGGGTTGTTGTTTGGCATCGGTGGCGCGCTGCTGGCCGAAGTGCTGACCGGCACACCGGTCATCATCTCCGCCAGTTCGGTCATCGTGGCGTTCGGTGTGGCCGCAACGGTGGGAATATTTTTCGGGTTTTATCCGGCACGCAAAGCCGCGCAGCTCGATCCGATCGAAGCGCTTCGTTACCAGTGATTACTTTACGGGCAAGAACCCCTAGGTTCCGTAACGTGTCTCGACCCGTATGCCGATCTCTTTCAGCATCGGGATCGGCAAGGTGCCGCCCGCACAGACGATGACGACATCATTGGGCATCTCGACCGGCTGTCCGTTATGATCGAGCAGGACACGGTCCTTTTCAATCCTGGTTACCTTGGTCTTCATCAGGACTTTTACCTTTCCACCCTGCTCAGCCGCCTTGATGCGATCACGGTTTTTCGGTTTTGCGCCGCTGAAAACTTCACTGCGATGCGCGAGCGTCACGGTCGTTCCCTTTTCCTCTGCAAGAGCAAGCGCCGCCTCGAGTGCGGAATCGCCGCCGCCAACCACCAGCGCATGGCTGCCCTGATACTGGTTCGGATCGATCAGGCGGTAGCATACCTTCGCCATCTCTTCGCCGGGAACATCAAGCTTGCGGGGAGTGCCGCGCCGTCCGATGGCGAGCAAAACACTTCCGGCCGTGTATTGCCCTTTTGCCGTGGTTACGGTGAACTTGCCATCCTCATGGCGCAACGATTCCATGCGTTCGTTGAAATTGATCTTGATGCCGGTTCTCTGGACCACGTCATCCCATAATTCGATCAGCGCCTCTTTGCTGATCTCGGACAGTTTGATTACACCGATCTGCGGCAGGGTCATGGGTGCGGTCATCACGATCTTCTGGCGCGGGTAATGCAGCGCCGTCCCGCCGATCGCATCCTCCTGTTCAAGGGTCACATACCTCAGGCCGGCCTCCTGCGCCCCGAGAGTGGCGGCGATCCCTGCCGGCCCCGCACCGATGATGACCACGTCATAGTTCGTTCCGGCGACACGGCGTTTCTTGATGTGCGAAATCGCCTGCTTGCCCTGTTCCACGGCCTTGCGGATCAACCCCATCCCCCCAAGCTCGCCGGCAATGAATAGCCCCTCGATATTGGTCTCAAAATTCGGGCTGACAAAAGGGATATCCACTCCACGCTTCTCGGTACCAAAAACAAGACGGATCGCTCCTGACGGGCATGCGGCAGCGCAGGCGCCATGGCCGATACAGACGGAGGGATTAATAAAGAACCCCTTGTGGTCGATGATGCCCATAGCTTTTTCAGGACAGGCTTTTGCGCAGGAAACGGCGCCGATGCAGATGGCCGGATCGATGAATGGATGCAATGACGGCGGCTCGGTAAGACCGGCTTCTTTGACTTCCTCCCATACTTCCTGGGCGGCAGTTGTACGCTTGTGGCTCTTTTTTCTGTAAATAAGGATTACAACAACCAGCACTGCCAGATAGATGGCATATATCAAGAGTTCATGCATTTTGTTTTGTGTTGTTTTTGCAACAGGAATGTGACTTTCATATGGTAATTTAAATAATAAGTTAACGCCACAGGGCCACTGGAAAAAAATTCACCGGTTTATTGAACTTGAGCAAAACTTGCCTGTCGCATACACTTGATTTTTAGTGCCGGACTGACCGGCAAACACACAATAATTATAAGGAAAACATCACCCAATGAACGCTCAAGGACATTCAGATGCCGACTCGAAGGACAGTGGCAGGAACATATTAAGATCCGTCATTATCTGGACGCTGGTCATTATATTGGTCGCTCTGGGCTGGTATGTGGCAACAAAACGTCCCTACACGGCAGGCGACGATATCGGCTACAACCTGGGTCTGGTCGGCGGAAGCATGATGCTTTTGCTGCTGGTCTATTCCTTGCGCAAGCGCGCAGGGTTCATGAAGAACACCGGTCCGGTCCGCCGCTACTTTGCCTTTCACATGTTCCTCGGCGTCACCGGCCCCATTCTGGTGCTGTTTCATTCAACCTTCAAGATCGGCGCATTGAACAGCCGCATCGCGCTTTACTCGATGCTGCTGGTGGCGGGCAGCGGATTGGTCGGGCGTTTCGTTTACCGTCACATCCACCAGGGGCTTTATGGCCGTGAGACCACCCTGGCCGAGGCCGAGCAGCAGCTTAGCGAGAGCGCCGAAAGTGTGCAAAGCATCCTGAGCATCGCTCCCGGCATAGAAACAAAGCTGGAAGACTTTCGCGAATACTCCGTTGAAAAACTCGAAGGTGCCCCGGAGCGCAGCTGGCGCTTCATGACCCTGCGCATGCGCGGGCACAGCCTGGCGCGTGAAGTCCGGAAAGAAGCCTGGCATGCGCTGGAGCAGGCCGCACAAAAAAGCAACTGGCAGCAGGACGAATTGGCCTCCCAGAAGAAACTGGCTTCAGAAAGGATCTATGGCTATGTAGAGGCCGTTTGCAGCGCCGCCACCTACGCGACCTGGGTTCGCCTGTTTGCACTCTGGCACGTGGTTCACGTGCCTTTCCTTTATCTATTGATCATTACGGGCATTATCCATGTCATCGCAACAAACTTCATGTATTAACCTCTTCCGCTATCTGTTATTGGCAGCCCTGATGCTTGCATCGAACTGGGCTGCGGCTGATTCCGCCGAACTTGCGCTGATGCCCGGCAAGGTGATCCAGGATCATGCCAAATATGAAGAAGAGTGCAAAAACTGCCACAAGCGCTTTGACAAGGGCGCGCAGACCGGCCTGTGCCTCGATTGCCACAAGGAAACGGCGGCTGACGTCCGCTCGAAAAAAGGCTACCACGGCCGCCTGAAGGAAGAAGATAAAGATTGCCGCACCTGCCATACCGATCACAAAGGCCGGGATGCCAAGATCGTCATATTCGACAAGAAGAGCTTCAACCACGACGAGACCGGTTTCTCTCTGGAAGACAAGCACAAGGAGACCAAGTGCGAAGATTGCCACAAGCCCAAGCTGAAATATCGGGAGACACCCTCCAAATGCGAAGCCTGCCACAAGATGGATGACATCCATAAGGGCAAGCTCGGCCCCGAGTGCGGTAACTGCCATAACGCCAAGGACTGGAAAAAATCCACCTTTGACCACGAAAAAATAAAGTTCAAGCTGGCAGGCGGAAAACACGAAGACGTTAAATGCGAAAAATGCCATTTCGACAATGCGCTCAAACTCGACAAGACGTTCAAGCTTGCCTCGAAAGAATGCAACTCCTGCCACCGCAAGGAGGATCAGGAAAAAGGCCACAAAGGGCGCTATGGCAATAAATGCGAATCCTGCCATACCGACCGCGGCTGGAAGGAACTGCGTTTCAACCACGACAAGGATACAAAATACGTGCTGCGCGACAAGCACGAGAAGGTGAAATGCGATTCCTGCCATTCCCCGGCGAAACCGTTGTACAAACAGAATTTGTCGACGAAGTGCGTGTCTTGCCATCGCAAGGACGACAAGGAAAAAGGCCATCAAGGGAAGCTTGGCGACAAGTGCGAGAAATGCCACAACGAGAAGAGCTGGAAACCCAAAGACTTCGATCATGACAAGAACACCAAGTACCCGTTAAAGGGCAAGCATATCGATGCAAAATGCAGCGCCTGCCACAAGGACGGTGTGGCCGGATCCGCCGGCAAGAAGAAACTGGATAAGCTGCCCACCACGTGCGTCGGCTGTCACCGTGAGGATGACCAGAAAAAAGCGCACAAGGGAAATTACGGCGACAAGTGCGAGAACTGCCATACCGAAAAAGACTGGAAGACCCTGACCTTCGACCATACGCGGGACACGAAGTACAAGCTGAAGGACAAGCATATCGAGGTCAAGTGCAAATCGTGCCACCTCCCGGACAAGAAATTGTACGGCCAGAAACTTGCGACCACCTGTGTCTCGTGCCATCTAAAGGACGACGACAAGGTCCACAAGGGCAAACTCGGCAAAAAATGCGAGACCTGCCACGATGAAAAATCATGGAAAGAAACCCGGTTCAACCACCAGGTCATGTCGGTGTACCCGCTGCTGGGCCGGCATGCGCTGGTGACTTGCAAGAAGTGCCATGCCGAACAGACTTATAAGGATGTAAGCCAGGCGTGCTTCGATTGCCATGAAAAGGACGATACGCATAAACGGCGCCTGGGCACGGAATGCAAGTCCTGCCACACCACCCGTTCGTGGCAGGCGTGGGATTTCGACCACAGCAAGACCAAATTCAAGCTGGATGGACCGCACAAGAAAGGCGCCAACAAATGCACCGCCTGCCACTTCAAGCAGATGGATAAAAAAGTCCTGCAATCAACAGCGTGCGGCAGCTGCCACGACCGTGAGGATGTGCATAACGGCAGCTTCGGCGACCGTTGCGAGCGCTGCCACGAAGGTAACGACTGGAAGACGATCAAGGTTGGCTCGGCACCGCCGCGCAAATTGAACTAATGCAAGGGCAAACTGTCGCAATATGCCGGTAAGGATACTATTCGACGAATAAATGGATGGATGGCCGGGTTTCATAGCCCGGCCATCCATTGTTGAAATGCAGGGCAATGACAATAGGGTCTCAATGGATGTTATTTACAGGGGGTAAGTCATGAAAAAACTGGGTCGAGTACTGGGCAGCCTGCTTGCCATGGTGTTAACCATGGCCTCTTTGCAGGTAATGGCCGAAACAAAAGCGGTCGGCCGCGATTTTAACCATAATTCGACAGGCTTCACGCTCACTGGCGGCCACGCCATAGCCGCATGCGAAACCTGCCATGCGGGCGGGATATTCAAAGGCACCCCAAGGAACTGCGACGGCTGCCATGCACTCGGCAAGCGTGTCGTCGCAACGCCAAAATCCATCAAACACCTCGTGACCGACGCCCCCTGCGAAAGCTGCCACTTCAACACCTCCACGTTCCTGGGTGCCAGATACAACCATGCCGCGGCGATACCCGGGCAATGCGCGAACTGCCACAACAACCGGATCGCCAAGGGCAAGACGGCCAGCCATGGCAGCGGCGCAAAAGCCACCAATACATGCGATAAATGCCACAGAACCTATGCCTTTCTGCCGGCAAGCTGGAACCACAACGGCGTCGCACCCGGAACCTGTACCACATGCCACAACGGCAGCCCGACGATCGGCAAGCCGGCGAGCCATTCCACGGTCGCCAAGGCCACCTATCAATGCGACGAATGCCATAATTTTGTCGGCTGGCTCCCCGCCAGATACAAGCACAACATCCCCGGGGCTTGCGCGAGCTGCCACAATAACACTGTAGCCATCGGCAAGCCTGCCAGCCATACCCCGACTTCCATCAGGGGAATGAACCCCTGCGAGGACTGCCATCAGGTGATGGGCTGGCTCCCGGCAAGGTATGCGCACAACACAGGCGCCGCATGCTCGAGCTGCCATGACGGCATCAAGGCCATAGGCAAATACGCGGGCCACTTCGCCACGGCGGACGAATGCAACCAATGCCACTTCAATACGACGAGCTGGCTCCCCGCGCTCGGCGCCAAACCGGCCAACCACATTCCCTATAACGCCGGCACAACCTGTTCTTCCTGCCACATCGGCACCAGCGGTGCGGCAACGAACGGCCCGACGCTGCATGCCTACGTCTCCTCGTACGCCTGCACGACCTGCCACCTGAGAGGTAACGGCTATCTGGGCCGGATGGATACAAAGAGCCTGGGGCATGAAGGCTGGAACGGGTCGGGCGATTGTTCGCAATCCGGCTGTCACCGACCTGCAGGATCGAGGGGGGTTACCTATATCAATTGGCATTAACCGCACCCGGAAGCCACGCGGTAGTGCGCGGCTCCCGGAAAACCGCCTGTGTCAAAAACCGATTACGAATGCCATCCATCGACGATGGATCCCATAAATTTAGTCTGTCAGGAGTAGAGTCAAAGTGATGAGTAACATTATTTTTATACAGCATCGGGTTTTGTTGGGCCTGCTCCTGCTGTTTGCGTTTTTCAACAACGCAACCGCCCAACCGCTGGCCGAGGTACGCCTTGAATACCAGAAGGAAGGCATCGTCGCCACCATCCAGCTGACCGGACCGGTGCAGTATCTGCGCCACTTTCCGGAGAGTCACGGCAAAACGCTGGAAATTTTTTACGACCGCCTTCTGGGCGCAGCGAGCAGTGAAACCTGGGTGGATAACGAGGTGCGTAAATCTCCCCCTTCCAACCTCATCCCCAGCTTCACGGTGACCACCCGTGACCAGAACACCAAGCCGAGGCTGGTGATCGAATTTGCGCGCGAAGCGGAATACAGCGTCGCGCCGGGCGCCGACAAGCGCAGCCTGCTGATCACCATCCGCCCGGAGAAAAGGCCTGTCAGAACCGGTGCCCTACCATTCCTTCCGACGATCATGCCGGAACCAAAACAGGCGCCCGCAGGCACCCTTTCGGAAGCAGAAGAGGCTGCAGCAGAAAACAATAAGCAGGCTCGTGCGCTGATGATCCAGGGGCGCGATGCGCTGGCTGCCAAAAACAACGAATCTGCAGTGGATGCCTTCAACAAACTGCTGTTACTGCCACCCAACGATTACACTCAGGACGCACAGGAATGGGTCGGTGTGGCCCGCGAGCGTTCCGGCCAGATCGAAAAAGCCAGAATCGAGTATGAGCTGTACCTGAGACTCTACCCTGAAGGCGAAGGCGCGGCTCAAGTGGCACAGCGGCTGGCCGGACTATCGGGACAAGCCATGGAAACCGTGGCTGCCGAGGAAGAAAAAAAGGCCGGCGGACGCTGGATGACTTACGGCAGCATTACCTCACGCTATTACTTCAGTCATAGCAAGATCGCCACCGATTACACGTTCAACAATGCGGTAACGACTTCCACGATATCCCTGACCGACCAGTCCATGCTCATCACCAGCGTGGATGCATCCGAACGTTATGTGGGTGAGGAGTTTGACGGCCGCCTGGTGTTCAGCGATGTATATACCAAGAATTTCCTTGTCGGCCAGCGCAGCCAGAACCGGATGGGCTCGGCTTACGGGGAAATCAAGAACCGCACGAAAGACTATATGCTGCGTGTAGGACGGCAAACCCCGACGGGTGGCGGTGTGCTCGGTCGTTTCACCGGTCTCTATGGCTCATACGGTTACGGGGCGGACATGCATTTCAACGCCGTGGCCGGGGCCTTGAGGGATTATTCGCCCGGAAGCCAACCCTCATTTGCCGGTGCCAGCGTGGACAAGGGACCGTTCTCCCTCTACTACATCAGCCAGACTGTCGACAGCGTTGCGGATCGCCGCGCGGTCGGGACGGAATGGCGCTACTTTGAAGATAACCGGTCTGTTTTTGCCCTGCTGGACTATGACACCTATTTCAAGGCGGTAAACACCGCACAGGTGATGGGGACCACACCGGGCTTTGGCGGAACCGTGAATTTCCTGGTGGACCACCGCAAGACCCCGTCGCTAAGCAAGCGCAATGCGCTGAATGGTGCCGGTACATCGTCCATCAAGGACCTGCTGAACATCATGACCTCCAGCCAGTTGCGCGATCTGGCCATTGCACGCACGGCTACCTCAAACACGGGGCAGATTGGCGTAACTCTCCCGTGGCGTGCGAAATGGCAGGTGGGCGGCGATATCCGCATGACGAACACCTCGGGAATGCCCGCCAGCGGGACAAACACGCTCGTAGGTATCCTTGCAGAAACGCCAACCCGTGGCACGGAAAAGGCGGTGACCGGACAGCTCATCGGCAGCGGCCTCTACCGGGAAGGCGATATCTGGTCGGGTAGCCTCACCATCAATACCAGCAGCGCGGTGAACGGCTATGCCGTCAACCTTTTCAACCATAATCAGTACAAGAACGGCTGGACGATGGATACCTCGCTGCAACTGTATCGCCAAAAAGACCAGTACGAAGCCACCACAACACGCATCTCACCCATGGTGCGCGGTGCATACCGCCTCAGGGAACAGTTCTATGTTGATGTGGACGGAGGTATTGAAATGGCAAACTTCAAGGGAGCACAGACCTCGTCAAAAACAACACGCTACTTCTTCTCGGGAGGCTTGCGCTGGGATTTCTGATGAGCGGACTGTAACCCACTCGAAGGGGGTGCCGGCAAAATGCCTGGCGCCCCCTTTTTGCATTCAGGCCCGGAATCGACCGGAAAGAACGGGAATGCTGCGGGGGCCTGTTTCTATCGTTGGCTACTTTGATATTACTCAAGCTGCTGGCCCGTACCGACGACGCAGGGCAAATCTCCAGTCAAGATTGTCGCCAGCATGAGTCGCATGTTATCCTCGAGACTATTGATTGCTTCCCGGTGACTCATGCCCGTTATCGTAAAAACCCCGCAAGAGATCGAAAAGATGCGTGTAGCAGGACGCCTGACCGGCGAGGTGCTCGATTACATCACCCCGTTCGTCAAAGCTGGGGTGACGACCAACGAACTCGACAGGCTGTGCCATGACTACATCGTCAATGTGCAACACGGCATCCCTGCGCCGCTCGATTATGCCCCGCAGGGGCATGCGCCCTATCCAAAGTCGATCTGCACCTCGATCAATCACCAGGTGTGCCACGGCGTTCCGGGAGAAAAAACGCTCAGGAACGGCGATATCGTCAACCTGGACATCACCGTCATCAAGGATGAGTACCACGGGGACAGCAGCCGCATGTTTTACATCGGGGAGCCCTCCATCCAGGCCAGACGTTTGTGCGAGACAACCTGGCAGGCGCTCTGGCGCGGGATCCGCGCGGTCAGGCCCGGTGCCTATCTGGGTGACATCGGCCATGCCATCCAGAGCTTTGTCGAACCGCAAGGGTTCAGCGTCGTGCGCGAATTTTGCGGTCATGGCATCGGCAGGCGGTTTCACGAAGAGCCTCAAGTGCTGCACTACGGGCGAGCCGGGACGGGCATCAAGCTCGAAGCCGGCATGATCTTTACCATCGAGCCGATGATCAACGCAGGCAAAGCCGCCATCAAGCAACTCGGGGACGGCTGGACCATCGTCACAAAGGACCACAGCCTGTCTGCGCAATATGAACACACCATCCTTGTCACCGATACCGGCTATGAAGTGTTGACCGTTTCCGATGGCTGCCCTCCCCCGCCAGGCGAATAGCTCGATCTCCGTGTTGCGCGAATCATTGCGCAATGAACGCCTTGCTCTCGAGCACGATTTCCTGCAACATAACAATGCCGCGCGCCTGCTTGCCGCGCACACCCGGTTGATCGATAAATACTTGGGCCAGGTCTGGAAGCAGCTTGCCATGCCTGACCGCATCGCATTGGCTGCAGTAGGCGGCTACGGGCGGAAGAAACTCTATCCGCGATCGGACATCGATCTGCTGATCCTGCTTGATGCCGAGCCGGATACGCACTTGCAGCAACAATTGCACCAGCTGATCGGCATGTTATGGGACATTGGCCTTGAGGTCGGCCACAGCATTCGCACTGTTGAGCAATGCGTCAGGGAATCCGTTGATATCACCGTGCAAACCAATCTCATTGAAGCGCGCCTGCTCTGTGGCAACAGGAAGCTGTTCGCCGAACTATGCGACAGCGTTCAGCAGCACCTGGATCTTCGCAGCTTCTATCAGGCAAAATTACAGGAACAGCAACGGCGCCACGCGCGTTACGCGGATGCCGATTACAACCTCGAGCCGAACCTGAAGGAAAGCCCCGGCGGCCTGCGCGACCTGCAGACAGTTTCATGGATCGCACGGGCAGCCGGGCTAGGAGCACACTGGAGCGAGCTTGCCCGGATCGGCTTGATCACTGCCGCCGAGGCACGCCAGGTTGAACGCCACAGCACGCTGCTGGCCACCCTGCGGATCCGCTTGCATTACCTCGCCAAACGCCATGAAGACCGCTTGCTGTTCGATTTTCAGGCAAAACTTGCGGAACAGCTGGGCATCTCTGCTTCACCAAACCGCCGTGCCAGTGAGCATCTGATGCAGCGCTACTACCGCGCCAGACTTGCCGTCCGGCAGCTGAACACCATCCTGCTGCAGGGTTTGCACAGCTATCTTTTCCGCGAAACGCCTGAATGCTATGCATTGAATGAAAGATTTGTGGTCATCGGCACCCTGCTGGAGATCCGCGATGAACATTTGTTCGAGCACACCCCCGAGGCGATCTTCGAGCTGTTCCTGTTGATGGAACAGCATGGCAATCTGACCGATCTCAGCGCAGCGACATTACGCGCGCTATGGCGCGCACAGCGTCAAATCAATCCGGCGTTTCGCCGCAACCCGCTGAACCGGGCGCGCTTCATGGAGGTCCTGCGCCAACCTCATGGTGTCCTGCATGCCCTGCGACGCATGAACCAGTATGGCATTCTTGGTCGTTATATCCCTGCCTTCGGGCGTATCGTCGGGCAGATGCAACATGACCTGTTTCATGTTTACACGGTCGATGAGCACATCCTGATGGTCATAAGGAACCTGCGCCGCTTTTCAGAACCTGAATTTGCGCAGGAAATGCCGTTATGCAGCAAATTGCTGAGTGAGTTCGCCCGGCCGGAAGTGTTATACATCGCCGCACTGTTCCACGATATTGCAAAAGGGCGCGGAGGCGATCACTCGCTGCTGGGAAAAAAGGATGCGAATATCTTCTGCCTGCATCATCAACTCAGCCGGAACGACAGGAACCTGATCGTCTGGCTGGTGGAACATCACCTGGCATTATCCTTCACGGCACAGAAACAGGACATATCCAACCCAGAGGTGATCGCGAATTTTGCCGGAAAAATAAAGAATGACCGCTATCTGGTTGCTTTATACCTGCTCACCGTCGCCGATATTCGCGGCACCAGCCCGAAAATATGGAATGCATGGAAGGCAAAGCTGATCGAGGATCTGTTCCATCAGACAAGAAACTACCTGAGCGGGGGCAAGGCGGCAAATCACCTTGAAGACATCCGTATGCGTGCCATTACGGAACTCAACCTTGTTGCAATGCCAGCCGATTCATACCAGTTGTTGTGGGCACAGCTCGATGACGACTATTTCCTGGATCACGAGGCACAGGAGATCGCATGGCATACCCGCTTGCTGGCAAACAAGGTGAATGCCGCATCCCCTATCGTAAAAACGCGCCTGAGCCGCGCCGGGGAAGGTTTGCAGGTAATGGTCTATTGTCCTGATCAGCGCGGTTTGTTTGCACGTATATGCAATTTCATTGCACGCATGCACTTCACCATTGTCGAGGCCAAGATCCATACCACACGGCACGGTTATGCACTGAACAGCTTCCAGATCATGGAAGCCGTGCACAGTGACACCGTGTACCGGGATATCATGACCTATATCGAATTCGAGCTTGCCCGCCAAATCGAGCTGGCCAAACCGGTTCCGCTCGCAGCTTCGGGTCGTGTCAGCCGCCAATTGAAGCATTTCCCCATCCGCACCCAGGTGGAAATCAAGCCCGACCGCAAGGGTCTGCATGTATTGTCACTGGTTACCGGAGACCGTCCCGGCTTGCTGGCACGGATCGCACTGGTCTTCGAGCAGCATGCTATCCGCCTGCACAGCGCCAAGATCGACACCCTTGGCAGCCGCGCCGAAGACGTGTTCTGGATCAGTGGGGATACGCTGGAAAGCCCGGAGAAATCGCGTTCCTTCGTTAACGATATCCTGGAAAAAATCTGATCAGCTCAGGATTTGATGCGAGCCAACCGGATCTACGCTTTCGTCTGATCCGGCTGGCCCGAAAAACCTTATTTGCCGTCTGCAGGCAAGAGATGGACCCTCTCGTTTTCTGGCATTGCCATCCATTCCGGATAATATTCGGCATGCTTGGACTTGATGCTCTCGATATTTTCATTCATCCATGCGTCTGATTCCGGTATCTTCTCCACCCATTTGCATCCACCGAAATCACTATCGAATTCAGGAGTGCCCAATTCCTGCTTATGTACCGGCACCAGCGAAAATCGCGCCTTCCACATACCCATCCTTGGCGTGACATAGGCGTAATAGATCTTGTTAGGCAGCAGTTCGGCGCTCATGTAATCCGCGCTTTCCCCAATCACCATGAACAAATGCTTACCCGGGTCTGCCCGGTATGCTACTTTTGCCTTGGCTGCAACGATGCCTGCAAGCGTCATGCTGTCACCCTTTACCTCAAACACGCTGGACGAGATTGCGTAGCCCATACCTGATGGCCGCATGAACACCACCACCGCCTTGCCTTTCTCCGGCGTGACTTCTGCGCTACCCGCAGGAACTTCGCGCATGTTCTTGATCGAACCCGCGCACCCGGAGAAAAGAAATACAAGCATCAACAGTATCGATGTAGACCTGCTCAGCGAAATAAATCTCATGGTTTACTCCTCTTCGAAAGATTGTTTGAATGATACAAGCGATTATTACGGAGATGCGGCACATCAAAGCACACATTCATTATCCAGAAACGCGTCTCAAATGCCAAGCGATTATATTCTCTGCGTATTGCCGGTCTATAGGTGTTTGCCTGACAGATAGCGGAAAGCTTCCATGACTCTTTTAAAATCTGCCCAGCTCCTTGATATGTGCGGCCGCACTGCGACTTAGTGCTTGAAGCTCATAACCGCCTTCCAGCACCGACACGATCCGGCCTTGGGCGTATCTTTCGGCGATGCGCCTGATCTCTCCTGTCACCCATACGTAATCCGCCTCAACAAGCCGCAGCATCGCCATTGAATCGTCTCGGTGCGCATCAAAACCCGCTGAAAACATCACCAGCTCCGGCTGAAAACGTTCCAGCGCAGGAAGCCAGTACTGCGCAACGGCAGCGCGAAACCCTGCGCCATCGGTTCCTGCAGGCAGCGGCACATTGATGATGTGATCGTTACCGCTGCCAGCACCACGATAGGGATAGAACGGATGCTGGAATGTAGAACACAGCATCACGCGCGGATCGTCGTGAAAGATATCTTCCGTTCCATTGCCGTGATGCACGTCGAAATCTGCAATCGCGATGCGCTTCAGGCCATGCTGCTCCAGCGCATGCGCCACGCCGACCGCGACATTATTGAAGATGCAGAAGCCCATCGCCTTTGAACGTTCTGCATGGTGGCCGGGCGGGCGGATGTTGCAGAAAACGCTTCCTGGTTTGCCCGCCGTCACCAGATCGACACCCAGCACCACGGCACCCGCCGCACGCAATGCGGCCGGATAGCTGAATGGGTTCATCGACGTATCCGGGTCGAGCTCCACAACACCATTCTGCGGCGCGCTGGATTCTATCCAATCGACATAATCCGCAGCATGCACACGCAGCAACTGTTCACGCGTCGCTTCCGGCGCTTCAAAGCGTTGCAGATGCTCCATCAAACCGGCAGCGATCAGCCGCTCCTCGATGGCGCGGATGCGCGCTGGCGATTCCGGATGGTACTCGCCCATGTCGTGTTTCAGGCAAAGCGGATGGCTGATGTAGGCAGTCTGCATATTTCCTCCAGCATGCATAGGGATCCATTTCTGTTCGGCATGAGCCTTTCAAAAACCATAAGGCCTTTTTTTTCGGCGTGCTCAATACGAGCATCTTCATCTTTGTTTCGTGCGGTGGTACATCAATAAAACGACAGCAACGGCACGGTGTTATCATAACCAACATCCCCACCTACGGAGAAAAAATTTCCGGTTTCTGGCGACTGCCGCGTAAAGCAGCAAACATGGACAGGTGATGGAATAATTCCGGCATGGTATCTTTAAATTTTGCGGAGCCTTTGATCCATGGTTGAATCCTCATGGCATGACATTGCGTTGCTGGTGCTCTGCTGGGTCTTCTACTTCGCCCTGCACTCGATTGCAGCGTCGCTGACGATGAAGCGCAGGATAGCGAGTCTGTTTCCAGCCCTGATGCCCTACTACAGGCTGATCTTCAACATCTCCGCAACGCTCCTGCTGCTGCCGATCCTGTGGCTTACCTACCGGAACCCCGGCCCGGTGTTATGGCGCTGGCAGGGCATCGCCGCCTGGCTGGCAAACGGGCTGGCGCTTGGCGCGATCCTGGGCTTCCTGACAACCCTCAGGAGCTACGATATGCAGGAATTCCTCGGCCTTCGGCAGTTACGATTCCATGTCCGGCGCATCGAGGATCAGGAGCATTTTAATCTGTCACCCTTCCATCGTTTTGTGCGCCACCCCTGGTATTTCTTTGGGCTGGTCATCATCTGGACTCGCGACATGAACGCGGCAATGCTGGTGTCCGGCACGATGATTACGCTCTATTTCATCGCCGGGGCGCGTTTGGAAGAAATGAAACTGCTTGTCTATCACGGCGACACTTACCGCCGTTATATGGCACGTGTTCCCGGCCTGATCCCGCTGCCGTGGAAATCACTTACTGCGGAGGAAGCTGAATCGCTATTGCTGCAAAAGAAAGATAACAAAGGCGAACCGCCTTTGTGAGCCAGACCAGAGAAACCATGATGCGCCGGGGACACGCCATGCCATGCTTGAGGCAAAGTTTGGATAATGCAGGCTGCTTTCATAAACACCCCCCGGAAAGCATGATTGTGTCAAGCAAAATTAGCCTCTGGGCCAGGTTTGAAATGCAAAAAGACAAATGTTAATGCTATGCTTCAAACAGATAAGGGATTTATCCTCTATTTGCAAACTGATTAATTAACGAGAAACTGCAAGATGGCACTGATAAACTGGAACGACAACTACAGCGTCAATGTCGCGGAGATTGACCAGCAACACAAGGAACTTATTGCAATAATCAACGAGCTGGGCGATGCATTGAAGTCCGGCAAGGGCATTGACATCTCGGCAAGCATCGTGAACCGGCTCGCCAAATACGCCATGACTCATTTCAAGGCCGAGGAAGCGCTTCTTGCGAAATTCGGCTACCCGGAGATGGAAGATCACAAAAAGGAACATGCCGCTTTTGTACGGAAAGTCGTCGATTTCCGTGGGGGACTGGAGAAAGGAAAACCGGTTCTTCCGATGGAAATAATGGTTTACCTGAGCGAATGGATGAAAAATCACATCCTGGATGCCGACAAAAAATACTCCAGCTTCCTCAATGAAAAAGGGGTGAAATAGAACCGCGTCAAGCCAGCCTGACAGCGCGCCGGTGCCGCGCCAGATACAGCGGCGTCCATGCGTACGGAATCTTGTAGACGAAGTTGTAACGCGCCACGTGGTAGCTGGGGTCGAAGCCGTAGAAGTTGAGCTTCATGTGCTGCAGTTCTTCGTCGCGGTAGGCGTCCAGCGATTTTTCCCGCTCGTCGCGTTCGCGCCGCGCATTTTTTTCCCGCAATAGCGCGGGGTAATCCGGGCTGGCTGCGAGCCCTTCGGCGATCTGCTCCACCCTTGCGAGAAAATCTTCCCGGCCAGCCCCGAAGCAACTGTCGATCAGCCCCATCTCCTGCGCCTGTGCCGAGCCCACCGGCAGGCGGTTCTGCGTCAGCGTTACCGCCCGCTCTGTACCGACGCGCCGTGGCAGCAAATAAGTCCAGTATTCCGAACCGTACAAGTTGCCCATGCCCTTGTAGTGTGGGTTGAGCACCACGCCCTCGCGCGCATAAACGCGATCCGCCGCCAGCGACAGGAACACGCCGCCCGCCCCGGCATTACCCTGCAGCGCAGCAATCGTGAGCTGGGTGTTGGTCGTGATTATGGCGCGCGCCAAGTCGTCCATCGCGTTGATGTTGTTCCAGGATTCGTCCGCCTGACTGGCGGCTGCCTCGATGCAATTAAGGTGGATGCCGTTCGACCAGAAGTCAGCCCCGCCCATGAGCACGATCACACGCACATCGCGCTGTGTTGCTGCAAGGTAAGCCTCGCGCAGCCGCTCGCATTGTTCGCTGCTCATCGCGCCGTTGTAGAAATCGAAATGCAGATAGCCGACGCTATTCTTCTGTTCGAGCCAGATGTCGCGGTAGGTCTCGCCGGTGCATGGAGAGAATGGATCGAGCGAAGCTTCCGGCACTTCGGCGAGATGATTGCTTAGCAACAGTGTGGCCGGTAGTTTCAGTGACGGTTCGGCTTCGCTCTTGCGCTTCAAATGGCCGATCCACACCGCGCCGTCCACCGTGGCCCTGCAGATCGCGCCGTTGCGCTTCGCAAGGATAGCGCCCGGTTCGCCGCGCAGCGTGCCCTCGGCGCAGGCTTCGAACAGGTAATACGCCTCACCACACAGCGTATCGAGCACACCGGGAAAGCCGTCGGCGGCGTGAATCATTTTCAGTACCGTGAGTGTATCGTCGCGCTGCCAGTCGATAACACGGTCGGCCTGTCTGATCGGCGCATGCAGTTGGCCGCGTACTTCAGGGTTTGAATAGTCCAGCGGTATCGATCTGAAATTACCGGATTGGAAGCGCTCCACTGCAAGCAGCACCGCACGCACCGCCGCCTCGGTGACTTCGTTGCGATACAGGCTGCTCTTTCTGGCCAGCCGCATCGGAAAGGTTTTCGCCGCCCAGATGTCGCCCGCATCCATCTCGCCGCTGGCCTGCAGCACCGTGACGCCCCACTCCGGCACGTCATGCATGATCGCCCAGTCGAGCGCCGACGGCCCGCGGTCACCGACGATACCGGGATGCACGACAAGGCAGACATGATTTTTCCAGATTTCCTTCGGGATCGCACGTTTGAGGAATGGTGCGACGATCAGGTCAGGGCAGTACATATCGACTGCCTGCGCCGTGACCGCATCGTTGATGTCAAACTCGATGGAAACTTCATGCCCGCGCCGTGTCAGCTCTAGATACAGGCGCTGCGCTAGGCTGTTGAAGCTGTGGGTGAGGAACAGGATTCTCACGGCTCAACAAATTCTGGGTAGCTGCTCGCCGGTCAGCCAGTCCACCACGCGCTTTCCGCCGAACGACGTCTCCATCTGCACGAAATGGTGCGGGTCCTCGATGGCCTCGCCGATGATTGCCGCATCGCGCCCCAGCGGGTGCGCGCGCATCGCCTGCAACAGCCGCTCGGCATCCTCGGGCGCGCAGATCGCCGCGAGCTTGCCCTCGTTGGCGACATACAGCGGATCGAGTCCGAGGAATTCGCACGCCGCCCTGACCTCCTCGCGCACCGGCAATTTGTTTTCATGCAACAACATACCCACCGCCGACTGGCGCGCAATCTCGTTGAGCGTGGTGGCCAGCCCGCCACGCGTCGGGTCGCGCAACACATGAATGTCCGGCACCGCCGCGACCATCGCCGCGACCAGCCCGTGCAATGCTGCACTATCTGATTTGATACTGGTATGGAAAGTCAGATTCTCACGCAGCGACATCACCGCGACGCCGTGGTCGCCGAGCATGCCGGACACCAGTATCCTGTCGCCCGGTCGGGCGCGTTCGCCTGAGATATTGACGCCTTCCGGCACCACGCCGACGCCGGTGGTGGTGATGAACACGCCGTCGCCCTTGCCCTGTTCCACCACCTTGGTGTCGCCGGTGACGATGGGCACGCCGGCCTCGCGCGCCGCACGCGCCATCGATTCGACGATGCGCTTCAGGTCAGCGAGCGGGAAGCCTTCCTCGAGGATGAAGCTCGTGGATAGATACAGCGGCTGCGCGCCGGACATCGCCACGTCGTTGATCGTGCCGTGCACCGACAGGCAGCCGATGTCCCCGCCCGGAAAGAACAGCGGCGACACCACATGGCTGTCGGTAGACATCACCATGTGACCTTGCGGCGCAGGAAAACGCGCCTGGTCGTTCATCTGCCGCAGCAGTTCGTTGTCGAACGCCGCGACGAACAGCTCGTCGATCAGCTGCGCCATCGCGCGCCCGCCGCTGCCATGGGTCATATCCACGCGGCCATGCTTGAGGTCGAGCGCGCGGGTGTAGTTGGGTTTGATCGTATTCATCATGCTACCTTCCTGAATCTGCCATAACTGTAATACGCCGCGCACGCGCCCTCGCTCGATACCATGCACGAACCGACCGGGCTGGCCGGGGTGCAGACCGTGCCGAACAGCTCGCAGTCCTGCGGGTGTTTCATGCCGCGCAAAATTGCACCGCACTGGCAGGCGCGATTGTCGGGAATCGACAGCGGCGGGATGTCGAAGCACCGCTCGGCATCGAAACTGGCGTATGCCGCCTTGATGCGCAATGCGCTGTAGGGAATCAGCCCGAGGCCGCGCCACTCGAACGAACGGCGCAACTCGAACACCTCGGCGACCAGTTGCTGCGCCTTGATGTTGCCGTCGCGCGTCACCGCGCGCGAAAACTCGTTCTCCACCTCGGCGCGCCCCTCGTTCAGCTGGCGTACCAGCATCAATATCGCCTGCATCACGTCGAGCGGCTCGAAACCGGCAATCACCACCGGCTTCTGGAATTCCTCGGCAAAATACTCATAAGGGCGGCTGCCGATCACCGTCGAGACATGCGCCGGGCCGATGAAGCCGTCCAGCGCCACAACGCCGAGCTGGCGTATCTCCGGCGATTGCAGGATGTGCGAAATCGCCGACGGGGTCAGCACATGGTTGCAGAACACACTGAAATTTGCGAGGCCGAGCGCCTGCGCCTTGCGGATCGCCACCGCAGTCGGTGGGGTGGTGGTCTCGAAACCGATGCCGTGGAACACCACCTGCCGCTCCGGGTTTTCCTGGGCGATTTTCACCGCGTCGGCGCTGGAATACACGATGCGCACGTCCGCGCCCTGCGCCTTTGCCTTCAGCAGGCTCATGCCGTTAGCCGCCGGTACGCGCAGCATGTCGCCGTAACAGCACAGAATCAGCCCCGGCGTCTGCGCCAGTTGAATCGCATTTCCCACGCGCCCGGCAGGCAAAACACATACCGGGCAACCGGGGCCGTGGATCATGCGGATATTGGCTGGCAGCAAGTCAGTTATGCCGTAGCGCGAGATGGCGTGTGTATGTCCACCGCAGAATTCCATCAGATGATAGCTGCGATGAGCATTGGCTTCGCGCGCGATGTTGGCGGCGATTTTTTTCGCCAGCGCACCATCGCGGAATTCGTCGATATATCTCATGCCGGTAACTCACCCGACAGATCATCAAGCTCGGCGAACAACGAAAGCGTGCGTGCAGCCTCTTCCGGGTCGAGTTTCTGCAACGCAAAGCCGGTATGCACGATCACATAGTCACCCACCGCGATGTCATCGACCAGCGCCAGCGAAATCTCCTTGCGCACCCCGCCAAGATTAACGATGGCGCTTTCTTCTGAAATGAGCTGTTCGACGCAGGCCGGAATCGCGAGACACATACTAATTTCCCGGTTTGATGGATTGCCGCGCGACCCACGCCTGACCGAGCGATATCGCACTGTCGCCGGACTGCATCTGCCGCGCTGTTAGCACGCGCAACCCTTGTGTATTAAGCCTTTCCGACAGACCATGCAGCAGGTTACTGTTGAAGAAGCAGCCGCCGCCCAGCATGATGTCGGTAATGCCATACTGTCGAGCAGCGCGCCCCGCCTGCTCAGCGAGTCCTGCAGCAAGCGTCGCATGGAACAGCGCCGCGCCATACTCCTGGTCGCGGCATTCGGACAACACCGCGAGCAATGGCAAAAAACCCAGCACGTTCCTTTCATCGATCTGCCAACCACCGTCCAGCGGTGCAGTCTTCCCATGGCGCTGCGACAGTTCCTGCAACTGGATCGCGGCCTGCGCCTCGAAATCCTGCACCTCACTCACGCCGAGCAGGCCTGCGGCGGCATCGAACAGCCGCCCGGCACTGGAGGTCTCCGGGCAGTTCAGGTTGCGCTGCAGCATCGTCGCGACGGTCGCCGCGCCCGGCTGGCTGGCAAAGCGTTGTGCGATCTCGTCGCCACGCCCGAGCCGGAACAGCGCCGCCGCGGCCATGCGCCACGGCTCCTGTGCGGCGCGGTCACCACCGGGCAGACGCAGCAAAGCCAGATGGCCGACACGCTCGAACTCTGCACCTTTCACTCGCAGCAATTCGCCTCCCCATGCCGTCCCGTCGTCACCCAGCCCGACGCCGTCCAAAGCCAGGCCGAGCACGTCATCCTGAATGTGGTGCTCGGCACAAAGTGCGGCGATATGCGCATGGTGATGCTGTACACCGATGGACGGGATACTGTGCCGCGCGGCATAGGCCTGAGCAAACTGTGTGCAGTAGAAGTCAGGGTGCAAATCGTGTGCCACGATCTCGGGCCGCACATCGAGTTCACTGCACAGGCGTGCCACGGTATCGACCAGCATCTGACGCGCTTCAGCAGTACCCAGATCGCCGATCAGCTGCGAGACATGCGCCTCGTTGCCGCGCGTCACGCAAACGGTGTTTTTCAGCCATGCACCGCATGCCAGGATCGGTGGGCCGGCGACAGGGAGCGTTACGACGATTGTATCGAGAGCTTTTTTTGGCAAGCTGAAGTCAGGTTTGTATCCAGGGAAGGCCATCAAAACGCCAGCCATTGTGGGAGTTGCGGTGATGTTGTTCGTCCAAGTCGCCCTCAAAGCCATGCAGCACGTTATATACGTCAGTGAGGCCAGCTTTCTCCAGTGCCAGGCCGGCATCCACCGAGCGGCGACCGGAGCGGCAGATCAGCACAACGGGGCGGTTAAGGCTGGCGGCCTTTTTTACATGTGCAAGAAAGTGCGGGTTGAGGTCCCATTCCGGTCCATCAACCCAGGGGATCAGGATGGAACCTTTGGGGTGGCCGACGAACATGTGCTCCATTTCGCTACGCACATCGATGAATATCGCCTCAGGATTCTCCTGGAGAAATTCAAAAGCCTGCTTGGGTGTCAAATGCTGCATTGCGCACTCCTGAAAAAATTTTTGCTGGGTTATGGAATGACAGGCAGGATGATAGTGCCAGACACTGTCACAAGTCTAGCGCGCATTCACACAGGAATGCGTTATTTACACAGCTTGCTTTGTTTTGCTATTTTTGGCCCGAAGCGATTTTCCTGAGCTTTTCGGGCTGGATGACATGACCGTTCAAACCGGCCTGTTTCAGGCTTCCGCCGTAGGCCACGGTAAGGAGTTGCGAATAGTACACCACCGGCATGGCAAACTTTGTACCCTGTTTCTTGTTGATCTCGGACTGGTAAACCTCTACATTGGCCTGGCACAACTGGCAGGGCGTGACGATCATGTCGGCTCCGTTGTCGTAGGCGGATTCGACGATATCGCGGATCTGTTTCTGCGATTTTTCCGGCTCGGAAAAAGCCAGCGCACCGCCGCAGCAGGTCACCTTCTGGTCAAAATCGCTTGCCGCTTCCGCCCCGACGGTTTCGATCATCCTGTCGAGGTACTGCGGGTTTTCGAACGACTCCCCGGCGATACCGAACGGGCGGTTGGTCTGGCAGCCGACGTAACCCGCGATCTTCAGCCCTTCTAATGGTTTGACGACCGGCGCTTTCATCTCATCGAAACCGATATCCTCGACCAGCACCTCGACGATGTGGCGTGCCTTGACCGTGCCCTTGAATTCAAGATCGACTGCCTTGAGCGCTTCGTTGGTCTCGGACATCAACTGGCTGGACTCGTGCAATTTTTCTGCCGTTTCCCGGGTAGACAGCCAGCAAGCGGGACAGCCGGACACCAGGTCCTGCCCCGGCAGATGCTGTTCAGTCAGCGCCAGGTTGCGCGCGCTGATCGCAAGGCGCGGCAACAGGCCGCCCTCGCCGTAGCCAATGGATGCGCCACAGCAGTTCCAGTCTGGAATCTCGTTGAGCTGGATGCCGAGCTTCTCGCAAACCACACCAATGGAGATGGGGAAATTCGACGCCGAAGCGCCCTTCTGCGAGGAGCACCCGGGGTAGAACGCATAGTTTTTCTTGGTCATGTCGGTATCTCTCTCGCTCAATCAGGAAGCCTTGCCCAGTTTGCGCTCTTCGATCTCGCGCGCCCTGGCGATCATCTTGCGGAAGCCATCCTTGTCCTTGCATTTGTGCCCGCCCAGCAGTTCCATCGGGTTCAGGCGCTTGGCCTTCATCAACCCGATGCCGATACTCCTCATGGCCAGCGCGTTCCTGATGCCCTGTATGAAGCCATCCTTGAAATACATCGACAGTGAAAATTTGAGCTCGTTGATCCGTCCGGTCTTTGCCAGGTTGTTCCAGAACAGCTTGGCAATCTCGCGTGTGGGCTGTCCTTTCGGCGCCATTCCCAAACGGTGGGCGTAATGCGCCAAGCCGTGCATGATGTGGGTGATCGGCAGTTTCCTCGGGCAACGGACGATACAGTTGTAGCAGGAGGTGCACATCCACATTGAATCTGAGGTCAGCACCTCGTCGCGCTTGCCGGCACGGATCATCATGAACAGTTTCTGCGGGGTGTGCTGCCACGCATTACCCAGAGGGCACGAGCCGGCACATACGCCGCATTGCATGCACATCTTGACCCATTCGCCATCCTCGACGCGTTCCTCGACTTCCCTGAGGAAATTGTTGTGATAGGGCGCGACCGCCTGCCTGTTGAAATCGTTCATGTCATTCACTCCTTAGCCGAAGCCCTTCATCGGCGACGGCCCCATCTCCACCAGTTGCGCCACATAGTCATTGATGAACTTCGCCACGCGCTCGTTATCGGTGATCGCCACCTCAAAGCTGGACACGCGTTCGGGCTCCAGTCCCATCTGGGTCAGCGTGTCGCCGATCTTGCCCATGCGGTAGCCAGCCAGCTCGGAACCCTTGACGAAGTGGCACTGGTAATCGTCGCCTTTCTTGCAGCCCATCATCATCACGCCGTCGTAGCCGGAGTTGAGCGCGTCGGTGATCCAGATCGTGTTGACCGAGCCGAGGCAACGTACCGGAATGACGCGCACGAACGCCGAGTAGACGGTACGAGACAAGCCCGCCATGTCGAGCGCCGGGTAGGCGTCGTTTTCGCAGGCCAAAATCAGCACACGCGGCTTCTCGGAAAATTCATCCGGTATTTCCACTGCCTTGAGCTGGCTGCCGACGGTGTCCACCGAGTAATTCTCGAACGAGATCACACGAACCGGGCACGCGCCCATGCAGGTGCCGCAGCGGCGGCAGCGTTCCTGGTTGAAGACCGGAAAACGCCTCTCATCCTCGTCGATGGCACCGAAAGGGCATTCCACGGTGCAGCGCTTGCACTGGGTGCAACCCTCCAGCCGTACCATCGGGTAGGAGAGATCGCCGGAGCGCGGGTGGGCAGCACGCCCGAGGCTGGCATTCTCGACGGCCTGGATCGCCTTGAGCGCCGCGCCGGTGGCATCCGTAGTCGCCTGCAGCATGTCCATCGGGCGACGCACCGGCCCGGCAGCATAAATACCGGTGCGGCGCGTCTCGTAGGGAAAGCAGATGAAATGTGAATCGGCAAAGCCGTGCCTGAACTGCGGCATGTCCGGCCCCTGCCGGTAGGTCAGGTTCAATATCGAAGTCTTCTGCATCTCGGACTTGTTCTGTTTTGCCGAGTCCGAACCGCCTTCGGCTTCGGCGACGACCTTGTTCCAGGCATCGAGATCCACCCCGGCGCTCGGCACCTGGCCGGTCGCCAGCACGACCAGATCAGCATCGAGCGAGGCGTCTTCATCGAGGATCAGATCCCTGAAGTTCACCTTGCATGCGTCGCCGGAAGCTTCGACCGCGCTGGCCTTGCCCTTGGTAAAGATCACGCCCTTGTTCTGAGCGCTGCGGTAAAAGTCCTCGCCCATGCCAGGCACGCGCAGGTCGGTGTACATCACCACGGTGTCGGTTTCGGGATTGGCGTCCTTGAAATACATCGCCTGCTTGATACTGGTCGCGCAGCAATGGCCGGAGCAATAGGCAAGATGTTTGCCGGTTTCGTCGCGCTGCCCGGCGCATTGCAGGAACACGACTGATTTGATTTCCTTGCCATCGGCACGCTTGAGCACACCGCCGTTTGCTGTCTGTGCCAACGCCTCAAGCCCTGCCTGATCGATGACGTTGGCCTGTCCGCCGCCCAGCTCGGGCAACCTGGCGATGTCGTAAGTGGTAAAGCCGGTCGCCTGCACGATCGCGCCGATCGCTTCTTCGGTCACCGCACCGGATTCCTGCGCAACTTTCACGATGAAGCGCCCCGGCGCACCGGAGGTTTCGGCAACCGTCGAATTGAGATGCACCTTGATGCGCGGATGCGCGCTCACTTTTGCGGCCAGTTCGGCAACACCGGTATCCTGCGGTTCGGCATAGGCGCCACTGAAAGGCACGCGCTTCCACAATCTGTTTGCCCAGCCGCCGAGTTGCGCCTGCTTTTCGACGATGACTACCTCGTAACCCGCCTCGGCAGCCTCGGATGCTGCGGTCAGACCGGACATGCCGCCGCCGACCACAAGGATGCGTTTCTGCAGATCGGCGTTCAGCTTACCCTGCGGCAGCTTGACCTTCTTCAGTTCGGCGCAGCCCATGCGCACATAGTCGTCTGCCATTTCCTGGCGCACTTCGTCGTGTTCACTGCCCTCGGCGACCACCCAGATGACACCTTCGCGCAAATTGGTGCGAGTCAATGCCACGGTCGGGAAATGGAACGCCTCGGTCTTGGCGCGACGCGAGCAGGCGGCGATGCAGACATGCGTCACGCCCTCTTTCTCGATGTCGTCGTTGATCATCTGCACGCCTTCACTGTTGCACAGGAAGGTGTGATCACGCACCAGCGCCATCTTGCCTTCCTTTTGCGCGATCTTGCTCAGTTGTGCGATGTCCAGTTTGTCGCCCAACCCGCAGCCGGAGCAGATGTAGGCGGCAGTCTTTACTTGAATTTCATCGGCCATTATTTCACTCCCTCGACAGCAGAGGTCTTGTGCACCACCTGGATGGCATGCAAGGCCGCCGCTGTGGCGCTTTGCACCGAGCGGTTCACGTCGAGCGGGCTGGATGCTGCCCCTGCACCGAACATCCCGTTGTTTTGTGAACCCTCGATAAAGCCCGACGAATCCAGCAGCAGGTCATCCGGCAGCTTGATGCCATTGGTTTCCGGTTCCATGCCGACCGCCAGTACCACCAAATCATGCGTCGTCGCATAGCGGTGGTAGCCTTCGGTATCCACGCCGTGCAACACCGGGTTGCGATCCTTGTCTTCAGCGATCTTGGCAACCTTGGATTTGACGAAACTTACCGACGGGTCCTGCTGGACCTTCTGGTAAAAATCTTCGAGGCGGTCGATGACGCGGATGTCGATGTAATAGATCGTTGATTTGCCTTCTTCACCGCAGGCCTCGCGCACGTAATGCGTCTGCTTCAGCGAAGCCATGCAGCAGATGCGCGAGCAATGGCGCAAATGG
>Ga0224495_10000409_pt1 | contig 34676 bp, 35 predicted proteins | sample SF_Jul11_sed_USG_FD_168128 | JGI IMG/M metagenome (GOLD analysis project Ga0224495, IMG submission 168128) | Sediment microbial communities from San Francisco Bay, California, United States - SF_Jul11_sed_USGS_4_1 | ecosystem: Environmental > Aquatic > Marine > Sediment | place: USA: California... | reverse complement strand
CGCTACCTGAAAAACAGCGATCAAAACCGCAGAAATCGGTATCACCCATTTTTCCAGAAACGCCAGGCGCTTCTGGGCCACCGCCAGCATGGCCATGCGATTACCGTCCCCGGAAAAAATCGACCCTTGATCAGAAGACTTCGACAACTGGCTCATATCCAGCTTTTCCTGCTCCGCAAGGGTTCGCTGATAAAACTGGATAAGCAGCACGAGCCATACCAATAACCCCGCAAAGACATGCCAGCTCAAAAGAAAGATTCCCAAAACTCCGGTCATGGCGCCAAAGATGAGCATGAAAACAAAAAAGAACAGACTCAAAACAAATGCGGCGACCGAAACGGTTCTGGCCTTACGTGACGATAAATTCATATCCTTTTCCTGGCTTATTTTAGCATTTCTGATAATATGATGACCGAACAATACCATTTCGAAACTGTACAGACTATAATAATATTGCTCTGAAAATCAATCTTCGTCTTTACAAAATATGCATAATCCGTAAAATAATAGTGGTTCATTAAACAAACAGACCCCTTAGAATAAAGGAATAGCCCTTGTTGCGACTGTTAGCAATCTCAAAAAACACATTCGTCGATACACTGCGTCAGCCCATCTACACAGTGATTATCGTCTTTTCATTGCTTTTAATGTTTTTGGCTCCGGCCATCAGCATGTATACCCTCGACGAAGATATCAAGTTACTGCGTGAATTAGGCCTATCTACGTTGTTTCTGGCGGGTTTGTTCATTGCGGTTTTCGCTTCGACAGGGGCCATCACCGAAGAAATTGAATCCGGCACCATTACAACCGTCCTTTCCAAGCCCATCAGCCGCCCTGCCTTCGTCATTGGCAAGTTTCTGGGGGTCTGCGGCGCTGTCGCTTTGGCCCATTTACTCATCACGATGGTCCTTTTGATGATGATTCGCCATGGTGTTCTCGAGACAGCCAGTGACGAGATCGATTGGACGGTCATCACCGCCGTCGCCACGGGCATTCTTGCTTCGCTTATCATAACTTCTTTTATGAACTATGTTTACGACTGGAACTTCCTGTCGACAGGCGTCGTTTTAAGCGTTGTTTTTATGGCTTTTGGGATATTGTTTTTATTCTTTGTGGATAGGGATTGGAAGTTTAACCCCGCCGATAACCACTTTGACCGCTTCGACATCATCGCCTCTTTGCTGCTTTTGCTGGCCATGTTCTGCTTAGTGGCCCTGGCGATTCTTTTTTCCACACGCTTTAACGAGGTTCTGACACTGACTTTTTGCGTAGGATTCTTTTTACTGGGCCTGATCAGCGACTGGGTTTTCGGGCGGTTTGCCGACCAGCATCTGTGGGCCAAAATCGGGGAGATCTTAACCCCGAATTTACAGGTTTTCTGGGTCAGCGATGCGATTTACGAAACCGGGGTCATTCCAATGAAGTATTTGTATATGGCCTTTATTTACGCCGTACTTTACGCAGGAGGGATTCTGTCGGTTGCGATCGCGATGTTCCAAAGACGTCAAGTCGGGTGATATTTTATCGCAGCCAAGTAAAATCTATGCCAAAATGGCATAAAAATAAGATGAATTTTGTGTTTCCAGACCTTAAAAAATTTTTTCATCTGTTAATCTTTTATTTTCAAGCACTAACGAAATTCTCATAATTTTTTTAATTTTTACCCCTTGCATCACGACCCGCGGACGGTATATTGACGTAGTAACCTAGTGGCTACATATTGTTATTCGAAACCATAATCATTCAACATCTTGTATTATAAAGGGAGGTAAGTATGTCCGAAGAACGGATTCCGAAGGCAGATGAGAACATGATTAATTCCGACTGCAAACCGTGGGAAAATCGCAAAAAAGCAGAGAAAAAAGGGCTAAAAATAAAACAGCATTTTTCGACGCCCGGCCTGCACCCATTCGAAGAAATTGAGTGGGAAAAACGCCAGGCAAAGATTGCCGACGAGACCGGCAAGACTATTTTCGAGCAAAAAAACGCTGAGGTTCCCGAAAACTGGAGCCAATTGGCGACAAAGGTTGTCGTAAGCAAGTATTTTTACGGCGATGTCCACTCCGGCCAGCGGGAAAACTCCGTCAAGCAGCTTGTTCACCGCGTCAGCCGCGCCATCGCCGACCGCGGACTCAAAGACGGCTACTTTGAAACAACGGAAGACGCCGAAATCTACTACAACGAACTGACCTGGCTGTGCGTCAATCAGTACGGCGCTTTCAACTCGCCGGTCTGGTTCAACGTTGGTCTGTATGATGTTTATGGCGTCAACGGCAGTGAACACAACTTCCGCTGGGACGATGCTCAGGGTAAGGCCGTCCCCTGCAACAGCAGCTATGAATACCCACAGGCCTCGGCCTGTTTCATCCAATCCGTCGATGACACCATGGACGACATCATGCGTCTGGCTCGCAGCGAGGCGATGCTCTTCAAGCACGGCTCCGGCACCGGCACCGACATGTCAACCCTTCGCAGCAGCAGGGAAAAGCTCTCCGGCGGCGGAAAACCCTCCGGCCCGCTGAGCTTTATGCGCGTCTATGACCAGATCGCCGCGGTCGTCAAGTCCGGCGGCAAAACACGCCGTGCCGCAAAAATGCAGTCGCTGATGATCGGCCACCCGGACATCAAGGACTTTATCTCCTGCAAAACCGAGGAAGAAAAGAAGGCCTGGGCTTTAATCGACCAGGGCTACACGCCTGACGATGCCTACAACAGCATTATGTTCCAGAACTCCAATCTCTCGGTTCGCGTGACTGACGAGTTCATGGAGGCCGTCGAAAAAGACAGCACATGGACAACCCGCTCCGTCACCTCAGGCGAAAAGATCGAGGACCTGTCCGCCCGCGAACTCATGGATATGATCGCCGAAGGCACCCGTGTTTGCGGCGACCCCGGCCTGCAATATCACAGCACGATTAACAAATGGCACACCTGCCCGAATTCCGGCCCGATCAACGCCTCGAATCCGTGCAGCGAGTACATGTTCGTCAATAATTCCGCCTGCAACCTGGCCTCGCTGAACCTGATGAAATTCCGTAACGAGGACGGCACATTCAACATCGAACGCTTCAAGCAGGCCATCCGCATTTTCATCATCGCGCAGGAAATCCTCGTCGACAACGGCAGCTATCCGGAAGCGCGCATCACCGAAAACAGCCACGACTTCCGCCCGCTCGGACTGGGTTATGCCAATCTCGGCTGCCTGATGATGAGCCTGGCGATGCCTTACGATTCCGACCAGGCGCGCACATGGGCCGCGGCCATTACCGCGATCCTGACCGGTACCGCCTACACCGTCAGCGCCGAACTGGCTGCGATCAAGGGCCCGTTTGCCGGTTACGAAAAGAACAAAGAACCGATGCATAACGTCATCGCCATGCACCGGGACCACGCCTATAACATCCCCGAGATGCACTGCCCGAACGACCTGCTCAGCCAGGCCAAAGACGCATGGGACAACGCCTTCGACGCCGGCCAGCAGTTCGGCTACCGCAACGCACAAACCACCGTGCTGGCCCCGACCGGCACCATCGGCTTTATGATGGACTGCGATACCACCGGCGTCGAGCCGGACATCGCGCTGGTCAAGTACAAAATACTCGCCGGCGGCGGCATGCTCAAGATCGTCAACCAGACCGTCCCGATGGCGCTGGAGCGCATCGGCTACAGCCCCGAAGACCTCAAGGCCATCTGCGAGACGATCGACGCCGACGACACGATTGAAACCGCCGACAAGCTCAGAGCCGAGCATCTGCCGATCTTTGACTGTGCCTTCAAGGCCAAGAACGGCAGCCGGCATATTCACTATCAGGCACATCTGAAAATGATGGCCGCTGTACAGCCGTATCTGTCCGGTGCCATCAGCAAGACGATCAACATGCCGAAAGAAAGCACCGCCGAAGAGATCGCTTCGGCATATATGGAGGGCTGGAAACTGGGCCTCAAAGCCGTCGCCATCTACCGGGACGGGTCCAAACGTCTCCAGCCGGTCAACACGGATTCGAACACCAGCGACAAGAAAAAGAAGACGGCTTCGGAGGAAATCGCTTCGCCCCGTCCGTTCCGCCGCAGGTTGGCGGAAACACGACAGAGTATTACTCACAAATTCTCCGTCGCTGGTCATGAAGGTTATCTGACGGTGGGGTTGTACGAGGACGGTCAACCTGGTGAGTTGTTTATCACTATGGCCAAGGAGGGCAGCACCGTCGGGGGGCTTATGGATGTCGTCGGCACCTGCGTATCGATGTCATTGCAGTACGGCGTGCCGCTGATTACGCTGATCGATAAGTTCCGCCACGCCCGCTTTGAACCGGCGGGCATGACATCCAACAAGAACATCCCGTTCGCCAAGAGCTTGATCGACTACATCTTCTGCTGGATGGGCTGCCAGTTTATCCCCGGCTACGCGGAAAAAAACACGCCCAACCGCACTCCCGCGGCTCCGGCGCCGGAGAGTAAGACCAACACCACCGCCAAGCAGCTTGTGCAGAAAACGCAGGATCTGGCCAAAAAAATCGATGAGGCCAAGTCGCTCCAGAAAAAACAGCCCGCCCCTGCCGCGCCGCCAAAACCGCAGAGCGGGACATCCCCCGTTTCGGCAGCGAGCGGCCGCTTTGGCAGGGTCGCCGATCGCGCCGTTGAGGTGGTGGCCAGTGTTATCAGCAATCCGGACGGTACCCAGGCCGCGGCGATGGGCCAGTTCAACGAACAGTTCAACCACTTCCAGGACGACGCCCCCGCCTGTGACGTCTGCGGCAGCATCTGTGTCAGAAACGGAACCTGCTACCGATGCTTCAACTGCGGAAACTCCATGGGATGCTCGTAAGAGTTCACACTTTAGTGTGTCGCAAAACAAGCTAAAGCTTGAACTCTTACAGACTTGAGCCCCGAGGCATGAGACTTGAGAAAAAAATAACAAACCGAACCGGAGTTCATTTCCGGTTCGGCTCTTTTTGAAATAAGAAAAGAAGGCTGGGCAGCATACGGTGGTGCTGTCATAGACATACTTAATTGCATGCCTGTGCTCCCCTTCCACAATACTATTTGAGCATTATTTTTTGAGGAATTGAAACAATGGCAACAAAGAAAAAAACATCAAAATCTAAATCTGGAAAAGCAAAAACCACTACTTCCACTAGCAAGGATACTGGTACAGAGAAACAACAATTAGACTTTAGAGATGTATTTTTTGCTTTACTTGATTCATTTAAAGAAGACGCAACTGAGAAACAGGAGAAACACCGTGACAATATCCTTAAGGAATACTTGTCTCAAGAGCATTCTTCTTTAACGAAAAAATACAACATTATCGTGTTACACGACGGTACTACCATGGTTAGGTCAGACATAGATAAAATATACCGTGCAGTCGCAAACTTTGAAAAAAAGAAACCCATACTCTTAGTGTTGTTTTCAGATGGTGGATCAGTAGGCCCCGCTTATCTTATAGGTAAGCTTTGCCGAGAATACTCTGACGGTGATTTTTCTGTTGTTGTCCCTCGTCGAGCCAAATCTGCCGCTACTCTTCTTTGCTGCGCAGCAAATGAAATCCATATGGGTTCACTAAGTGAGCTTGGACCGATTGATCCACAACTTAATGGGATGCCCGTTCTCGGGCTAAAAAATGCTGTAAAGCACATCGCCGAACTCGTCGAAGAAAAACCTGAAACATCTGAAATGTTCGCTCGTTATCTGAATCTATCTCTTAAGCCGATTGATTTAGGTTGCTATGAAAGATCAGCCGAATCAGCTTTGCAATATGCTGAAAGACTGCTTGATACTCATAGTCAAAACCTCAAGTACTCCCCAAGTAAAATCGCTAATAGGCTGGTTTACACATACAAAGATCACGGTTTTGTAATTGATAAGGCCGAGGCATGTGAAATTTTTGGCGATAACGTTATCAAAGTAAACACAGAAGAATATAATTATGGAAATTCCCTTTATGGCACCTTGTCTTTTATTGAAGACGTTTCAAATTCTTATCATCACAGCTTTTATTTCATTGGTGGACTAGATTCTGATCCAACATTTCGCAAAAGGTCCCAGTCTTGAAATCAGTCATGTAGTCATGTAGGGTGGAGCGGCCTGTCCGGCGCAGCTCGAAGAGCGAAGACGGAAGCCCACGCGGATAAAAAGAGGGAAATTCCATAAATGGCCTGAAAGGCCTGTGTATTATAGCCCAGCCCAACGGGCTGGGTACCGATGCCCCCCTTTCTGAATACGCCCTGAAAGGGCGATATAAAAACTCTTGTTATCCTGCCCTTTCAGGGCGAAATTTATTGGTGTGATTTACCAACCCAGGGCGTTGCCCTGGGCTAAATTACAATGCACTTTCAGTGCAATTTTAAGCCATCTGCCGACTTTTTTTTGTTTTTGTGAATTTAAGCATCCCAAAAATGGTATAATGATAGGTAGCTTCACCAAGTGCTGTATGATCAATGAGTCCATTAAGGAGACGGCCATGGAGACGATCAACTTAACAGACGCCGAAGCGACCGAGTTGGAAATGGTTCTTAAGACCTGTTTATCCGACCTGCACACGGAGATTTCCCACACCGACGATCGGGATTTCAAGGCCCGGCTGAAACAACAGCAGGAAACGCTCCAGGTTGTTCTGCTGAAACTTTCGGCGGCAGAGCAAGCGATTCCCGGCATATAGGATGATATTTTGTCTGGCTCATAAGCGGTCGGCGTTGTTTTAAAGCATGCGGGCCTTTACACAACCGTATTCAGTTGCGGCCCTGCCGGATCGAGGCGCAGGTACAGATCGGCAACGAATTTCGGCACGGTGGTTTTTTTATCTCGTTTTCGGCGTGTGACAGCAGCCACCTGCTCAGCCCGCCGCGGCCTGTCCGTCGGCTTCGAGTCGATGACTCGGCATTCGACAAACTTGGTCATTTTCATACCCCCCGTAAAACATGTATACCAATCACGATTGAAAATTCCCGTTTCTACGCGGCTATGTAGAGTAGTCCCGATACATCGGGATAAGTTACGAATTTACTCGCGGGAATTTACTACCCTTAAGGGTATATCTGAGCATATTATACTCGATTCACCCATGTTTTTCAATGACTCCGTCAGCCATGTGAAGTGCGTCCGATAGGAATGTTGTTTTTGGTGCGGGGCATGGGTCCGACGCATAAATTTGTTGCGAATTCTTGAATTTTTTTGGCTATGGCCCTCAGATAATATTTTACGTGTATTTCGGTGGCTTCCGTGGTAAAAAAAACGGCATGGGTACGGGTTGGTTCAAAAACGCGATTGTGTATCATATTCTCATCGACCGGTTTGCGGGTTATACGAAGCCCCAGCGCTGGGACCGGCCGGAGTTCATCGGCGGCAATCTGCGAGGGATCATCGATAAACTCGGCTACATCCGCGACCTCGGCGCCAATACCATCTGGCTGTCGCCCTTCTGCGAAACCAGCGCCTATCACGGCTATCACGTCACGGACTTTTTCAAGGTCGATCCGCATTTCGGCACGCTCGATGATCTCAACGAACTAATCGGCAAGGCCCACGCCGCAGGCATAAAGATCATCGCCGACTTTGTCCCCAACCACTGCTCACGGGAGCATCGCTTTTTCAAAGCCGCCCAAGCGGACAGGACCAGTGACTATTTTCCGTGGTTCACATTCAAAAAGTGGCCCCGCAAATACCTCTGCTTCCTGAGTTTTTCGGAGATTCCGAAGCTCAACCTGCAATACCCCCCTGCCCGCAGACATATCATCGATGCCGCCAAATACTGGCTGTCGCTGGGCATCGACGGATTCCGGCTGGATCACTGCATCGGCCCGACCCACGATTTCTGGCAGGACTTTCAACAACAGATCAAGGCCGACTACCCGGACTGCGTCCTTATTGGCGAGGCCTGGCTGATGGGGATCCGCTTTCGTGAGTTGAATACCATCAATGTGCGTCATAAATACCGCATCTGGCTGCGAGGTCAGGCCCCCGAAGCACTGTACAAAGACTATATCGGTGAACTGGACGGCGTGCTGGATTTCAAGTGCCGGCTGATCATGGAGGAACTGGCCCACGGCAAGATCGACCGGGATGCCGCCCTTGCCAAATGCCAAAAACACATTGGAAGATTCCCGCCGGACTTTTACCTGGCCACATTTCTGGACAATCATGATATGGACCGGTTTTTGTTCATATCGGGTCAGGACACCGAAAAGCTCAAACAAGCCGCCGGGGTCCAGTTTTCCCTGCCCGGCCCCAAAATTATCTATTACGGCACCGAAACCGGCCTCACACAGGAAAAAACCGTCTGGGACATCCCCGCCAATGGCGACCTGCAGGCCCGGCGGCCCATGGACTGGGAAAATCAAGACAAGGAATTGCTTGAATTATACAAAAAGCTGATTCCGGAGACCTCACGCTGCTTTATAAAGTCTTAAATCGTGAAATTTACCCATTTTTTTATTTTTTTCGCAAAAATTCAGGGTTGACAGCCACACCTAAGCCGTTATAATAACTCGCTTTCAATGAAATCGTGGAAATACTATATCATTATGACGAGCTATTAAGCATGAAGAGTTTTTTAGAGAAAAATGAGACTGTCCAGCGTAACTGGCGAATCGTTGATGCTGATGGAGCCGTTTTGGGCCGCCTGGCGGTCAAGGTTGCCGTGGCCCTGATGGGCAAGGACAAACCCACATACACGCCCCACGTCGATACCGGCGACTATGTGATTGTTGTCAATGCCGACAAGGTGCAGGTTACCGGCAACAAAGCCGACACCAAAGAATACCAGCGTTACAGCGGCTATCCCGGCGGCCAGAAAATCATCCCTTACAAACGGATGATGGAGCGGCACCCCGAACGCATTGTCGAGATGGCCATTAAACGCATGCTGCCCAAAAACACCCTGGGAGCGCAGATGTATAAAAAGCTGAAAGTGTACAGCGGCCCCGCCCATGATCACGCCGCTCAGCAGCCGCAGAAAATGGAATTGTAACACCCTTTAGGGTGGTAGATTTTGCGAGTAGGTTATAGCGTTTGTTGACAAGTTGCTTACTCGCATAGGAAAAAATAATTTGAGTCGTAAACATTAAAAAGAGTACGGAAAGCATATATGACTGATATACAGAACGAAAGTCCGCTGATCGATCCGAATTTGGTAAGCGATGCACCTGTCGCGGCTCCGGTCGTAACCGCCAAGCCCGCAACGCCGGACATGGGTGGGTTCATTTGGGGAACCGGCCGTCGTAAAAGCAGCGTTGCCCGTGTCCGCGTCAAGCCCGGCAAGGGCCAGCTTAAGATCAATGACCGTGAAGTAAGCGAATACTTCAGCCAGATTCAGGACCGCAATGCGGTAGCCGCTCCGCTCAAAGCCACCGATACCCTCGGCTCCCTCGATGTGTTTGTCAACGTCAAGGGTGGCGGAACCAGCGGTCAGGCCCGAGCAACCATGCTGGGTATCGCCAGGGCATTGAAGAACTACGACCCCGGCTTATTGAAAACCCTTCGCGATGCCGGATACCTCACGCGCGACAGCCGTATGGTTGAGCGTAAGAAACCCGGCAAACCCGGAGCACGCAGAAGCTTCCAGTTCTCGAAACGTTAATTTGCATTACTGGAATGTACCGATTACAATAAGCCGCCGGAACGGGCGGCTTTTTTTATGATTTGCCACAGAGAACACAGAGAACACAGAGATTATAGAGAATAAGCTGCCGGCTGGAAGTCGGCGTTATTGAAAGGGTACAAAATGATACGAGTCGCAATCATTGGAGCCAGTGGCTATACGGGCGTTGAGTCCATCGAGATCATCCTGCGGCATCCGCAGGCGGAAGTAACCTATCTGACCGCCCTGCCCGAAGAGTGCGGGCATGTGGCCGCGACCTTCGGCCAGCTTGCCGGACGGCTGGATATGATGATCGAACCGCTGGACCTGGATATCCTGGCGTCTAAGGCCGATGTGGCCCTGTGCTGTCTGCCGCACAAGGTTTCGATGGGCTTCGTGCCGAAGCTGCTGGCCACCGGCGTCAAGGTTATCGACTTCAGCGCCGATTACCGGATCAAAGATGTTGCGGTCTATGAAGAATACTATCAGCCGCATACGGACAAAGATAATATCGAAAAGGCCGCTTACGGCCTGCCGGAACTGTTCCGCAGCGAGATCAAGGGCAAAAATCTTGTGGCCAATCCCGGCTGTTACCCAACCGGGGCGTCGCTGGCACTGGCGCCACTATTGAAAGAAGGCCTGATCCAGACCAGTGGAATTGTCGTCAGTTCCGTAACCGGTGTTTCCGGCGGCGGCAAGAATCCCTCGCTGCTGTTCCATTTTCCGTATATGAACGAGAATATCTATCCCTACGGCGTCGGTGTCCATCGGCACATGCCGGAAATGGAGCAGGTCGCTTCGATGGTTGCCGGCAAGCCCGTGAAACTGCTGTTCCAGCCGCACGTCGGACCGTTCGACCGGGGGATTGTTTCGAGTACCTATTCGGATCCGTCCAACGATATAACGCCGAAACAGGTGATGGAACTGTATCAGGACTTTTATAAAAATGAACCGTTCGTGCAGGTGCTGAGCAAGCCCCCTGCCGTTAAAAATGTCGCCAAGAGCAATTACTGCCATGTTTTCCCGACGGTTGCCAAAGGCAAAGTCGTTGTGTTTTCGGTGATTGACAACCTGATTAAAGGCGCCTCCGGCCAGGCGATTCAGAACATGAACATCCAGTTCGACCTGCCGGAGACGATGGGATTGGAGTAAGATTTATAGCCACAGAGGGCTTAGAGAAAAAAATAGGGGCACTAAATAATGAAAGTTGAATTTCGAAATCCTCGTATTTCCGATGCAAAGAGATACTTGGAGATCCTTTCGCATCCAAACTTCACATACTTCCCCGCCAAGCCGAAAACATTGAAGGAGGAGCAGGACTTCCTTAGGATGATGAAAAAGCTCCAAAAAGAAAAAAGTCAGTACAACTTTGCTGTTTTGGCCAATGGAAAGCATGTCGGAGGCGCGGGAATCAAGATAAACCAACAGTTCCCTTATATCTGTGAAATTGGTTATTTCGTGGATCACAAATACTGGAATAAAGGAATTGCCACGAAAAGCGTTCAGTTACTGGAAAAGTTTATCATTGAGAATATAGACATTGTACGTATCGAAATTGCCCCGGCCAAGGACAATATAGGTAGTTGCAAGGTTGTGATCAAGTCTGGCTATAAAAAAGAAGGTACGATGAAAAAATATCTCAAAATTGGTGATGTGTACCACGATTGCTGTCTTTATGCTAAAGTATTGCGATAATGCAGGATCAGTAATATGCCCGAAGGAATCTTAAAAGTCGCGACGTGTCAGTTTTCGGTCAGTGCCGATGTAGAGGCCAATGCCGGCCACATCGTTGCGTTGATGCGGGAGACCGCGGAAAAGGATGCTGAGGTTGTACATTTTTCCGAATGCGCCCTCAGCGGTTATGCGGGCGTGGATTTTGCTTCGTTCGAGGGTTATAATTGGGATCTGCTCAAAGAAAAAACGCTGGAAATCATCGAACTGGCCGGGCAATTGGGGGTGTGGGTTGTTCTGGGCAGCAGTCATCGGCTGACCGAACCGAACAAACCGCACAATTCGCTTTACTTGGTCTCGCCGGAGGGCAAACTGGTGGATCGTTACGATAAGCGATTCTGTACCGGAATCGATTTTGACAATTATACGCCGGGCGATCATTTCGTCCATTTTGAAATCAATGGTGTCAAATGCTCGCTGCTGATCTGTTTTGACCTGCGATTTCCTGAACTGTATCGGGCATTGTATAAGGACGGGGTTAAATGTATCTTTCAGTCCTTCTACAATGCCCGGCAACAAGGCCCAAGTGTTCACAGTGAGATCATGCAGCAGACCATGCAGGCCAATGCCGCCAACAACGGTTTCCGGGTGAGTATGACCAACTCCTGCGGGTGGTTTTGCCCGTACCCGTCCTGCTTTATCCAGCCGGATGGACGGATCATCGCTCAGCTTTCCGACCATAAAGAGGGCCTGACGATCAACACCATCGATCTAAGCGAGACATTCTACGACCCTGCCGCCCCCTATCGGGATATGGCAATTGATGGCAAGTTAACAAATGCGGTCGAAACCGTTAAAGATGTGAAATCGGAAAACAGGACATCCTTATAACGCATCCGATACCCTTCATTAACGGCCGAAATCACCGTAACAGGCAGCACACAACCGACAATAACAATCGCTACTAAACTTATATGCATCTTCGTACCTTCTGCCTTTCTTCTTGTCAGTATGGATATTTCGGTTTTGCAAATCGGGGAGAATTTGATAAACCGACACAAAAGAAGTCCTGCCGTATCGCCTATTATCCAAAAATTACAATTCTGCGTGTATTTCGCCGGGAATGTAGTTTTTTCCTTGCCTGCATTCGAGCAGTCGTGTAAACTTCAGGTTTTTATATAAAGAGACGATTGTGACCAGAATGATAATGGAGGTTATGAACTGTGGCAAATCTCAAGGACATCCGTAACATCGTGCTCTTAGGGCACGGCAGCAGCGGCAAAACATCGCTGGCAGAGGCGATTCTGCACACCACCGGCACCACCAACCGACTGGGCAGCATCGACGAAAAAAACACCGTTGGCGATTTTGACGATGAAGAAAAGGAACGAGGCAATTCGATCCACTCGGCCCTGATGCATGTAAACTATGAAGGCAAGAAGATTAACATTATTGACACTCCGGGTTATCCGGATTTTGTCAGCCCGGCACTTGTCAGTATTCCGGCGGTGGAAACGGCAGTGATCGTCATTAGTGCCGCCGCGGGCATCGAAATGAACACCCGCAAACTGTTTCAGGCCGCAACCAATGCAAACAAAGCCAAAATCATTGTTATCAACAAAATGGATTCGGACAATGCAGATTTGACCGAACTGATCGGGCAGATACAGGAAACATTTGGCTCACAGTGCCGTTGCACCAACCTGCCGACAACTGACAAATCGGCTGTTATCAACTGCCTTGAAACACAGGAAGGTGAGTCGCCCGTGATGAGCCCGGCAGACGCATACACGGAACTTCTGGAAAGTGTCATCGAAGCCGACGACGAACTGATGGAGGCCTATCTCGGCGGCGAAGAAGTGTCCCCGGAAAAGGTGCCCCAAGTCTTTGTCAAGGCCATGCTGGCCGGGACCATCGTCCCGATCGTCTTTACCAATGCTCGCAAGGAAATCGGCATCAAGGAACTGTTGTCGCTGATCACCAACTGTACGCCTTCTCCAGCCGATGCTCCTCCGGCAAAGCTGATTAAAGGCGAAGAAACAATCGAAATCAAATCCGACGCGAACGGGCCTTTCGCAGGCCTTGTTTTTCGTGTTGGCTTCGATTCGCGTTCAAATATGAAGTACGCTTCGATCCGTATTTTCAGCGGCAAGCTGGATACCGGCACACAACTGCTTGTTAACGATGCCAAAAAGCCCATTCGTCCGGGTCATCCTCTTCAAATGCAGGGTGCCGAAGTCAAAGAAATCGAAACCGGTGAATGCGGTGATATCGCCACGCTGGCCAAGATTGACGAGCTTCATATCGGCGACCTCGTCCACAATGGAAAGTTTTCCGGCAAATTCGAGATGGTCCCCGTACCCAAGCCGATGTTTGCATTAGCCCTCGAACCGGCCGCTCGCGGCGACGAAAATAAAATCAGCGCGGCGCTTGAAAAACTGACTGACGAAGACGCCTGCTTTAAGGTTTCCCGCGACTCCCAGACGAAGGAACTGGTTATTAACGGTCTTGGCGACCTGCACCTGCGGGTGATGCTCAGCAAGCTGGAAAACCGTTATAAAGTGCATGTCAACACCAAACCCCCGAAAATTCCCTATCGTGAGACGATTACCGGCAAGGGTGAGGGCCATTACCGCCATAAAAAGCAGTCCGGCGGTGCCGGTCAGTTTGGAGAAGTCTATCTCCGTATTGAGCCGCTCGAACGCGATTCAGATCCGTCACTGGAATACAGTTGGGACATCTTCGGCGGTTCAATTCCGGGACAGTTCGAGCCGGCCATTCTCAAGGGGATCAACGATGTCATGGACAACGGCTATGTCGCCGGATTCCCGATGCAGGATGTCAAGGTTTCGGTCTATGACGGCAAGTACCACCCCGTGGACTCCAAGGAAGTGGCGTTTCGTGCCGCAGGCAAAGGCGCTTTCATTGACGCCCTGAGCAAGGCAAGGCCCTCGCTGCTGGAACCGATTGTCAGTATCGAAATCACCATCCCTGCTGAAAATATGGGCGATATCACCGGCGACATGGCCTCCCGGCGCGGTCGGGTCAGCGGACAGGACATGCTGCCCGGAGGTATGATGGTGATTAAGGCCCAGGTGCCGCTGAGTGAAGTCTCTAATTATAACAGCCAACTCAAGAGCGTTACCGGCGGTCAGGGCAGTTACTCGATGGAACTGAGCCACTATGAGCCAACCCCGCCGAACATCCAGCAGCAGGTCATCGACCAGTACAAGAAAGAAAAAGAAGCCGAACACGAATAACTCCTTTAACTCTCCCCCTGCCAAGGGGGAGTGTCGCGAAGCGACGAGGAGGTTATCCTGCGGCATTTAAACATCGCTATCCAAGCCCGGATTCATCACGAACCCGGGCTTTTTTGTTTCATTTTGTCACCCCGGACTTGATCCGGGGTCCAGACGCATCATATCAACCTGTTTTTGCAATTTACAATCACCCCAACTAAAAATTTTTAAAATTCTTTATACCAAACCGCCCCCTCAAAGCGTTATAGTACCGAAGGCCTTGTTAAATAGGATACCGGATGCACAGCGAGAAAAAGCTTATACAACAGATGAAAAACGGCGACCAAGACGCCCTTCGCATCGTGTACGTCCAATACAAGGACTTTCTGCTGACGTTGGCAACCGCTCTTTTACATGACAGATCTCTGGCCGAAGACTACTATCAGTGCCGTCGAAACCAACAAAATAAATGGGAGCAATCGCCAAAAAGTTACTCGCCGCTGAGAAATGATTTTCGAGCCGATGATGATGTCGCTGATTTGGGATGGGATGTTTATCTATCGTCACAATCTAACGATCCGCGATACACTTCTCTCAAAATCATCGAAAATGAATACTCAACAGAGCACAATTTGATCTGCCTTGAAACGACGGCACAGGGACAGACTATTACTGACAGTGTGCAAAAAGTCTGGGCCATTGCTCCCACACTAAAAAGATATTATCTGAATCCTCAGAAGGACTATATCTGCCAAAGATTTGAACAGGAAGAACGATTTGATGCCCCTTGGCAGGATGATCAAAATTGGTATAGCCAAGCCAAGGAGCAGGGAATTAACGAAAGCTCGTGTGAAAATACGATCAGAGAAATTGTTCAATATGCTTTAACCGCCCAGGGACAATGGTATCCGGAGGAAATAAAACAATGGGATCCAACCAAAGCGGACAGATCCCTCCGTACCAAGAATATCTATCTGAAAATAAATCCTGAATTTCCGGAGAATATTTTCAAACCCAAAACATTACCAAAATAGTGATATTTCAAAACCGGACCAAAACCCGTTTTTTTCTGCAAAAACCAAAAAAACGGGAATTTTACATTGAAAAAACGTCTTTCTGATATTTGAGGTCTCTGAATAACTCGGTTTATTACGAAAACACCAAGCGTTATGGCGTCATAAACCCCGTTTTTCTCCGAGGTGTGGCAGTTATTCAGAGATCCCATTTATAAACTATTCTCGAAAACTGTCATTTTTTGACAGTTTTCTCAAGTTTACGGTTCTTTATGACGATATCCCATTGCGTAATTTTATCGTTTTTGATATATTGTTGCAATGAAATTTGAGGATTTAGTAAAAAAATGCTCCGGTTTGCCTGTTTTTACGGCGAGATTTCTGGCCGCGGGAGAGAATCTGGCCCAAATCCGTCTACAAATTAACCGGTGGGTCAAAGACGGCAGGATCATCAAAATCCATAAGGGCCTTTATACATTGGCTGATCCCTATCGAAAAGTCCCTGCAAGTCCCTTTTGCATCGCCAATGCCCTGAAGCAGCCATCTTATGTCAGCATGCATTCGGCCTTGTCGTGGTATGGCATGATTCCGGAATTTGTCCCCTCTGCGACCAGCATCACCACCGGCAGGCCCCAATCCATCGAGACCCCGCTGGGCCGCTTCGACTTCCGGCATGTCAGCAAAAAATACTTCTGGGGCTATCAGCAAATCGAATTGCAATCCGGTTTACAGGCATTCGTTGCCTTTCCGGAAAAAGCCCTGCTCGATCTGATTTATCTAACACCCGGTGGGGACACTGTGGAATTCGTAGAGGAATTACGCTTGCAGAATTTTGATCGGATGGACCAGACACGGTTGCATCAATTCGCCGAAAAATTTGAAAGTCCCAAGATCAGCCGAGTACTGAAAAATATCGAAACCATTCTCGAACAAGGTGAGGGGATTGAATTATGAAGGATTACCTGAAGCAGCAGATTGAAAATATTCAGGATACCAATCTGGCGCGCTGCATTGTCCGTGAATATTTGCAGGCACGAACGCTGGAATTTCTTCAGCAAAGCGGTGCCTTTGTCAACTGGGCATTCGTCGGCGGTACCGCCCTGCGATTCCTGTACGCGATGCCTCGTTTTTCTGAAGACCTCGATTTTTCATTGAAAAGACCGGCAGCAGATCATAACTTTCCGGACACCATGAAGAAAGTCAAGAATGGATTTATTGCAGAGGATTACCAGGCAGAAGTGAAGGCGAAAGTCGCTAAAACCGTGATGGCGGCATTTTTTAAATTTCGGGGACTACTGTATGAATTGAATCTGTCGCCTGTGTCGTCCGAAACAATCTCGATCAAAGTGGAAATTGATACGAATCCCCCCGCCGGAGCGAAACTGGAAACCAGCATTGTCAGAAGGCATTGTCTGCTAAATCTTCAGCACTATGACAAAAGCTCCCTGCTCGCCGGCAAACTGCATGCATTAGCAACCCGTAAATATGCCAAGGGCAGGGATGTGTACGACCTGATGTGGTATCTTTCCGATAGAACCTGGCCGGAGCCGAATATCCTTCTGCTTAATAACGCTCTCGACCAAACCGGATGGTCCGGACCGGAATTAACGCAAGGTAATTGGCGAGAGCACATCGCTGACCGACTCAAGGAATTCGATTGGAAGAAAATCGTCGCTGATGTAAAACCCTTCATCGAAAAACAAAATGACATAGAAATGCTGACTCAGGACAACCTAAAGAAGTTATTAATCCCGTAAATCCTGTTAATCCTGTCTAAAAACAATGTCAATCTGTGTCGAGAACCGCTACAATGTCTCCATGCGATTAAAGTTTGTGACATGCAAAGTCATGCAGCTGGAGGCGTACTTGTGTGCGTCCCGCAGCCAGAATATCGTAGATATTGTGCTGATGCCGCAGGGACTGCACGATACGCCGGACATCCTGCGCAGCGAGGTCCAGAAAGAGCTGGACAAAACCATCGACAACTCCGGCAAGCCCTACGATGCGATCCTGCTGGGCTACTGTCTGTGCAGCAACGGCATTTGCGGCCTTCACAGTGATGTCCCCATCGTCGTCACTCGCGGCCACGACTGCATCACCCTTCTGCTGGGCAGCCGGCATCGATACCAAGACTATTTCGATACCCACAAAGGCGTGTACTGGTACTCCCTCGGTTGGATCGAACACTGCAATGAACTCATGCCCGGCAAGGACCGATACGACAAACTGCTGGCCGAATATACTGAAAAATACGGCGAAGATAATGCTCAATACCTCATGGAAACCGAACAGACCTGGATCAAAGAATATAAGCGTGCTGTCTTTATCGACTGGGGTCTGCCGGGTACCAAAGAGGCTAAAGAATACACCAAACAATGTGCCGAATACCTGAATTGGGACTATGACGAAATTAAAGGCGACCCATCACTGATGCAGCGGCTGGTTGACGGCGACTGGAATGAGGACGATTTTCTCATTGTCAATCCAGGCCTGACCATCCGCGACGACCTCACTGAACCGCACATCATAAAAACCGAGCCCCACTGTGGTCAATGCGGCCATACTGAAACATCTCCGCCGGAGCCGGAAGCATGAGTATAATGGAATGGATTACTGTTTTCGGTATTGCGATTGGTCTGGCGATGGATGCGTTTGCGGTGTCGGTCGTTTCAGGTTCGGTTTTTAAGCAACTGCATATCACGCATGCCCTGCGGATGGCGTTTTTCTTCGGGGCATTTCAGGCGATCATGCCGCTGTTGGGTTATGCCGCGGGCAACACCTTCGCCGGATACATCGCAGTCTGTGACCACTGGATTGCTTTCGCCCTGCTGCTGGCTGTTGGGCTGAAAATGATTTACGAATCATTCAAGTTCCGCAAAGTCGAAGAAAAACCGCAGGACCCCTCCAATCTGAAGGTATTGCTGACGTTGAGTATTGCTACCAGCATCGACGCCCTTGCGGTCGGTGTGACACTGTCGCTGGTCACCGCATCGATCATGGCAGCGGTTACAGTCATCGGCGTCATCACGTTTGCCCTTTCGTATGCAGGTTTTGAATTGGGTAAGCGAATCGGGCACTTTTTTGAGAATAAAATCGAAATCTTCGGCGGCCTTATTCTTATTGTTATCGGGGCCAAAATCCTTATCAATCACCTTATAAACGCATAAAATAATTGTTTTTTCAAAAAAGTACTTGACTTTTTCCTGTAACTATATTATCTTTATAGAGTAAATAGAGATAAAGGGTCTCAAAATGAAACTGACAACAAAAAGTGAGTATTCGATTCTGGCGCTGCTGTATATCGCCCGTCAGCCCAAAGACAAATACGTTAAAGTGGATGAAATTGTCGCCGCCTGCGATATTCCCAAAAAATATCTCGAACTGCTGCTGATGGCACTGCGTCAAAATAGAATCATCAAAACCCGCCGGGGCAATCAAGGCGGGTACCAACTCGCCCGCACTGCTGACCAAATCACTCTGGCAGATATTATCCGCCTGATGGATGGCGCTTTGGCCCCGACCGAATCGGTCAGCACCTATTTCCACTCCGATACTCCCCTTTCGAAAGAACCCAACCTGTTGGCTGTCTTCCAGGATATCCGCGACTATATTGCCAAAAAGCTTGAAAAGTTAACATTAAAGGACTTAGTCTGAGGAGGAAAAATGGAACTTACTTTTACAATTATTCTTGTCGTTATTATTTTGGCATTTGCTTGTGAGTACATGGATTCGACACTGGGCATGGGCTACGGCACAACCTTGACACCGGTTTTCATGCTGATGGGGTTTAAGGTTGCCGAAATTGTCCCGGTGATACTCGTCAGCGAACTCTGTACCGGCCTGCTGGCAGGCATCTGTCATCATGCGGAAGGCAACGTCAATTTTAAACCGAATAACAATGGTTTTCTTCGCATTCACGAGATTATTCATCCCGTAAAATATTTCAGCACACTTCGCAACTCTTTGCCCATGCATCTGAAGATCGCCATGCTGTTCGGCGTTTGCAGTGCTGTTGGCGCCGTTGCGGCGGTCTTTGTTGCTGTAAGTATTCCCAAATTCTGGCTCAAGATGTACATCGGCGTATTGGTTCTGTCGATGGGAGTTTTGATTCTGATTTTCTTCAATAGAACGCTGAAATTTTCTTTTGCGAAAGTCACAGCGATGGGACTGCTCGCATCGTTTAATAAAGGCATCAGCGGCGGCGGTTACGGCCCCGTTGTCACCGCCGGGCAGGTGCTTTCCGGTGTCGAAGGAAAAAGTGCTGTCGGTATTACCTCGCTGGCAGAGTCCATTACCTGTTTCGTCGGTGTTATTATGTACCTGCTCATTGGAAAGGAGGTCAGCTGGAGACTGGCTCCCTGGATCATCCTCGGAGCGGTGCTGTCGGTACCTTTATCGGCGAAAAGTGTCAAGTTTATCAGTGAGCGAAAACTGAAGCTTGCCATTGCAATCGTAACCATTCTGTTGGGATGCTTTACAATCTATAAAACATTGAATGGCTAATTGGGTGATTCAGATTATTTGACTGTGGCCGCGATTTCACTTAAAATGCAGGCATGAATGAAACGGCCCAGAAATATGACTACTTAAAAAAACAACTGCAAGCATACGGTAAGGTCACTGTGGCTTTTTCCGGCGGCGTGGACAGTACATTCCTGTTAAAGTCGTGTGTCGAAACACTGGGGACGGAAAATGTCCTTGCCTGCATCGGCATCAGCCCGTCGCTGGCACAGCATCAACTTGAACAGGCCCGCGAGGCGGCAAAATTGATTGGGGTTGAGCTGATCGAACTGCCACTGGGTGAACTGGAGGATCCAAACTATCAAGCCAACAAAGCCGACCGCTGTTTCCACTGCAAGAGCTGCCAGTTTCGGACGATTCAGGAGTACGCCAAAGAACGCGAAATCGAACACACCCTTTGCGGGAGTAATTTCGATGATAAAGACGACTACCGGCCGGGTAATATGGCCGTCAAAGCGCTTGGCATCAAAACGCCCTTGATGGACGCCGAATTAACCAAACCCGATATCCGTGAGTTGAGTAGACAATTTGGCCTGCCCACGGCCGAGCTGCCGGCCTCCCCCTGTTTGGCCAGCCGCGTGGCTTATGGCGAATCCATCACCGAAGAAAAACTTCATCAGGTCGAACAGGCCGAAGCGGTCTTGAGATCATTGGGATTTGTCGAGTTTCGTGTACGGCATCACGGCAAGATCGCACGTATCGAAGTGCCCACTGTGGACATTCAAAAAGTTGTTTCAGAATCCGTTCGGCAGCAAATCGTTGAGCGTATGAAAGAATTGGGGTTCCAGTATATTTCGCTGGACTTGCAGGGATTTCGATCCGGTTCGCTGAATGAAACGTTGTCCGAAGACGAAAAATTGCGTTGAACCGGGCCCTGAAAAACTGCCGACTGGAAGCCGGCGTTACGTTAGTTTGTCAGCCCGGCAATGGCGGCCCCGATGATAGGAGCATTTTCGACGTGAATGATCTCAGTGTAAATCCCCCGTTGATCTTCAAGGTGCTTTTTGAGATAGAACTCGACGCGTGATTTGAGGGTCTTCATACGATAAAACGTCGTTCCGTCAGCAACGATACAAATCGGTCGCGCGGGGTTGGTCCCGCATCCGGTTTTAACCGCCATGGCTGAAAGATTGACGGCAGTTAATTTCGCCGCACGTTCGACGAGCCGGTTAGCAATTACATACAACAGCTCAACATCCATGGGTTCGCGGTTGGCACAGGCGGCGGCAAGCGGATTGTCGCCATAGGGATAGCTCATAAAATCATTGAGGGTCTTGGTGTCCAGATCGGAAAGCCCACGAATCGCATTTGCCGTCTTGCTCGAAAGTAAACCATCATCCGCGGCTTTTTTCATCGTCAGCAGTGTCAGCGGTCCCAGATAGGCGCCGGAAATCATTTTTTCAAAGGCATGTACGCCGGGATTGTTGGTGGACTCATCAAAGGCCTTGTCCAGTTTGCCGCGGTGAGCCATGCCCATGCCGCCGGACTCGACATTGATGATCATATTGCCTTCGCAAGGAAGACCCCCCTGTTTGGTGATATTCCGATGGCTCTCTAAGTAGCTGGTATTGGTACCGGTGCCGAGGATGAAGCCGATATAGCCGTCAAAACTCCGGTTTTGATAGCCGACCCCAGCCAGCAGGGTTGCAACGGTATCATTGAGAATGATGATTTTTTCTGGTTTCTGCATGTTCATCGAAGCCATTGCAGCGGCAAGGTTTTCGCCAATGAGCTCGCCAATGACCTCGTCTGCCTTGATCTCTTTGGCAAAACGAATCAGACGGCCGTCCTTGCTCGGCAGCTTTTGGGTAGGATAAGAAAAGCAAAAGCCCACTTCCTTTGACAGGGATGCGACATGACGGAAATAGCTCGCTGCGGCCTCAAAGAACTCCTGGCGGGTTAGCGAACGTTCGACGCCCGGCATGACATCTTTTTTTAGATTTTCGATGACCGGTTTTTTGTTTTCGTCAAAATAGACCGTTGCCACGCGGAAATTAGTCCCTCCCGCATCAGCCACGATGACCCGTTTTCCGGTGGGAACGTCATTGCCGGCAGACAGAAATGTCGGGATCATTTCCAGGGAACTGTCCTGTCCTGCCAGTCCCCGCTGCATCTCCTTTGAAAAAATGTCAAGATTGGCCTGAAAATCAACATCCTGAACATCCATTTGCTGCGAGCGAAGAAAATCAATTACAGTTTTTCTGATCGGATTCATAAATCAGTCTTCATATCCATTGGGGTGGGTATTGTGAAATTCCCAAGCGCTTTCGATGATGGTTTCCAGTTCAGGAAAATGCGTACTCCAGCCCAACTCGTTTCGTGCCTTGGCTGCATCTGCTGTAAGTACTGGTGGGTCTCCGGGACGGCGGTCCGTTTCCTCCACGTTAAAATCTTTGCCGGAGACTTTACGAACAGTGTCAATCACCTGTCGAACGGAATATCCGGTGCCGTTGCCAAGGTTATAGACGAGCTCGGATTCAGAATCGAGTTTTTTCAGGGCCAATAAATGCGCCTTACACAGATCTTCAATATGAATATAGTCACGGACGCACGTTCCATCTTCTGTGGGATAATCCGTACCGAAAATCTTGATGCTGTCACGTTTGCCCATGGCTGCCTGAATAATTAATGGGATCAGATGTGATTCCGGTCGATGATCTTCGCCGAGGGTTCCGCCCTGACCGGCTCCGCAGGCATTAAAATAGCGAAGAGCAGCATAGTTCATGCGCCCGGTTTGACTTAAAAAATGACACATCCGCTCAACAGCCCACTTTGTTTCGCCATAGGGATTGATCGGGGCTTTTGTCACGTCTTCCGTAATGGGAATGGTATCAGGCATTCCATACACTGCGGCGGTACTGCTGAAAACAAACTTATTGATTTCCGCCTTTTCCATTGCTGCCAGCAGTGTACGTGTTTTGCTGACATTATTTTCATAATACTGCAGTGGCTGCTGAACAGATTCGCCCACCTCGATAAAGGCCGCAAAATGCATAACCGCTTCGATTTGGTATTTTTGAAGTGTCTCAAAGGTAAAATCGAAATCGCCAAAATCACCTAAAACAAATTGAACATTTTTAACCGCCCCACGATGGCCCTTGCTCAGATTGTCAAAAACCACCGGTTCATGGCCTTCACGTCTCAGCATGGCGGTCATATTGCTTCCGATGTATCCGGCCCCGCCGCAGACTAATACTCTCATTGACCTTTTCCTTTTTGAATGTCCTGTTGTACCAGCTTAAGAATTTTTCGTTCCAGAGCGTGATCAGGACCTGCGTCCAGCCATTCCATCTCTGCGGCTCTACGGCTGTCCACTTCGAGCGACTGGGCGCGAGAACTGCTTTCGGTATAAATTCCGCCCATCCGCGTCGTCCCTTCCAACGGCTGTTCGGAGATCGACAGACGCAGCACCTGAACCCGACACTGGATACAGGCGGTTGTATTTTCGGGGCTGAATTCCAGCTCGACAATTCGCCGAATACTGTAAAGATTGGCCTGAGCACCGGAAGCAGCCGAAGCATTGTCCTTTCTCCAAAACTCAAAAAACTGTGCCCCGGAAAGAGGCCGCGTTCGCATATAGCAAGCTTCGGGGTCATCTTTTTCAAGCTCAAACTGCATCTTTACCAAAACGGTCCTTGCCGATTCCATGGCCTGATCGACAGGGGTGTTCGGCAGACACGCCGGATCGGGGGGCAGCGAAAGCCCTTGGGACGCACAGCCCAATCCCAGTACACAAATCAATGTGAATATCGTAACAAACAGAACTTTTTTCATTGTAAGAATCCTTTCATATCTTATTATCAGGCCAGATTATATCTTCAAACCGTCTGTGTCTCAAGTCCCAACCCATATTTTCTTTTTGCTTTGTGAATTGGACAAAAGCGGTGTTTCCTGCCGATAATCAATCCAGAGCCGATTATGCTGAATATTCAGGTACAACGATTAAGAGAAAAATTGAACACCCTGCCGCTGGGCGGTGTTGTGGCGTCCTTTTTGGACTATTTGACCGTCGAGGCGGGTTTGTCGGTCAATACCGTACTGGCATACGGCCGTGATTTGCACAAATTCGCGGAACACTGTCAATCTGAGGACGTTGACACAATTGGTAAAATCCTGCCGACAACGGTTTACAGTTACCTCCGGAAACTTTCCAAACTCGGTCTTGCGGAAAACAGCATCAGCCGCAACCTGGTTGCCATCAAAATGCTGATTCGCTTTGGCATCCTGACGGGTCTTACCGCAGAAGACATGACAGATGCACTCGAAAGCCCGAAACTGTGGAAAAAACTGCCCGCGATTGCCAGCAAGGACCAGGTTTTCAAACTGCTTTCAGCCCCCTGCCCCGACGACCCCTATTTTTTGCGGGATAAGGCGCTTTTGCAGATTCTGTATGCCACGGGGGCGAGGGCGTCCGAGGTTATTGGCTTGAAGATCAAAGACGTCAATCTGAGCATTGGGTATGTGCGATGCTTCGGCAAGGGGCGAAAAGAACGCATTGTTCCGCTGGGAAAAACAGCGGGACAGACGATTACGAGCTATTTACGGGATCTGCGGCCCCAACTGGAAAAACCTCACAGCCAGGATATGTTGTTTTTGTCACGGACCGGCCGGCCTATGGATCGCATCGAATTGTGGCGGATTGTGAAAAAATACGCGTTCCGAGCCGGGATGCCGAAAAACCTGACCGTCCACACCCTGCGGCACTGTTTCGCCACCCATCTGCTCTCCGGCGGAGCCGACCTGCGTGCGCTTCAGGAGATGCTCGGCCACGCCGATATCAAAACCACCCAAATCTATACACACGTCGACAATGACCGTCTGCGGAGTATCCATAAAAAATACCACCCAAGAGGATAAACAGAAAGCCAGAGCCAAAACCCTCTCCGCTAATAAACTCCATATTGATGTATCGCATCAAACATTGCGAGTACATTGTCCACCGGTGTTTCTTCTAAGATCGTGTCGTGGCTGGCTCCGGCAATATAGCCGCCGCCCGGCATCATTGTCTCAAGTACCAGCCGCGTACCTTCTTCAACCCCTGCAACGGCCTTCTCCATCAAGATATGATGAGAGTCGATGGCACCGTTGAAAACGATCTTGTCGCCAAATTCAGATTTGAGTCTGTCAAGTTCCATCCCGCGGCATGACGGCTGAACGGCATGCAAGCTGTCGATTCCGGCATTGATCATTGACGGGATCAACTCGTAAATGCCGCCGCAGCAGTGCATCTGAGTTTTGAGACCGTAAGAGTGCCCCAGGTCGCACAATCGCTTCAGATGGGGGACCATGAACCGATCAAACATGTCCGGACTCATCAAGGGGCCTGTCTGACTGCCGAAGTCGTTGCCGATAAAAAAGATGTCAATCGCATCGGCAGCGGCATCGAAGATTCGTTTGTTAACCTGGAAATAGTAATCCACCAGGTGCTTCAGTACGGCATCCACCACGTCCGGTTCCGCATACATCTTGATATACAGATTTTCCATCCCGATCAGATCGATCGCATCATGCCAGAACGGCGACCAGTCGCCGCCCAGAATCGCAAACCGGCCATTATAGGCCTCAGCCGCCGCTTTGATCTTGGAAACATCCATCCACGCAGGATCGGGCCATGCATAGCTTTCAACATCGGCGACACTCGCATCCGCCAGCGGATGGGTTAGTGGCTGACCATAACCATATCCTTCGCGTTCAATACCGAATGGGGTACGATAGGTCGCCTGTGAATGTTCCATCGGAAATTCCGGTCCGGCGTATTCGGCAAAGACACGCCTGAAATCATCACGAAAACGCAGGCAAAGTCCTTCATCATCCAGCCCCAGCTCTTTTTTGGCTTTCGCCCAGAACTCAACAGACGCTCCGCACCAGCACGGCACTCGGTCCGGCAATTCATGTTCAAATACCGCTATAACTCGCTCTCGTGAATTCATATCAATATTCCTGATCTGTATTATGGATGGCTGTGTGTCTGTGTTTTATATTGTTCGAGCAAGGCTTTGAGTTCCTGTATGATACTCTGATGGTCAGGGCTTTCGTAAAGATTATTGCTTTCCGCCAGGTCAATATCCATATCATATAACTGTCCCGGTAAACCATCTCCCTTGCCAGACGAGCCACCGGAGCCGACTCCGTCAATATATTTCCATTTCCCTTTTCGAATGCAAAACAATCCGCTGATTGAATGATGGACGGTAGCTTCACGAATCGGTCGGGGATATTTTTGACCTTTCAGGGCAGGCAAAATATTATAGCTGTCTTCTGCTGCAGTATCAGGCAGTTGAACGTTTACAACGGAAGCAATCGTTGACATGAAATCCGCAAGACAGACCGTTTCATGGCTGAGTGAGGTGGGCTTGATGTGTCCGGGCCATCGGGCAATGAACGGAACGCGATGTCCGCCTTCCCAAGCATCCGTTTTTCTGCCTCGAAGTTTGCCGCTCGGATTATGCCCGAACTTTTTTACCGAACCGACTTGGCCGGAATCATTGGTTCCGTCCCTTGCCGGAGAGCCGTTGTCACTCGTTACGATGACAAGGGTATTGTCTTCAAGACCCTGTTTCTTAAGAGCTTCAAGAACCTTGCCAATAGTCCAATCAACCTGGTAAACGTAATCACCGTATCGTCCCGCCTGGCTCTTTCCGGTAAATTCAGCAGTTGGTACGATCGGCGTATGCGGCGCGGTCAGTGAAAAATACAGAAAAAAGGGTTTGTCCGGGGATCGCAGCGTGTGATTACGAATATATTCGGTTGCTTTTTCGGTCAACGTCGGCATCACATCTCCGAGTTTCCATCCCGGGCGCATGGGACCCGGCGCTCCGAACATCGTCGAGGGTTTTGATTCTGTGGGCATTTTAACGACACGATCATTTTCGATAAAACAGTACGGCGGGAAATTCGGCACGTCATCCCCGAAATAATAATCAAATCCATGTTCCACCGGCCCTCCCTTAAGAGGTTGGGTGAAATCGACTTTTTGAGCGAATGCTGAACGTACTTTTACGTTATATTGACCGATCTTAAGCTGGTCGTTGATTTGAGAGCCGTCGGTTGTCGGCCAATCCCAACCTAGGTGCCATTTCCCGATGCAGGCGGTGCTGTATCCCTGCTGCTTGAGCATGTCGGCAACCGTGAGTCGGTCTTTTTCAATCAACGGCCTGTCCCAAGACCATAGTACACCTCTCTTCAGTTCCGTTCGCCACGCATACCGACCTGTCAAAATCCCGTAACGAGTGGGCGTACATACCGAAGATGGAGAATGCGTATCCGTAAACCGTATACCCTCACTTGCCATTCGATCCATATTGGGTGTTGGAATTTTCGACTCGGGATTATAGCAGCCCGGATCTCCGTACCCCATGTCATCGGCTAAAATAAATACGATATTGGGCCGGGTCTTTGACTTCTCCGATCCCATTGTGACTGTCTCGGCTGTGCATCCGCTGAACGGCAACATGCAAATGGCGAGGCCGATATATTGAAATACTTTTCTACGATTCACAATAAAGTCCTCTCGCTGATAGCGATTTTAAAGCTTAGTCGAGATGATACACTTCTTCCATCGACTTCCACCATTCGCCTTCTGGGCGGTTTTCCAGGCCAAACTGGCAGGGATCGGTCTCTTTCCACCATTTTTGCGTGGCGGGATCGGCGGCCATTTTGGCCATGTCGGCGTCAAAATCATCGCCGGTATATTCAAAATAACTGAAGAGATAATACTTACCGTCCGGGAACTGTGTCAGATAGATTGAAAAGTTCTGAATGTTGCACTCGGTGATCTGTTTATTCACCTGCGGCCATGGATTGGCGTGCAGTTCTTTGTACTTTTCCAGCATGTCTTCTTTAACACCGATCACGCTGCCGTACCGCTGGACCTTTTGCTGTGCGCAGCCAACAGTCAGGATCAGTCCCGTCACGATCAAAAGCAAACATATTTTTTTCATTCTCTATCCTTTTTGGAAATAGTTACCGGTTTAATTTGCAGCGCGTTGCCGTCAGTTGTCAATTCGATGACCGTCGAGATAGAATTACGATCGTCTGCGGGGACATCCAGTTCGATCGCTTTCTCTGTTCGATTCACGTTCACCGTACCGCCGGATTTGATGGCGATATTTGTTACCTTCATCGATGGCACAGGGATTCGCAGCGGCCCTTCCTTCGGCCAGTTCATGACAAACAGGAAAATTTTGTTCTCTTTACACGTGGACGCGCCCCACTCGCCCGGCTTAAACGGCCCGCCGCGTGTGCCATAGACCGTATCCCCATATTGCTTCAGCCACTGACCCATTTCTTTCAGACGCTCAACCTGACGCGGTTCGATGCGCCCGTCCGGCATCGGGCCAACATTAAACAGCAGGTTGCCGTCACCGCCAACCGTTTGCAGCAGTGTCCGGATGCACTCCTGCTTCGATTTCATCTTATCCTTGGGCTTCCAGGCCCACTGCTTACAGATGGTCATACAGGTTTCCCACGAACGTTCACGGTTAAAGCCGCCAATCCTCTGTTCCGGTGTATCAAAATCACCAGCATTCAGATGGGCTTGCTTTGTTGTGCCCGCCATACCGTGGCGTCCTTTGCTGACGCGATTGTTGATCAGCAATGTGGGCTGTGCCCTCTTTAAAAAGGCATAGAGTTCATTGCCGTATTCGCGTGTCCAGGGTTTTTCCCATTCGCCATCGAACCACATCAATCCGAGGGGGCCATAGTTGTCGATCAATTCTTTCGTCTGATTTTTCAGATATTCAAAATAGCGAGGCATGTTATGTTCGGCCTTTTTACTTTTTCCGCGGGGGGAACCGAGCGGATAGTCCGGATGCCACCAATCACACACTGAGTAATAGGTGCCAAATTGAATCCCCTGCTGCTTGCATGCGGCCGCCAGTTCACCGACGACATCGCATTTGAAGGGGGTATTGCCAATATGATAGTCGGTATACTTCGACGGCCACAAACAAAAACCGTCATGATGCTTCGTCGTCAACACCATGTATTTCATGCCGGCGTCTTTGGCTGTTTTGACCCATTCGTCCGCGTTAAATTCGGTCGGGTTAAATTTTTTGTAAAGCTGATCGTACTCTTCTATTGATGTTTCTCGGCCCCGCGACCAGCCGATCTCATGACCTGTTAAACTAACCGGCCCCCAGTGGATAAACATACCGAACCGCATATCCTGCCACTCTTTTATCGCTTTAGGCTCAGCTTTTGAAAAATCCTTTTCAATCGTGGCACAGGAAGTAACAAATACTAACAAGATACAGCTTAAAAAAATCCTTTTCAATAATGACATCATACATTTCCCTTTCAAATATTATTATTTTAATAAACCGAAAAATCGCAACGTTGATTCATTAGCGAAGATAAAATACAGGGCAACCATCACAACAAACAATAATAAGGACAAAAACTTATAATTTGCTAAAGCAGGCCAGCCCTTATCCCTCAATGCGGCCATCGGATTTTCCCATACGAGTTTGACACTTTCCTCGGTATGAATGTGCGGACAGAACAACGATACCGCAATCATAATAACCGAACAAAGGCAGAACAGGTAGAAACCGGCCAGCAATCCCGGCATGGACCAGCCGAAATAATCGTTCCAATCCACAATAAACACACCCAATCCCATCAGCGAGCCAATGGCCATCGTCCAGATAGCGGCTTTATTCGAAGTCCGCTTCCAGAACACACCAAACAAAAAGACCGTCGTGATCGGGGGCGCGACATAGCAGATCAGATCGACACATCCTTTGTACACACTTTCAAACCGTCCAATATATTTTGACCAGACAATCGCAACGATCATACAGACAATCGTCGCGGTCTGACCGACCAGCACCAATTTCCTGTCGGATGCATCCGGCTTCCACTGTTTGTACAGATCATAGCTGACCAGTGTTGCGACGGAGTTCAACGCACCGGAAACCGTACTCATCAATGCCGCCAGCAGGGCCGCCGCCATCAGCCCCGTCACACCGGCCGGCAGCAGGTTCTGTATGGCCAGCGAAAAACACTCGTCGGGAGTGTCCAAAGCAGCAAAGTCGCCCCGATTCACCAATGCCAGGTAGACCAGGCCCGGGAGGAAGAAGATAAAGACTGGCAAAACTTTCAGAAATCCGGCAAACAGCGGACCCGTTCGTGCGTGGTTGCTGTCTTTAGCGCCCAACACACGCTGGACGATCGTCTGGTCCGCACACCAGTACCACAGACCGATCACGGGATAGCCCAGAAAGACGGAGTACCACGGAAGATTTGCCGGATCGTCCGCCGGACGCAGGACGGTCAGTTTGACGGGGTCAACATGCTGTACCAGTCCGTTCCAGCCGCCAATCTTAACGAATGCAATAATCGTCAGGATGATCGAACCGGCCAGCAGTATAATGGTCTGCAGGGCACCGGTCACAACTACCGCCAGCAACCCGCCGACGACCGTATATATCCCCGTCAGAACAGCCGCAGCCACAATACTGGCCATAATGGGTATGCCGAAGAGGGTCTTGATAACCAGCGCACCGGTGTACAGCGTAAACCCGATATGAATAAACACCGCCGAAACAATACTGAGTCCGGCAAGCCAGTTTCGGCAGGTACTGCAATACCGCTTTTCGAGAAAATCAGGCAGCGTTGCGATCCGGGACTTCAGGTAAAACGGAGCAAAGAACAACGCCAATACGATCAGCAGAAACGGTGCCATCCATTCGAAATTGCCATAGGCAAGACCCGTTCGATACCCTTCCCCGGCAAAGCCCACCATGTGAATGGTCGAGATATTGGTTGAGAACAGTGCCAGCCCGATCATCGGCCAGGTCAGCGTCCCGCCGGCCCGGAAGTAACTGTCACTGTCAACGTGATCTTTTCGTTTTCGTCCGGCCCACAGACCGATGCCGACAATGCCAATGAAATAGATGGCGATAACGATGATATCAAGCCGGTCGATCTGAATGTCACCCGATGCAATCACTGAAAAATCCAAAACGTATACCTCCTATTCTCTATTTTGTTACTTCTTCCATTGCAATTTCTGACCACTGCCACAACCGTTTCGGATCATGCCGAACCGTCGAAATATCTTTCATAATAAACTCGATATGACACTTACCTTCGGCCGCATTGAGGACTTCGCGAATGTTGGCACGGGCTTTCTTCGGGTCCCATTCGGTTTCGGCCAGAATCGCCGGATTCGGCTTCTGACTGATCACATAATCGCTGCCGATTTCGGCAACCATCTTGTTGATGTCACACCACGGACTGGTCGATATCTTCCGGAGATTCGGAATTTTTCGCATAATATCCATTTTTTTATCGAGCGGCTCACAACAGCCATAATATGTCCAATTTGGCTTGGATCGAATCTGCACCAATTTCAATAACCGCATAGCAATCGTTTCGGAATGGACCGGGGTTGATTAGCAGCGTCGAGCCGATTTGATCAGTTCCCCGGGCCTCGTGGATATGCCCGCTGATGGCGGCCACCGGCTGGTGGTCTTCGATGAATGAGCGTATCAGATGGCTGCCTTTGTGATGGGTGCCGCCCTGCAAATCAACCGCAGTCATCCCTGCGGGCTGGTGCGAAACCAGAACAAAGGGTTGCGGGTGAGCAGCCAAATATTGTTCTACCGGTAAAATTGACTCCCTGGAAGCAGGACAGGGGAAACCAATAAAAACGACCCCCTTCTTCTCGACAGGATAATCGATCAGACAGACGCCCTGCTGCCGGAGAACCTCTTCGGCCTCCGGCGGGTCGCAGTTTCCCGAAACGCCCAGTACCGGCCTTCCCAGTTCATTCAAGGCCTCCAAAACAGATTGTGCCTGTGCTTTTGAGCCGAAATCTGTAATATCACCTGCGAGCAAGATAACATCACAAGCTTTTGCCACCCCCGTCAACTGAGGGATATTTTTCGTATAGCCGTGAATATCGGCCAGCACTAAAATTTTTACCTGCGGAATTTGCATGTTGTCTGAGCATTGTACCTTTGTTGAGATTTTTGTCAAATCGGAAACCACAGTGGTTTTTTTTTCATATTTTAGTATAATCCAATCGTTAGAAACCCTGAAATTTCTGTTTTATACCCTTCAGGGTAGTAAATCCCCGCGAGCAAGCTCGTAACTTGCGGCCGCAGCGCTACATAGCCGCGCAGAAACGGGAAATTTCAACCGTTATCAGTATATGAGGTGATTTATGATTGTTGTTATGAAACCCGGCGCTACAAAAGAGCAAGTTCAGCATGTGATCGACCTTGTTCGGGATTATGGGCTGAAGGAACATCCGATCTACGGTACGGATCGAACGGTCATCGCCTGTATCGGGGATAAACGCACGGTGGATAAGGGAGCGATTGAAAATGCTCCGATGGTCGAGAAGATTGTGCCGATTCTTTCGCCGTACAAGATGGCGTCACTGGAGGTCAAGAAAGAACGGACCCAGGTCTGCATCGGCCCGAATCGGTTTCCAGTGGGAGGAACTCGGGTGGGCGTCATTGCCGGGCCGTGTGCGGTTGAAAACCGGGACCAGATTCTTGAAATTGCCGATAAGGCCCAACAATGCGGCTGCATCGGGCTTCGGGGCGGGGCTTACAAGCCGCGAACCAGCCCCTACAGTTTTCAGGGTCTTGGTATCGAAGGGCTGAAGATTCTTGCTGAGGCGCGCGAACAAACCGGATTGGCCATTGTTACAGAAGTCATTGGGCTGGAACAGATCGAATCGGTTGCCGAATACAGCGATGTGCTGCAGATCGGGGCACGCAATATGCAGCATTATCCGCTGCTGGAAGCGGTTGGCAAAACCGGCAAGCCGGTTTTGCTTAAACGCGGCATGAGCGCCACACTGGAGGAATTTCTGCTGGCGGCTGAATATATCATCAACGCCGGAAATCCCGATGTTATCCTGTGTGAACGCGGGATTCGCACGTATGAATCCTATGTCCGCAATACACTGCCGCTGGCCATTATCCCGGCTTTGCGGGAACGCACGCATCTGCCGATCGTGATTGATCCTTCCCATGGCACCGGACACGCCTATATGGTCCCTTCGATGTGCCTGGCCGCCATTGCCGCCGGAGCGGACGGGCTCATCCTGGAATGTCATCCAGACCCTGAACACGCCGCCTCGGATGGCGCGCAGTCTATCACGCCGCAGATATTGAATGAGTTAATGAGAAAAATCAAGCGCGTTGCCGAGGCCGTTGACCGAGAGATGTAATCGCGGGATTCGACTGACATAAGGCCCGTTATGTTTTTTCAAGTACGGAAATATCGGTTGGAGAATTGAGACGGTAGCGAATTCCCCGCCAGGTGATAACCCGTCCGACCGCCGAAGAAAGGATAATAAGCAGCAGCAGGATCGCCCAGAGCCAAAAGCCAAGAATGTCGGCCCAGCGTGCAAGTTTGAGCCGTTTTTTGTCAGCAGGCAAAAGAGCGGCAATCATTTTTTGGCGGAGAATTGCCCGAAACAGTTGGCAACCCAAAAAGACCGCCGGGAAAGCAATGCATAGTTTTGCAAATGGATGGCCGGTTTTCATTGCCCAGATCGCCATGGCCCCACCGCCCCAGAGGCCGGCCACCGCAAAGACCGCACTGAACAGCCCGAACAGCCACATGCCGGGGGCGTAAATGCGCGTGATGACAAACTGCCGACGAGCAAACTCCCACAATTTCGGCCACGTGGTAGTCTCATAGGAGGCGATCATGCAAGCCGGCACAAATACCATCTTAAATCCGTTCTTGCGAACGGCACGGCTCAGTGATAGGTCGTCGCTGAGGGCTTTTTGCCAGATCTGATCAATTTCCAAATCCGCGAAGTTTTTGACGAGTATGGCCATGGACCCCCCCCACGCCAGATTGAAGCGGGTGTTTCCGAGAAGCTGACATATTTTGGCATTGACAGCGGCCAGTGCAATCGTGGCGGGATTGTTCTTGCCGGGGACAAAACAGCGGTAGCCGCCGGAAGCGCCGTTCTTTTCTTTTCGCAGCGGATAGACGATATGAGCCAGCCAATCGGGGCCCGCACAGGCATCGGAATCAGCAAAAACCAAGGCCTCTATGTCCGACGGCATATGGCGGTAAGCGAAAAGCAGGTTGTGCAGTTTCTGACTGCAGGAGCGGGTCGGGCCGGCAACCAAGATTTCGACAGACCGGGCCTGTGAGTTGTGCCCAAAACGGTCCTTGAGTTCCAGCAGGCGGCGATAGGCCGGATCTGACTCGTCCTGTACGACAAAACGCAGGTGATAGGGTTGGTAGTCCTGTTCGAAAAACGATTGAATATTCGTATCAAACGTCTCATCCAGGCCCTTGCAGGGAACGACCAGAAGACACTGCGGGCGATAGGCAGTTCGAGGGCGGCGAGATTTCTGCAGGGCATAGCGGAAGTTATTGATGACCTGCACCGTAAACAGGACCTGTATTGCTATTACCGCGATCAAAATGTATTCCAGCAAACCCATAAGATGCACTTGTTTCTCTAAGTCTCTTTTTTATAAGCCGCTATGATAATCGATTCAGCGAAAAAAACCACGAAAAACACGACATACACTAAAAAGATTTGTAACCGTTCACAGTTTTTAACAGATTAACAACGGATATTTTTTACCGCTCCAATGAGCAATAACAGATTCATGAATAAAGTCAAAGACATTTTGGTTCTGCTTTTTACACGTTGCGATTGTC
>Ga0224495_10000408_pt1 | contig 34687 bp, 30 predicted proteins | sample SF_Jul11_sed_USG_FD_168128 | JGI IMG/M metagenome (GOLD analysis project Ga0224495, IMG submission 168128) | Sediment microbial communities from San Francisco Bay, California, United States - SF_Jul11_sed_USGS_4_1 | ecosystem: Environmental > Aquatic > Marine > Sediment | place: USA: California... | reverse complement strand
AAGGCTGCTTGGGTGGAGGGCATCTGGGGTTCGGAATGGATTGGGCAAAATATGACTTGCGCACCATTGTCAGCGAAATCCTGCAGCACCTTCAGGCCGAAAAACTGGATATCCCGGTGATCCCTGCCGGCGGAATTTTTACCGGCAGCGACGCGGTAAGCTTTCTGGAAACTGGCTCTGCCGCCGTTCAGGTGGCGACGCGCTTCACTGTTGCCGATGAGTGCGGAATCCCGAAAAACGTGCAGCAGGAGTACTTCAAGGCCAGCGAAAACGATATTGAAGTGAACATGCAGTCACCGACCGGTTACCCGATGCGCATGCTGAAGAACAGCCCTGCAATCGGTTCCGGTATCCGCCCGAACTGCGAAGCTTTCGGTTACGTTCTCGATGCAAACGGCAAATGCGCTTATATCGACTCCTATAACCGGGAGGTATTGTTGCATCCCGGCGCCAGGAAAATCTCCGTCAAAGACAAATTCTGCCTGTGCACCCACATGCGCAATTACGATTGCTGGACCTGCGGGCATTACACCTATCGCCTGAAAGACACGACTCGCCGCAATGCCGATGGCACTTATCAGGTGCTGACTGCCGAGCACATATTCCAGGATTACCAGTTCAGCACCGATAACAATATCTCCCTTCCGTTACAAAAATAATCCCCGCCGCTCTTGAAATCCAGGAGAGCCCCCCCCAAGTACTGGCACTCGCGGGCAGAGAGTGCTAGTATTCGCCCCTCAATTTTTTTAACCCCTTGTTTTAGGAGACCTTAATATGAAAATTCGTCCTTTGAACGACCGCGTGATCGTCAAGCGCATGGAAGAAGAGCGTAAAACCGCCTCCGGGATTGTTATCCCCGATGCCGCCGCAGAAAAGCCGGATCAAGGTGAAATCATCGCCGTGGGCAAAGGCAAAGTAGGAGATGACGGCAAATTGCAGGCGATGAGCGTCAAGGTCGGTGACCGCGTCCTTTTCGGCAAATATGCCGGACAGACCTTCAAGATGGACGGACAAGAATACATGACCATGCGCGAAGATGACATCATCGGCGTGGTTGAGGCTTAAGCAATTACCTGAAAACTTAAAGTATTTTAAGGAGAACAAACATGGCAGCAAAAGACGTTAAGTTTCACGATTCGGCACGCAACAAAATGGTTGCAGGTGTCAACATTCTGGCTGATGCAGTAAAAGTAACCCTGGGGCCGAAAGGCCGCAACGTAGTGCTTGACCGCTCTTATGGTGCGCCAACAATCACCAAAGACGGCGTATCTGTCGCCAAAGAAATCGAACTGAAGGATAAGTTCGAAAACATGGGCGCACAGATGGTCAAGGAAGTCGCTTCCAAGACATCCGATGTCGCTGGCGACGGCACGACAACCGCGACCGTATTGGCGCAATCCATCGTGCAGGAAGGCATGAAGTTCGTCGCCGCCGGCATGAACCCGATGGATCTGAAGCGCGGCATCGACAAGGCAGTAAACGCCGCAGTGGAAGAACTGAAAAAGATTTCCAAACCCTGCACCACCAGCAAGGAAATCGAGCAGGTCGGCAGCATTTCCGCCAACTCCGACACTGTGATCGGCGAAAAAATCGCCGCCGCAATGGAAAAAGTGGGCAAGGAAGGCGTCATCACCATTGAAGACGGTTCCGGCCTGCAGGACGAATTGGACGTGGTGGAAGGCATGCAGTTTGACCGCGGTTACCTGTCACCCTACTTCATCAACAACCAGGACCGTCAACTGGCGCTGATGGAAAACCCCTACATCCTGCTGCACGACAAGAAGATATCCAATATTCGCGACCTGCTGCCGGTACTGGAGCAGGTTGCCAAGGCCGGCCGACCGCTGCTGATCGTCGCCGAAGACGTCGATGGCGAAGCGCTGGCGACACTGGTGGTTAACAACATCCGCGGCATCCTGAAAACCGTTGCGGTCAAGGCGCCAGGCTTCGGCGACCGCCGCAAGGCCATGCTGGAAGACATCGCGATCCTGACCGGCGGCACCGTAATCGCCGACGAAGTCGGCCTGACTCTGGAAAAAGCCACACTGGCAGAACTGGGTCAGGCAAAGCGCATCGAAGTTGCCAAAGACAACACCACCATTATCGATGGTGCCGGCAAGGAAGACGCGATCAAGGGCCGCATCACGCAGATCAACAAACAGGTCGAAGAATCAACCAGCGATTACGATAAGGAAAAACTGCAAGAGCGCAAAGCCAAGCTGGCTGGCGGTGTTGCGGTAATCAAGGTTGGTGCAGCTACAGAAGTCGAAATGAAAGAAAAGAAAGCGCGCGTGGAAGACGCACTGCACGCTACGCGCGCTGCTGTGGAAGAAGGCATCGTCCCCGGCGGTGGCGTGGCTTTGCTGCGCGCAAAACTCGCCTTGGCCGGACTGAAAGGCGACAACCACGACCAGGATGCGGGCATCACCATTGTGTTGCGTGCGATGGAATCCCCGCTACGCGCGATCGTGGCCAATGCCGGTGACGAACCTTCCGTTGTAGTCAACAAAGTGATGGAAGGCAAGGGCAGCTTTGGCTACAACGCTGCCAGCGGCGAATACGGCGACCTGCTGAAAATGGGCGTGGTTGATCCGACCAAGGTGACACGCGTTGCATTGCAGAATGCATCCTCCATCGCCGGGCTGATGCTGACCACCGCCTGCATGGTGGCTGAATCTCCGGAAGACAAACCTGCTGCCGGTGGCATGGGTAGCATGGGTGGCATGGGCGGCATGGAAGGCATGATGTAATTAACTGCCATTGGCCGTTACACTCTCAAACCCCGCTTCTGCGGGGTTTGTCATTTGGCGTGTTATCGGTATAATGCGCGGCTTCGCGAGTTGATCTGTTTTCCTGGTTGACTGAGAAAAACGATAAAAATGGCTCGGTAGCTCAGTCGGTAGAGCAGAGGACTGAAAATCCTTGTGTCGGTGGTTCGATTCCGCCCCGAGCCACCAGAAAATAAAGGCTTGCAGTAATGCAAGCCTTTTTATTTCTACAATTTCAACGAATATTTCTACAATTTCTTCTCTACCGCCTTCCAACTGGCGCACAATCTCCGCCAAACAAAACAAGTTATTCCTTTTTATTTCAATAAGCTATTAAAATTAACGGCTTTGGGTCGAGAATTAATAGCCTAATCCCTTCTCCAAGTAATATTATGCACGGGCGAACAGGCATATTTTTGATTTAATGTTTATAAAAAATCTGCTTACATCGCTATTTTCAGTTGTACAAACGATAAGGCCATTTGCAGGCTTATCAACCATAGTTATGTTACAAACACAAATAAAGGAGAACGTAATAATGGCTAAATACTATGTAAATAAGAATGCCCAACCTACTGGGGAGCATGAAGTACATACTGAAGATTGCACTCAAGGAGCAAGCCCCGAAAATCGCCTTTATCTCGGTGTTTTTTCTAATTGCCAAGATGCAGTAAGGGCTGCAAGAAATCATTATAGTAATGTCGACGGCTGCGCTTATTGTTCAGCCACTTGTCATACTAGGTAGATATCCAGTAGTACAGCATAATAACTTGCTGCACTACCAGACTACTAAGACACAGGAAGGGGATGGATAGTATCTTAAGATGCAAGTCACTTAAGCGGTCTAACCCTATCCCCTCTCCTGTTCCGTGTGTAATGCTCCGTCATGGCTCTAGTCTTGTGTCCTAACAAACGCTGAGCTCTTGCCAAATCTTCCGTATCAGTCGCAGCCTTTGCACGTATATCTCTAAACTGGAAATCAACACCAGCAGCTTCCCTCGCTGCATCAAATCGGGAGCGCAATGCACCATAAGTAAGCCGCTGTCCATTTCCATCTTGTAGCAGTGCCTCGTCACATTTTTTCTTATGTTCGCGGTTTAAAATACGTTCAATCAGAACTTTCAATTCCCCGACAATCTCAATGCGCAGCTTTTTGCCAGTCTTGTTCTGGGTAAACCACAACATGCCGTCGCGAATATCGCCACGGCCTAACTTCAACAGATCAGCGGGGCGCTGACCTGTTAGATAAGCCAAATCCATTGCATCTTGTACTGTGTAATGCGCCTTTTCCCAGATAGCCAGAAATTCGCTATCCTCAATGTATCTGTCCCGCCCAGATTCTCTGTGGCCTTTGACTCCAGCGCAAGGGTTAGGCGCATCGGTAAAACCATGCTCACGAGCAAAGTTGAATACATGGCTGAATAATGCCTTCTCACGGTTTGCCCTGACCTTGGCAACTTTGCCGCGCTCCTCAAGATAACGCTTGATGTGATGAGGCTTCACCGCATCTATGGGCATGGAGCCAAATACCGCTTCCAGCCGCTGCAATTCTTTTTCGTTGTCCTTCTGTGTCTGGGGAGCCTTGGTAGGTAAAACAATTTTGCGATAGCGAAGCGCGATTGCATGAAACGTATAGTCCAAAGGGTTAACCTGCTCGCCCTCAATTTCCGCCCACAGCTTTTTTGCAATGGCTAAGTCAGCATCAAGCTTTTGCCATTTTCTCGGGCTGTCAGTCGTGACGTAGTAATAAGTTTTGCCCTTGAGGTGCATTCTGGGTGGCAAATCAAAATGTTTGGAACGTCTGCGCCCCATCAGATTGCGCCCCAGTTTGGTTCTGGCTTGCTTGCCTGTTTGATTCCAGACAACCTGGCAGCAACATATTCTCGGAACACCTTGGGGTTGCCATTGCCACCGATGACGAACGGGAAAGCGTTTTCTTTGAGCCAAGCGACTTGCTCGGATTTCCGCTTGCGCTCTGTAAGGTCTACCAGCTCGGAGGATGTGAGAAACAGGGAGATCATTCCTTGTCCCTCGATAAAGTTAATGAAGGGGTGTTCAGTCTGGAAGGAATGCCGTCACGGATTAGCTTTTCAATTACCTTTTCAGCAGAGCCTTCAACCTGCAGCATGACATTGATGTGTTTCCCATAGGCAGCACTGGCATGATGGGTCAGGAAGTCATAACTGATTTTTCCAGTTTTCTGAATAGTCCTGATGCGATGCATTTCGTCATTCACCCAACCCAAGGCAGGGTATGTGCCGGCCACATATTTTCCCGGCTCTAGAAGCACTTCAAAAGGGATAACGCGGCTAGTGTTATGGAGTTCAACCTCCCACCTGACCCACGGATGCCATAGCGCCCCTAATTGCATCCCTTTTTCGTAGATACGTGCCATCTTCCCGTTTTCACGTTTGCCCACGTACAGGGTGCGCCCTTTCCCGTCTGGCTTTATCCAGTTTCCTCGCTGCTCGCAGGATGGCTCATTACCGCCTGAATTGAACCTGCCTGCCTCATACCATTGCATAGCTATATCCACGCTATGAGCGCCCTTGTAATCATCTACAGCGCCATCCCAGCGGCTGATGCGTCCGCCGAGTTTGTCTCTGAGGAAGACAATTAATGATTCCCAATCAGGAACGAGATTGCAGGCCTCGCCAGACAAGGAAAGGATTCCCCCTTGCTTTCCATGTGCGAAGATTCCCCTAGAGCATCCTAGGTCGTATGACGTGGGATAGAAATGGAGAGGTTTGCCACGCTCTATTGCAGGCGCAAAGCGATTGCCAAGGCAGGCAAACAGCCGAGAGAAGAAAATTTGCAGGTCTTGGGAGTTAAACGGGAAGGTGCAGTTGAGATAGTCGGTTATAGCTGCGTAAGGCGAAACATCCGGTTTCGGTAAGGGGTGAGCAATAATTTCACCATGCCGCCCATCTGTAACGAATTGATAGGTTTCTCCACTATCAGGAAAACCATTTTTTCCAAAACTTTCCCCCCGTATTACCAAGGGGGGAGTTCCGCCATCCTCGGCGCACGCTCCGTCCTGACGGGCGGAGGCATGCGCCGTCAGGCTGGCGGTCTGACCGTCGGTTTTTAGGGGTTCAGATTGTTGGCGATATGGTCTCATACAAAGGAAACATGAAATCTCCTTTGCATATTAGGCCTAGAAAAAGGAAACGTCAAGTCTCCTTATATGGCATCTTTTTTTCTGGGGATTTTGGTATCTCCGCCGACCACCTTCCAGAAATTACTAAAACGCATCGCCAAGTTAAGCCCGATGGATCGGCAGCTGCTTGGGCCAGTCTCAGGAAATATTTCCCTTATCTTGATTCCCAATATTCCCTCATAGTTTCTGACAGTTTTTTTGCTGTGAATAATATAGAGTACCTTCCAGCCGTAATGGTGCCCCATACGCAGCATACCGAGCGCAGATTCAAGCTTGTCTAGATCACCTTGAAAATTGGCTATAGCGTTGTTCTCGATTTCTCTTAGTTCAGCTTCCTGAGCTTCAGTAAGTTTTGCAAGAACTTCTTCCCGAGGCAGTTTAGAAGGCATATCGAGCAACTTGCATGCTGCCCCAATAGAAGCAAGCTCGACTTTCCGAAGAAAGGTTGGAGATGGCTCGGATTTTTCTTCTTGTTTGGGGGTGGGTTTGGTTGTCATCGTTGGCACTCCTGTGAAGTGCCACGATAACTCAGGAAGGGGATTTCAGCAATCCTTCATAGGTTGTTTTTAGCCTGCAAGAAAGAATATAATCATTGCTGTCATTCATAAAGCTAACAGAAAAATAAATTACTCACACTTGATTATTGAATGAATAACGTTCCAACCACTGAAGACGCTTTTTTATCTCCACCCAAAGTTCCACGGGTCAGATATCACCGAAATTTTATAAAAAATGCAGTATGTGAACTGCGATTCCCTACCCTACTGGAACTAGAGTCAAAACCACCAAAAGATTTCCAAGCAAAGTTGAGGAAATTATACCCACACTATGAGTCCCAACTTTTAGAAACATTAGGTGGCCCTGATAGTTTGCCATCAGCAGTTCAACCACGATATTTATTTAAATCAAAAAAGAAAGACTGGACTGTTTCTCTTACTAGCTCCTCATTCTCCCTAGAAACATCGGCCTATACGGATTTTGAAGAATTTATTAGTCGCATTAGTTTCGTTATTGAATGTGCCAAGGATTTAATTGACTCAGACTTTTTCACGAGAGTGGGACTAAGATACATTAATACAGTACCGATGCCATTTGAAGATGGAAGCCCTAAGGATTGGATTAACCCAGAATTAGTTCAGCCAGTAATTGGAGATGTGCTTTGTGTTGTTTTCTCAAGCGCAACAGTTTACCAAGGTGTACATGAGCACGGCCTATTTACTATGAGACATGGATTTAAAATGGATGGCAACAATAGTAAAGAAACAGGCGTAGTTAACTACACGTTAGATTTTGATTACTTTCAGGAAAACGTAGAAGAAATAAATGTTCTTGAGTTATTAAGAAACTTCAATGAGACAAATTTTTACTTGTTTAGTTGGTGCATCGGAGAAAAAGCTCGGGAACTTCTTGGAGAAAGCAAACCCAAATGACGGATAATTTTTTGCAAGAGAAACAGCGTGAATCCACCCCAATCTCTGGGTTGGGCAACATATTTAATTTTGATATTTCCAAGTCGTCTCTTTTGGAAGAGACAATGCCTCGTAGAACTATTTCGCCTGTAAAGCAAGCCACACCGTTTCAAATTAAACCATGGCTTGAAGAAACTCAGCATTATGAATTAACAGGCGAGCTGCACATTAAAAATTACAACGAAAACAGGCAAATATTTTCGCCTCAAAGGACTTCAGCTAACATTTCACGTGCGGATAAAGTAATTAATGATCGAATAACACTATTGGCACGTAAATATGCAGAAAAGTCGACGCTCACTGGCGAAGAGAACGCTAGGCTAGCTATTGTCACGGAACAAGTTAGAAAATTAGTTCCATCAGTCAGTGCAAAGCAAGAAGAATTACTTGGAGACGCTTTAGAAAGAATTAAAACGATAAGCCAAGCCAATCTTGAAATTACAAGTGGCCTGAAACTTGAAGATAAATAATGGGCAATCCATTTGTTTACCCAAAAGCAAAACATTCACGTCGCGAAACCCCGCCTACTTTTCCACGTTACAATAAATATAAGCCTTTTCTTCAAAGAGAATTTAATGGGCAATGTGTATATTGCCGAAGCTTAGATAACAAAGGATATGAGACCTTTGGAGTGGACCACTACAGACCCAAAAAGCTTTTTCCTCTCCTTGAAACAGAATACCTAAATTTATTTTACGCATGCAACAGATGCAACAATCTTAAGAGGGATTATTGGCCTAGCGCAGATCAAAATAAACTAGGGCGATTCATCCCCAATCCTTGCGAGCATGTTATGTTTGACCATATGCGATATCAAAAAGGAACCGTTGTTGAAATATCGTTGGCAGGTGAATTTACAATTGAGCGACTGGACATTAATGACCCAAGCGCTATTAATTTTCGCGAAGGAGTCATTGCGGCGATTCTACTAGCAGAATCGCAAATACTATCTGCTGAAAAATATACGGCCAGAATTGAAAAACATTTGCGAACTGCTTCAGGAAAAGAAAAAGAAAACCTAGAGAGCAAACTTGATCAGATGCTGACAAATATTTCCGAGTTGAAAATAACAATAAGTCAGCTTGGAGGTTAACGTCTCTACAAATATTAAATATTCATTGAGATAGCTGGCCAAGGCATAATGTCATTATTATATATTTGTAGACATAAAATATCCCAACTGAGCAAATATACAGGCAATTTGTTCGGACTGAAAATCCTTGTGTCGGTGGTTCGATTCCGCCCCGAGCCACCAGAAAAACAACGGCTTCCGGTGATGTTAACTGGAAGCCGTTTCACATTTCATGATGGCAATGAGAAAGGCATCTACCCGGATTTACGCACTTTTTGCCTACAACAACGCTTCACGGGACTCTGGTGTTTCCAGACTGATTCGCCCCAGCTTGCCGTTACGGTATTCTGTCAGCAGGATCATCGCCGCTTTTCCCATGTCCGGTTCGCCGCTCTTGCCTTTTGACAGACACCCGCGCTTCCTTGCGATAGCTTCGATCACCGCCACATTACTCAGGCCTTCTACCGCAAAACCGTAACGTTCTGCGAGCCGGTCTGGGTAGCGCGCCAGCAAAACGCCGGCGAGATAATCGGCGACCTCTTCTTCGTCGGCAGCATTGCGCCCGATTGCGTGGATCGCAGCGAGTTTCAGCCCGTCTTCGGAGCTCTCGATCTTGGGCCACATCAGTCCAGGTGAATCGGTAAGGATCATGCGGTCGTTCAAGCTGTGACACTGTTGCGATTTGGTTACGGCGGGCTCGTCGCCAACCTTGGCAACACGGCGTTTGAGCAACATGTTCATCAGCGTAGATTTGCCAACATTGGGGATACCCATGATCATCATGCGCAACGGCTTGTGTGCGCTGTCACGATGTGGAGCAAGCGGCTGGCACAGTTTGGGAACTTTGGCGGCATCGCTGGCACTCTTGCAGCTCAGCGCCACCGCTTTGACATCCGGTTGCCGACTGTAAAATTCGAGCCATGCCTGAGTAACAGCAGGGTCTGCGAGGTCGGTCTTGTTCAGTATTTTCAGGCACGGGCGCTGGCGATGCGCGCGCAGCTCCCGGATCATCGGATTGCTGCTTGCTTCAGGCGCACGCGCGTCCATCACCTCAATAACGACATCTATAAACTCCATGGCTTCGGCTGCTTTTTTGCGCGCAGAAGCCATGTGACCGGGAAACCACTGTATGGACATAATTTAAATCGATCTGTCTGTGGCAAAAGATGATTTTACTCTGCACTGCACGCTAAGTCCTGCTTGCATGCAAAAAGCCTGCACAGCACTGCAAAACCCTTCATTGCGTCAACAAAAGGCGGCATACTATGTACCTTTGCTGTAGGCGCGAGAAACGGCCTGTTTTGATGGGAACACTATTTTTGAGTTACCGGAATAAGACACTTTCACCCATTAGCATTGGAACAACCCTACGCTGGCCTCTCTGGTTGTTATTCTGCTTACTTCCCTATGCCTTGCATAAACCGGCAATTGCAGCGGAAGCGGCTGCGGCCACTCCGGCTGAGACAGGCACGGCCACCTCGACTGAGGCAAACATGACGACTCAAGCGGAAGAAAAAGCGGCAGCCATTCCAACTGAGACAAGCACGACCACTCCGTCTGAGACAGTCACGGCCACCCCCGTTGAGGCAACCACGGCCACCTCGGCTGAGGCAAACATGACGACCCAAGCGGAAGAAAAAGCAGCGGCCACCCTTCCCTCTTTTGCCGAGCTTGAAGCTGCCGGCGCTATAATCGGCGAGATTCACATCAATGCACGTGACATCTTCGATCTGGAAGATCCTAGAGAAAACACAACCCTGTACCGGACCGCAAACAAGCTGCACATCAACACGCGCCCCGGTGTCATTGAGCGCACCCTGCTATTCAAGAGCGGAGAGCCCGTCTCAGCGCGACTCATCGAGGAAACGGAACGCCTGCTGCATGACAACCGTTTTCTTTACAGCGCCTCTATTCTGCCGGTCGCCTATCATGACGGTGTTGTCGACATCGAGGTCACGACACGGGATTCATGGTCCCTGGAACCCGGCGTCAAATTCAGCCGAGCCGGGGGTTCCAACACCACGGGCATCACATTCGACGAACGTAACTTGCTCGGCACCGGCGTTTCCCTTAGCCTGAAAAACATCTCGGATATCGACCGCAGCGGCACAGAAATGTCGGTCAACAACAATCACGCCTTGGGGGGCTGGTACAATGCAAACTACAAGTATGCCAAACTCAGCGACGGAAAACGCCAGTCATTTTCACTTTCCCAACCCTTTTACGCACTGGACACCCGCTGGTCTGGAGGAGTGTCAGTTTCGTTGAACGATCGCGTTGATTCTGTGTACAACAGTGGAATACTGGCGGGAAAGTATCCGCACTCGCAGACATCGTATGAAGTTTTCGGAGGATGGTCCGATGGCCTCATTGACAACTGGGTACAGCGCTATACCCTCGGGCTTTCCTACAACATTGACACCTTCGGACCTGCCACGACAATAGCCATCCAGCCGCCACCAGACCTGAAGGTGGCCGCGCCGTTCATTCGCTATGAGATCATTGAAGACAACTTCCAGAAACTCGAAAACCGAGACCAGATCGGCCGCCCGGAGTTCGTCGCGTTGGGCTTCCAGTCAAGCGTGCAAATGGGCTATGCAATCGAGCGTCATAGCAACACCGATGACTTGTGGATTTACAAAGGCAACATCAGCAATGGCTATGAATTCGGGCCGAAGAACGATTTGCTGGTTTCGTCAACCCTTGATGGGACATTCTCAAATCATACTGGTGTGAAATACCTGCTTGGCGGCTCAATACGATACTACATGCCACAGAGTGAACACACACTGCTATATTTTTCCGCTGAAGGCAGCACAGTCAGAAAGCCGGGCGTAAACGAATACCTGGAAATTGGTGGCGACAACGGTCTGCGAGGCTATCCGCTTCGCTACCAGAGCGGGGATCGACGCGCCTTGCTGACGATAGAAAGGCGTGCTTATTCAGACTGGTACCCGTTCAGGCTGTTCCGTATCGGTGGCGCAATCTTTTACGATGTTGGCAGGGCATGGGGAAAAGATGCAAACATGAATGTATCAAACCCGGGCTGGCTCAATGATGTCGGTTTCGGCCTTCGAATTCTCAGTGCCCGATCTGCCTTCGGCAATGTGACCCACGCCGATTTTGCTTTCCCCCTTAACCGCGACGCAAACACAAAATCATTTCAGTTTCTTCTGAAGACATCAACCAGCTTTTAGGCATATTTCGCAGGAAGCGCCTCACAGGTTGCCGACTTATCCGTTTACCGGGAGACAGTTGATATATATACCTATTTTAGGTGTATGAGGTGTTTTCGATTAAATATGATACGACTCGCCAGATTCCGAATTTTCATTGACGGAAGCATGAGGTTTGCTTACTGTGCATGGAATTACATTTTGGCTCCAAGTTGAGAATGAAATCGCCCCCAATTTCCAAAATTGCTCGCCCGAAATTGTCCGACACCGTCAAGCGTGAGCGATTGTTTCACCTTCTGGACCGGGCGGCACAAAGGCCCATAATCTGGGTCGAGGCGCAGGCCGGCTCCGGCAAGACCACACTGGTTGCCGACTGGCTGGATGCGAATCAACTTCCCCATCTCTGGTATCAGGTCGATGAAGGCGACGCCGACATCGCGAGCTTCTTTTATTACATGGGCCTGGCGGTGAAAAATGCCGCACCACGATACAAAAAACCGCTGCCGCTGCTGACTCCGGAATACCTGCTGGGTATCCCGGTTTTCACCCGGCGATATTTCGAAGAGCTATTCAGTCGCCTGAAATCGCCATCGGTTGTCGTCCTCGATAACTATCAGGATGCGCCGCAGGCCTCGGGTTTTAACGAAGTAATCGCCTGCGGCCTAGATACGATACCGGAGGGGATCACCGTTGTTGTCCTGAGCCGTGCCTCACCGCCAGCGCAACTCGCCCGCCTTCAGGCGAATAACCGTTTGCGCACTATCGGTTGGGATGATGTGCGTTTTACCCGGCAAGAGTCGCTGGGTTTGCTGGAGACGCAAGGCCACGGCGGTTCTTCCCGGGAGTTATTGGACAAACTGCACGACAAGTCCGAGGGATGGGCTGCCGGTCTGATTTTGCTGTCGGGGGCGAATGCAAGCGCTTCCGCATCAGCTGCCGACCTGACCCCGGATAAATTGTTCGACTATTTCGCCAATGAGATATTCAGCAAGACCGATGTGGCAATTCAGGATGTTTTGCTCAAGACATCATTCCTGCAAAAAATAGATTTGGCGATAGCCGAAAAACTCACCGGAAACGCAAAGGCCGGAAAGATATTGGAGAGCATGAGCAAGGGTAATTACTTCACCCAAAAGTACGGTAAGGCTTATCAGTATCATCCGCTGTTTCGCGAGTTTCTTCAGATGCGGGCGGCGAATACATTTGCACAGGCCGACCTCTCCTTGGTACAACGAAAAGCCGCTGAACTCCTGGCAGAGTCCGGTCAAATTGAGGATGCGGCGAGGCTTTACCGAGATGCAAAAGATTGGGACGGTTTGGTATCACTAATCGCATTGCAAGCGCAGGCGCTTGTCACTCAAGGCAGAAGTGGAACTGTTGCAGACTGGATTGCTGGCGTACCCGTCGATATTCTCAAGAACAAACCATGGCTCCTTTACTGGTCAGGCATCGGCAGGATGGCGCACAACCCAACGGATGCGAGAGGATATCTGGAAGCAGCCTTTCCGCTCTTTGAGAAACAAAATGATATTTCAGGCCTGTTCCTTTCCTGGTCAAGCATCATAGAAACCTTTGTTTATGAGTGGCGCGACTTCAGGCCGATCGACCGCTGGATTGCGGTAGCTGACAAACTCATTGCCGATCACCCGGAATATCCCTCTGCTGAAATCGAGGCGAGAGTTGTTTCGGGGATGTTCAACGCCTTGTACTGGAGGCAACCACAGCATCCCGATCTTCCGAAATGGGCGGAGAGACTCCACCATATCGTCCTTGGCAGCGACAGTTATTTTATGCGCTTGGTATTAGGCAATAATCTGTTTCAATACCATGTGTGGATGGGGCAATTCACAAGTGCAACGCTACTCTTTGATGTCATGCACAAAGCCAGCTGTAGCCCAGATAACGATCCGCTGGCAATGCAGTGCTGGTGCGGTTTGAAAGCGATGTACTCATGGTTCGCGGGGGATTATGAAACTTGCCTCTCCGCCATCGCAGACGGGGTCAATCTCGGCGAAAAATCAGGCGTACATCTTCTGGACTCTTATCTGTTTGCCCAGGGTGTTTATAGCGGGTTGACACTGCAACACCCCGAGTTTGCAGAAGATTGCCTGACTGAGATGACAGGCTTGACTACGAAGCGGACCATAGACCAGTCCCTGTACCATCACTTGGCGTGTTCGGTTAAATGGCATCGCGGCAAGTTTTCCGAAGCGGTCGAGCACGGCGAGCTGGCGGTAAGGTTCAGCGAAGAAGCCGGAAGCCCTTTTACCGCGCTATTGTGCCGGATGGAGCTCGCCATGACGCTGTTCGACATGGGGCGGCGTGAGGAGGCTGAGGGCGAACTTGCGCGATCTCTTGTGGGTGCGCGCGGCCTCACACATATCGAATTTGTCTGCCGGATATTCGGTGCATGGTTTGCCATTCATCAGGGCAAAGTGGATTCTGGAATGATGTCGCTCCGGGCTGCGCTGGCAATCGGCGCCAGGCAAAATTATTTTAATTTCTCACGCTGGCAGCCGCAGATGATGTCCCGTCTCTGTGTGAAGGCACTGGAGCACGGGATCGAGGTTGAATACGTACAAGAGCTGATTAAAAAACGCGGCCTTGTGCCGCTTGATGGGCCTGTAGAATACTGGCCGTATCCGGTCAGAATATATACCTTGGGCAGATTCCAGCTGCTGAAGGACGGGAAGCCCGTCACATTTTCGGGAAAAGTGCAGAAAAAGCCGATCGAGTTGTTGAAAGCACTCATTGCCCTGGGCGGACAGGATGTCTCCGAAGGAAATCTCATTGACGCCCTTTGGCCGGACTCCGAAGGCGACGCAGGCTACAGTGCGCTCAAGACCACAACTTTACGGTTACGGCAGTTGCTGGGCAACGATGCGGCAGTTTTGGTCGGCGGCGGGACAATTACGCTTGATTCCAGATTATGTTACGTGGATGCGTTTGATTGTGCAACGCTGATGAAGGACGCGGAAAGTGAAGCTCGATCCAATCCGCAACAGGTGCAGGATTCTTCACACACAATTGCCCTGAGAATATTCGGCCTTTACCAGGGCCGATTCCTTCCCGCCGACACGGCCGCAGTATGGACGATCTCGATGCGGGAACGCCTACAAAACAAGTTTCTCAGGTTGAACCTTAAGGACGGCAAGGCACTTGAGGAGCAAGGCCGATGGGCGGAGGCGATTGACCGTTATCACCGAGCACTTGAGGCAGACGACCTGTATGAAGAATTCTACCAGCGGCTGATGTCCTGTCATCTGCAACTCGGCCAGCAGGCCGAGGCAGCGTCCACCTATCAACGCTGCAAGCAAACTCTGTCTCAAACATTGGGCAGTTCACCTTCCGGCCTGACCGAGTCGCTTTATCAGGTGGCGCTGACAAGAAAAGTTTAACTGCCCGCCAGGAAATTCTGCTTCTCCTTTAACTTTCTCCCCTATCCGTTACTAATCTGTTACCCCCCCTGTCTTAAAGTACCGTGAATTAAGTGCTTAACTCACGTATTTTCAAGAGGGAGGTTTATGCATTTCAGGCGAAGTTACATTCTGATTCTTCCAGAGTTGGCGCTTTTGTTGTTCTGCACGCAAGGCATTGCATGGGCGCAGCAGCCACAACAAATACAGAAACCGCCTTGGGCTCCGGAATTGGTGCAACTTAACGGCACGCGCGGCCCTTCCGATCCGCTACGCATCCGTTTGGTACGGCTACCCCCGAATACGCTTGAGCTACTTGCGTTGGAGCTGGACGGAATGGATGTGACATCAATGGTGACGATGGAAGGGGACGACGCCGTCTTTATTCCCCCGCAACCCCTTGCCTACGGCAAGCACCAGTTGCGGCTGGTCGAGTACGGCAAGGATGGCAGCATCAACGAGCGCGGCCTATGGCCCCTCGAATTGCGCAAGAGCGCGCTGTTCCGCGATGCACAGGCACAGGGTAACGTGATAATAAAAGGAGGTTATCGAGTATCGGATCATGGCATTACCGGTGCTGAGACAACACGCAGCCAGGCAGACGGCGCCGCCCAGTTTAGCGCAGCCACGGATGACGAAGACTGGCGCACCAGCGCAGCGCTGGCCGTTATTGCCAACAGCCACCCACAGATAATGCCGCGCCGCAAAGGCCATATTGATCTTGAGGCGTATCTGCTAACCGCCGACTCGGGAGTGTTTGGAGTCAAGGCGGGCGATCATATGATCGGCCCCGACAGCCTGATCTTGCAGTCATTCGGTCGACGCGGCATTTCGGTCAGCGCAACGGCACCCGGCAAGACTGCAGCGATCACCGGATTTTCCATGCACACTACGCCGATGACCGGGGCTGTGAATGTCTTTGGCGTATCCGACAGTGCCAATCGCGTCGATGGCATTGTTGCTCTGGCGCAACCCATCACGGGCGATGCCGAAGCTCTGGCGCTGATGGGGACATACGTCAACGGCGGAAACGAAAGCCAAACCAGCTCTGTCGATATCGGCAGCTCGGGTTCAAGTGGCGGACACGCGAGCAGCATCATCGCAGACAGCAATCTGTTGCAAAGCCGGCTGCGCTTGCGTGGCGAATATGCGAAGAGCGCCTTTGATTTCGATGGCCGTGCCGGTGATCTTGCCTCGCTGGATGGTCATGCCTACTCTGGGCTTGTCACTTTCCTTCCATGGAACGACATGGTGGTATATGACCAGCCACTATTCTGGAACATGGGGCTGGAGAAAAAGTTTGTCAGCAGTTACTTTCGCAGCTCATCCAATCCGGACGCGATTTCGGATCGAGATATGGCGCGCATTTTCACAGGGATAAACTGGCATGGGCTCGATGTACAGATCAACGCGGGTAAAGAGTCCGACAACGTTGACAACAATCCGCTCATCCCCAGCACTTCAAGCCGGCAACACAGCAGCACCATCACCTATATGCCGATGGCAAACAACGCGCCGCAGCCAAACGGCCAATCAACCGAAACGTCTTGGTACGGCCAGCCAAGCTTCAATGCATCATTCATGAGCCTGAAACGGGAGCTCATCCAGTATGGAGGAATCAGCTATAGCATGCTGACGCATACGACCTATAACAAAGTCGTCGGCGCGAGCTTCCAGTATGCAACGTGGAACTGGGGCCTGATGCAGAACTGGATCCGCGACCGCGGCTACTCCATCATCGACATGACACCGCACAGCCGCACTTCCGTCACGCGACTTCAGGGTAACTTCCGGTACTTCGAAAAGCTATCCGTCGGGATGAATGCTTTCAGCGAAAATGTCGACGCGGGCGTTAAGACTAATGGAATCGGCGGTAGCCTGAATCTGGCTTATCCTTTCACTGACAAAATAAACAGTAACCTGGCATATTCATCGCGGCATGACTGGGTAGCCAATGGCTCCTTTGACAGCGTTACAAGCGATACCACCGCTGCTTTGAACTGGATTATTGCCGTACCACATGGTGTAAGGCCAGGAGTCACGATTGAGGTCGACGGCAGCTATCGTAATGTCAGTAACAAAAGTGCGGCCTCGGCGATCTCGATGTACCAAGTGTTTCTGCGACTGAGCCTTGCCTGGGCACCGACGTATTAGGCTGGCTGAAGTACAAAATCCGGCTTGCGAGGCATTGCAATGCTGAGCATGGCGTGGTCTAGATGGTTATTAACATGCAATTTTCGGGCAACATGCCCACCTTTGGAGGCGTCATGAATATCAGTTCGAATAACATCAGCATAAAGAATACAGGGGGGTTACTGCTTGTTGCTTGCCTTGTATTGGTGCCGAAATCAGGATGGGGCGCGATAACAGGTTCGGCGCAACCGGCGGTCATCACTATTCCGCTTGGCCAGCCCACTACGATGACTGTGACATGGATGGTCGCCAGCTCTCCTCCTCCCGGCAAAAACTACACGATATCTTCTTCATTCGGCCAGTTCATATCGCCGCTCCAGAAAAACCCTCTGGCCACTATCAACACTTCGCTGAACAGCGTGGTCACTAGCGTCCCCGGAACGGCGATCATGACTGAAACAGTGGCGGTGCCACCGGCGGTGTCGGTTCTCGCCATCCGCGCAGGGGGTGGCACGATTATTTACCAGAGAACATTCAATGATGGCACTTTGTCAGGGCCTGTCGCGGCTAATATCCTGATCGGCGGTTCAGGTTCAGCCGGATTCGGACTTTCGCGGATGGTGCTGGAATTTGACGACGGCGCTGTCTTGCGAGTTGTGCCAATGAAAAGTCGACTGAGCGCAACGGCGATGGTCAGCTACAACGGCAGTGGTTCCTTATCCGGCTATTGGGAAGTTGCCGATCCCGGCAGCACATCCGGAACCCCGGTCTTCCGTCAAATGCAATCGGTATCGCAGGGCATCGGCGGCACGGCGCATGTAAAAATGACAAGCCCGGATCTGCCGACCGAAACTCCGGGCCTACACATGGTGCGGCTAAGTGTGGCTAATCCGTTGCCCGGGTTCGATCCGCCAATCCTATTTTACTACGTCGGAGAATTCAGGTCAGGCACGCCATTGTCATTCATGCAAATGACCGTAAACAACCCCCCGAACCGGGCGTATGTCGATGCTGCGACGCAATTTTCATGGCAGCCGGTTAAAGATGCGCGGGCCTACAAGATTGAAATCTTCGCCAACCCGGAGACAGCATCGAACAATCTTCCCGATATGGGGGGCGCACCAGCCGCGGTGGATCCCCAGTTGATTCGCCGCGCACTCTCGCGTCCACCCATGGCGGGCATGCTGATCGCGCCAAAGCAGAGCCAGACAACGCTGTCCGTCTCGACCCGCTCGAAACTCCAGCAACAGCATTCATACTTCTGGCGCATCCAGGCAATCGGCGCGGATGGAACGGTGGTTGGAGAAGCGCAAGTGCGGGAATTTCGCGTCCCGTAATAGACAGACGCCAAAAAACTTCATACGCCGGCCATGGTAAAGGTGTTCTCGTTTTCGACACACAAGGTGGATGCCAGCGTGAAGTGGCGCACCTGGCGTTTTTTCAGGAGCTCTCCCACAACGAGATCGCCGCGATTCTCACCCGCCCCGAGGGCATCGTGAAGACGCGCATGTTCCATGACAAGCAGAAATTGAAGGGCTGCATGATACGTGCAGCTTCGGACTGATCGCGTCACGGCGGTAAATTTTCCTGCTCATCGCAGGCCGCGGGAGGCAAGTTTGATTGACGATCCGGGCGCGAGCGGGCGCGGGCGCACAAATTATTCCCGAATAACCGGTACACGAACATGCAGGGAGAACAATTGATGTTAAAAGTAATTGCTGCATGGATATTTGCCACAGGGATCTTGACAGCACTTGCCGCTCCGGCGCTGGGAGCCCCCGCCATCACGGCGCCGAAAATCGCGCCGCATCCAGCCAGCACGACCGTCATTAAGCCGGCATCCCGGATATTGATCCCGCAATACCAAGCATTGCCGACATCAACTATTCCGTCAACTGTGACTACTCCTGCACCCGCGATCACTGCCGTGAATCCGGCGGACTGCGTGGCCAAGGGTGAAACAATCATTCTGCAGGGCAGCAATCTGCTCACGTCCAACGCACACAGCATCGCGATCGACGATGGCAACGGCACACATATTGATCTTCTGACCAACCGTTGGATAGGCACATCTATCACCGCTACGGTTCCTGACGATACCCGTGTGCAGGAAGGCGCGGGTTATTGGGTGGCGATGGAGACCGGTCACGGTGTGTGGTTGAGCAATATCGATCGGTCGATCACGATATGCATGGCGACCAAGAGCAGCGACACGCGCCCCACACCAGCAGGCGGCGGCAGTCTGCTTGAAGGAGCTTTGCCTCAGCCGCCTTCGGCACAAAGCCTTCAGGACGCAGCAATCAAGGAGGACGCGACCGTCGAGCCCGGCGAAGTAGTGATTGCCTCTGCCAATATGAACGAGGCTCAACAATTGCAGCAAGTGGTACAGACGATGGGGCTGGCGGTCAAGCGTCGCACGCCGCTCGGAAATCTCGGACTGGTCGTGAGCGTGCTGCGCGTACCGAAAGGAGCAATGGTCGCTGATGCGCTGGGGCAGTTGCGCCAGGCTATGCCGAACGTGTGGCTGGATGCCAACCATCGCTACCAGCTTCAGGCCGGAGGAGAGGCACGCTATGCGCCCCGCACGATTGCGTGGAATTCACGCGCGGGCTGCGGCGCTGGACTGATTATCGGGTTGGTCGACACCGCAGTCGACGATACCCACCCCCTGTTCAAAGATAAGGCAATCATACAGCGCTCTTTTCTGGCCGCAGGAATTGAACCCGCCCCTATGAAACACGGCACCGCCACTGCTTCGATCCTTGTCGGCGGCGCTCCGGTCGGGCTGATGCCCGATGTGCAGCTCCGTGCCGCCGGGGTATTCCGCTTGCGCAACAACAAGGAAGTCGACACGACCGCCGAATGGGTTGTGGCCGCACTCGACTGGCTTGTGGGTGAAAAGGTAACGGTAATCAACCTGAGCCTAGGCGGCCCCCGCAATCTTTTGGTGGAGGCAGCGGTGCGGCGCGCGATGAAAAAGGGTGTTGTCATCGTTGCAGCAGCAGGCAATGGCGGAGCCGGCGGAGCGCCGGTGTATCTGGCGGCACAGCCCGGCGTGATTGCCGTAACTGCGGTCGATGCTAATCTAAAACCGTATAAACGCGCCAACCGCGGCGACTACATTGCCTATGCCGCACCGGGCGTGGACGTGTGGGTCGCAGCGCCCGGGGGCGATGGCGTGTACGCGTTGGGCACCTCCTATGCAGTACCGTACGTCACGGCTGTAATCGCGGCAACGAAATGGTACGGGGCGGGTAACGACCGAGCGGCGCTTGATAATCTGCTCCAGTCTAAGGTCAAGGATCTCGGTGCACCGGGCCGGGATAATGTTTTTGGATGGGGTTTGATACAGATGCCAGGCGAATGTGTACGTTTGACCAAGGCGTCACGAGGAAAATCAAAGTCGAAACGCCGTTAAGACAATGCCCGACGAGGTTTTTCCCGCATCCACCAGCGGCAACCTGATTCAGGCACAACAATATTAGCCAATTTCCAATATGTTACCAATCTGTTCCCGGCATTAAGTTACGTTACACACAAGTTTGGTTCTTGTTGCTCGAGCCAAAATACAGGTTCTGACGGCTCAAAGTTATGTCACCCATCCGGGTGTCTTTTATTAAGGAAGGAATTGTCATGTGTAACTCTCATGTGTACCGATTGCCCCTTTTCAGTTGTTTGCTGGTTGTCAATGCAGTTTATGCCGCACCTGCGCCGGTAATATCAGAACAAATTGGAGCTGTGCCACCCAAGGCCGTAATAAGACCTATCCTAAAGCCTGGCCTTGATGTCAAACCACGCGCCCAATGCCCCGATCCCGCTATATTTGATTATATTGTCCGCCCTAACTCGCGAAACTCCAATGGCACCTATAATTTTGATATTGCCTTAATTGTCAAAAATGTTGGTGCCGGTAAATATGCCTCCAGAAGCGGCCAGCAGTTGGTCTCTCTCTCTCAGGAGGGACGCAATTTGATTAACCAGGATTTTATTAATCTTGATCCGGGGCAGACGTTAGCGACTTTTTATTACCGCGTTGCCAATTGGAACGCAACACCGGGTGAATTCGCGGTTAATTTAATCGCATCAATCAGCTATGACCCGGACATATTGATAGATGGTAATACCCATAACGATGATTGCAGCAATATAAACAATCGTAAAACCATTACGGTTGCAGACATCAATAGAAAATTGCATATCCCGGGGTTTTAGCCACACGACAAACGCGAATCGTGATTTTCGCGCCTTTTATGCTGCCACTTTGAGTTTTTTAACCACAATACAGGCGCTGCCGGCCAAAAGCTTATTTCGCCCATTCATGCGATGTCATAATGAAAGGAATTGTCATACGTAAGCATTATTTGCTCCAGCTCTCCCTCTTCAGCAGTTTGCTGGTTATGAATGCAGCAACGTTCGCGGCAGAGGCACTCAAGCCAGCCGTTCCTGTCGACCCGGAAAAATCCGTGAAGAGCAATGACGGCCAACCAGCCACTTCAGGCAAAAAGAAACACGCGACAAAACTGAATTCCACCGCTTTAGGTGCGCCTCCCCCGGGTACAGGTAGATCTGCCATCGGGCAAATGCAGGGGTCCAGCCAGGGTCGCAGTAATCAACAGGGTGGCAGATCGGGCCCCGGTGGCATGGCAGCTCCCGGCCGGAATGGTGGCAGCAGGCCATCTGGTATCGGGGGAGTTGCTATTCCAGGCAGAAGCGAAAATGGTGGAAGCGGCCATGCAAGGGGTGTCGGCGGCTTTACCATCCCAAGTGGCAGTGGAAGCGACCGTGCGAGCGGTGGCAACAACAATCAAGGGCGGAGCAATGGCGTAGGTAGGCCAGGCGCCAGCAACAATAATGGCACGATTCGCCACCGTAGGGGAGAAACCATGGAAGATGGTGGCGATAAACCGGGAGGGTTTCGGATGGGTGCACCTCAATCTTATTCTGGCAGCGCTTTGGGCAGTGTTAAAAAAACAGATTCTGGGCCTAGCGTATCTGAATCTAGAGGAGCTGGCTCTTATGAAAGACCGGGGTATAAACCAGATAAGGACAAGGGATCGGGTGACAAGGGACCGGGTGACAAGGGACCGGGTGACAAGGGACCGGGCGACAAGGGACCGGGCGACAAGGGACCGGGCGATAAACCAGACAAAGATTCGTCTGGCACACCCAATGATAACGACACGGGCAGTGGGGGTAGCACAAAGATGAAAGGCCGGGCAGGCGATCTGGATAAACCCGGGAGGAATGAAAACGATCTGGGTAGCGGTGGCTCACAAAAGATAAGCAAAGATGGCGGCACCACAGACGGCAATGGCAATGATGAAAGCGGTGGCAGTAAAACTATTGGCACCCGTTTGAACCAAGGCAACGCCCCATTGATCAATCCTGTCGATCAGTGACTAATTTTGGCAATTCACCGGCAGGGGTAGAGAATAGGCATCCAGTGGCGGTATGGATAGCATTACTCAACCTGGCACTGGCGATATCCCTGTATGTCGCCATGTGGCAAATTGGATATGAGGAGCCACCATTAAGCTTTACATAAAACACATAAAACAAACCTGTCTCCAACAAGCCGCGAAGACATTCGGGAGGTGCCGAGGACTTTTGAGCCTGTTGCGGGTGGCCATTTGCAACTCAGCCAGCAGGCCAAGGCCTGCTTCCACCCATCAGCGCTGCCTGCAAACGCTGCGCCAAACATGGGGCAACTCGCCTTCACATCTGACCGAGTCGCTTTATCAGGCGGCTCTGACCAGAAAATTTAATTATCCGCCAGAAATTCCGCTTCTCCGTTAACTTCCCCAATCCGTTACCAATCTGTTACCAGCCCTATTGTAAATTTCATGCGGGTTTAAGCATGTCGCTTAAATCGTGATTTATATATAAGGAAACAGCCATGAAATTGAATTCAAACCTGAAACAGCAGTTCCTGCGCACTGTCATCGGTGGAGCGCTCATTGCCGGTATGCTTCCCGCAACTAATGCTTTTGCTGCTCTGCCAGCTTTCCCAACCAGCGGCAGCTGCGCGATGCTAGTGACACAGCCTGTGCCCTATGGTGCATCACTGCCCGCTAACGCCGGTTATAACATGCTGGCAATTATTACTTTCACCAGCGCTACAGCCGCCACTATTGAGTTTGTTGCTACCCGTTTGAACTATGCAACTACCGGCGCCACTGTAGATCCAACACACCCGAGTGATGCGGGCGTGGCAGTTACCATTACGCCTGTGGCGAACGGACCTACGTCAGGAAGACGCATCAGCTTTACGCCTACTGGAAGCCCAGCAGCGCTTATGGCAAATGCGATCGCCGTGAACGGTGGCAGCACAATCCTGATTCAGGGAGAAAGCGACGCCTTCAGCGGCGTATGCCAATTCTGAGGAGGTTGTCATGAAGCCATTTAAGTTCATTGGAGCCACGCTGGCTTTTACAGCGGCAATGGTGTTGGTTGGCTGCGGCGGCGGGGGATCAAGCTCTGCCGGGAATTCCTCAGGCAAAACTTCATCTGCGGTTGTAGCTGCTGTAATAACTACACAATAATTATTGAGCTGCGCTCTTACCCCATCGTTATACAACGATGGGGTTTTTGTTTGTTAAAAATATGACCATTTTAACTGGGGCACCCCACCCGTTACCGATCTGTTACCGCGCTACCCACAGAATGAGTCTGCCGGAGCATTATACCTGTGTCGCTTAGCCACCTAAAGCGGCCCGATGAAATGTTCCAACGCACATGTTTGAAGATGCAAACAGTGCCAGGCCATCGACAAAGATACGCGCGATATTTGCATCGCAAAGCTCCAATAGGGTTCATCTTGATTTGACTGGAGCTGAAAGCATTCACGCTATAAATAAGTTGAAGCGGATACGAGCACATAGACTGGGCACAACTTTTGCTGTTTTTTAACACAGGGGGAAAAAACATGGCTGGCAGATTTTTGGTGGCAAGTATTTCCACAATAATTTTTCTGACTGTACTTTCCGCGTGCGGCGGCGGAAGCAGCGGCGGCGATACAGCCGGAGCCCCAGCCCTTACCGCATTCCAGGCACTGCAGGAAATCTCGGATGACTTGCAGAGCAGCCCAGATAACCTTTCGGCCCGTGCAAAACAGTTAGTGCTTGCTAGGGATCATGTCGGAATCTTTGAATTGGTTCGCGACAACATCGTTGTTTATCCGCCCCTGGCAAACGGGTTCAACTTCTGGTCTGACTCTCAAATCCGCTGGGGTACGCGAGCCACCCTGCGTGGCGCGGCAGGCACTCCTCGGGAAAAAGTGGAATTGCTTGCCGACCTGTATCGTCAGGCCGGTTTCACAGCGGAGGTCCGCACCGGAAAAATCAGTCCGGCGGTGAATTTTCAGGGATTATTTTCCGGGGTAGTGAGCCCGCCCCGGTTCAATGCCACCTCCGATCTCGCGAGAAAGCTCCGCTGGTACAACGCGCTCAACATCACCAGCGCATCCCTTGACAATGTATTCGACCCCGACCCCACCGGCACAATTCTGTCGGCGCTATCCAGCACGCTTGTCGGCTTTTTTAACCCAACCGTAGATGCATTACCGTTTACCTGGGACGTGAATACGGCCATGCCCATCGTCCGGGTCAATGTGGGTGGCACTTGGAGCTATGCCAACCCTCTGGTGCCTGGCGCGGTGTTCGGCCAGCACTACATGACGACCATGCCTACCAGTCTGGCATCCGCCATGAGCACTGCGCAACCCATCAGATTCCTGCTGGAGGCAGCTAATTCTGATAATCCCTCAATCAAATATCCGTTGTTTGACAAGACCTACACTGCGAATCAAGTGGCGGGCCGCCGCCTAGTGCTGCAGTTTATTCCTGCCACCTATCCTGCCGCGCTGGAGTTTGTCACCATGGAACAGGTCGATGTGGTCACCCCCACTTTGCGCATTGAAGGCGATGGTGTGGATCCAGCGGTGCGTGACGCGCTTTCGGTTGTTGGGACGTCGATCAACCGGCGCGGCGATACTTATGCAGTCGATTTTTCCGTGAATCCCTCTGGCAACGTTCTGGTAAACGGTGCGCAACTGGCTAATGGAACGGGCAATCCCGCTGCTGTGGCTACTCTCACAGCGACAACTATCTCAAGCCAGTTTCCAGACATTCGTTTGAAAGTGAAAGCACTGGATTCCCTGGGCAACTCTGTTGATGCCCTGCTAGGAGGGAACTTCACCATCACGGAGGATGGCGAAGCACAATCATTCGTGCTGCAACGCAACGTGTCGCCGCCGCCAAAAGTACTACTGGTTTTCGACAACTCCAGCAGCATTCCCAACGCATTCCGGAATTACACTGATCCGGTCACCAGCTTGCCGGTTCGCAACCTTTCAAGTTTTGGCATGTCGGTTATCAATTCGTTGCTTGCCGCCTACCCCACGGCGCAGTTTCGGGTCGCATCCAGCGAGACGGATGGTTGGCTAAATTACAAGGGCGCATGGAGTTCGAGTAACACCGTCCTGCAAACAGAACTGGATTCGATTACTACCTGCGTGGGTCTTTGTTCATGGGTCTGGACCACCTCCGGCGAGGCGGCTAAATCTGGAGCAACCGTGGTAATGTTCGTGACTGACGGAAATGCAGGAGATTCCATCACCGCTATGGCAACGGCAAAATCGTTGCTGGGGAATGCGCCTCCTTTTGTCATGGTCGGTGTGGGCGATATGGCGGCCGTGTCTGCCACACTCGGGGTAACGGCAGCCGCCACGTTGCAGGAAATTGCGTCCGCGACCGGTGGTGCCTTTAGCCCCGCCGCCGATACCGCAGCCGCCTTGAATGCGGTCACCGGATTTGTAAATGCTGCCAACAAGGTTGGCTACGAGATGGTCTACCGCGCGCCCCGTGCCGGCTTGGTCACGCGCGCGGTGAACGTAGCCTTGAACGGCACTCCCCTTAGTGCGGCGGGCACGTACACTGTGCCGGTGCTGGCTGCGCAAGTGGCACCTAAACGGATCAGCGGCCTCTATCTGACCGTCACCGTGGGCACGAGCAGGGTGCGCCAAACCCTGGGGGGGCTGCCTTACGCAGCGACAGGCCCGATTACCGATGCCGTGGTGGCGAACGTAAGCGAAGCACTGTTAGGCCGAATTACCTTCGCTGTTGAAGGTGCCGCTCCCATGCACTCAGCATGGATCGACGAATGGCTCAAACAAAAACTCGCTACCAAGCCGCTCTATGATGCGGTTAGCGCCAACGATCCGGTTGCCGCCAGAAACGCGCTTCTCAATGGCTTCGATATCACCCCTTTAGAACTCTTTCTGATAATGCGACGGCTACCGGATCAATACAAATCCGGAACGCGCACCTATGAGACGGCCCCCCGCATCGTCGCCTTCCGCGAGACACCGCGATTCGGCATAGGCTGGGAAGTTAATATGGACATGTTTGCGCGCAATACCTGGCGAACCGTCGCTGCCGACGATGTCACCGGGTGGCGGGCAAACATGGATCGCACGCTTTACCAGTCCCTGCACGAGGGCGGCATGTTTAACACCTCTACCTATTCCGCCCTGAATAGATTGCCGCTTCAGTCTCACCGGGCAAGCAATGTATCCCTGGATATCGGCCTGGCATGGCCCGCAGATACTCAAGTGAGAACCCGGTGGATGCGTATGGCTGCGAATGTCGAAGCACCAGAGCTCTCCATGATTCTTCCGGTCGCCTATACTCCCGATGCCTTCTGGCTGGTGGATCGGAGAAATGGCACCACCGCTGGAATGCTGCCCAACATCACCGGTGGCGCAACGGAAATCCGGCTGCAAAACAACCTCAACAAAACCGAGCTGGCGCTCGACCTGATTTCCAGATACGGCACGCTTGCAGGAGGATCTGGGGCAGTGCTCGGAACTTGGGTATCCCTTGAAAAAACCAAAGCCAGGCTAGTAACCCATGCCACGATCATGCTCGCAACCATGAATACCACGCCGATTGACTGGGTAGGATTAGCACGTCAAGTCGGCTGCGACATGGCAAAACTTGGAGCTGACAGAATACCCTTAGTAAACACTTTCCTCAGTCTTGATGGCGACGCCGATATGCTCAACAAGCTTTTTGGTGGGTCTGGCACGATGATGTCAAACGCTATTGATGGATGCTGATTGCCGTCTGAGGGGCGCAGCACTTTCGTTATTCGGTGCGCCCGCGCGCGGATTACTCGTGACGTTCGTATGTATGGCGCTGCTCCCGGCCTGTGCGTCAAAACAGGTGTTTCTTAATGACACGGAACGTGCGGGGTTGCGCAAGCAGTCAACGATCCATGTCGTGCATTACGTTACGCCGGCGCCGGAAGTCAGACCGCCGGCCATCAGCCGCTCGTATGTCAGGATCAATCTGCACGACACACCAAGTGGCACCGAGATCCAGAGCAATCTCGGGAGCTATGATCCAACCCTTAAGATAACCAATCAATTCGCCAAAGCGCTCGCCAAAAGCGCATCACTCGAAAATCTTCATACCGACCACGAAACGACACCCTTGCCGGTGATTTCTGACCCGGAGATTTTCAAGGGCAAGTTCAAGAGTGGTTCGGTGCTCGAAGTCTGGATCGAGCGCTGGGGTTTCCATTTCACGCCTGTCGACTGGCAAACCTACGCCATTACCATGCAGGTCCGGTCGCGTATCACACGCATTGAGGACGGCAAAACGCTCTGGAACACCGGCAGATGCGGCTATGGCGGGAGCGGCAACACCTATAATGGCCGGATAGTATTGGACGATCTCAAAACCAGCAAAAGCAAAAAAACGCAGGCCAAGATTAAACATACGGTTTCCAGCATCGCAGAAGAGTGCGCACGACAGCTCCTCCAGGACTATGCGCGCAATAAACCTTAGTGGAACCAATGCCGCAACAGGCGCTGCCTACAGATGATTTCTTAATTAAGGAGCAATCTTGGTGAAAAGCAAAACAAAAGTTCTGGCTGCACTTGCCATGTTAGGCGCGTCTTTTGTGTTAACTGGTTGCCCGAGTTATCACCGACCGCACGCGCCACTTCCGCATCGCCTGCCACACCCGCGCCTGCCGTTTGATTCACAGCTACAACCCGAGCCACAGGTCAACGCCCCCTTGGCGGCACGCAACGAATATTGACACCGCCGGTTTGTGAAATGGGCGCAGCATGTAAAACCTTCCGCGGTTTCTCTAGTTTGGAAAATGACATGACCGTTGTTGTTTGACCACAATCTCGCCCACTCTGAGCGGGAGAAAGCATACAGACAAAGCTCATGAGGGCATATCCTGTATCAACCGGGCTTATACATTCAACGCTACGCACGGCATTCTAAAATGCTCATTCTTTATGGTTGCATTAACTCCATCAGTTACCGATCTGTCACCACACTGCCGCTAGAGTAAGCGTACTTAAACTTTACAGCCGTGCCTCTCGGTCACAATAAAGAGTACTTATGGAATATTACATCGTACGTATTTACCGCCGCGAGCCCTGTCAGGCCATCGGCGGAGATATTCGTGATATCCGGATTACTGGACTTTTGGAAGGCTATAACGGCCACAAGGAGATGTTTCATGATGCTGAGACGTTGTGGCGGTTACTGATTCAGGATATGCCCGCTGTGGAGCAGCACAAGGCGGAAAGCGGCGAATAACTAATCTGGTGCTTTGCCGATATCAGCCGTTCTCCAGGCGTAAATTCCCATTCAGAATTTCAGGTTCAATTTCTAGCACCCCTGCATCGCTGGTCACCATGATGTGCTCATCCTGCAATGCACACTGCAACTGCATATTGCGGCAAGCAAGTGCGGCAAGGCACTGAGTGCCTGTTACTGGCAGAATTAGCACGGTAAGATCGCTAAATCGTTGCAGATTATCGCGATTTTCATTCCACCAGATACCTGCATCGCCCCCGTAGCTAACGACCGCAACCTTGCATGGGAGCCTGAAGGCTTTCGGATACTGCGCTCGTCGCGGTTTCCGAAGGGTGGCGCGCCAGTGTCGGGGTATGACAGGCGTAGTAATGGCGATTCATATCGGCAATCTGGAGGAGTGCTTTAAATACGGTTGTTTTATGGCTATATAGGCTCTGCTTGAAAATTGTTCGGCAGCGGCGAATTCTACTGAAACAATATGCAAAACGGGCAATCTAATTGCAAGCTTGGCAAAGGAACGGCCTGTTTCAGGGCGCTCCGCTGACCGCAATAAAACAGCCTCCTGCCCCTTGCCGAATGCAGGCATATCCTATCCCGGATGGCGTTGCCTAGCCGTTGAGACTATAATTCGCTACTTTTGATTTTACCGCCTAGTCAACTGAAAATGCAGTTATACACTTTTGGCATCAACCACCATACCGCGCCACTTTCGGTGCGAGAGCAAGTCGCTTTCAACGAGGACGGGATGGAGAGCGCACTGCGCGACCTGGTGGGAAATGGTGCCGCAAAAGAAGCGGCGATCCTCTCCACCTGCAACCGCACCGAACTGTATTGCAACTCATCCCAGCCAGATCATGCTGTCGACTGGCTTGCACATTATCACCATTTGCCCCGCAAGGAGATTGACCCCTATCTTTACACGCTGCCACGCGAGCAGGCAGTCAAGCATTCATTCAGGGTGGCAAGCGGGCTGGATTCGATGGTGCTTGGCGAGCCACAGATCCTGGGGCAAATGAAGCAGGCTGTAAGGCAGGCCGAACAAGCCGGCACACTGGGTTTCTTGTTGCACAAATTATTTCAGCGCACCTTCTCCGTCGCCAAGGATGTTCGCACTCAAACCGAAATCGGTGCAAACCTGGTTTCAATGGCGGCGGCGGCTGTCCGCCTTGCCGAACGCATTTTTCCGAGCATTTCCGAACAGAGTGTACTCTTCATCGGCGCAGGCGAAATGATTGAACTTAATGCCGTGCATTTTGCTGCGCGTTCTCCTAAGCGGATTTCCGTTGCAAACCGGACGCTGGAACGCGCTCAAACCCTGGCTCGCCGTATCAATGGCCACGCGATAACACTGACGGATTTGCCCGAACAACTGGCGCACCATGACATCATCGTGACCTGCACGGCAAGCCAATTGCCAATCCTGGGCAAGGGGATGGTTGAACGTGCATTAAAAACACGCAAACATCGCCCGATGTTCATTGTTGATCTTGCCGTACCCCGGGACGTGGAGGAGGAGGTCGCCGAACTGGATGACGTATTCCTTTATACCGTTGACGATATTGCCGAAGTAGTGAAGGACGGATTGGACGCAAGACAGGATGCTGTAAAGGAAGCCGAGGTCATCATCGATTCCAGCGTTTCAGATTTCATTCACTGGATGGAATCACGCGAAGTAGTACCCACCATTCGCGCGCTTCGTGACCATGCAGAGCGCAATCGCCGCCACGAAGTGGAAAAAGCCTTGCGCTTGCTGGCAAAAGGTGAAAACCCTGAAAAAGTACTGGAAGCCTTGAGCAGCGGGTTAACCAACAAGTTTCTTCATGCACCGACCCACGCACTGAATCACGTGCAGAGCAAAGATCGCGAAGCTTTTCTTGAGCTTATTCACCGCTTGTACCATCTGCACCCTGATGAATAAGCTTTTACCCTGATGAATCCAAGCATTGCTGCAAAACTTACCCAGCTGAGTAATCGCCTGATAGAAATCACGCAGCTTTTAAGCACGGAAGACTCAACCAAGGACATGGATACGTTTCGCAAGCTTAATCGCGAGCGCGCAGAACTTGAGCCTGTCGTAGAGCTGTACAACGAATGGTTGGCCTGCCAGGCAGATATCGAGACCGCGCGGGAAATGATGAGTGACCCTGAAATGCGGGCATTTGCAGAGGCCGAGATCAAGCTGGGTGAAGAACGCCTGGAGCAAATCTCGGGCAGGCTGCAAGTTCAATTGCTCCCCAAGGACCCCAATGATGAACGGAGCGTTTTTCTGGAGATCCGCGCTGGCACCGGCGGTGATGAAGCCGCATTATTTGCCGGCGACTTGTTCCGCATGTATTCCCGCTTTGCCGAACGCAGGCGGTGGCAAGTTGAAGTCATTTCTGAAAGCCCGGGTGAAATGGGCGGCTACAAGGAAATCATCTCCCGGATTATCGGCCAGGGTGCCTATTCGGTCCTTAAATTCGAATCCGGGGCACACCGCGTGCAACGCGTGCCCGCAACTGAAACGCAGGGTCGCGTACACACATCGGCATGTACTGTCGCCGTGCTGCCGGAGGTCGATGAAGTCAATGATGTGATGTTGAACCCGGTTGATCTGCGTATCGATACGTTTCGCGCTTCCGGCGCCGGAGGGCAGCATATAAACAAGACCGATTCGGCAGTCCGCATCACACACTTGCCTACCGGCGTTGTAGTCGAATGCCAGGATGGACGCTCCCAGCACCAAAACAAGGCTCAGGCAATGCGAGTGCTGGCAGCACGCATCAAGGATGCACAAATGCGTGAGCAGAACGCCAAGACCGCGGCAACACGTAAGAGCCTGGTCGGCAGCGGTGACCGCTCGGAGCGCATCCGCACCTATAACTTTCCGCAAGGCCGCGTCACCGACCACCGCATCAACCTCACTCTGTACAAAATGGATGCCATCATGGACGGCGACATTTCAGAGCTTACCAGCGCACTTATGGCAGAGCATCAGGCCGAGCTTCTATCCGCGATGGCTGAAGATGTTTTCTAGTTTCGTTGGGTGGGTACAACGTGCTGTTGACTCACAAATTGCCTTATGAAAGCCTGTGTCGGAGAGCTGCTTCAGCATTATAAGGAACGTCTAGAGGGCGCACTTGGTCTTGATCCAGACAGCGCACGCATCGAAGCGCAATGCCTGTTGCAAGACATATTTCAGGCCAACCGGGCGTGGTTGCTCGCGCATACCGAATGTATTCTTGACACTGCGCAACTGGCGCACTGTTCCGCTATTTTTAAGCGGCGTTTGCTTGGCGAGCCTATCGCCTATATTCTTGGGGAACGTGAATTTTACGGATTGAACTTCAAGGTTTCTCCGGCGACCCTGATTCCACGCCCAGAAACCGAGTTACTGGTTGATCTTGCCCTGCAGCGCATTCCCCTGCAAGGAAAATGCAGAGTACTAGACCTCGGCACCGGCACCGGCATAATTGCGCTAAGTATCGCCAAGTTACGACCGGGTGCGGAAGTATTGGCAGTGGATGCATCGCTAGACGCCTTGGCCGTGTCTCAAGAGAATGCACGGCGGCTGAGCCTTTCCAATGTTGAATTTCTGCTTAGTAACTGGTTTGACGCCTTGTGTTCGGAGCAATTTGACCTTATCGTCTCCAACCCGCCATACATTGCCGAAAACGATATCCATCTGACTCAGGGGGATACCCGCTTCGAACCGCGTAGCGCCTTGATTTCCGGAGCAGAAGGGCTAAACGACCTCAGCCATATCGCCGTTCAGGCGCCTAACCACCTGAATGATAATGGCATCCTGCTGTTAGAGCACGGTTATGATCAGGCAGCCCGGGTTAGATCTTTACTCATCGATGCCCAGTATTCCCGGGTATTTTCAGCAAAGGATTTGGCGGGTATAGAAAGAGTGACGGGCGGTTCACGCCTGTGACACGGGCATTAATCGGGCGTGCAGCTTGAACAGCCGCGACCTGTTGCACATATTTATGAATCATTGTCCATAACCCAAAAGTGATACATCTAACCCTGTTGAGCTATCGCGGTTTAGCACAAAATAGGCGTAGAATAAAGTTCGAAGTCCTAGAAACGATCAATTAATCAGGAGGCAATATGGCACATATTGTAATCATGGGCGCGGGAATTGGAGGCATGCCGGCTGCTTACGAAATGCAGGAAAAAATTCGCAGCGGAGACAAGGTAACACTTATTTCCAACAGCGAGAATTTTCAGTTCACGCCATCCAACCCATGGATGGGAGTTAAATGGCGCGAACGCAAAGACACCGAAATCCCTGTGCGCACTTATCTGGAGCGCAAGGGAATCAACTTTATTTCAACCGGAGTAAAGCGGCTGCATCCGGACAACAACCAGCTTGAGCTCAATGACGGGCAGATGGTTGATTATGATTATCTGGTAATTGCCACCGGCCCAAAGCTTGCCTTTGAAGAAGTCGAAGGCCTGGGACCAAACGGATTCACGCATTCCATATGCAACATCGATCACGCCATGAAGTCACATGACGAATGGGACAACTTTGCAAAAAACCCCGGCCCGATTGTCGTCGGGGCAGTTCAAGGCGCATCGTGCTTCGGCCCTGCTTATGAATATGCGTTTATCATGGACACCGACTTGCGCCGCCGCAAAATCCGCAACAAGGTGCCAATCACTTTTGTGACTTCAGAGCCCTATATCGGGCACCTGGGCCTTGGCGGGGTAGGCGATTCCAAGGGAATCCTGGAATCCGCAATGCGCGAAAAAGACATCAAATGGATTTGCAACGCCAAAACTACCAAAGTTGAAGCTGGCAAGATTTATATCACCGAGCACGATGACATGGGCATTGAAAAGCGAAAGCATGAATTACCGTTTGCCTACAGCATGATGTTGCCCGCATTCAAAGGAGTGGATGCAGTATTTGGTATAGAAGGATTGACCAATCCACGCGGCTTTATTCTGGTAAACGAGCATCAGCGCAACCCGAAGTACAAGAACATTTATGCAGTGGGGGTATGTATCGCCATTCCGCCCGTGGAAGCCACACCCGTACCGACAGGCGCGCCCAAGACAGGTTATATGATTGAATCCATGGTGACTGCCACAGTGAACAATATTGAAGCTGATCTGAAAGGGGTTCCGGCAGAACACAAGGCCACATGGAATGCCGTATGCTTGGCAGACTTTGGCGAAACAGGCGCTGTTTTTGTAGCATTACCGCAAATTCCACCCCGCAACGTAAACTGGTTTGCCGAGGGTAAATGGGTACATGTCGCCAAGGTGGCGTTTGAAAAGTACTTTATTCGCAAAATGAAAAAAGGCTCTTCCGAGCCATTTTATGAGAAGAGCATACTGAAAATGATGGGTATTGAAAAGTTGAAATAGGCAAACCTTTCCAACAGGCAGATCAGTTATTTTGTTATAGAAATGCCTTTTGCAAGCTGATCGCAGAAAATGGCCAAGTGATACCACTTGGCCATTTTTGTTCCATGATGCCCAATACCATCCCTATTTAATGTGTCTGGTAGCAATGCTTCCAACCGCTCCATCTTCAGCCTTACACCTTCACCTTGTATACAACAAAAAAAGGGCGGTTCACACCGCCCTTCACTACAATTATTTCAGCATGAATCTTTGAGATCCACCACCCCGGAATTATCCGGGATGGCGAAATCCTGACTTACTAAACGAATCTTAGTAAATGTCGTGCTGCGTGTTGTAGAGGTTGAAGTGCCCAGTAGGTGTGATCAGTTGAGGATCAGTGATCACCTGCTTCAGCTTGCGAGTCTTGTCATCAACGATCACGATGGCAGACTTGTCTTTTGTGCCGCTCCAGACAGAGAACCAGACTTCATCGCCAGCCTTGTTGTATTCCGGCTGAACAACGCGCTTG
>Ga0224495_10000407_pt1 | contig 34723 bp, 34 predicted proteins | sample SF_Jul11_sed_USG_FD_168128 | JGI IMG/M metagenome (GOLD analysis project Ga0224495, IMG submission 168128) | Sediment microbial communities from San Francisco Bay, California, United States - SF_Jul11_sed_USGS_4_1 | ecosystem: Environmental > Aquatic > Marine > Sediment | place: USA: California... | reverse complement strand
AATGCGAAAACCTGCATGGTCACAACTGGAAGGTGCAGATCAACGTTACGGCAGAACGGCTGAATGACATCGATATCGCCATAGATTTTCACGAACTGAAAAAAATAGCCAATGAAGTAGTGTCCCCTCTTGACCACGCCTTTTTGAACGACATTTTTCCCTTTACGGAGAAAAATCCGTCTTCTGAGAATATCGCGAAATGGATCTTCGACTCCATGAAGAAAAAAATCAATGATGACAATCTGCGCGTCTCTGCTGTAACTGTGTGGGAGTCGGATACCGCCTCCGCGTCTTACTATGAAGATTGATCTTGCCTTTGCCGAAGAGATCGTTTCACAGGCTGTCAAAAAAGGGGTTGATGAGGCTGAGGTATTCTTCAAAGCCTTTAAAAATCTTTCCGTGGACGTCAAGGGCCAGGCGGTAGATTCGCTGTCATCGTCGTTGAGCCATGGCTATTCCCTTCGTGTGATAAAGAATAAACGGCTCGGATTCGCGTATGCAACGGACCTGAATGAAAAGGATTCTGTCATAACGCAGGCTGTCGGGGCGGCAGCTTATTCCGATGAAGATATCTGGCTGGGACTTCCCGATTCCTCCGCGCCTGCGCAGATCGAGGTATACGACCCTGCACTCGCGGACCTGCGGGAAAATGACGCTATCAGTCTCGCCAGACTTCTTGAAAAATCGGCCTTTGCTGCCGACAGCAGGATAAAAAAGGTACGAAAGGCCTCGGGTTCATTCACCAGTGCGGAGACATACATCGTCAACTCGAAGTCCGTAAGGGCGCACTACCATTCAACATCCTGTTCGGCGCAGATCATGGCCATCGCAGAAGACGGACAGGAGAGCCAGACGGGATGGGATTTTTCGGGGAGCAGATTCCTGCGCGACGTCTCTTTTGAAAACACGGGAAGGACCGCGGCAGAGCGCGCGGTGCAATTGCTCGGCGCGAGGACTATTACAGAAAGGCGCACCGGCATTATCCTCGACAATTCGGTGGCGGTTGACTTTCTCAGCATATTCGCCTCCTCCTTCTCCTCGGATTCCCTTCAGAAAGGCAAGTCCCTTCTGAAAGACAAGCTGGGAAAGAGGATCATCAGCCACTTGATAAATATTGTTGACAGCGGCCTTCTGCCGGGCAAGCTGGGCAGCAGCCCGGTCGACGCCGAGGGTGTCACCACCAGGGAAAAGTTTTTAGTGCGCGAAGGCGTGCTTCAGGGATATCTCTACAACACCTATACCGCCAGAAGGGGAGGCACACACTCAACCGGAAACGCCGCAAGAGGCGGTTTTTCCACACTGCCTTCAGTGGGCATTACAAATCTTTTTATCGAGCCCTCCTCCTCAGGCAAAAGTCCTTGCAAAAAAGATTTATTCAAGACACTGGACAGGGGATTATATATAGTCGACGCGATGGGTGTCCACACCGCGAATCCGATTTCCGGCGATTTTTCTGTTGGGGTAACAGGACTCTGGATCGAAGGCGGAGAGATACAATTCCCCGTAAAAGAAGCGGTTATCTCAGGCAATATTCTCGAATTCTTCAGCAAGGTCGCTGCTGCGGGAAATGACCTGACATTTTATGGATCTATGGGGGCACCGAGTCTGCTCATATCAGATGTCGATGTCAGCGCCTGAAAGATTTCATGCAGACGGAATGAATTGGAAGAATTTTCCTTTACGGGTAAAATGCAAATGTACGGCTACACTTCTAAAACCCTCAGAGTTGACCTCAGGCTAAAAAAAACCGAGATCATCAGTACACCTACCGGTCTGAATAAAAAATTCATGGGGGGAAGAGGCTTCGGCGTTGCCCTGCTCGGCAAACGGATACTTAATGAATTCGACTCCCCTGATATGCCGCTCATCTTTTCGTCAGGGCCTCTGGTGGGGACAGCCGCCCCAACTTCCGGACGCTCGTCCGTCATATCCCGCTCCCCCCTCACCGGCACCGTAATGGACTGCTCTGTTGGAGGGAAATTCGGGACAGCGCTGAAAAAGGCAGGCTTTGACTGCATAGAAATTGTCGGCATAGCAGACAGCGGGGTTACGCTCACTATAGAAAACGGCAGGGCCACTGTCGAGGACGCAGAAAGACTCACCGGGAAAAACGTCGAAGAGGTAAGAAAGCTGATCGGGGGAAAAGGATCGGATGCCGTTATCGGAATCGCCGGTGAAAAGGGAGTTAAATTCGCGTCGATTGTCTTTGACGGCCATTATCTCGCGGGCAGGGGCGGTCTCGGCGCTGTCATGGGAGCAAAGAGAATAAAGGCGATAAAAGTAAAGGGAGACGGCGCCGTACCGGTATATGACCGGGAAGAACTTCAGAAGGCCCGTGAAGAAATTATGAGATTGCTGAGGGCTTCACAGGCGGTCTTTGGAGAGCTGGGGCTCTCTGAATTCGGCACTTCCGCGTTCGTCGATCTCATCCACTCACGGCGGATGGAACCTACTGATAACTTCAGGGCAACGTTCTATGACTTTGCCTCGTCATATTCGGGTTACAGACTGAAGAACCGCTATAAAACCAAAAAAACCGGATGCGCGGGCTGTCCCGTCCTCTGTAAGAAAGTCGGGGAAAGGGGAGAGATCATCCCGGAATATGAGACGGTTTCCCACTTCGGGGCCTTGAACGGCAATAATGACGTCGAATCAATAATAGAGGCAAACAGGCTCTGTAATGATTTCGGGATGGATACCATAAGTACCGCCTCGACGCTATCATGCTATGCTGAACTGGAAGGCGCCGTACCCGGTCCCGATGAAATGCTCGCTCTTATCAAAAAGATCGCGATGCGCGAAAAAGGTCCGGGAGAAGCTCTCGCGGAAGGTTCGTACCGGTACGCACAGCTTCAGGGCAGGCAGCAGCTGAGCATGTCCGTCAAGGGGCTCGAACTGCCGGCTTATGATCCGCGTGGAGCGTACGGCATGGCGCTCGCCTATGCAACTTCGAACAGGGGAGGATGTCACCTGCGCGCCTATCCGATAAGCCATGAGATATTGAGAAAACCCGTCGCGACCGACCGTTTCTCATTTGAGGGAAAGGCGCGGATCATAAAGATAGCGGAGGATATGAACGCGGTCGTCGATTCAATCACCGCGTGCAAGTTTGTTTTTTTCGCGGCATCTCTGGAAGAATACGCGAAGGCCGTTTCAGCGGTCACCGGCATGGATCATGACGCGCAGTCCCTTCTTAAGACCGGGGAAAGGATCTACGTCCTCGAACGGCATCTTAATTCTTTAAATGGCTTCGATATAAACGATGACGACCTGCCGGAGAGATTCTTTGCCGAGGAGGGCTCATCATCTCCCAACATACAGGTAAAACCTCTGGACAGGGAGGAATTTCTTGCGGCCCGAAACAATTATTACCGGGCGAGGGGATACGGCCAAAACGGTGTGCCGGACAGCGACCTTTTAGTCAGTCTCGGCCTTGGGGAATATCTGTGAATACAGAAAGACGGAAGATGCGGTATGGCGCAACTTGTCCTGTCCATGATTTTCAGGCCTGTCCTGCACAACATATTCCATCGTTCTGAGGCATGAAAAGATTACTCGATAAATATATAACAAAAATGGTCCGCCAGGGGCTGGCCGGGGAAGACAGCATCTTCTTTCTCGGGCTGGACGCAGAACTGGAATCGAACAGACCTTCAGAAGCCGGCAGTACCGAACTCGCAAGGGTCTTTGAAATGATGAACATCAACAGCCTCCTCTATGCGGAACCGGCTGAGCCATACCGGAGTATCATCTGTTCTCTTACGGAACAGGGAGAAGAAAAACTGACCCCTTCGGATTGTGAAACCAGAACATTCCTTCATGACATTCCGGTTATAGAAGAATTGAAGGCTTCTGAAATTTTCAAGGCATTGTCGCGCAGAAAGGCGGCGATAATCAGGGGAAAAGGCATTGTCGCACATGGCACGGTAAGCCCTGAGCAGGCCTTTGTATCATTCAGTTCTGCCTGCTTCTCGGCCTTTGTAAAATTCTTTACGGATATCATGTTCTCCCTGGAGGACTGCAGAAAAAAAAACCTGCCGGCAGATGAAAGGACACGCAGGTCGTTCCACGATATCGTCAGCAAATTACCCCCGGATGGCATATCAGAAAATCCCGTTGCCCCCCGCGTTCCGGAACAGGAAGACGATGTTTACGCCTCTATCGTAAAGACCGGCACGGCGCTTGTTGACAACAGGCTCGTGGACTCGTACTTCGGAAATATCTCATACGTCCATGGGAATAAGATCTATATCAGCCAGACCGGGAGTTCCCTGGATGAGCTCGAGACCTGCATTGACGCCGTGCCTCTCGACGGGTCTTCTTCTGCCGGGATAACCGCGTCCTCGGAACTCTCGGCGCATATAGGCATCTACAGGGCCACCGGGAAAAAAGCGATCATTCACGGCCACCCCAAATTCACGGTCATACAATCCATGTCCTGCAGGCGGGAGGGATGCGATCTTTCTACCTGCTATAAAACCTGCCGCATACCGCGTTTTATCGACGGCATCCCTGTTGTCTCCGGCGAGATCGGGACCGGCCCCACAGGCCTTGCTCACACAGTGCCGGAGGCCATGGCCGGCAGGAACGCGGTTATCGTCTACGGGCACGGCATTTTTATCGCCGGCAGCGATAACTTCAGCACACCGTTCGATGTCATGAGAACCGTCGAGCAAAAATGCAGAAAGGAATATTTCCGTGCTATGCGCCGTCTTCTGTGAAATATATCTTCTTTCATATTTTATCTCTTTTTTGTTACAATGGTTGTCATTATAAATTCCAGATAAGATTGAGTTTTTTAAAGGTGGAGGTACAATAGAATGGACTACTTTTTGAGTGAAGAACAGATCATGATCAGAGACCTGGCACGACAGGTCGCTGAAGAGAAAATCGTGCCTGTAAGGGCTGAATTGGATGAAACAGGCGAATTTCCCTGGGACATCATGAAAGTTCTCGCTCAGTCAGATCTCTTTGGACTCTTCATTCCTGAAGAATACGGCGGTCTTGGAAAGGCCAGCCTCGAGCTCTGCATCGCTGTCGAGGAGTTGTCGCGTGCCTGTCTCGGGGTTTCAACAACGTACGCTGCAAATGCGCTGGGCACATACCCCATACTGCTTTTTGGCACGGATGCCCAGAAGAAGAAATATCTTCCTGATATCGCGGCAGGGGAAAAACTCGTGGCCTTCGGGCTGACGGAAGCCAACGCGGGAAGTGACGCCGGAGGGACCCAGACTACCGCAAAACTCGATGGGAACGAATACATCATAAACGGCACAAAGCAGTGGATAACAAATGGCGGCGAAGCTGAGATTTATACCATAATAGCGATCACCGACCGTTCAAAAGGCCCCCGTGGCGCTTCCGCATTCGTTGTTGAAAAAGGAACCCCTGGCTTTACATTCGGGAAAAAAGAAAACAAAATGGGGATACGGGCTTCCGCGACAACCGAGCTTATCTTCGATAACTGCAGAATCCCGAAGGAAAACCTTATCGGAAAGGATGGTGCCGGTTTCCTCGTCGCGATGAAGACCCTCGACAGCTCGAGAACAGGTGTTGGAGCGCAGGGTGTTGGAGTTGCACAGGGTGCCTACGAAGAGGCGGTAAAATTTGCCCGGAAGAGGGTCCAGTTCGGACATCCAATTATAAGCTTCCAGGCGATACAGCATATGCTTGCCGATATGGCTACCTCTATTGAGGCCTCCCGCTCCCTCGTTTACTCTGTTGCGCGGTTCATAGACAGCGGGGCAAAGGATGTCTCGAAGGAATCCGCGATGGCCAAGCTCTTTGCAACGGATACCGCGATGAAAGTGACCACTGACGCGCTTCAGGTCACAGGGGGCTCCGGATACATGAAAGAGTATCCTCTCGAAAAGATGATGAGAGACGCAAAGATACTCCAGATATACGAAGGCACGAACCAGATACAGAGAAACGTTATCGGACAGGCGATCATCAAAGAGGCGGCGCGCAACAAATAGCAGACAGGTTATTCCGGACGCTCTTCCCCTCAAAAAGATAATCGGGGCGCTGATTTGAAAATGTACACCGCTGTTCTGTTTCGCGGCACGGATTGTCCGCTGTTTCTCCAGCCGGCATTTGTTCATTGGTGAGGCCGGTTTGTTGTATTTCGGAAGGCGCACAAAAAAAAGCGGACCGCATAGCCGTACATCCTTGTGCCGGACGGAAAGACTGATTTTCTGACATCTTGAGGGAGGATGAGTTTGACTTCAGTCCTGCATCGACACATGCCGCCAAGTCAGCCCGGTCTGCCTGAGGGCCGCCTCAGGATTTTTTCTATCCATGAGCCTGCTGCTGTTTTTATGCCGGGATTACCGCGACTCACAACATCTTTTCTGCATGCCCCGTGCCTTGATTTTTTGCCCGAAGTCGCTGTTTGGTCTGCAAAAAGACGGTACCGGTCAGACTTAATAAAATGTTATGGCGGGAGGAACTATGTTCAAATGCCTTAAAGTTATTATTCTATTACTCATATTGGCTGCACTCGTCTTTTTCGTTCATCCCTTTCTTCTTGATAAAGCGGGGAGAATTCTTTACCAGAAAGATGAACTGAAACCAGCCGACGTTATCGTCATCCTCGCAGGCGATGAAAAGGAGCGTGTCGAATATGGCGTCTATCTTTACCGTGACGACTGGGCCAAGAAAGACCGGATCATCATGTCCGGAGGCCCGCTTGTCTGGAAATACTCCTGGGCCTCCCTCATGAAAGAGCATGCGGAGTATCTCGGGATTCCGGGAAAGAACATTCTGCTTGAAGACAAATCGAGAAACACTGAAGAAAATGCGAAGTACACGAAGGAAATCTTTCAGAAGCGCGGGTACAAATCCCTTATCCTAGTCACCTCTCCCTATCACAGCAAAAGGGCATTTACCATTTTCCGGAAAGTAATGGGAAACGACATCAAAATCATAAGCGCTCCGGTGGAAAAAAGCTGGTTCACATTCGAAGATTGGTGGAAGAGAAGACGAGACAGGTCGATGGTTTTGAATGAATACTCCAAATTTCTGTGGCTTTGGATCTTCGGGGTGAAATAGATTACAGGGGCAAGGCAGAGGGAAGATTTTTCAGTCAATGTCGAATCAGTTATGAAAACCCTGATACTTGCCTGATTGCGGTCAGCCTCAAAATGCCGACAATGGATATTTTTCCTGCCGGAAAGCCGATTGCGAACGTTTTTTCCGGAATGGAAGAAAACACCGGGGGATAAGATGCGGATAACAGTGTTCAGCATGAGGTATCATTCGGGGGGCGTTTCGTCTCTTTTGTTTTATCTTATGCCGCAGCGATATTTCATATGAATCTCTTTGCCGCGGCAGGTCTTGGCGTTGGAATCACCTGCGCGCTTCTGTCTGCAGTGTCATTTCTCTTTGGCAGAACCCGTTTACACCGCCGCCTGCTCTTTTTCAATATTGCGGTTGCCCTCTGGGGTTTTGGTTGTTTCCTGGCAGGAATCGCCCGGACCGGCAACACGGCGATACTGGGGTGGCAGTGTGCAAACTTAGGCGGCTTCTTTGTCGGCCCTTCGTTTTATCATCTGGTGGGCGAATTCACTGGAAGCAAAAACAGGAAATTACTTTCCTTTGGATACGTACAGGCAACAGTCTCTGCTTTCCTGGGCTTCGGCACAAATCTCATCTTTAACAAAACCAGATATGTTTTTGGTTTGTTTTATAATGAAGTGACGCCTGCGTACACGCTGGCAATCCTCCTTTATCTGTTCTTTGTCCTGTTCAGTTACCATTTGCTCATTCAGTTCTACAGAAAAGCAAAAGGCTACAGACGGACCCAGGCCTCCTATATCATGTTCGGGTTTCTCATGGGCTTTGTCGGCGCTACAACTACATTCCTGCCGATGTTCCGGATAGATTTGCTGTATCCGTTCGGGAATTTCGGGATAGTGGTGTATGCCGTTATCCTCAGCTACGCCATCCTTCGGCATCGAATCATGGAGTTCAACCTTGTGGTCAGGAAAAGCGTGGTCTATTCACTTTCTGTCAGTCTCCTCACTGGCCTCTTTGTGGTTCTCGTGTTCATCCTGACAACCTACCTGTCTCAGGTAACCGGTATAACCTCTTTCACCATCACGGTCATCTCCGCGCTTATCATCGCCCTCCTTTTTGCGCCGCTCAAAAACAGGATACAGTTATTGGTGGACAAGGTATTCCACAGGACCACGTATGACCACTATGCCACAGTCAAGGAAATAAGCCATAAACTCACGACAACAATCGAACTGCAGCGCATCTGCAGACTCATCGTCGACACTATTTTCGACTCTCTGAGATTGAAAAGCGCATACCTCTTGTCCGCCGCAGACGGATCATTTGAAATAACCTGCTCCAGGATTGCGCAGGACAAGGCCCCGAATGTCAGGGCTGGCGCCGTTCCACCCGGAGCATGCACTTTGTCAGCAAATTATTTGAAGCGCAAGGGTATATTTATTAAGGAGGAATTATCCGCTTCAGAGGACCAGGCACATGCCATCGCAGAGATCTTGCAGCCCTTCGAAGGGGAAGCACTCGTGCCAATATTTGTAGAAGAGAAACTTGCATTCTTACTGATACCCGGAGAAAAATTATCCACGGACGCCTTCTCGGGCGAAGATATTTCTCTCCTGATTACCATAGCTGACCAGGCTTCCATCGCCCTGAAAAATGCCATGCTCTATGAAGAATTGGAAAAGAGAGTAAGGGAACGGACAACAGATCTTTCAAGGGCAATCGAGAGCCTCAACGACGAGATCAAAGAGCGCAGACTTGCTGAAGAGGAGCTCGGAAAATACCGTGCCCATCTTGAGGAACTGGTCGAACAGCGCACACGGGAACTGGCGGTTTTGAATGAACAGCTGCAGCAGTCCCAGAAAATGGAGGCGGTCGGTCTCCTTGCCGGGGGGATCGCCCATGAATTCAACAACATTCTCGCTACGATAAAGGGATCCATTCACCTCATACTGAAAAAACTTCAGGCGGACAACCCGGTGATCAAATATGCTGAACAGATCAGTTCGTCCATAAACAAAGCCAGCAGCCTTTGCCACGATCTTCTGGCGTTCAGCAGAAAACAGACAATCACCCTGCGGCCCGTAGATTTCAACGGGATCATTCATATGGGGACGAAACTGTTATCCCCTATTATCGGCGAAGACATAGAGATGATTATAGTTCTCACTGACAAAAAACCGGCAGTCATGGCAGACATCAACCAGATAGAACAGGTTCTCCTGAACCTCGCGACCAATGCGCAGGATGCTATGCCGGACGGAGGGAGACTGACCATTCGTACCGAAATAATAGACATGGATGAGGAATTCAGGAAGAGGCACGGCTACGGTGTTTCCGGCAGATATGTCCTGTTGAGCGTCTCTGACACAGGAGTGGGGATGGAAGAGGAGATAAAGGAAAAGATATACGAGCCGTTCTTTACCACAAAGGAGTTGGGGCATGGCTCAGGGTTGGGGCTTGCGGTCACCTATGGCATAGTAAAACAGCACAACGGTTTTATTGATGTGGAGACGGCGCCGGGAAAGGGGACCACCTTCAAGCTATACCTTCCAGCAGTGGAAGCAAAGGCAGTACAGCAAGAGAGCCGGGATGTCACTTCGGCAACCGAAGGGAAAGAAACGATCCTCCTGGCGGAAGATGACCATGATGCGAGGGAGACGATGAGCGAGGTGCTGCGACTGTCGGGGTATACGGTGCTGGAGGCTGGGGACGGCGAGTCCGCGGTGAAGGTGTTTATGGAAAAGAAAGACCAGATTGATCTTGTCTTTCTCGATGTGCGGATGCCCAAAAAAAACGGCAGGGAAGTGTATGAGGAGATTAAAAAAGAGAGTCGGGAGACTGCGGTGCTCTTTATGAGCGGATATACGAAAGACATAATAGACAACCAGGGGATCATTGAGGAGAAGTTAAATTTCATATCGAAAACTGCCACGACAGAGGAGATTTTAAGAAAGATACGGGAGGTGCTGGACAAGTAGCAGCGGGCAGGCCGAATGCCCGACGGTATGAGCGCAGCGCCCTTTCAGGGATTAATCTCAATCAACGTCGCCCGGGCAGGAGGATTCATTTTTAATTCTGCCCTGATTTTATCCGGGTGTTTATTTTGTAATTTAGAATATTCAATAAATAATTTGTTTCTGTCCCAGTAGATATTTTCAACCCTGCAATCAGAAAAGAGCACTGTATTATATGGTTCGTCGGGAAGCCGCCCTTGCCCGGATGGAAAAAAAGAGATTCCCGGGTTTGGCGATTTGTCTTTCATCGGATCTCACCCTTTTGCTTCTCCTGAAAAGGCCAGCTTCAAGACCAGAATGCTTATGCGGTAAAAGTCCCTGACAGGCCTGAAATTGGTTGTGTAGTCGCTGTGATAAATTGCGGATACCGGGAGGTGATGGATCTTAAAGCCTTTCTTCCCTGCTTTAATGAGTATCTCCGTCTCGGTTTCAAAGCCTGTGGTCACAAGGTTTAACGCGTCCAGCACCTCTTTCCGGTAGAGGCGGAACCCTGACTGAGTGTCTTCTATCCTGCAGCCGGCTGCCTTTGATATGCAGAATATCCCTATCTGGTTCGGGATGTAGCGGTAACGGGGTATCGCAGCCTTGTCCCAGAGCCGCGACCCGATGATGACATCGCCTGAATTTTCCTGAAACGCGGAGAGGAACTTCCGTATCTCCGAAGGATCGTGCTGTCCGTCCGCGTCGAGTGTCAAGACCGCCCGGTAGCCTCTTTTCATTACATGGGAGAAGCCGGTCCTGAGCGCCATGCCTTTCCCGCGGTTCAGATCATGCCTGAGGACATATGCGCCCGCCTTCTGAGCCAGTTCCGCGGTAGCGTCCCCCGAACCGTCGTCGACGACGATGACGTCATTGATATGCTCCCTGGCGCCTCTGATCACGGAAGAAATTCTTCTTGCCTCGTTATATGCCGGGATTACGCAGCAGATGTTACGCTCGGTCAAAGGCATGGTCCTCATCTTTTGCCGGAAATGTTCTCATGTAATTTTAACAGGGAAGGGATGAGAGTTAAAGAGAAAAGAACGCAGAGCATCGTCCCGATGGCCGCGACCTGGCCCATGGTCGCAAGCCCCTTATATGAGGAAAAGCCTATGGTGCCGAACCCCGCGAGCGTGGTAAGTCCTGCGACGAGGACCGCCTTTCCTGTCTGGAGAAAGGCAGCGCTGATGTCCCGGTCAGTCAGATAGCGGTGGAGGAGGTGTACGGTATAGTCGGTCCCGATTCCCGCGAGCATGACGAAGACGATCGCGTTCATGAAGTTCAGGCTTATGCCCGAAAGGCCCATAATGCCGAGCACGCAGATGATGGCGAAGAACACGGGGATCTGGCAGAGGATGACGTAAAAGAGGCGTCTGAAATCGATAAAAAGGACGATGTTCACGAGGAGAAGGCCGATGATGCTGATGACAATCGCGTCTTTTTTCAGGATGTGAAGGAGTTCCTGTTTTATGAACGCGGGCCCTGTATACTCAAGTCCGGGGTAATTCCCGAGCGCCGCGCCTTCCCTGAGGTTTCCGGTTATGAGTGTCTTCCACCCGTGACTGTCCTTTACCAGTATTTTTTCTATCGCGTCCCTGACCGGTTCGAGGTCGTTGACGGTGACGGGGGCCCTGTTGGCAAGCATGCCTTTCAACCCTTCGGTGAAGGCTCCGAAGGCCCTGACGTCAAACCCTGCCTCAGCCGCCTTTCTGTTGAAGTCCCGGACGATCTTTCCGGCGTCCAGAGAAGAGAGAACGCGCAGGTTTTCTTCCTGCCGGGAGAGAGGAGGGAGGATGTCTCCTGCCGCGAAGAGACCGGTCATTTTTCCTGAAAGAGACTCTTTTATCTCAAGGCTTCTCCTGAGGACCGATTCGAGGTCTTCCGCGCCCGCTATGATAAAGACCCCCTGCTCTTCAAGGTAGCTTTCCTTCAGCTCTTCGAGAGCCTGCCGTGCCTTATTGTCTGTCGTGCCGAGCTTTGTTATGTCTCCGGTTACAGGGACGCGGGGGATGAAGGGCACGAGCAGGAGGGTGATGACCGCTGTAACGGAAATAACCCAATAGGGCCTGTTATATGCCCTGGCGGCAAGTTTCCCTATCGCCTTTATCTCCACGAATTTCCCGGTTGAAGGTCTGATCAGCAAGGAAAAGAGGCCGAAGAGAAAGACCCAGCAGAAGATCATGCCGAGGCCGGTCAGCAGGCCGAGGTCGCGTATCCCTTTGAACGAAGAGAAGACCATCGGCAAAAAGGTGAGGGCGGTGGTGATCACGCCGGTGGTGATCCCTCTGTAGACGTCAGATATGCTTTTATCCATGCACTCTGCCCTGTCCGCGTATGCGCTGGAATTGATCAGGTATCTCACGTAGAGGACGATCCCGAGGTCTATGCCGAGGCCTGTGATGAGCCCGGCGAAGGCGCCGGTGATCTCCGAAAGAGCTCCGGTGACCGCCAGCATCATTCCCATGGTGGTTACAATCGCAGTGGAGACAGGGAGCATGACATACAAAAGCCCCTTCAGCGACCTGAAGAAGATCAGGAATATGAGGGCCACGCCGAGAAGGGACATGATGATATTGGTGACAATCTCGGATTTCATTACGGATGCCTCATGGAGGGTGATCGCGTGGCTTCCGGTTATCACCGCCTTCAGCCCTTCCTTTGCGTATTTCCCGAGTATCGTTTCAAGACGTCCGACGAGCTTTTCTGAAAACGCGATGTCCCGGGGTGATTTCAATGGCGTGAGGATCATGACGACATGCCTGCCGTCCGGCGTGAGAAAATAGCCTGACCTGAAATCAAAGGGCGTGCCGGAGAATTTCATATGGCCGGAAAAGATCTCGAACAGATTCAGCGGGTCTATCTGCGCGAGCAGCTCCTGCCCGCCGGGCAGTGTGAGACGCTGCCGTGTCTTTTCCAGCTCACGCGACATGCCTTCAGGAGAGAGGCGTTTGGTGAACTCCTCCATCTCCTTCCCGGAAAGGAGGAGGGGGGCCTTTTTCGCGTAGACCTCCCGCAGAAACTTTTTTGTTGCTTCAGGGATTTTCCATTCAGCGCTGCGCACGAGCCCCGAGGATGTTATCTCTTTGCCGACAGCGTCGATCGTGTCCGTGTGGTCCATGATGCTGTCCGAAGAAAAAACAAGGTAGGTCTTCTCCATGCCCCCGAAGGTCTCGAGAAGCGAGAAGTAGCGGGCGGTCTTCTCCGCGTGCACGGGGATGAGCCTCGTCACGTCAGTATCGAACCTCGCCCCTGAAATGATCGAGAGCGCGGCGATGAGGACGAATGCCGACAAAAGCAGGGTCAGCCGGGGATGTTTTTTTGTGAAAGACCGGATGAGGGGCAGTTTACTCTGCATCAAGATACGCCGTCATCTTTGCTATCCTCGAAGCCAGTTCCGGAGGGACCTCATAGAGCATCTTGTTTTCGAGGTTGAGGAGCACATGTGATGTCTCACCTTCGGCGAGGAGGTGCATATCAGGCAGCCGGTAGAGGCGGAAAGAGAAGATCAGCATCGCCTTTTCAGTGGGAACAACGGATGTCTCCAGGAGAAGCTCGTCCCCGTATCTGGCGGACGCGCGCAGCCTGCAGCGCATATCGACCACCGGCGCGAAAAGCCCGAGGACCCCGAGGTTGCCGGGCGACATGCCGAACCTGCCGCAGAGGTCGAGCCTGCCCACCTCGAAATAGCCGAGGTAGTGGCCGTGCCATACGACGTTATAGGAATCGACTTCGTTGAACCTGACTGTCAGGCGCGTTTCATGCTGTTTCATCGAAGTAGAGTATCACCCCTCCTTCCGCGACCCTCTTCCCTGATACGGATGCCGTGCAGGAGAAGAAATAAAGCCCGCCGAAATTCCTTTCGAATATGCTTTCGGTCTCCAGCGTATCCCCTGTCAGCACAGTGCCGCGGAATTCTATGTCTTTCAGCCCTGCCAGCATCGAGCCTGTTTCCTTCCCGCTCGCGATGCCCGAAGTCTGGGCCATCGCCTCCACGACATACGCGGAAGGGAAGATGCCTGCCTGCGATACCGCGGGATCATCGGCACTAACAAGTTTTATGCCTTTTGCATGTCTTCCTTCCTCCACTACCTCTGCCCTGTCGAGCATAACAAAAGGATGTCTGTGAAGGAGATGTTCAAAAGGTCTCATGGCAGCGCTACTTCTTGTTTTTTATGACATAGCCGGCGAGCGCGCTGAGCGACGCGAACGCCTCTTTTCCTACATCTTCGTCGGGTATTCTTATGCCATATGTTTTCTCGAGCGCAACGACCAGTTCGAGCGCGTCTATCGAGTCCAGGCCCAGCCCGCTCCCGAAAAGCGGCGCGGCGGGATCGATATCCGAAGGCAGGACATCCTCGAGTTTCAGGCTCTTTATGATGAGCGCCTTCAGTTCTTCAATGAGCGTTTCTTTTTCCACTATGTGAGTCCTCCGTCAACGGATATGTATTCACCGGTAATATAAGCGGCCTCGTCCGAGGCCAGAAACAGGACCGCGTGCGCGACCTCTTCAGGGGTCCCGAATCTTCCCGCAGGAATCATCGAAAGGAACTCTGTTTTGACGCGTTCGTCCATGTACCTTGTGAGTCCGGTCGCGATCACGCCGGGTGAGACCGCGTTGACGGTTATGCCGAACCGCGCGGATTCTCTTGCCAGCGATTTTGTAAAACTCAAAACGCCTCCCTTTGCAGCGGAATAGTTTGTCTGTCCGGCCCTTCCCAGGAGCGCGCTCGGTGAAATGATATTGATGATCCTGCCCCATCTGCTGCCTATCATCGTCCGCAGGACCGCCCTGGATGTATAATAGACCCCGTTGAGGTTCACTTCAATCACCCGGTGCCAGTTGCTGTCAGGCATAAGCATCAGAAGGCCGTCTTTTATTATGCCGGCATTGTTTACGAGGATGTCGATCCTGCCCGTCTCCCGGACTATCCCGTCTATCATCTCATTCACCTGCTGCTGGTCGGAGACATCGGCCTTTATGGTCCGGGCGTAATTTCCGCCGGTATTGAGTTCGTTCAGCGCCTCTTCGGCAGACTTGTCATCAGAGGCGTAGTTCATGAATACCCGTATGCCTTTACTGACAAGAGAGCGGGCTATTGCCTTTCCTATACCCTTTGTACCGCCTGTAACGAGAGCTACACGGTCTGGCAATCAAGCACCTCCCCGGCATGCACCGACTCGGCATCCCTCACTATCCACCTGACCAGTTTTGATAACACATCGGACGGGCCGATTTCAAGGAATCTGGTTGTCCCTGCCCCCGCAAAAAAGATTACGGTATCCTTCCACGCTACTTTTCTCGTGAGCTGTCCGCAGATCACCTCTGCGATATCCTCCAGTTTCAAAATTCTGCTGTCTATATGGCTTATGACCGGAATCGCGGGCGGCTTTATCTCGATGCTCTTTACAAAGGGTTCCAGCCTTTCCCCGATACCGGTCATGAGGGGAGTGTGAAGCGGGAAAGGTATGGGAAGTTCTCTGCAGTGGAGTGCGCCGGCGGCCAGCGCCTTTTGGCAAGCCTTTCGTACATCATCCCGCATGCCCGACACAACGATCTGGGTGGCGGAACTGATATTGGATACAAAAACGTTTCCGGCAGCTTTGCATATATCTTCGATCTCGCTGATCCTGAGGCCTATAATCGCGGCCATCAGTCCCTCTGTGCCCTCTGTTATGTCCAAAATAGCCTTGTTTGCCTTTATGATGATCCTTACGCAGTCTTCCAGGGAGATCGAGGATGCGGCATAGAGTGCTGAATAAAAACCGAGGCTGTAGCCTGCAAGACCTTGAAAAACGATACGCTCCCTAAGAAGGTGCCAGTAACATGCGCTCGTGCCGAAGACAGAAAGCTGCGCGGCCAGGGGTTCTCTCAAAGCTTCCTCAGGCCCTTCAAGGGCGAGCTTCAAGATATCGCTGCCGGCAATCTTGCTGATAACGGAGAAAATCTCTCCTGTAACGGGGTATTCCTTAAGCTGTTCCGCCATTCCGGGAAACTCTGACCCCTGGCCGGGAAAAATCCCTGCTGTTTTCAACCTGCGACCTCCAACAATATTTTTTCGGGAAATACGGGATAATATTCTTCCTTGCTCGCTAAGCATTCCCCCTTCCCTTGAGACGGGGTGATTGACTATTATGCCACGGAGAGGATATTTAGCCAAGCAGCATTTGGCCGGGAAGATAATAGTGGGGAAAGTATGTTAAAATTGACGAACTTTAAGTATCGCATCCCCGGCCCGGCCCGGGAGTGCCCGTGCGCAGCAGCGCCGCAGATCAAGAAAATCAGGGAAGGAGAAAAAAATGGCTATGGTAAAAGAAGGTGATACCGTAAGGGTTCATTATACAGGCAGACTTGAGGACGGGACAGTTTTTGATACCTCTGAAGATGGCGCGTCCATGGAATTCAAGGTGGGGGAAGGCGAACTACTGAAGGCATTTGAGCAGGGAGTAATCGGGATGGCTGTCGGAGAGACAAAAACAATACAAATACCGGCTGAAGAGGCATATGGACCGCGGAAAGAGGAGATGATCTTTGAGTTCGACAGGTCGCGCGCACCGGAGAACTTCAGCGCGGAGATCGGGCAGCAGCTCCAGATGTACCGTGCTGACGGCCAGGCGGTGAACATTACGGTCATCGGCAAATCCGAAAAATCCTTCACCATGGACTGCAATCATCCGTTGGCAGGGAAGGACCTGACATTCAATGTCAGGATTGAAGAGATCCTTTAGAACAGAGGGATTTGTCTGCAGAGTATCCTTATCAGATAAGGGATTATGATTCGATCCCGGGGATAGCGGTGAGAAGGTATTTTTGTTGACATAATCTGGCCGGAAGGATTACATTTTTTGCCATGAGAAATAAAATACTGTTGGTGGAGGATTCGAAGGCGGTCCAGCAGATGTACAGGAACAAGCTCACGCTCGAGCAGTTCCAGGTACTGACTGCCGACAACGGCATGGAGGCTATCAAGCTGCTTTCCGGGGAAAAGCCGGATATCGTGCTGCTTGATCTCATGATGCCTGTTATGGACGGTTTCAAGGTCCTCCAGGTCATCAAAACTGATTCCCGTTTGTCCGGTGTCCCTGTCCTCGTCTTTTCCGCGAAAGGGCAGCCGGAAGAGGTCGAAAAGGCGCTGAATCTTGGCGCAGCGGGGTATATTGTCAAGTCTACAACGAAGCCGAATGAGGTTGTCGAGAAGATCCGGACGGTGCTGAGCCAGCGCCCCCCTGAACAGAGTTTCGCGCAATATACTATAGAGATTCGGGAAGACGCCTATGACGCAAGGAAACTTTCCGATGATTTTAAACTCAATAATTTCAGGTGCGCCTTATGCAGCGCGCCGATGCTGCTCGACCTCATCCCTGAATTTTCCCATGAGACGCCGTGGTTCAGCGGGAAGTTTTTCTGCCCCCGATGCACGGCCAGGCAGTAAACCTCTGATCTCCGGAATTTTTTCTTAAGGCCATGTCAAAAAAAATAAATTTGAAGACCCTGTCGAGGGATGAACTATCCGGCTTCATGGAAGAGCGGGGTCTCCCCAACTACCGGACAGACCAGCTTTTGAACTGGATCTACGCCCGGTACGCTACCTCTCTGGATGAGATCACCGAGTTTTCGAAAGACCTCAGAAGCAGGCTCGCGGAGATCTCGACTATCGGCAACCTCGTGGTCGTCGCAAGACAGCGGTCTTCTGACGGGACGGAGAAGTTCCTTTTTTCCCTCGAAGACGGACAGACCGTCGAGAGCGTACTGATCCCCGACAAAGACCGTCTGACCTTATGCATATCATCACAGGTAGGCTGCGCGATGGGATGCCGCTTCTGTCTTACCGGCGCCGCTGGACTGATCAGGAACCTCAGGGCCTGGGAGATTGTGGACCAGATCCTGAGCGTCAACAGGCTTATCGCCCCGGAGAAGATTTCCAATATCGTTTTGATGGGCATGGGAGAGCCTCTTGCGAACTTCGATGAGGTGGTCGAGGCGCTGAAGAGGATTGTGTTGCACATAGGAATCTCGAAGCGCAAGATAACGCTTTCGACAGCAGGGCTCGCGCCGAAGATACTCGAACTGCCGGGGAAGGCCCCGGATGTCAACCTTGCGGTCTCGCTCAACGCGACTACCGACGCGGTGCGCGACAGGATAATGCCGGTCAACAGGAAATATCCGATAAAGACACTGATAGAGGCTTGCCGAAGATTTCCCCTCAAGCCGCGAAGGAGGATTACCTTTGAATATGTCCTGATCGCCGGTGTAAACGATTCTCCTGAAGACGCGCGAAGACTGGTAAGGCTTCTCAGGGGAATCCGCTGCAAGGTGAACCTTATCCCCTTTAACCCGCATGAGGGGAGCGATTTGCAGCGGCCTTCCCGTTTCAGCGTTCTTGCATTTCAGAAAATTCTGACAGACGGTAACATGACCGTGCTTATACGTGAGAGCAAGGGGCAGGACATCCTCGCTGCCTGCGGACAGCTCAGAGGCGGGCATACCAGCCGGAAGGAAGAGTCCGGCAGGTCTGGGGCAGAGACCTGAGATGCCCCAAAAGGAATATATAGCCGGCGAAGAAGCCGGGCTGGTTGACTATCTGCTTTCACTCGGCTTTAAGAGGACCGGAATCAAGCAGTTTCTGAAATACAGGGCTGTTTCGGTAAACGGTAAAACTGTTGAGCGGCATGATCACCGGCTGCTCCCCGGAGACAGGATTTCCATTTCTTCAGAAAAAAAGGCTCTGTCTGCCGGTGTTCCGAAGCTCGGGCTCAAAATCCTCTTTGAGGATGACGCAGTTGTTGTCATCGACAAGCCTGAAGGCCTCCTGACGATCGGCACAGAGAAGGAAAGGACAAAAACCGCTTATTTTCAGCTGAACGAATATCTGCGGGAACGCGATCCTGACAAGCGGGAGCGCGTATTTATTGTGCACAGGCTTGACAGGGAAACCTCCGGCCTTATTGTCTTTGCAAAGACAGAAGCAGCCAAACGCAGGCTGCAGGACAACTGGGCTGAGGCTGACAAGCGTTATCTCGCCGTTGTCGAAGGCGTTCCCCGGAAAAATGAAGACACCATTGCCGGTTATCTCAGCGAAACCGCCACGTTCAGGGTATATGAGGGCAGGGGGGCAAAAAATGCGAAATATGCCGTCACAAAGTATAAAATTCTGAAAAAAGGCGGCGCATATTCGCTTCTGGAGATCGCAATCGAGACAGGAAGGAAGCACCAGATCAGGGTGCATCTCTCAGGCATCGGGCACCCGGTTGCAGGGGATATGAAATACGGAGCGGCAGCAGACCCCCTGAAGCGTCTGGCTTTGCATGCGTACCGGCTCTCCTTCCCCCATCCGCTCACAAAAAAGCGCCTGGACTTCGAGAGCAGGATGCCACGGGTGTTTGATCAGCTTCTCAGCCGCACAAAGGCATAAACAGGAAGGGACCTGTTTTCCGGAAAAACTGCACGGGTGCCGTCTCCGGGATGGAATCTTGCGACAGCTGTCTGGGGGAGAGAAAAAGGAGAGGCGCTGCCCTATTCACATTATTCATAAAAATGTTGTATTTCAACGTCAGGAGGAGGCATTGGCGCTCATTCCCGCTTTGCTCCGGGGCATTTTCCTCCCGATATTCATAGAAACAGTCTGTCGGACTATCGGAAAATGAAACCGTTCACAATGCCTTCTCCTGCCGCGTTGTTTGATTACCACCGGAAAGATTTATGAATGATAATATGAAAAAGTTGTGCACCCCCGAAAGGGCGATAGGTATTACACTATCCCCTAGGGAACAATTAAGGAGGTGCACATATGAAGTATATGGGAATCGATCTGCATAAGCGATATTTTGTGGCAACGACGGTGGATGATGCAGGCAGGGTGTTGCGAAAAGACAGGGTTTCGACTGATCGGGCAGCCATTAGGGGCTATTTTGACCGAGTCAACGGTGATGGTGATCTCAAGGCCGTGATCGAGGCATGCTACAACTGGGGTTACTTTTATGATGAAGTGCACGAAAAGATTCAGGAGGTGAAGGTAGCACATCCCCTGAAGACTCGGGCGATTGCCGAAGCCCGGATTAAGACAGACCAGTTGGACTCAGAGATTCTGGCGCATCTGCTGCGGGGTAATCTGATCGCCGAGGCATATGCGCCTGATTTTGATACACGGGACAAGAAAAACCTTCTGCGATATAGGGCATCGCTCGTAAAGATAAGAACCATGATCAAAAATATGGTGCACGCCGTGTTGGCAAGGAACCATATCGGGAATCTTGGCTTCAGGAAACTAACGGACAAATTTGGCAAGAAGGGAAAGACCTATATGAGGTCGTTTCAGTTGAGAGGCAACGACACTGAGATAGTGAATCGATATCTTGATGTTATCGAAGCAATCGAGGAAAACATTAAGAGATCTGAGCAGGAGATTAAGAGCCTTTTTGAAAAGGATGACATCTGCGGGTTCATAGAAAGTGTGCCGGGGATAGGAGAACTTCTGGCGGTGCTGATCCGGTATGAGATTGACGACATCAAACGATTTGTGTCGGCTTCGAAGCTTTGTTCCTATGCCGGGTTGGTACCGACAACCTATTCGAGCGGTGGGAAGACCTTCCAGGGTAAGATCACAAAACAAGGCAACCGATGGTTACGGTGGGCACTGATTGAGGCAGCCCAGAGAGCCATTGTAAAAGACGATTGGTTGAGAGGGTATTACTACCGAATCGCAAACCGAGGAGGAACAAAGCGCGCCAGAGTAGCAGTGGCAAGAAAGCTTTTGGAGATCATATTTAGATTGTGGAAAGAGAAACGCCCTTACTCTGAAAAAAAGTTAGCGGTCGCCCTCTCTACATTATAGCCGACAGGGCTCTTTGAATGATTAGGGGACCGTAATCGAACAATTAATGTGTGCTGATGGCACGGATAGATGAGTGGTTAATGGACTTAATAGTGGTGATTCATGGCCAAAAGAGGGGATACCTGACTATAGGGTTCCCCCGAGATAACTGTTTGTAGAGCTCTTGATGAAGACTTTTTTCATCTCGAAGCTCAAGGTAAGCAGATAGGAGACAAAACAGATCAAAAAACACTTGCACAACTTTTTCATAGATAATGCAGGCTAAGTATCTTTTTTTGTGAGTTTCTGCTCATACATCATTTTGTCTCCCTGCGACAGCAGTTCCTCAAGCGATGCGGGGTGCGCCGGATCGTAATAAGTTATGCCGACGCTCAGCGACAAGGTGTGTTTATGTATCTTTTTTTCATTGTAGTTCCTGATGTTGTCGTCGAGTCGTTTTGTGAGCAGCGGGACGCTTTCCTCTTTGTTCCCTATCGGCATCACGACAAACTCATCTCCGCCTATGCGGGCCACGATATCGGATTTCCTGAAGGTGTCTTTCAATATTCGGCCGGTTTCTTTCAGTGCTAAATCGCCTTCCTGATGGCCGAAGTTATCATTGATATGTTTGAGGTAATCCATATCCGCGTACAACAGATATACCTTGGACCTTGTTCTGTCGGCTGCCTTGAGCAGATGGTCCGCAAGGGTCAGGAACCCCCTTCTGTTATGCAGTCCTGTCAAAGGGTCGGTAAACGACATAGTTCTCAGTTCTGTCTCCATTTTTTTCAGCTTAGTAATGTTCTTCGAGACGACGGTGATGGCCGAGATTTCCCCGTCAATTTTTATTACCGGGCTTAAGGTCAGGAGAAAATATTCTTTGTCTCTCCGGCTCTTATGTTCAAACCATGCCGAGGTGCCTGTTCTGAATACCTCATCAGCGATTCCGGTAAAGAGTTTCGTTTCTTCCGGCGTGTGGAAATCAGCATATCCCTTGCCCTGATACCCGCCTTCGGAAATGCCGAGGCGCGACAAATGGTTTTTGTTTATAAAAAGGTAGCGGTAATCTCTGTCTACCAGGTAGATCGAGTCCGCGGTAGATTCTACAAGGGAGGAATACTTCTCCTCGCTCCTCCTCAGCGCCTCTTCGGGGAGTTTCCTCCGGGCGATCTCCTCCTCCAGTTCCCCGTTTGTCTTTCTGAGGCCCTCGAGGCTTTCCGACAGTTGTTCGGCATACAGTTTCAGTTCCCTGTCCTGCATGAGGTTGTGCAGGAAAGTGGTTCTGGTTATCTTCATCAATATATGCACGAAACAGGCTCCTGCAAGAAAGATGCTGCCGGCAAGAAACACAGGAGGGAAGGGCCACTCGAATAACAGCATGACTGCAAAGAGGATATTGCAGATAAAGAAAAAGACCATAAGAGAAATAACGGCAAGCCATTTCCCCTGCAGATCTTTTGAGACATCTCTCCTTATTTGAAGGGCAGGAAAGATTGCAAACAGCAGGACAAGGGAACCCAAAAGGACCTGAACGATAGTTATGTTATCAACTAGTTTCATAATTAGATAACCTTTGAAATTTATTTCAAAATTAAACAATTATAGTATTGTTACCTTCAATAAATCTATGCTGCAAGGCGGGAATCAAAAAATAAATAAGGACAGGCATCTTATGAAAAAAGATCATATGGATTTTCCGTTTTTCGGGAATGGCATCCACGCGAAAGCAGAAAGCATCTGTTTATATATTGCGGTTTGTCCTTCTCGTTTCATTCTGCAATTGCTCAGCAGAAGGGACCCTGGTCAAAACATTTTTTGAAGGGGATGCCTGCTGTCAAATCTTTCAGACGGGGTAGATGGGATTACTGCCGCTAGATTCTGTATTTAACGCCCCTGACTGATTCGTTAGTTTCCTCTCGTCTCCTCTCTCAAAAAAACGGCATAAAATCTGTGGTAACAGGACATTTTTGTTTTGGCATCCCGTTTCTGAAAAAAAGTATTGCCTTTCGCATCATATTTTATTATTGTAAACGAATTCATGGCAACTGCTGTTCGGGCTGGCATGCGGCGCTTATTATTAAAAAAGACTGTATGCATCGACTGCGCTTCACTGCAGATTCAGACACGGATAATATTTTTTATAATAAACCGAAGTATACATTTTAAACATCACGAGGTAAATGAATCCTTTTTTCAAAAAAAGGTATCTTCTGTTTTCAGCATTAATTTTGACGGTTGCCTCATTTGCCGTCCTGATGCTTCTGCCGGATGGCAGGAAACCGTATCTGATATTCCTCTCGGGCGCTGCTATGAAGGTCCCCGTGGCAGAGATTGCCGGGAAGTTTGAAGAGAAAACGGGAATCAGGGTGCTTACTGTTTTCGAAGGATCGCTGACCCTCAGGAACTACATCTTGAATTTTATGACAGGTGACGTATTTCTTCCAGGCGACAGGAAAGTGCTTGACGGCCTTTCCGAAAAAGGACTTTTGAGGGAAAATTCCTTTGTCGCATGGCATAAAGCGGGCATACTTGTTTCGCCCCGGTACAAGGGGGAAATCAGCGGGCTGGACGACCTTTCCCGAAAAGGGGTGAGGCTTGCCATCTCGAACCCCGAAATGACCAGTCTCGGCAAACTCATCAATAAAAGAATACTCGGCCGGCATCCGAAAGGCAGGGAGATCCTGTCAAATGTAGTCTTTTTCGGATCATCCACACAGGAAATCCTCAGAAAGTGCAGGGAAGGAAACATAGATGCTGTTATTGAATGGGAGGTAATGGCCTATGCTCCGGAAGGCAAAGGTCTCCTGGTCGTCCCGATAGAAAAGGAATACAGCATCAAAGACGCTCTTTATATAGGTCTTCTGACAACATCACGGCATCCGGAACTGGCGAAAAGATTCTATGATTTTTTCGCGCAGGAGGGGAAAGAGATATTCAATAAACACGGATATGACGTGAAGGGTGCCGGCGTATGACCCTCAGGACCAAGTCAATTATCTTTTCACTGCTTGCAATCGGCATATTAATCATTTCAGCAGGGGCCTTTTCCGTATACAAATCGATGAACGAAAAGCTCATCGAAGTCATTACGATCCTTGACAAGATCAACCACTCCTCATACGAAATTCAGAGAGAGGCATTATCCGGCGGGTCAGGCGAGGCTCTCCAGAAAAAAGTCAGGGAAATCACTCATTCCATGCCGGAGTATTCAAATGAGTTAAAGAGGACACTGCTGTCAGATGAGGATATCCCGGAGCTCATTCAAATGGATTTGTCCTTTGTCAGGATAAACAATGCAATAAATGTATCCTTGCCTGGACAAGGCGTAGAAAAACCGTTGAAAGAGCAATTATACAACGAGACCGAAAAGATAGAGAAATCGGTTGAAGTACTGCTGCGTCTCTCCGAGGGCAAGATAAATAAACTGAAAGGCAGGGCCGAGGTTTTTCTCATTGTCATGTATCTGGTGCTCATTGCCGGCATATGTGCCGGATTTTTTTCATTTACGCTGTTGTTCATCAGCCCGCTTATGGCGCTCAGCCGGAGTGTCGAGGATGTGAAAAAGGGCCTGACAGAAAACATTGCTCCGGTTAAGAAAAATGACGAGATAGGCCGGCTTTCAGAATTTACAAGGCTGGCCATCTCTGATATAAAGTCAAAAACCAATGAGCTTGAAGTGAGCAAGAAAGAAATGGAGCTCCACTACCAGAGGCAGATTGCCTTTTCGAATATCCTGAAGCTGGCTACGGAAACAGAGACCATGGAAGAGCTGATCGGGGACACGCTGAAAATAATACTGTCTTTCGACTGGATGAAGATCGAAGCAAAGGGCGGCTTATTCCTTGTTGAAGATGAGCCCTCGGTTCTGGTCCTGAAAAGCGCCATAAATTTCAACCCTGAAATAACAAAGGCGTGCGCGAGGGTGCCTTTTGGCAGATGTATTTGCGGGAGGGCGGCTGAATCAAGACAGTTTGTGCATGTTGACTGTATAAACGAAATGCATGACATTGTTTACGAAGGCATGAAGCCTCACGGGCATTACTGCGTTCCCATACTTTTCGGCAGGGAACTGCTTGGGGTTATTGTGCTTTATCTGGCGGACGGGAAGAGGGCTGATCAGGATGAGATTGACTTTCTCACCAGTGTCGCGAGGATTCTTGCAGATGTTATTGCAAGGAGAAGGCTCGAGGAGAAACAGAAGCTCATCACGACTGCTATTGACCAGGCAGGGGAGGGGATAATCATTACTGACAGGGACGCTAATATACAGTATGCAAACCCCTCGTTTGCAATAATGACAGGCTATAATATCGAAGAGCTGATCTACAGTAACACGAAAATGCTGAACAGCGGCCAGCAAAGCAGTGAGTTTTATAAGGAGATGTGGGCCACGATACTTTCCGGTGAGAACTGGGAAGGTACCCTCATCAACAAGAAGAAAGACGGCAGCTTCTATAATGAAAAAATGATCATAACCTCCATAAAAAACACGGGCAATGAAATTACACACTTTGTTGCCATCAAAAGGGACATCACCAGGGAAAAGAGACTGGAGGAACAGCTGTTGCACTCGCAGAAAATGGAGGCAGTCGGAACGCTCGCTGGCGGAATTGCCCATGACTTCAATAACGTGCTTACCGCTATTATGGGCTATGCGGAAATCCTGAAGGATGAGATCGGGGAAGACGATCCCAAATACAAGGCGATCAGTATTATCGACAGTTCGGCGCAAAGGGGCGCAGACATGGCTTCAAGGATCCTGAACGTTACCAGAAAGGATAATTGGGAATTCCGGATTGCAGACCTGAACAAGGTGACAGAGGAGACGATTGCCTTGCTCTCAAGGAGCATCCCGAAAAATATAACGATCGATATGAAGCTGAAAGAGGGCCTTCCAAAAATCAAGGCAGATACCACCCAGCTTCAGCAGGTTATCATGAACCTTGCGGTCAATGCGCGGGATGCCATGCCGGAGGGGGGCAGGCTTCTGATCGAAACTGAGGAAGTCGAATATGTTACGGGAAAGGCTGCCGTCCCGGCAGAGAAAATGGTGAGGTTCAGCATATCAGATACAGGGAAAGGCATAGAAAAGCAGTATACCCAGAAGGTCTTCGATCCGTTTTTCACTACAAAAAACCGCTCCGGAGGCACGGGACTTGGCCTGTATATCGTGCATTCGATAGTATCCAATCACAACGGGTACATCAACCTTTACAGCGAACCGGGATATGGCACGAGATTCAATATCTATTTCCCCGTATGCAGGGAAGTGCAGCAGAAAGATGACAACCCGGGAATAATCGAGGAAAAAGGGAGCGGCAGGATACTTCTTGTTGAAGATGAATTCTATGTGAGGGAGTGTTCGAGGGATTTGCTTGAGCACATGGGGTATTCGGTTTTAACGGCGCCTGACGGCAGCGAGGCCATAAAAACGTACAGCAAAGAGGGGAACGCCATAGACCTCGTCCTTCTTGATATGATAATGCCGGGGATAAACGGTGTTGAAGTATTCCATGCTTTAAAAAGTATTAATCCCGGCGTGAGGATCGTCATAATTTCCGGATACAGCGATGAAGGCTTTTCCGGTATCGGCAACCTGCTGAAAAACGGCGCAAGGGGCTTTGTACAGAAACCTTTCACGCGGGAAGTCCTGTCAAAAACAATTTCAGCGGCTCTGAAAGCATAAACAGCGAGCGGAGATTTCGGTTATTTTTCATGCCTGTTTTGGTCCTTGATCTTCTTGGTGACCGCGGATCGCACACAGTGTTTTCTGTTTGCGCTTGACAACGCCGTAGGTGCGGTCTGGGAAAAATCACCGGGATTGGTGAAAAAACTCTGTTCGTCCTGTTATTGCAGGACTGCCGGGACGATGGCTGAGATGCTCTTTTTGGCCGGCTTCCTGAAATCGTGATTGCCCGGATGACGCCATGGTAAATTTTTTTTTGAACATGCCCCCGCACTAAGAGCAGTTTTCGTGACAAAATGTGAAGCCTGCCCGCGGCAGCTTTTATAGTTAAGGAGCATAAATATGTCATATCGCTTTACAAAGAATATGCTTTTTTTTATCATGTAGCTATACTGAGAGGGGAACAGAGATGAAAGTGTTACGTGTGGCGCTTGCACAGATAAATTCGACGGTTGGTGATCTTGCCGGGAATTCGAAAAAGATTTCGCATTATATAAAAAAGGCCGGAAGGTACAAGGCCGATATCGTCGCGTTTCCGGAACTTGCATTGACGGGATATCCGCCCGAGGACCTGATCCTCAAACCCCAATTCATATCCGATAATCTGGCCGAACTGGGAAAAATTGCCTCCCGAACCGCGGGGATTACCGTTATCACAGGCTTTGTCGATGCGGAAAAGAACAGCTTGTACAACGCTGCCGCGGTAATCGCCGATGGCAGAATAGCTGATATCTATCATAAGATCTTTCTGCCGAACTACGGGGTATTCGACGAGCACCGTTATTTCAAGTCCGGGAAAAGGTATCCTGTTTACAATATAGCCGGCGCCAGAATCGGGATCAATATCTGTGAGGATATCTGGCACCGGGAGGGGCCCGCACGGGTCCAGGCGCTTGCAGGTGCTGAGGTGATCATTAACATCAATGCCTCTCCCTATGAGATGGGAAAACCGGCGGTGAGAGAAAGGATCCTGAAAGAGCGCTCCTCTGAAAATGACGTGGTGATTGTGTATCTGAATGCGGTCGGAGGGCAGGACGAGCTGGTTTTCGACGGCTTCAGCATGGTCTGCGACCATGAAGGCAGTCTGATCGCGAGAGGGAAACAGTTTGAGGAAGACCTGCTGGTCCTTGATCTTGACATGGAGCGCCTCAGGAAATACAGAAAGAGCAGAAACCAGGCCTCGATGCAGCTGCCTGCAAGGACGGCCTGTGCCGTAAAGAAGATAAAAATGCCGGCAGCGGGATATCCTGAACGTAAAAAACTTCGGCAGCCGGTTGTGGAGCATGCGCTGAAGAGTGAAGAAGAGGTGTACAGGGCCCTTGTCCTCGGCACGGCCGACTACGTGAGGAAAAACGGCTTCAGCGGGGTGGTAATCGGCCTCAGCGGCGGCATAGACTCGTCCCTCGTCGCGGCAATCGCAGCGGATGCGATCGGCAAGGAGAATGTGACTGGTCTTTTCATGCCTTCGAAATACACGTCGCAGGTGAGCCGGGAGGATGCGTTCGAGCTGTCGGAGAATCTCGGCATTTCCATCAGGGAATTGCCGATCGATGATATCCTGGGCGGGTACCTGCGCATACTTTCCGGAGCTTTCGAAGGAAGACAGGAGGATACAACAGAGGAGAACCTCCAGGCAAGGATACGGGGAAATCTGCTCATGGCGTTCTCGAATAAATTCGGCTGGCTTGTGCTGACGACCGGAAACAAATCAGAGATGAGCGTCGGGTATGCGACGCTCTACGGCGATATGGCAGGCGGTTTCGCGGTCATCAAGGATGTGCCCAAGACGCTCGTCTATGCTGTCAGTAATTGGAGGAATTCAGCCGGGGGCAAAGCCGTTATTCCTGAAAGGGTTTTATGGAGGGAGCCGACTGCCGAACTGAAGTATGACCAGAAGGACAGCGACACGCTCCCGCCCTATCCGGTGCTCGATCCGATCCTTAAGGCGTATATTGAAGACGAGTTCTCTTTCGAGGAGATTCTGAAAATGGGGTGTGATCCGGAATGTGCCAGGAAGGTGATAGGGATGGTGGACAGAAGCGAGTATAAGAGAAGGCAGGCCCCGCCCGGAATAAAGATCACTTCCAGGGCCTTCGGCAGGGACAGGCGCTTTCCGATAACGAACAGATACAGGAGTTACTGATGAAATCTTTGTGTGTGCTGAGTATTGCTTTTTCTCTCTGTTTTTTTGTCCCGCCGGCGTATTGCGCCGGGCAAGATGCGTTTCAGTTCAAAAAGCAGCCGGAACTGCAGCAGATTAAACCGAAAAAGCCTGTGAGGATCAAACTGAAGCGATCCGCGAAAGACGATTATGCCTGGGAGCTTACGGGAGACGACGCGGATGAGATTGTCAGGACCGACAAAAAACTTAGAAAGATGCTGAACCAGCGTTGAAAGGGGTTCTCTATATCGTTTCAACGCCTATCGGCAATCTCGAAGACATCACGCTGCGCGCATTGAGGGTTCTGAAGGAGGTCGATGTCATCGCAGCGGAGGATACACGACATTCCCTGAAACTGCTGAACCATTACGGCATTTCCAAGCCCCTGATAAGCTACTGGGGGGAGAAGGAGAAGGTCAAGGCGGAGGAGACGGTCCGGATTCTCCACTCAGGGCAGGCGGTCGCACTTATTTCCGATGCAGGGACGCCGGGCATATCCGACCCCGGGGGTGTCCTTATCAGAAGGGCCATTGAAGAAGGTATCAGTGTTATCCCCATCCCCGGACCGACAGCGGTGATCGCGGCACTTTCGATATCAGGTTTTTCAACTGATGCTTTTATATTCCAGGGATTCCTTCCCGTGAAAGAGTCCCAGAGAGTAAAGGAATTAAAAAAGCTCAGCCTTGATTCACGCACGACCGTGCTCTATGAGGCCCCTCACCGGCTCCTTGAGACACTTGACGATATTGGTGAAATCTTTCAGGACAGGAAAGCGGTTATCATAAAAGAGATCACCAAGCTGTATGAAGAGGTATTCAGGGGCACTGCAGGCAGCATACGCGAGCGGGTGGAGACATCGAAAATAGCGGGCGAATATGTCATTGTGCTCGAAGGCAGACCAGTGGAGAAAATGCATTCGAACGAGGATGCCCTGATGGAGATAAGGGACCTCATGAAGAAAGGGCTGGGGAGAAAAGAGGCGGTAAGGAGAATTGCTGAAGAGTACGGCATCAGCAAAAAAGAACTCTATGACAAGAGCCTCTCGGGTGAATAGATGTTTTTGCTGACTGTCTGGTTTGCGATGATTTTGATCGCTTCTGTTGTGCCTGTAGCAGGAGTAGAGACTGATCTGCCGGCAGACAAGGTTGTACACTTTGTTATGTACGGGCTGACAGCCATACTGCTGTTCAGGTTTTTTGAGCGCAAAACAACTTTAACCAGGGCCTGTTATTCGTCTGTCGCTGTTGCGGCCCTTTATGGTGCGGGCATGGAGGTTGTGCAGTACTTTCTGCCGTACAGAAGTTTTTCAGCCGGGGATATGGCGGCAAATACGACAGGCGCCTTTCTGGCGTGTGTGCTCTATGTGAAAGGAAAGAAACTATGGGACTCAAGCCAATAGCTTTGGGCATTGCATTAGGGACAGTGTGGGGAGGCTCACTCTTTGTAACGACGTGGATTTCATACTATACAGGGTACGGAAGATTGTTTCTGGAGGTGCTTGCCCAGTCTATCTATCCCGGTTATGCCATCACCCCTGCCGGAAGCTTTCTCGGATTGCTCTACGGCTTTCTCGATGGATTTGTGAGCGCGGTCCTGATCGGATGGATATATAATAAAGCAGCATCGGCAGGCACTCATTAACGCTTTGTGATCAGGAGGTTTTATGGCAAAAGTCTATTTTGCCCCGGCAAGAGCAAAAAAATGGAACTATCATGACAGCATGCCCGGCAAACTCGAAAGACTGCTGCAGGGGATAGGGCTGATGCATTATTTCAGCCCTGACGAGTGGGTCGCGATCAAGACGCATTTCGGTTCAGAAGGCGCCCACAGGATTATACGTCCTGTCTTCTTAAGGAAAATCTCGGATGCACTTAAGAAAATCGGCGCAAAGCCTTTTGTCACGGATACGGTGAGGATAAAAGGACTCGATTATCTTGAAGTAGCCAACCAGAACGGGATCAATCATCTTTCTGTCGGAGCCCCTGTTGTGCTTGCCGACGGCCTCTACGGCAACGACAATATAATGGTCAGGGCAGGTGAAATCCTGGGGGAGGTCGCTGTTGCTTCAGTGATTCATGATGTTCCGGCCATGGTTGTCTGTTCACATGTAAAAGGGCATATCAATTCAGGGTATGCAGGAGCATTAAAGAATATGGCGATGGGAGGAGTGAGCAGCGCCCACCGTACCTGTGGGTGGAAGTGCGGAAGAGGTTCGATGCATACAATCGGGGAGGGCGAAATGGTATGGGATGCGGAGAAGTGCGAACTCTGTAATCAGTGCCGGGACGTTTGTCCGCTCGATGCCATAACGTTCAGGGATGACGAGCTTGTCTGGGACGGTGACGTATGCTGGAGGTGCGGCAGGTGCGAGCGGGTCTGCCAGTCAGAGTCCCTGACGCTTCCTGGTGAGGATAAACGCTTTATGCATTCTCTCGCGGAAGCCGCAAAGGCGGTAATGAGCACCTTTGAGCCGGGGAAAATCCTTTATGTCAATTTTCTGACCGAGATCCAGCCTGAATGCGATTGTATGCCTGCCGCGGATGTCCCGGTCATCCAGGATCTCGGTATCCTTATATCTGAAGATATCGTGGCGGTAGAACAGGCGAGCATCGATATGCTGGCTGCGGCAGAGCCTTTGCCCCAGTCGCTTGCTTCCGACAAACAGATCAGGAAAGGGGATAATATTCTCGGGAAACTGCACCACAAACCCTATCTGCTCCAGTTAGAGGAAGCTGAGAAACTCGGCCTCGGGGCGCGAAAATATGAATTGGCAGGGATTTAGGAAAAAAAATGCTGCTGTCCGTGGAATGTGGACAGCAGCTTAGGGGAGGTAACGAGGCGCTTACAAGTATATAAAACCAAAAATAAGGCAGATTGTCAAGATAAATAATCAGGTGCGCTATAAATTCAAACTTTAGAGGCTCGGCGGTTGATATGAAAAGCGCTTCTTATTGCAACAAAATGGAAGAAAATTGAAGATATTTGTAATTTAGGAAAAAATCTATTATTCTACTGATGATGTTCGACTTGAAAAAAATATCTCTGTTCAATACGTTAAGTGCGCAGGAAGAGAAAGAAGTATTTCGCTGTCTTGCGAGCGGGACGTTCAGGAAAAAAGAGACCGTCTTCTCTGAAGGCGATCCTTCGGACTGGTTTTATATAGTAAAAAAAGGGAAGGTGAAAATTACTAAAATCTCCCAGGAGGGTAAAGAAATCATCCTTGAGGTGATATCCCCTATGGAGTTTTTTGGAGGGATAGCCGTGGTGAGGGGCTTTCCCTATCCTGCCAATGCGGTCGCGATGGAAGATACGGAAGTATTAAAGATATCGAGAAAGGATATCCTGAGCCTGATGGACAGGTTCCCCAGTCTGATGTACTGCATGGCGATGAATATCGGAGACAGGATAAAAGGTTCTCACGAGACTCTCAAAAGCATAGCCCTTGAAAAAGTGGAGGCGAGGATCGCATCGCTCCTTGTAAAGCTCTGCGATAAGGCAGGTGAGACTGTGCCAGGCGGAATCCAGATAAATATGAAACTTACCAAACAGGACATAGCCGAAATGGTTGGCACGACGGTCGAAACGTCCATACGGACCATGAGCAAACTTTCAAAGGCAGGACTTGTTGCTGCAAAGGGCGGAAATATTGTTGTCAGGGACCTCGAAAAACTGAAGGCCCTGGTATAACACGGAGTATTCAGTGCTGGCCGCCAGGCAGAAGAGTGGCCAGCATATTGTAGAAGAAGAGTGCTATCGAAAAGACCTCGAGTCCGCCAAATGCTACCGATGCAGTGCTGTACGCGGCCTTTGGCGCAGAGATGTTCAGGCTATAGAATAATAACATGCCGATCAGCCCTGCATTGGCTGTCCAGAATTGCAGTTCTCCCATTTTGGGGTGCTTCAGTGGTCTTCCCGAGAATCTCGGCAGCACATGATACCCGACCCCGTAGATCATCATTGAAACCCATCCGAGCATATTGAGATGTGAATGAACGAACTTCAGCGACATCAGGGACTGTTTCCAGAGCATAGCAATTCCCATAATTGATGAAAGCCCGAGATAGATGATACTGACTATGATGAAATTTCTTACGAATCTGTCCATGGTACCTCCTGATAAAATTTAGGTGTATTTTCTTCCCTCATCATAGCGCAAACTCCCCGGTGATTCCATGACAAATGTCATATGCGGAGTTTGCGTGCAGTATGACACAGGTCATAAAAATACTCAGGGAGAAGGTTTAAAATGTAAATAACAAAGGCTGAAAAACCTGAAAGGAGGAAAAAATGAGCACAACAAAAAAACTTGTTACAAAGGATTCCGTGATAGGAGATGTGATCAGGGAGCATCCTGGCGCACGGGATGTTATACAGAAATATTTTGGAGGCGGATGCTTTACCTGTCCGGGAATCAATATGGAGTCAATATCTTTTGGTTCCATGATGCATAATCTTGATCCGGAAAAGATAGTCAGGGAAATCAATGAATTGGAGGGGTAATCATGTCGGTAAAATGTTTTGTTTGTGGCGCAACTGATAAGGAAAGGGTCTGTCTCGCATGTGTTCAGGAAGGGAGAGAGAAACATGTCTGTGTAAGGTGCCTGCCTGTCCTTATTCACGGCGGACATTAAACTGTTTAGTCAGCACGTTTTTTTTTGGTAAATGGTTACCCGGAAGAGAAGATTGCGGGTTTTTTTATGCTACCCGTTTACCGGTTTCGTTTTTTGGGGGGTGGTGCGGTATCATGGAAGTGTATGAACAGATTCCGAAAGATTGGAGTGCATACCTCTATTGCAGGGGGGCTGCCCATGAGTCTCGAAAGGGCCCATGAACTTGGCTGCAATACGATGCAGATTTTTTCCCATAACCCGAGGGGCTGGGCGATGAAAAGGAAAGGGCCGGATGAGATAGAGGCATTTGTCAAATCCAGAAAAAAATACGATATCTCTCCGGTATATATCCATACCTCATACCTGATTAATCTGGCATCGGCTAACGAAACACTTTCCGCAAAATCTTTGGATATGGTTTTACAGGAGATGGATATCGCCGATTCAATAGGAGCTGAATATGTTGTATTGCATACGGGCAGTGCTTCCGGGGAAGACGCGGGGATTGCACGGAAGAGGGCGATAGCCTGCCTGACTGCAGTCGCGAAGAGAGGGGAATGGAAGGCAGGGCTTCTGCTTGAGAATACGGCAGGTGAGCGCGGGGACATCACTTCGAGGGTTGAAGAGATTGCAGAGATAATGGCACAGGTCCCCGGAAAACTTATCTCGGGTATCTGCATCGATACCTGTCACGCTTTTTCTGCAGGGTATGATATCGGAAAGGATGAGGGCCTTCAATTATTGCTGGACGAGATCCTGAAGTATATTGGAAAGGAAAAAATAAGGCTGCTGCATCTGAATGACGCGAAAGGCGGACTTGGGAGAGGTCTTGACAGGCATGAACATATCGGGCATGGTGCGATAGGCATCGGCGGGTTCAAAAACTTCCTCAATCACCACCTTTTTTCCAATATCCCGATGATACTCGAGACCCCCAAGAAATCCCCTGATGACGATGTGAAAAACCTGGCGACAGTCAGAAAATTGATAGCTCATTAAATTTACTCTCATCAGATGCATCCATGAAGTATAAGGCTGCCAACCGGTCACCGCGTTCTATACGTACCATAACCGTTCATAATGCAGAATTTTGCTGGCGGAGAAATCAGGCTGTCTGCAGAAAAGTGCGAGGTTTTTCCGGCTATCAGAGGCTCCGCAAAAGTGCTGCCATGAAAGCTCGTTCTTAGCGCATGCCTGTCTTTTGATCAGATCAACTGCTTTTCCGGTTATTTTTAAATCTAGTCCACATTATCATTCATAAAATGTTGTATTTCAAAGTCAGGAGAAGACATTGACGCTCATTCATGCTTTGTTCCGGGTCATTTTCCTCCTGATATTCATGGAAACAGTTTGTCGGACTATCGGAAAATGAAACCGCTCTCAATGCCTTTTTCCTGCCTTGCTGTTTGATTGCCACCAGAAAAATTTATGGATAATGGAGGCTA
>Ga0224495_10000406_pt1 | contig 34760 bp, 34 predicted proteins | sample SF_Jul11_sed_USG_FD_168128 | JGI IMG/M metagenome (GOLD analysis project Ga0224495, IMG submission 168128) | Sediment microbial communities from San Francisco Bay, California, United States - SF_Jul11_sed_USGS_4_1 | ecosystem: Environmental > Aquatic > Marine > Sediment | place: USA: California... | reverse complement strand
CCCTCTTCCATTGCTTTTTCGATGAACAAACTGGCTCCAGTTGCCGTCCTGGTATTCGGCTTATCTGTGACCTTTATGGCATGGAACTCGGCAATAGAGGACATCCGGCAGGTTGAACGGGAGAAATTCGATTTTCGTGTCGACAAAATCGCAGGCAATATCAACGAACGGCTGAAAAGTTATGAGCTGGTTTTGCTTGGCGCCAGCAGTTTTTTTTCGAAACCGGACTTTGTCGAACGAAATGAGTTTCGCAATTATGTAGCCAAACTTCTTCTTGAAAAAAATTACCCGGGTATTCAGGGAGTCGGTTTTTCCCTGCGCATTTCTCCGGCAGACAAGCAACGCCATATCGAAAAAATCCGCCGTGATGGATTCCCTGATTACAACCTGAAGCCTGCTGGGGAGCGCGATTCTTACAGTGCAGTCATTTATCTCGAGCCTTTTGACTGGCGCAACCAGCGCGCTTTTGGTTATGACATGTACTCTGAACCGGTTCGCCGGTCGGCGATGGACAGGGCAACCGATGAAGGAGGAAACGTCATTTCCGGCAGGGTGACGCTGGTTCAGGAAACCGAAAAGGATATCCAGTGGGGGTTCCTCATGTATATCCCGGTTTACCGCAAGGGCGCGGCTATTGGCAGTATCGAAGAGAGGCGCAGGAATCTTCTGGGGTGGACCTATTCCCCTTTCCGCATGAATGACCTCATGAAAGGCATACTCGGCAAGGAATACGGAGAAGTTCAGTCCTTTTTTGACATGGAGATATTTGATGGCAGGACGGCGGATATTAAAAACCGCATGTACCACAGCAGTGCTGAAATAATTACCCCGCCGAGCAGATCAGGCTTCAATGCCAACCGCAAAATTGAATTCGGCAGGCATGTCTGGACGCTTGCTGTGCATTCCCGGCAGGATCATGAAACAAGCGAGGCAATTCACCGGATCAGGGTGACAGGCTTTGCCGGAGTCGTCATCAGCCTGTTGGTATCACTTACAGTCTGGCTGCTACTTAACGGCCGCACACGTGCGATAAATCTGGCCGAGAAGATGGCTGCCAGGTTTCAGGAAAGTGAGTCCAGAAGCAGTGCGGTCATGGAGAGTATGGTGGACGGCGTAATCACCATCGACTCGCAGGGGAAGATCGGGTCGTTCAACAAGGCGGCAGAAAAGATATTCGGATATACCGTAGCCGAAGTGATCGGTAATAACGTCAAAATGCTTATGCCCGAGCCGTATCGCAGCGAGCATGACGGCTACCTGCGAAACTATATAGCCACAGGCAACAAGAAAATCATCGGCATCGGCCGCGAAGTAGTAGGGCGGCGCAAGGATGGAACGACATTTCCAATGGAGCTGGCTGTCAGCGAGATATTTATTGCATCGACGCGCATGTTCAGCGGGGTCGTGCGCGATATCAGCGAGCACAAGCGCATCACCGATCAATTATGGCTGCAAGGCGCAGCACTGGAAGCGGCTGCAAACGCCATAGTCATCACGTCAGTCGAGGGGACGATCCAGTGGGTGAATCATGCCTTTACACAATTAACCGGGTATGAGGCTGAAGAGGCGATTGGCAGAAAGACAAACATGCTTAAATCAGGCCAGCAGAGCCAAGAGTATTACCGGGATCTGTGGTCAACCGTTCTCTCCGGTGACGTCTGGCAGGGGGAAATGATAAACCGCCGCAAGGATGGTTCGACTTATGCCGAAGAGCAGACCATCACCCCGGTGAAGGATAAAGAGGGAAGAATCAGCCGGTTCATCGCCATCAAGCAGGACATCACCCGGCGCAAGGAGGCGGAAGAACGCCTGAGTTCGGTGACTGCACTGCGCAAGGCCATACTGGATAGCGCTAATTTCTCGATCATTTCGACTGATGTAAACGGAATGATCCAGACATTCAATCGTGGCGCCGAACGCATGCTTGGGTATGCTGCTGACGAAATGGTTGACAGGGAAACCCCCGCAATATTGCATGACAGCGAAGAAGTCATGCAGCGTGCCGGTGAGTTGTCCGTCGAACTGGGTCAGGATATCAAGCCGGGCTTTGAAACATTTATCGCAAAAGCACGCTTGGGTATAGCCGATGAGCGTAAATGGACCTATATCCGCAAGGACGGCTCACGCTTCCCTGTTCTCCTGTCTATCACAGCCATTTTCGACGCAGACGGCAGACCGGACAGCTACCTGGGAATTGCCAGCGATATCACCGAGAGCGTCAAAATCGAGCACATGAAAAACGAGTTTGTCTCCACTGTCAGCCATGAGTTGCGTACTCCGCTGACCTCGATTCGCGGTGCACTCGGCCTGATCGTTGGCGGTGTGGCTGGGAAATTACCGGAAAAAGCCAAGTCTCTGGTAGATATTGCACACAAAAACAGCGAGCGGCTGATTTTGCTGGTCAACGATATTCTGGATATGGAAAAAATCGCCTCCGGAAAGATGTCTTTTAACCTGAAGCAGGTGGATATCGTATCTTTGGCCAGGCAAGCTCTGGAGACCAATCGTTCCTACGGCGAGCAGTTCAAGGTGGATTTCGTGCTTGCCGATACTCTGCCTGAATGCAATGTAGAGGCTGATGCCGACCGCCTCATGCAAGTGATGGCGAATTTGTTATCCAATGCAGCAAAATTTTCGCTACCCGGAAAGGCGGTCACGGTTTCGATAAGTTGCAACAATCAGAACGCACACGTTGCAGTGGCCGACCGTGGCCCTGGCATACCTGAGGAATTTCGCGACAAGATTTTTCAGAAATTCTCGCAGGCCGATTCTTCCGACAGCAAACAAAAAAGTGGTAGCGGCTTGGGGTTGTATATCACCAGGGAATTAGTCGAACGCATGGGCGGCACTGTGGGTTTTAAAACTGTAACAGGAGAGGGAACGACTTTTTTCTTCGAGGTACCCTTGTGGAAGGAGAAAGTTGCCCACTGGGGGAGTGCAGAAAAAGAAGGCGAGACGCGGATACTGATATGTGAAAGTAACGCTTCCATTTCGAGCTTGCTGCAAAGGGTCGTTATGGAAGCTGGCTTTGTTCCAGAACTGGTTAGCGATGCCGTGCATGCCAGGGTCAAACTGCAGGAGAAGGCATACCATGGATTGATACTCGATGCCATGCTGCCCGGTCAGGATGGCATGTCGCTGTTGCGGGAATTGCGCAACAGCGATGCTCTTACCCAGTTGCCGGTGGTGGTGCTGTCTGCAGAAGGCGCATCGGACGTCTCCGGCCTGGCTGGAGGTGTCTCAGTGCTGGACTGGCTGAGTGCTCCGGTTGACCGTGGCAGGATGCTTGCGGCGCTCCGGCGCGTGGCATCGGGAAGCAACGGTATACCGAAGATACTTCATGTGGAAGATGACCTTGATTTGCGTGAAATACTTTCAGCACTGCTGGCAAAGGATGCAAGGATGACCGGGGCATCAACTCTGCATGAGGCAAAGCGACGCCTGGAGCAGCAACATTTCGACCTTGTCATACTGGATATCGGGTTGCCCGACGGATCGGGAGCAGACCTGCTGCCCTTCCTGAATGAAAAGGGTATTGCGACGCCCGTAATGATTTTTTCGGCTGGCGATGTGGATGAAAACATGGGCCAGCAAGTTGCAGCGGCACTGGTGAAGTCCCGTACCAGTAATGATCAGTTACGGGCGAAAATACAGCAATTGATCAAGTACACTAGGAATTGATACTTACAGAAACATTCAGGTATCTGAGAGTGGGCTGCACCTGACGAGGAGATTGGCATGGCAGAAAAGTTGATGCGGATACTTTACATCGAGGATGAGCCGGATATCCAGGAGGTGGCGCGGCTGGCGCTGGAAATGGTGGGAGGGTTTACCGTTGAGGTTTGCAGCTCCGGCGCCGATGCGCTGGAAAAAGCGCCGTTGTTCAAGCCCCAATTGATCCTGTCGGACGTGATGATGCCGGGCATGGACGGTGCGACAACGCTCAAAAAACTGCGCGAGCTGGCGCAAACGGAAAAAACTCCGGCAATCTTCATGACCGCAAAGGTGCAACAGGGCGAGATTGAGCAATACCGTGAGATGGGTGCGGTAGACGTGATTGCCAAGCCTTTCGACCCGATGACCCTGGCCAGCAAGGTGGAAGAGATATGGGAGCGTTGCAGTGGCTGATTCGCCTGCTGAAGCACTGCAGGCAAAACTGCGCTTGCTGGGGGAAGAATATGTGGCGCAATTGCCGGAAAAGATCCGGCAGATCGAACTTGCATGGGATGGGTTTATGCAATCGCAGGATTCGGAAGAGCTTCAGGCACTACACCGAATGGCGCATGGCCTTGCAGGCTCCGGAGCGACTTTCGGTTTTGCCGAATTCGGTGGCGCAGCACGCAGTCTGGAACAGAAACTTGTTGAACTGGAGAACCAGGGGTCGATCGCCAGCAAAGAGCAGTGTGCAGCCATTTCCAGCCAGATACATGCATTGCACCAGGCAATACCTGCCACAATGCAGTCGAATCAATAGGGCAGGACTTGTTTGTTTTACGCACAACGCTGTGTGTCTTGTTTATATGATTCCTGCATGCATATCGCCTCATGCCTTATGAACTTTGATAATCTGTTGCTGCGCAAGGCGGAGAAAAAATGAACCATGGACACACCGAATCGGAATGACTACAGGCCGCAAACCGGCGACGCGTTATTGATCGTCGATGTGCAGAACGATTTTCTGCCCGGCGGAAGCCTGGCGGTGCCGCACGGCGATGAGGTGTTGCCGGTGCTTAATGGCTATCTGCGTATTTTTATCGAACGAAATCTGCCGGTTTATGCGACACGCGACTGGCATCCCCGGAATCATTGCTCATTTAGTGCGCAAGGCGGCATCTGGCCGCCGCATTGCGTGGCGGGATCGCATGGCGCGGAGTATGCAGCGGCGCTGCAACTGCCGGATTCCGCCGTGATCGTTTCCAAGGCGGTTACGGCGGAGCAGGAGGCCTATTCAGGTTTTGAGGGAACGGATCTGGATCGGCAATTACGTGTTGCAAACATACTTCGTCTGTTTATTGGCGGGCTTGCGACAGATTATTGCGTGCTCCGTACTGTACGCGATGCGTTGCGGCTTGGATATCAAGTGCTGCTGCTGGCCGATGCGGTTCGCCCGGTGGATGTGCATCCAGGCGATGGCCTGCGTGCAGAGGAGGAAATGGTCAAACTTGACGCTCAACGGATTTTCCTGAAAGACGTTGCCGCATGACTCAATCAATAAAACTTGCAAGCAGCGCGCTGCTCACTGATCTTTATCAGCTCACGATGATGCAGGGTTATTACGACTCCGGCATGAAGGACATCGCAGTGTTTGAATTCTTTGTGCGCAAACTGCGTCCGGGGCGCGGCTTTTTGGTTGCAGCTGGTCTGGAGCAGGCGCTTGAATTCCTGGAGGAGTTGCATTTCTCTTCGGAGGAGCTTGCCTGGCTGGCGATCACCGGTCGTTTCAATAATGCGTTCCTGGCGCAACTCGAGCAGCTGCGCTTTACCGGCGATGTGCACGCGATGCCGGAGGGTACGGTATTCTTCCCAAATGAGCCGATCCTGCGCATAACTGCGCCAATCGTGCAGGCGCAACTGGTCGAGACGCGCCTGATCAACCTGCTGCATTTCCAGACGCTGGTCGCCTCCAAGGCGGCACGCATGAAACTGATGGCGCCTGACAGGTTGCTGGTGGATTTCGGGCTGCGCCGTGCACATGGTGCGGAAGCCGGTTTGTTGGCGGCTCGCGCCAGCTATCTGGCCGGGTTCAGTGGCACGGCGACGGTGCAGGCGGGGATGCAGTTCGGTATTCCGCTATTTGGCACGATGGCGCATTCCTTTGTGCAGGCTCACGACGGAGAGGCGCTGGCTTTTGAACATTTTGCCCATGCACAGCCGGACAACGTCGTACTGCTGATCGACACCTACGATACCGAGGCGGCAGCGCAAAAAGTGGTGGCGCTTGCACCGCAACTCGACCAACAGGGTATCCGCATCAAGGGTGTGCGCATCGATTCCGGGAATCTCGCCGACCATGCGCGTAAAGTGCGGCGGATACTGGATGCGGGTGGCCTTGATCATGTCACCATTTTTGCGAGTGGCGATATCGACGAGTATTTGCTGCGCGACATGCTTGAAGCAGGCGCACCAGTGGACGGTTTCGGCATCGGCACACGCATGGATACGTCGAGCGATGTGCCCTATCTCGATTGCGCATACAAACTTCAGGAATACGCCGGCAAGGCACGGCGCAAGCGCTCCGAAGGCAAGCAGACCTGGCCAGGGCGCAAGCAGGTGCACCGCAGCTATGATGCGGATGGCCGCATGGCCTCGGATGTCGTGACCGTCGAAGGGGATACTCAGCCTGGAGAGCCCCTGCTGAAGCAGGTGATGCGCGGTGGCCAACGCATCACCGCTACAACGCTGGCTGATGATCGCAGTCATGCGGCGAAAAATCTGGCGTTATTGCCAGTGCCGCTACGAAAGCTTCAGGAGCCTTATAATTACAACGTGGTTATTGCAGATGCACTGCATGAACTTGCCGCACAGGTTGATCTTGATTCTTCGTTTTGAACAGAAAAGGTAAATTTGAAAATATGAGTTCAATTTCTCCCCTTTCAGCAGACAAACTGTATCGCTCATGCGACGTTGAGCGGCTGGCTTTTGAGACGACTGCCGAACTTGAAGACCTGACAGAAGGCATCGGCCAGATGCGTGCCATCGACGCAGCGCATTTCGGGATCGGGATGCGGCATGCAGGGTATAACCTCTATGTCATGGGGCCAAGCGGAAGTGGCAAGCACACCCTGATCCGACAATTGCTCGACCAGCGCGTATCGTCTGATAGCAAACCGGCGGACTGGTGTTATGTCCACAATTTTATCCAGCCGCACAAACCACGCGTTATCAAGTTACCTGCAGGCATGGGTGCGCGTCTGCATGCCGACATGCAACATCTGGTATCGGAACTTCAGGCCGCGATACCTGCGGTGTTCGAGGGAGAGGAATATCGCCATCGCCTGAACAAGATCGACGGGGAATATAGCGAAAAACAGACTGGGGCTTTTGCAGATGTGGGTGAAGAGGCCGGCAAGCACGGGATCGTGCTGTTGCGTACACCGAACGGATTCTCTTTCGCACCTGCCAAGGACGGGGAGGTGATGAGCCCGGAAGATTATGAAAAACTTCCAGATGAGGAACGCGAACGTATCGAACGTGACACTGTAACCCTGCAAGAGCAACTGGAGAAGGTCATCCTGCAGGCGCGCCAATGGCGGCGCGAACGCATGGAGCGCGTGCGCAAACTGAACGAAGAGGCAGTGCTGTTCGCCGTCGGCCATCTGATTGATGCTTTGCGCGGCGATTATAAGGATTACCCATTGGTCTGTGATTACCTGAATGAGGTGCAGAAAAACGTCATCGAGAGCATGGACGAATTTCGCAAGCCGCATCAGGGTACTCCAGACATTACCACGCTTGCCGCCGAGCAATCCGATTTAAGCCGCTTTCGTGTCAATTTGCTGGTCGGGCGCGGAGAAAAGGAAGGTGCGCCGGTAGTGTATGAAGAGAACCCCACCTACCAGAACCTGGTTGGCCGGGTCGAGCATATCTCCCAGTTTGGCGCGCTGATCACCAATTTTTTGCTGATTAAACCGGGTGCACTGCACATGGCCAATGGCGGTTATCTGATGCTGGATGCGATCAAACTTCTCACCCAGCCATTTTCCTGGGAAGGTCTGAAGCGTGCACTTTCCACACGCGAGATTCGTATCGAGTCGCTTGGCCAGATGTACAGCCTTGTCAGTACTGTGTCGCTTGAACCGGAGCCGGTTCCGCTCGATACCAAGGTGGTTTTGTTCGGCGACCGTATTTTTTACTATTTGCTGGCCCAGTATGATCCGGAATTTCGCGAGCTTTTCAAGGTTGCGTCTGACTTCGAGGACGAAGTGGAGCGCAGCGAAGAAAACGACATGTTGTATGCCCGTTTGATCGGCACACTGGCACGCCGGGAAAAGCTCCGGCCGTTCGAGCGTGGCGCAGTGGCACGGGTTATCGAGCATTGCGCACGCCGTGCCGAAGATGCCCAGAAGTTGTCCACCCATCTCGAAAGCCTGGCTGATCTGGTGCGCGAAGCGGATTATTGGGCAGGGAAGGATAAACGGGATTCGGTGCTCTGTGCCGATGTCGAACGCTCGATCGAGGCGCAGATCAGGCGTGCCGACAGGTTGCGCGAGCGCTCCCATGAGGCGATATTGCGCGGCATCCTGCACATTGACACCGAGGGTGAAAAAGTCGGGCAGGTGAACGGGCTGTCCGTTTTTCAGCTTGGCGATTTCGCCTTTGCACAGCCTTCGCGAATTACCGCCAATACCCGTCTGGGAGACGGCGACCTGATCGATATCCAGCGCGAGGTCAAGCTGGGTGGTGCAATCCATTCAAAGGGAGTGCTGATATTGTCTTCCTTCCTTGCTTCGCGTTACGCACCGGAGCAACCGCTACCGCTTTCAGCGAGCCTGGTTTTCGAGCAAACCTACGGGCATGTGGAGGGCGACAGCGCTTCAGTGGCTGAATTGTGTGCCCTGTTGTCGTCCCTGGCGAATATCCCGATCCGCCAGCCTCTGGCAGTGACCGGCTCGGTTGACCAGTTCGGACGAGTACAAGCGATCGGCGCAGTAAATGAAAAGATCGAAGGGTATTTCGATATTTGCAGCAAGCGCGGGTTGACCGGCAAACAAGGCGTGCTGATTCCTGCTTCCAACGTGACGCATCTGATGTTGCGCCGCGACGTGGTCGAAGCGGTAACTGCGGGGCGCTTCAATATTTACGCCGTTTCAACAGTAGATGAAGCGCTAGAACTGCTGACCGGCGTTTCTTCCGGAGCTCCCGACGAGCACGGCAACCTGCCAGAAGGAAGTTTTAACCAGCTTGTGGCAAAACGGCTCAGGCATCTGGTCGAATTGCGGCGTAGTTATGCAAAAAAAACCGCCTCGCGCAGCAGGCGTAACACAAAAGACGAAAACAATTAATCGGCTTCAGCTTCGAATCTGGAACCGCCCATCTTTATAATGTATTTTCGCAATACTCAAGCGGGAATATCCATGCACTATCAGGAGGCAGCAATGAACGGGGATTCTGAAACACCAGTTAAAGAAAGCAATGTCTGGGCGCGTGGTTTTATCATGCTGCTGATGGCTCTGGCGTGCCATGTGTCCGGAACGGTGTTGTTTGTACTTTCGCTTGTCCAGTTTGTAATCATGCTGCTGAATGATACGCCCAACAAGCGCCTGGTTTCATTTGGGCGCAGCCTGGCGCGCTATATTCATCAGACTGCTGATTTTCTGGTGTTCGCTACAGAAGAGAAGCCATTTCCTTTCAGCGATTGGCCGTCGGGCGAATAAAATGAAAATTGGAATCCCAAAAGAGATCAAGGCGAATGAAAACCGCGTTTCTTTGGTGCCGGCGGGAGCTGGAGCGCTGGTAGCGGCGGGGCATACGGTTATTGTGGAAGCCGGCGCAGGGCTGGGCAGCGGATTCAGCGACACGTTATATCTGGCAGCAGGAGCACAGATCGAGAAGGATGCCGGGTCAGTATGGGCGGCAGCCGATCTTGTCGTAAAAGTGAAAGAGCCGATAGAGCCTGAATGGAAGTCGATTCGCCCTGAACAGGTTATTTTCACTTATTTTCATTTTGCTGCAAGTGAGCAACTGGTCCGGGCGCATATGGCTTCTGGCGCAGTGTGCATCGCGTATGAAACGGTTGAGCTTCCATCAGGGGAATTGCCGCTGTTGACACCGATGTCAGAAGTGGCAGGGCGCATGGCAGTACAGGAAGGCGCCAAATACCTGGAAAAACTCTATGGCGGCCGCGGCATCTTGCTTGGCGGTGTGCCCGGAGTGTTGCCCGCCAAAGTGGTGGTGCTGGGCGGCGGCACAGTCGGGGTGAACGCCGCGAAAATGGCTGCAGGGTTAGGTGCCAGCGTTGTTATTCTCGATACTTCACTGGAAAGATTGCGCTACCTTAGCGACATTATGCCCGCCAACGTGCAGCAGCTTTTTTCTGACCGACACAAATTGCTGGAGCAGATCGCTGAAGCCGATCTTGTTATCGGTGCGGTACTGATTCACGGCGCGGCCACACCCAAGCTGATTCGCCGCGAAGACCTCAAAGTAATGCGGCAGGGGGCGGTGATCGTTGATGTTTCCGTTGACCAGGGTGGCTGCGTCGAAACGATGCGGCCGACCACGCACGAGAACCCGATATTCAATATCGACGGCATCATACACTACGGTGTCGCCAACATACCCGGTGGCGTTCCGATCACATCGACGCTGGCGTTGACCAATGCAACCATGCCGTATGTGCTGCAGCTGGCGAACAAGGGATTAAGGACTGCCCTTAAGGAATCCCCTGCGTTGCTGAATGGCCTCAATATCATGGATGGAAAGGTTACACACCGGAAAGTCGCTGAAGCATTCGGGCTGGATTATCATCCTGCGGGATCCATGTTTGATTGACCCGGAATGGACGCAGCGCAACAGAAGTCGGGGGAAGTTTGAGCCCGGTATATGACATGCCGTTGTACCGTCCGCCAGCAGAAGCACATAACCTGATCATCCAGGCCACGTTGGGGTGCAGTTTCAACCGCTGCAGCTTCTGCTCGATGTATCGTAGCAAGCAATATCGCGAGCGTGATCTTGAAACTGTGCTTGCCGAGATTCGCCGAGCAGCCCGGGAATGGCCAGACGCGCATCGTGTGTTTCTTGCCGATGGTGACGCGCTGGCGCTCCCTACCGGACATCTGATAAAGATATTGCATGAGTTGGCAGATTCATTGCCGAAATTGACACGCGTTTCCTGCTATGCCACGCCTGGAAACGTCCGACGCAATAGCGTAGAAGAGTTGCAGCAATTGCGGCAGCTCAAGCTGAGCCTGCTTTATCTGGGTATTGAATCGGGCTCTGATTTTGTCCTTAAAAAAATATCCAAGGGTGCAACCCAGCGCAGCATAATCGAGTCCCTGAACAAGGCAAGCACGGCAAGTATAAAGATATCGGCTACGGTCATTCTGGGGTTGGGTGGCATTACTTATAGTGAAGAACACACTGCGGCAACCATCGCATTGTTGAATAGTGCACCAGTCACCTATCTATCCACTCTTCAGCTTTATCTGGATGAGAGCATTGAGTCCGGGTTTTACAGGGAATTTGGCGAGCCCTTCGAGGCACTGGATGATCACGCTATTCTCAAGGAACAGGAAAGGCTGGTTGGCGGGCTGAATCCACCACAGCCCATTGTATTCCGTTCCAACCATGCGTCAAATGCGCTGGCGTTGGCAGGGAATCTGCCCTGTGACAGGGAGTTACTGCTGTCACAGATACGTGAAGCCCTGGAAGGTGTGCGCCCGCTACGGCCACAGTTACTGCGCGGGCTTTAATTCGTGGGATTTTGAAAAAAGCTTACAGAGTTGTGGCGCCGGAAATAAGAGCAGGTCACGTACCTGTCAATTTGAAACAAAGTCGTAAGGGTATTTTTGCAGGACAGGCTTCATTTCCATATCGTATTCGATGATATGGTCGATCATCCAGTCATTCAAATAGCGTGCATACATCGTCAACAGATTGTCCGGCCAGCTTCCCTCAGTGTTTTCAAGCTTGTTGATCATATACTTGATTTCAGCCATCAGTTGCCGGTGCCCGATATTGATTTCCGAAACCGGAAAATTGGCCGCTTTGGCAATCTTCTCTTCATTTTCAAAATGGGCGTGCATCAGGATCTCGAGCACCTTGAATTTGCTGGAGAGCGCGTCCCGATCCCTTGCCTCGATTGCACGTTCCACGCTGTTGACGGCGACAATCAGCTTTTTGTGGTCTGAATCGATCACTTTATTCCCGACACTCAGGTATTCCGCCCAAATCAGCCCCATAACGCACCCCGGCTTTGTAAAAATGATAATAAAATTTTTTGAATCATGTCCCTTTTTTATCCTGACTACTCAATCATGTAAGTGAATTAGCACAATTGACACTTTACTTATGCTGCAAGTTGGTTCGAATGATGCTTCAGTACCGGAAAACCGTGACCTGTAATGCCTGAAGGGGGAGGAGATGATTCCCAGGCAATAATCTTGTCTTCGGTGTGTTGCATCAAGCGAACCGGAGAAGACTATATGAATAAAGTTGACAGTCCGCATCATTCATTTGGACTAGCTCAAAAAGACTAGATGAAAAGCCAAAATAACCTATTAAATAAGAGGGCTAACTAGTTGTTTCAAGCGTGTTTGCCTGCAGACATCAAAAAAACTGGCTGTCAAACCACGTTGCGAGAGCGGAGTAAAGGGTGCGCAGTATTTTAACTGATTGAAAAGATTGCAAAAAAATATTGTTGAGAATGGAGCGTATTGCCTTGAGGGGCAATTAGGAGTTCAAAGTGTTTCAGGAAGGGGCAAGGCTGGGCGCATCAATCCGGCTTGAAGTCATATGGGTAATTTTTCAGTACTGGCTTTAACAGCATATCCTCATTGATAATATGATTACTCATCCAGTCGCTCAGATAGTGGGAATACTTTTCCACCATATGCTCAGGCCAAGCGCCATTCGTGGACTCCAAGATGTCTTTTATCCTGTTCATCTCGCTCAATATCTGCATATGCTCTATCTTGTTCTGATTAAAAGGGAAGTTTACCGCTTCTGCGATCTTTTCCTCGTTCCTGAAATGGATTTGCATATAGGTATCAAGCAATGCAAAAGATTTTGAAAAAGCTGTGCGATCCTTAGTGCGGATATCGTGTTCCACCCGGTTGACTATAACGAGCAGGTTTTTGTGATCCGAATCGATGACTGCGTTCCCGACACTCAGGTCATCTTCCCAAGTCACTCCCATACAGCCTCCCCTTGAATTAATGTTTGTTGTCTGACCGAAAGGCTGAATACAACGGTACATATAGTTATCGAGCTAAGTCGCATAAGTCAAAACTGCTTTCATTTATTATTTGGTTGAATTTCGCTGTGAAAAGTTCAAAAGTATTTACCGAACCTTCCTGTCGGAAAAAATATCCTTCAACTGCACATACAACAGAGTATTAATTACCCTGTAAATCAATAACTGCAGGAATCGTGCCAAATGAGTGTGTTGTTGGATAAACGAGGCCTTCCGGTGTTTCCTGCAGCGAAAAAACGGGATTAATGGCAAATTTTTGGCAAACGGGTTGAAATTATGACTTGTATATAAGACTGTTTGCAGAAGGGATATTATCCGGAAAAATGGGAAAGGCGATTTACAGGATGAATATGCTTTAAACTATTATCGGATTTTCTGGGTGTTGGCAAAATGGCTAACTTTATTGCAAGACCCTTCCGGCGTTGTATGTGCAATAAACATTTGCGCTAAAGGATCAAACTCGCAAGAGTTTATACAGTAACGTCGACGCAATGTTTCAGAAACAACCTTGCCTGATTTGGCAAAGATCGTCCGGCACACATATCAACTATGCATCCCTTTGAGGCTCGCGAGGCAAATCGCACGAACAGCAGTATGCCTCTGCAAAATTAACAGGAGGATTTATCATGATACGCAACCCGATAGATATCGCCAGCCGCGTAAGTCCGGAGCTCTCCGGCTTGATAGAGGCCATTATCAATCAACTGGAAACCGATGAGTTGATAACACTGGGTGTGATACGAAAATTCATAACTGAGGATTTTCCTGTTGAGATAAATGAATCTGAACAAATGCACCACATCGATATCGGGGAGTCTCTGATTGACGAGCAGGATGTCCTGATTGACATGTTTGGCGAAGCTGCGCCGGCGATAGATTTTGTCTATGCCTTTGCCGGCGAGCCACTTTCGCGAGTGATAGAAGAAGTTGTCAACGATGAGCATAGTGAAAACCCAGCCACTCTTGAATTGGTCAGCAAGGCGATCGGCAATGGTTTGGTAGGGCGGCTGGTGGGGGAGGGTGTTCTTGATGAAGACGAGGACGATGTGTTGATGCCAGAACTCTGTAACTTGATTGAACGGTTCGGGGCAGATGCGCCGGCTGAAAGCTTCCTGCGGTACGAATAGCAAAATATCTTTGTGGGAGGGCACACTGCATATATACCTGCATTTGTAATGAAAGATGCACGCTGGAAAAATTAAACGCGTAATTTTGTTGCCTGCCGTTAATCGTAATGCTGCTTGACAGCGATATTCGATAAGTTCACCATCCTTTCAGGGTTCGGTACCCTTGTGGTCACATTGCCGTTACTTTATAAGGAGAATATCCATGTATCTGCTAAAAGCCCATGTTATAGCCGCTTTAACCCTGGTTTTTGGTGCTGTTTCAGCCAATGCCGCCGATATTGAAATCAAGATGCTCGACAAGTCGGGAACAGGAGCCATGCTGACTTTCGAACCCAGTTTCGTCAAAGCCAATGTCAATGACACCCTTGTATTTGTTCCGGCCAATAAAGGGCATAACACAAGTAGTCTGTTGGTTCCTGCAAGCGCCAAAGAATGGAAAGGCCCTTTCGACAAGGAGTTTCGCGTAAAAATGGAAAAGGAAGGGGTTTATCTATATGTTTGCGATGCCCATAAACCTATGGGTATGGTGGGCGTTGTACAGGTTGGCAAAGCTGTCAATCTGGAAGACGCAAAGAAAAAAGCGGCCGAAGAGAGTACCAGAATGATCATGAACAAGGACCGCTTCACCAAGGCACTTGAACAGGTGAAATAAGTTCGCTGAATTTGCAGTGCACGAACGCAGAACCGTTTTGCATTGAATGGTGTTATGGCAGATGCACACGATGGGGGTGTACAGAACGTTGATGCAGTGTGCCAGATTGCATAATTATCGGCATGGAACGCCGGTGCGGGTTGCGATACTTATATAACTTAAATCTGATGTGGGTGTCACGGGATAGAGGCAAACATGTCAGAAAAATAAAAATCCCCCAAACTTTTTAGCTTGGGGGATTGAGGGGTTCCGCAAAGGGGGGCGGAACACATGCTCAAGGGAGGTGTGAGCAAGGGCATGAGTTATCTCAGTACCGGTTCAGATTTTCTCTCAGAAGCTTTGCAGAGTGAAGATATTATCGACGGACGGCAGCGCTAAGGCGATAATCGGCAAAGGAGGGCTGCTGGATCACAGAGATTCCTTCTGGCAGACAAATGGTAATAGCCTTTCAGAAATGGTTTGGCCATTGTGAATGGCAAGCTGTTAATAGAGATTTACATTACTCTCAGGTTTTTGAACTGCCATGGGTCGCTTGCGTCGATGTCTTCAGGAAAAAGGGAATTGCGACCTTCGACCGGATCCCAGCTGCCGTATTCACCCACCAATTTTCCCCAATAGGGGGCGGCGATGGAAAGTATTTCTTCAAAATCCATCTCTTCTGCTTCAACGATCCCGCGGCTTGGGTTGCGCATGGCCCAGACCATACCGGAAATCACGCCTGCGGCAACCTGAAGCGAGGTGGCTGAATTGAACGGAGCCAGTTTGCGCGCCTCACGAATGTCGAGTCGTGAGCCAAACCAGTAGACACCCCTTTTGTTTCCGGCAAGCAGTACGCCAAGCTCATCCTTGCCGGAAACAATCTCATCGGTAATAGGGCGCTTGTTTTCCTGTAGCCCCCAGTTGTTTTCCTGAAGCTCCTGAATGGAAAGTACTGTGTCGTCGCAGGGGCGGTAAGCATAATGAACGGTGGGGCGGTATTCTGGATTTTCACCTGAGCCGATGCTTAAATAGCTTGCCAGTGAAATGGCTTCGTTGTGCGTTATCAGGAATCCGATTTGCGGGCCAGCCAGCGGCAGCCATGTCCGTACTCGGACTGCAGCGCCGGGTTTGTTAAGGTATATGGCGCACTGGTCGCCAAACCTGTGTCTTTCGCCATCCTCTGGAAAATATTTCTCATGACTGCCCCAGCCGAGCTCTGCAGGTTGCAGCCCTTCTCCGACCAAACCGTCGATTGACCAAGTGTTGATGAATTCGCCCGGTTTCTTTCTGCTTGCAGGGATTTGCGAGTCGCGCTCGGCAATGTGGATAACCTTGATATCAAGTGATTGTGCCAATCGCGCCCAGCCTTCGCGTGTCGCTGGTGTTTCAATATTCCATCCTTCATCACGAGCCATATTGAGGAGTGCCTGTTTGACCAGGTGAGAGACGATTCCCGGATTTGCTCCATGCGCCAACACGGCTGTGGTTCCACTGGCTGACCATTTATTCTTCAGCATCAGAGCCTCTTCCCGCAAAGCATACAAAGAACGCTGCGATACGGGGATTTCGGGGTTAAAGCTGTCCTTAAGCCAGGAATCGATGCAGGTGTCGAGATAAAGAATGCCGTTTTCGCAGCAGTAATCGATGAGAATGTTGCTTTCAACATCCGAAGAAAGATTCAGGAAAAAGTCGCCTTTCTTCAGTTTTCTGCACAGAATGTCTTTGTAGTTTTCCGGGTTGACTGGATCGATGTAAAAAGAGACTTTATAGTAATCTGCGACATCCTTGCCGCGTTCATCTGCGGTGATGATGGAGATCTGCTCAGGGTTGATGTCGATATGCCTGAAAATCAGGGGGAGCAGGCCCTGCCCGATAAATCCGCATCCGAGTATTAAGAGATTATTGTCAAAACGTACGTCTTTCTTCAGTCCATTCATTGTTTTTATTGCGATTACGATTAGCCTTACAACGATTGGAGTATAAACCATATCGCTGGCAGGCCCAACTCTTTGCAGTAAATCGAGTGCACGGATAACGCGCTCACGGCCATAAATGCTCCTCCGTTCCTCGATTGGAATATAGGTGAACATATCTTTTCGCTATCTGTAATAAATAGAATGGCTATGCCATCATGAAACAGAAGCAGTATGTAAGGGAATGCGTTTTAACCTTTTCAGCATTTGTGTGTAGAATCTCGGGCCATGTCAGGTTGAGGCCAAGGGACTTTTCGCCTGATATGGTCAGGTTGACGGACTAGTTTATTCATTCCTTCAAATAATATTAATTAATCATGGGGTTAACATTATGAAATCAATGCAAGGGAAGTGTATTGGAATTGTAGTTGTGCTGGGATTGTTTTCCGCAAGCGCCATCGCGGCTGACCACGGTCATGGCCATGACAAGCATGGTGCATCGGGTGAGGCGTGTGTTGGCTTCGGTCCGCAAACTCCGCGCGACATCGACAACACGCAAGGAGATAACAAGCGTGTGTTTACTTTGGCGCCGAGCTCCAAGGAAATGAATTTGTGCAACATCCACTTCCACAAGAATGCGGAACACAAAGCCAAGGCGTTTTCCATATACGCCGGTGATGGCGATGGCCATGGCTATAATAGCGGCTATCAATGCAATATCAGTAAGGAATTGAGCAAGGCTGAATTGGCGCCAACTGCGAAAGCTATCTGTAAAGGCGAGCATGGTGAGCTGAAGCCTGGCGATACCATTGAAGTACATTGGGTGCACTCCTCATGTGACGTCAAACCGGGTAAAGGGCTGGGCTCCTGCTTGTCCGAATTATGCTCCAATCCTGATCTGCGTGTAGAGACCCAGGTGTTCACACTGGTGAACGACCCGAAGGCGCTTGACTTCAATTCACTGGATTACGATGGCAACATGGCCAACGGTTTCCATCAGCCAAAAGCGATTCCGGACAATACCGGCAAGCCGGTTGAATTTACCGGCTCGACCACGGGCCCGAAATACACAGAGCAGACCTGCTCTCCCTTGCAGGTTACCTGGAGCGTACGCCCGCAATGCGCCAAACTGGACATCAACACGGTAGGCAAGTGGTGTGAAGATAATGCGTTTGCAGAAGACCATGCACATGGCGTGCGCCAGTTGGTGACCAATTCCAAGCTGCTGTCCAAGATCAAATAAACTTTAATCTTGCGGGGGTCGTGTCTTACCGCTAGCCATTTCAACCGTCCCTTGTCATGAAGTGATATGCAAGGGGCGGTTTTTTTGCAGTCTATGGTGCATAGCCGGCTCAGGTTCGTGATTGCCTGCTGGAAGTAATACCTTTAAACTTGGCTTCGCCGGTTTTAACAGGAGGTAGTAATGAAGCGTGTCGTGACGTTGCTTGCTCTTCTTGCTTTGTTAGCTGGTTGTAGCACGCGTGAACCTCCGGACCCGGCTTATTATTTCTACGACAAGGGCAAGCTGCCCACCGCTGACATTACGCTCAACATTTCCGGGCTTGGTCCATGCACCGATAACCCGGATCGCAGCCTGCATCTGGATTCCAGCAAACCGGTGCATGTGCTGGTTCATGGTTGCTTTGGATCATCCGGCCAGTTCAGAGGCCTGGCACAAGTACTGGCCTTCCACGGCCAACAGACAGCCTGCTTCACCTATGATGATCGCAATGAACTTACACAAAGCGCTACCGAGCTGCGCAGGGCTGTCGATCAACTCGCTGAGCAGACCCATACCCCCAAGATCACTGTGATTGGCCACAGCATGGGTGCGCTGGTTTCGCGCAAATCGCTCACCGAGCTCCCGCGCGCGCCACAGCCCCATCGGTTAACCGACCTGCGCCTGGTGACGATCTCCGGCCCTTTCGATGGTATCGAGTCGGCAAAGACCTGCGGCAGGACCTGGTTGGGCTGGGCCACGGTCGGCCTGATACCGGTAAGCTGCTACCTGTTTACCGGCCCCAAGTGGGCGGATATCACCTACTCATCGACCTTTATTCGCGAACCGGGTGCCTTGGTTCCGCAAGTCGGCAGTTACCTGAAGATCGATACGGATGAGCGCAATACTTGCCGGCGCAAGGAAGGAGAACGTTGCCTGGAGGACGACGATGTATTTTCCATCGCTGAGCAGCGCAACCCGCTGGTGGAAGGTGATGCGCGTGCACACCGCATCGAGGTTCGTGCAGGCCATGTCGAGATCGTTGGTGACAAGCGTGTTGCGCCTGTCAAGCTGATTGCGCTGCTGCAGGAGCAGGGCGTGATCAACCCGACGGCACCTGATCGGCGCGCAGCTTTCAATTTGCTGCTTGCGCAGGTATACCAGGACAGCACGTTTCTGAAGCAGAGCGATTTGAAAAGCAATTCGGCTCGTTGACTTGTTGTCATTTGTAGAGGTGTTTCGATGACCCAGATATTCTATGCGATATCTCGTGCGTTTCGCGATCTGTTCCAGTTCAAGGTTTTATTGATCGTGATCTGGCCAATTGTCGCGGCTTCTTTGCTGTGGCTGGTTGTGGGGGTGGTTTTCTGGGGCACCATCACCGGATGGATCGACAGCGGCCTTGACGCCATCGGCATCCAATCCTGGCTGGAAGGCGTGGAGCCGCGCTGGATCGCGAACGGCATCCAGGTGCTTGCGCATTTTATTCTGTTTGTACCCTTGGTATTCATGACCGCGCTGGTGATTACAGCCTTGTTTGCGATGCCTGCGCTGATTAGGCTGGTTGAAGAACGCCATTATCCGCAGCTCAAGCGTGAGAGCGGTGGTAATGTGATCGGCAACCTGTTCAACGCGCTGGTTGCTGTGGGTGTTTTTATCGCAATCTGGTTGGTAACGATGCCATTATGGTTGATTGGTGTGGGAATGGTGATTCCGTTCATTGCCGCAGCGTACCTGAATCAACGACTTTTTCGTTTCGATGCGCTTGCGGAGCATGCCAATCGCGAAGAGATGCAGATTCTTTTTTCGAGACACCAGTCCTCATGGTGGGGGCTGGGATTGTTGACAGGGTTTATTCAGTTCATTCCTTTACTGAATCTGCTCGCCCCAGTTCTGACAGCGCTGGCTTTTATTCATTTCGGGCTGGAGCGCTTGTCCAAATTGCGCCAGTTGCCATAGTGCTTCTCCAAGAGAGCGCAGCAATATTCAGCATAAAACGCTTTCCGTGCGAGAAGTTGCATATTTTTCCCTCATTAGGCAAAGCGCTGCTTGTTTGCCCGGATGCGCTTTAGAAATACGCCCATCACTTCGCGGTAGAGCGCATCCTTCAGCACATTATCCTCGTTGCCGGCATCAACGTTGGGATTGTCGTTGATTTCGATGACATACAGGCGCTTCCCGACTTGTTTGATGTCTACACCGTAAAAGCCGTCACCGATCAGGTTGGCTGCCCGGAGTGCGATCTTTACAACGCGATCCGGCGCCTCGCCAACGGAGCAAGCCTCGGTTTTCCCTTCGATGAAATCGTGCTTGGTGTTGCCGTGCCGGATGATCTGCCAGTGGCCGGGTGCCATGTAATACTTTGCAACGAATAGCGGTCGGCGGTCGATGATACCGATACGCCAGTCAAATTCGGTAGGCAGATATTCCTGTGCGACGATCAGCTCGGATTTGTCGAGCAGTCTGCTTATTTTTTCCTGCAATTCCTCTGGGGCCTCGACTTTTTCCACGCCTATAGAAAACGAGCTGTCAGGCTGCTTGAGCACACAAGGTAGCCCGAGTGTCGGGACGATCTTGCTTACATTGTCGCGTTGCACCAGCAGGGTCTTGGGTGCAGAAATGCGGTGGCGGGCGAGTATCTCGGCGAGATAGACCTTGTTGTTGCACTTCAGAATGGAGTCCGGGTCGTCGATCACCACCAGCCCTTCGGCGGCGGCGCGCCGCGAGAAGCGATGGGTGTAGTGGTTGACGAAAGTGGTGTCGCGGATGAACAGCGCGTCGAACTCGGCGAGCCGTCCGGAATCTGCTTTGGTGATGAATTCGACATGCATACCCAGCGCCTGCGCAGCTTTCTCGAATTTCTGCAATGCCTTGGCATTGGAGGCCGGTTCGGGATTGTCCGGATCGTGCAAGATCGCAAGGTTGTAGCGCGGCGCGATCTGTTTGTTCACCCGCCGCCTGCGGCCCATGAAATATTCCGTGGTCGCCCGGATCGCGAAATCCTGATGCTGCGGAGGGATGTCGCTGGCGGCAATCGGGCGCACGCTGCGGATGCGCCAGTGCTGGGCACGGCGCTCGAATTTGGCGCGCAGCAGCGGCGCATGCAGCAGATTGAAAAGCTGGCGGCTAAGCTGTTCGTGGCGGCTCGCTGTATTGTGGCCAAAGTAGATGTCGAGCTCGAACATGTCCGACTTGATCGGTGCCAGCGATTTCTGGATCAGCTCGTCCAGCCCCTCAGCCAGCAACCGCACCATATTCTGCGACTGCAAATCTTCAATGGTGTTGGTGCGTGGCAGCGGCTTGTGACCGCGCGCCTCGGCGAGCAACGAGACGTAGTAACCAAGCGTCTGGTAACGGTAGCTCTTGCACAGGTTGAAAACCCGGGCGGTGCGGTCGCCGCCAAAGGCCTGGTCGGTCAGGTAGGCGCGTGCCGGCACCACGGTCACTCCGGGAATGTCGAGCGGCCAGTCACGCGGGTTGTTGACGACGATGATGTTTTCCATAAAGTTCCCTTTGCATGGATGCCATCGCTTGGTGGTTGCCATAATACCAGTTGGGACTTGCAGAAGTGCACGTGGTCTCAACAAACAATTCACTACAATAAATTGTGAAATGCCTCGCACGCAAAGTTTATAATGCCGCCCCGTTTGCTTTGTACGGCTTCATTACTTCATCTGCATGACAGCGCAAATAACCGTAACCATAAGCATCTATATCGCAATCGGCCTGCTGGCCGTAAGCATCGCAGCTTCCATCACCGGGCAACACCGGGCAGCAACGATCACTTCGTATATGTTCCTGCTGTCATGTGCGGTGTTTTATGCGATTCGCGCATACTTGAAGGAATTCTTTCCCTTTACCGACAAGATCGAGGCGTTCGTCATCCTGGCGGTGCTGCTGGTAATGTGTGCGCTGGCTTACCGCAGGAAAATATCCAACAGGGAATTCATCACTTTGCAGATTCTTGCGTTGGCTGCGGCATCGGTCGTGTTTATTTTCGTGGATGTCATCCGTTATCCCCCGATGTTCCTGCACACCGTCTGGTATCCGTTGCATGTGCCGCTGTCTTTTGCGGCTTATGCGCTCTGGCTGCTGGCGGGCGTCAACGCGGTTTACGCGATCCCCGCGTGGTATCGGAACGACCCGGCGTTGCCGGAACGTTCGGCGCTGATGACACAGGCCAACCGCATCGGCTTTGTTTTCTTTACGCTGGCGATGCTGTTCGGCGGAATCTGGGGCTATCTTGCGTGGGGCGCCTATTTCCTGTGGGACCCGAAATTGCACTGGGCGGTCATCCTGTGGCTGTATTACGGCAACCTGATGCACATAGACCGGCTGTCAAAATTGCTGCGTTGGAAAGAGCCGCTGTATGTTGCCGGCATCGCGATGATCCTGGTGGCGTTCATCGGCACCAGTTTCTTCTCCCAATCCATTCACCGGTTCTGACGATTATGCATAACTTGATTCGGATACTGGGCGACCGTCATGCGGGTTTTGTTTTGGGAATGATCGTTGTGGTAAACCTCATTGCTGGCAGCCTGATGATGAACAGCCATCCCGAACTGTACCCGAAGTTTTTTCACCTCGATCTGAATTACTTCTTTCAGCCGGTCAGGAGCGAACACTTCTGGTTGTATGCGCTGCTGCTGACCTTTTCGCTATTCGGCATCAACCTGATTGCGTGCATTATCGAATCGGTTACCCGGATAGCGGCTAACCGCAAGGCCAGGCTCAAGGAAATCGCCGCGCTGCTGTTTCATGTCGCGCTGCTGATCACGATGATCGCGCACCTGTACGAGGGGTTTTATGCCAGCACGCAACGGCTGCCGATCACGGCGCAAGGTGAAGAGCTTCCGGTGCTGGGCAAGACCCGGGTCGAATCGCTGAAGAATATCTACTACCCGGACAATTCACTGAAAGATACCGAAGTGGCGCTGTCGTTCAGCAAGCCGGGCGGGCAGCGGCTCAGCAAGAATATTGCCTTCAATGAGCCTGCGATTTTTGACCGGGGGCGGCGCCAGGTGCTGATGCTGAGCGGCCAGATGGAGCCGTCCGGTGTGGTCATCTTGCGGAAAACCGACCAGCATGAATTCACTCTTGAGGAAAACGAACCGCTGTTGCTGACAGGTGGCCGACTTATGTTGCAGGGATTTTTTGAAACCGGGAACGGCTTGCCCTATGCACAATTCCTGTGGCAGCCTGACAATGGTGATTCGCAACAGCACTTCATGATGCTGGATACCGATGTGCCCCATGCGCAAATTGAGATAGCCGGTGCTTCTTACCGGTTCGGTGGGGTAACCGAGACACCTTACATTGTCGCCATCGTCCGTTACAACCCCGCTATTCCGCTGATGCTCGTCAGTCTGACGCTTGCCTTTATCGGGACCGTATTGCTGATCCGCTGGTTAATCAGGAGCAACTGAATTTGCGTACTAATCCGCTTTTTTAAGGGGGTTCAGGCGCCCAAACAGGCGGTGGCAGCGATTTCGGAAATCTTTTCGGCGATTCCGGTGAAGATGGCAGTGATGTCGGCGTTACGGGCAGGCATCATGCCCCCACAAGTTCAGATTCGCGAACGTCCGTAAGCGGTTTGAAAAATATGTGTGTCGAACGCTATTCGTCGCTGAAGCGCGGCAGCGAGCCTTCTGCTGGCTCTCCCGTTTCCGGGTCGATGTAATCGGCGATACCGATTTCTGCTTCAGCCTCCTCCAGCGTTTCGCCGACTTCGTACCCGGTGTCGTCTTCGATTTGCATGTCCAGCACCGCTTCGAGCAGGGTTGGAAAGGGGCCATACATTTCGGCGGAAAGCTTATCCTGCCAGTAATAACCATCCGGCCGTTCTATCACCCGTGTTTTATCGTAATCGGGCGGCGTTTCTGGAATCGGTGTGGTCATCGTTTCCTCCAATTTGATATGCAGGTCACTGGATTTTACAGGATGAAATGCCGTCTTTGTCGAGTTATCCGATGCGCGGTTGCGAGGCCTTTGTTCCTGTTGTCATACTGAAGAGGCATTGAGGATATTCTGGTAGATGGCGGTATCGCCAGCAGAAAAACAGCAGAAGATCACTTCGCTAATCGGGCCGAGTTCCGGTAGCGTTGATTTGACTGCGTCAACCGCGACCTCGGCGGCTAGCTCGGCCGGATAACCATAGACGCCGGTACTGATGCAGGGAAAAGCGATGGAGTGTGCGTCATGATCGGCAGCAATCTGCAGCGAGTTGCGGTAGCAGGAAGCCAGCAGCTCCGGCTCGCCTTGTTTACCGCCATGCCACACCGGGCCGACCGTGTGAATAACGAGTTTTGCCGGCAGGCGATAGCCTTTCGTGTGCTTTGCTTCGCCGGTCTTGCAGCCATTCAGCAGGCGGCATTCGGCAAGCAATTCCGGTCCGGCGGCGCGGTGGATCGCGCCGTCCACACCGCCGCCGCCGAGCAGGGAAGAGTTGGCAGCATTGACGATCGCATCGACCTTGAGCGTGGTGATGTCGGTTTGCATAACGCGTAATGTGGCAGCCATGATCGACCTCCATACTGAAGAAAAAGCCAGTTTACTTTCTCGCCGCGCTCCTTGCGGCAAGAAATGCAGCTTTCCATGCGTCCAGTTTCTGCCTGTATGACAGGGTGGCATTCGCGGGGCTGGTCGAAGGCAGGCGCTGGAAGTGCAGCTCGCGTGTTCCAAGCCTTGGCCATGCATAACGGTGGAAACTCTGTTCGGCCATCGTGCCGTTGAAAAACACATGCGTGATGTGCGGATGTTTGCAAAAGAACGTCGCGAAGTCGTTTGGCCGGATCGATTCCGTTTCAATGTCAGAATCCATGCTGCTGTGCCGCCTGCATGAGGCTAGCACGTCCCAGAGTGCGATGCCGGCAGCTTTCAGTTTTTCAAGGCGCGCTTCGTAGGGCAGCGCAGGTACTGCGCCAACCATTTCGCCCATGAGTTGCCAGAAGGCGTTGCGCGGGTGCGCATAATATTGCCCGGCACGCAACGATTCCTTGCCCGGCATGCTGCCGAGGATCAGGATCGTGGCGCTGGGGTTTTCAATCGGTGCGAAACTCTGGATTCTGGTCATGCTACAGGTATTGTTCGAACCAGTCTGCGGCGTCATCCGCTGCCAGTTGCAGCGTGCCGGCTTCCTCAAACAAGTGGGTCGCGCCGGGTATCTGGATCAACTTCTTCTCGCAGCCCATCAATGCGTAGGCCTCTTGGTTAAGCTCAATAACACCGAGGTCTGCGCCGCCGACGATGAGCAGGGTCGGGGCGGTCACGCCGCTCAAGGCAACCTCTCCGGCGAGATCGGGACGTCCGCCGCGCGAGACTACGGCGGCAATTTTATTCCCCATTTTCGCAGCGGCTTGTAATGCAGCTGCAGCACCGGTGCTGGCGCCGAAGTAACCCAAGCGCAGGGATCTGGTTTTTGCTTCTGACTGCACCCATTCTGTAGCCGCCAGCAGGCGGTGCGTGAGCAGCGCGATATCGAAGCGCGTCTCATAATCCCGGTCTTCTTCGCGGGTCAGCAGGTCGAACAGCAGTGTGCCGATACCGCGCTGCTGCAATACGCCAGCGACATAGGTATTGCGCGGGCTGAAGCGGCTGCTGCCGCTGCCGTGGGCGAACAGCACCACGCCTGTCGCTGACGGCGGTAGCACCAGTTCGCCTTCGAGTTTGGCATGGTCTGCTGGAATATGTACGGCGCTCAAGTTGCTCTCTCCGTCATGATTGGCCTCCCATCATCACCGGAATGCGTTGCGCTCCGAATGCCTTGGTGAACTTTTCAAAATGCCCGGCAATTTTTGCGTTGCAATCCGGGCAATGGCCATCCGGGGTGAGGCGGTATTCCCTGATCTCGTACCAGTCGCGTACGATCAGCGCGTTGCCGCATGACGGGCAGTTCGTGGTGTCGCCCTCCAGGTTATGTACGTTGCCGGTGTAGACATAGCGCAACCCCGCCGCCATCGCGATCTTGCGTGATTCTATCAGCGTGCTCAGCGGAGTAAGGGGGACGTCGAGCATCTTGTAATCGGGATGGAACGCACTGAAATGCAACGGTACATCTGCGCCGAGTTCCTTGACGATCCATTCGCTCATTGCGTTGATTTCCTGCGGCGAGTCGTTGTGGCCGGGGATCAGCAACGTGGTCAGCTCGACCCAGACATCCGTTTCCTGGCGCAGGTATTTCAGCGTGTCCAGGATTGGCTGCAAATGTGCACCGCACAGCTTGACGTAGAATTCGTCGCTAAACCCCTTCAAATCGACGTTGGCGGCGTCCATCTTGGCGAAGAACTCGCGGCGTGGCTGTTCGTGAATGTAACCTGCCGTGACCGCAACGGTCTGGATGCCGCGCGCGTGGCAGGCATCGGCGGTATCCATCGCGTATTCGGCGAAGATCACCGGGTCGTTGTAGGTGAACGCGACGCTCTTGCAGTCATATTTTGCGGCCGCCTTCGCGATGGCTTCCGGACTGGCCTGGTCGGCGAGCCGGTCGAAGCTGCGCGATTTGGAGATATCCCAGTTCTGGCAGAACTTGCAGGCGAGATTGCATCCGGCGGTGCCGAACGAGAAGATGCTGCTGCCGGGATAGAAATGGTTGAGCGGCTTCTTTTCGACCGGATCGACGCAAAAGCCGGAGGAGCGCCCGTAGGTGGTGAGCACCATCGCATCGCCGACGCGGCCACGCACGAAGCACGCGCCGCGCTGGCCTTCGTGCAGTTTGCAGTCTCGCGGGCACAGGTCGCACTGGATGCGCCCGTCATCGAGCAGGTGCCAGTATCTGGCCGGATATTTCTCGGCAATGCTGATTGGCTCGTCCATCTTAGTGCTCCTCGCTCCATTTGGTTACGGTATAGCGTGACAGTTTTACGCCTTCTTCCCAGAAATCTCCAGGCAGCCCGGCCTTGCGTTTGAGCATCGCAAGGAATTCGCGGGGCTGGACGAAGCTTTCCCATACCTGCGGCAAAAAAGTGCTGCGATATCTGCCGTATTCGAATACGACGCCGTCTACTCCAGGTTTCAGCTGCGCCAGTGCATCGGCTTCGTCAATAAACGACATCGGCTGTGGCGGGGTGAGCAGCGATATTTCCACCTGTATCCGGGGGAATTCGTCCTGCGTGAGTGGCAGGAAGCGAGGATCGCGGAAGGCGGCGTACATGGCATTCTGACGTACATCCTCTGCCAGCGGGCGGTGCGCCTCAAGGGAACCGATGCAGCCGCGCAAGTTACCATTTTCCGAAAGCGTGACAAAGGTCGCGGCGGGTTGGAGCAGCCAGTTCTCCTGCGGATATGGTTTTCTTGCCGCACCGAATTCTTCGGCGATCGCATTGCGTGCGATGTCGATCAGCACCTTTCCATTGATTTTCCCGGTCATCCCGTTTTCATCCGGTGAAGGCAATGGCGGCATAGCCGACCACCTGGTCGCGCGGCCCGGCGGTGTCACCAGAATTTCGCAGGTCGAGCAGATGGGGCGCGAGATGATGTTTTCGAGCCGCGACAATCAGGCCACTGATCGGCGTTCCGCCGCAGGCATGGTCGTGTTCGATCGGCTGGCGCAGTTTGAGGATGTCCTGCACGGTATCATGGTCTACACGCTGTGCGGTGGCGTAGGGCAGGTAGTGCGACAGGTCGGAGCTGATGACGATCAATGTCTCTTCGCCGCCCCAGAGCGTTTCCAGTACTTCGGCGACTTCTTCGGACGTCGCCATACCGACTGCCAGTGGTACCAGCTTGAAGTCGGGTAGCACGGCTTGCAGGAACGGCAGTTGCACCTCCAGCGAATGCTCCAGTGCATGTGCCTGCGGGCTGACAGTCACCTGTGGCAGATGAGCGATGCTGCGCGCCGCATCCGTATCCAGCAACACCCGCCCAAGTGGCGTGTCGAAGGCGTCTGCACCGGAAAGTGCCAAGCCACGTACCGCGACGCGATGGGTCGGGCCGAGCAGTACCACGCGGCGGATGCGCGAGGCTACCGGCTTGAGTGTGGCATAGGCCGTTGCCGCGATAGGGCCTGAATAGATGTAGCCAGCGTGCGGGGCAATCAGTGCTTTGGGAATGAGACCGTTCGGGTGCGCGCCTGACAGCATTTGCTGCACATCATCGGCAAGTTGCCTGGGATCGGCGGGATAGAACATGCCTGCGACAGCAGGGGTACGGATGGTAGACATGGCAACCTCCCTTCATGTAGTGCTGAGTATATGAGGGCAGGCAGGTTGGAATCAAGCCATATGCAGCCGGTATCGGGCAGCGATAGCCGCAAGGCCGCGTGTATTGGTAAGCTGAAATTTTTGTTTGTTTCTATTGCTGAAGCTCTTCGGCACGTTTGTATGCCTGTTCAGCTCCAGAGGGATTGCCCTGCGCGACTCGTGCCTTGCCGATCAGTTGCCAGTTCAAGGCTTGCAAGGAGCTTTCACGGCTGGCGAAGCTGTTCGATTTATGGGCGAAGGCAATCGCCCGCTCATATTGGCCTTGAGAGAGGCGCAATTGCGCAAGTTCGTGCCATAGCCAGGGATTGCGGGGTTCAATCCGTAGCGCGCGTTCCAGAGATGCGCCTGCTGCTTCACGTTTTCCGGCCTCGGTATCGTGCCGTGCTTTGTCCAGTAGCGCGACGATGGCGCGATTTTCCGATATCGCGGGCCTTGGCTCCGGCTCTGCGAGGATGTTTTCACCAGACTCCTGAGACATATCACCGGGTGCAGGGCTTTGTTCAGCGGGTTGGCGGGTCACGCTGGCGCATCCAGCTATCATCATCAGCAATGCAGAAATAAACAGCAAGCGGGGCAAATTTGTCATTCGAATAATCTCCGAAGCCAGCTTTTCTTTTCAGTTTCTTTTTTGATTGCGGGCATTGTTTCAGTGTTGACGGTTTTGGGCTCAGCGTCTTTTTGAGAACTTCCCGAAGCAGATGCGCAGTCCGATGTTTCTTTCGGTGCGGTATCCTTGATGAATGGCATCAACATGGCTGTCTGGCATTCTTCCTCATAACGCAAACCAGTGGCCGGATCGACATTAACCAGTTCGACGTTCTCTGGCACGACCGGATGCAGCGGTTCAGGCTGGATGTTCTTCATCATCTCACCCCAAACGGTCATGGCGCCAGAAGCGCCGGTCAGTCCAGAAGGTTTGTTATCATCACGACCGACCCAGACTACCGCAACTCTATTGCCGGTATAGCCTGCAAACCAGCTGTCCCGCAGATCATCGGTGGTGCCGGTCTTTCCAGCTACTGCCAGTTCCGCAGGTAGCCAGTTGACCAATGCTTGAGCCGTGCCTTCGCGCACTACACCCTGCAAGGCGGCGGTCAGCAGGTACACGGGGGCGGGCGAAGCGACAGGCTCGACGTTGAGCGGATAGCGTTGCAGGGGTTTGCCACCAGCGGTGACGATCTCGCGGATGGCGCGCAGCGGGGTACGAAAGCCACCATCGGCAAAGGTCTGGTAGAGTTGCGTTACTTCAATGGGAGAAAGTTCAAAGGCGCCGAGCAGGGAAGAGGCAAAAGGCGGCGGTCTCCGTTCGATACCAAACTTCGGGAGCTTGTCGAGGATACGATCGACGCCGAGTTCGATGCCAAGGCGAGCGGTGGATACATTATAGGAATGTGCCAGCGCAGTGTGTAACGGCACGTTCCCATGGAACTTGTGGTCGTAATTCTGAGGCTTCCAGTCTGCAGCGCCTCTCTCACGCCATACCAGCGGACTGTCATCCAGCGGGGTAAGCAGCGTGAAGCGATCGGGATTTTCGAGGGCTGTCAGAAATACGACAGGTTTTGCAAGTGAGCCGATTTGCCGCTGCGCATCGATGGCCCGGTTATAGCCGGCGTAACGCGCTTCGCGCCCGCCCACCAGTGCAAGGATCTCGCCTTGTTCTGTACTGCTGACTACCACGGCGCCCTCAAGGGTATTGGCGGGAATCTTGCGCGATTTTTCAATTTGCGCCAGACGCTGGGCCAGTGCCTGCTCAGCATAATGCTGAGTGCGCGGGTCGAGTGTGGTAAATATCCGCAGCCCCTCGCTTCGCAGGTCTTCCTCGCGATAATCCCGTTGCAACTGGCGGTGAACCAGTTGCAGGAATGCCGGATAGGGCGAGGTGCCGGTCGGTGCGCGACGTACCACCCCGAGCGGCATCTGTCGTGCCGAGACGAACTGTGCCTGCGTGATGGCACCCAGGCGTACCATTTCCTGCAATACGATGTTGCGGCGCTTTAATGTCAGCTCCGGTTTTTTGCGCGGGTCATACACGGCAGGTCCCTTGACCATGCCTACCAGTGTTGCGATTTCATGCAGCTCCAGCCGGTCGAGTGGACGGTCGAAATAGAAATGGCTCGCCAGCCCAAAGCCGTGAATGGCGCGGCTGGCATCCTGCCCAAGGAAAATCTCATTGAGGTAAGTTTCAAGGATTTCATCCTTGTCGTAGTGCATTTCGAGTAACAAGGCCATCAGTACTTCGGTCGCCTTGCGTGTCAGGGTGCGTTCGGAAGTCAGGAAAAAATTCTTGACCAGTTGCTGGGTAAGCGTACTCCCGCCTTCGATTCGTTGCCCGCTGACGGTCTTATACAGGGCGCGGGCGATGCCGCGCGGGTCGATTCCCCAATGCGAGTAGTACTTGCGGTCCTCGATTGAAATAAGTGCGTCGATCAGCAGCTTGGGAACCTGGTCAAGTTTCAGGAGAGCTCGATCTTCGTTATGTCCCGGATAGATGCCGCCAATGATAGGGGGTTCGGTGCGCAGCAATGGAAGGTCGCGGTCACCGTTACCGCGATCCTGAAGCAATGACACCCTGTCGTCGGAAAATTCGATGCGTACTCGTTGCGCAGCTTGCATGCCGTCCCAGAAGACAAAATCCCTGGTCGTGAACTCGAACCCGCTCAGCGTATGTCTGTAGGTTGCTGCTTCGTTCGGTTCCGGGTTTTCGTGATATCCGATTGATTGCAACTCTTCCAAAAATTGTGCAGGTGTCAGCTTCACCCCCGAATACACTTCCAGTGCACGTCCATAGACGCGCGCCGGTATGGCAAATTTTCGGCCATCAAAGGCATCGCGGATGGTGATATCGAGATAGTAAATAAACCCGGAAAGCCCGAGCATCAGGAGCAGTATGGCCATGCGCACTACTTTGCCAAGCGATCCAAAGCTGGGAATAAAGGAAGGTCTTTTCATTTGTTCCGGGTCAAGACGGGCTGTTCCGTTAACTATTTGTCATTCCAAAATTGGAACGCTTAGTTATCGATTGTATATTGGCTGTTGCCAAACCGTCGAGAAAGAAATTCCGTCAGGGGTGATGCAGTGCAAACACACCCTGTCTTGCGTTGACACCATAAGTGCCCGGAATGCTACTGATAGAATGGAAACGGGTTATGTCTGATGGCAACCAGCACGATGTAGGCGAATACCGCCATTGCAGCAAGCCAGGCAGCAAGGCGTATGTTTCTGGTCTTGCCATGCTTAAGCGCAACTGATCCCAGTCCGATGTATAGCAACAAGGCGAAAAACTTGGCAGTCAACCATCCGTCCACGAGCGGGTACTGCTGGATGGTATAAGCAAGACCGAGCGCGCTGGCAAGCAGCAGTGTGTCTACGATATGCGGGGCAATCTTGACCCAGCTCTGCTGCATGATGGATGAGCCGTTCAAGCTCAGGGCGCCGCGAAGGAAGAAAAGCGTGATGCTGATGCCGGCGCAGGTAATATGGATGTGTTTGAGTAGCTGGTAGCTCATCATGATCCCTGTTCGATCCTTTTGAGAGTGTTATGGTAAACCGAGATGCCGGTAAGAATGGCATAGCCGAGCAGGATGCCTTGCAGCAACAGGCCGACGACAACCAGCCATGCCGCCATGTCCAGCCAGGCCGACAGCAGTGCTGCCAGCAGCGTGAAGCCATGCAGTTTTAAATGCCACCACATCCATCTTTCCGGAATGATTTCCTTCATGTTCGGGATGCGAGTTGTCGCAGTGCTTGTTCCACCGCGGAACAGGTGGAACCAGACCAGGAACGGGACGATCTTGTACAACATGCCCTGCATCACGGATAGCGCGAAGCCGAGCAGATAAGTCAGCACTGAAAGCATCCTGAGATGTTCGCTGTAGGCGGTCGGCAGTAACGACACAATCGAGAATGTGGCGGCGATCAGCAACGCAACCATACCCATCCGGAAGAAACTCAGCGTGGCATCCGGAACGCGGCGACGGCGCTGGCTTTGCAGTTTGAGCGTGGCGGCTGCGTAACTGCAAGCCAATACCCAGAAGAAGATTTCCGCAACAGCTCCTGGCCAGCGCGGTGCGTCTTCGAAAAAGGATGGCATCAGGCTTAGCAGCAGGGTGGCAAAAATTGCGGGCGTCAGATAGTTGGTCTGCCATTTCGGGTAGTTCGGGGTAAGCTGGAACATCGGCACAACCTGGTAGGACACGCCGATGATCAGCAGCATCACCCAGCCGCCCAAAGCCATACTGATATGAGCAGTTGCCAGCTTGCTGTAGGGGATGGCCAAACCGGCGGCGTATCCCCTGGCCAGCAGTATTCCGAGTGCAACGGCTGCTGCAAGTGACAGGACGGAAAGCAAAATTGCGGTTTTGGTCGGGTTCTTTGCCGTGGCGCGCGCCAGGCTGTACAGGCTGGCACCGATGAATATCAGGAATGTCAGCCCCAGCAATGACCAGGAGTAATCGAGCAGTTGCGGTTTTCCCAGTGCAAAGCCGGTGGTCAATAGCAGCGCACCTGCGGTCAATGGCAGCATCGTGATCCAGGCTATCAATCGGGGCACTGGCATCCGGCTTCCGATGATCACCGGCACGACCTGCTGGATGGCACCCAGCATGATCATTGCCATGAATCCCAGCGTGATGCAATGGGTGGCGGCGAGCAGCGCGGAAGAATGCGGATTGGCAAAGGGGTTGCCCTCGCTTGTAGCCAGCAGCAGTGCTGCCAGTATCAAGAATAGCGGCGCAACTGCAAAGAAACGTAGCGGCACTCCGATCGGTGGCGCCTGCTCGGGGCTGAGCGAGGCTATTTTCATGCTGCGCGTGTGATCAGGATCCTGAAGCAGCCGTCTTCAAGGGGCGTGGTCTGCCATGAGTAGCCATTGGCTTGCAGTGCTTCATAAAGCGGGAAGGGTTCGCGATGGATGAGCACTTGCAGCGTCTCTTCAGCAGGGAGCTGCTGCAACGTGCGCACAATATTCTCGAAAGGCTCCGGTTGGGGGAGCCAGCGTACGTCGAGTTCCTGCATGGCCGTTATACAGCCTGCATACTTTTGAGCAGTTCATCACGCTCATTTGCCAGGATGTCATCCGCCATGCCATAGAGAATGTTCTCCTCCTTGTGGTTATGCTGCTGCATCACGATAAGCAGGGTCTCCGAAAGGCCGTTGTAACTTTGCGAGTTTTTTTGCGTTACTGCCTCGGACATCTGTTTGAGAAGCTCCTTCATCTGCGCATGCTCCATCAGCATGACGTGCACGGGACCGGAAGGGCCGGCTGCACTTATTGCAGGAAAAAGCACTTCTTCTTCCATCCTGAAATGATGCGCCATGTCATCACGAAACTTGTTGAACGCATTTTCTGCGTCATCCCAGTTGCCGGCAAGCACAGCTTCCTCAGCACGCGCGAATTCGTTGTCACAGGCCGTGTGGTCGGCAGACATAAAATCAGTAAAAGTATTCATATAGTCAGAGTAAGTATCAATGGTGTGGAAAAAAGTCGTACTAGAAGGAATGCATGTTGTATTCACACATTCGCATCAGGATACCCGATTAGCTTAGTATGACATTATCCACGATAGACCGGCGTTTCATCAAGGAAATGTTGGCTGTTCCGGTTGCGATGCGGGTACCGTTACTCATCTGGCGGGCCTGTGGTAGTCAAACCCACGACCACATTAGGGTATTATAATGCCCGGTGGGTTGTTTTCCGGGGTAGTACATTTTTTGCCGAGACAATCAATGCCCAGTATCAGGCATCTGGGATTTGCAGACTCATAAGGAGGTGGATTATGGGCGTATTCGGGAACTTGTTTGGCTATGACAGAAGGGAAGATGCGCCTGAATTGATGTCTGCGATCGAACGGTCGGTTTCCATCGTAGAACCGTTACTCAGGCAGACAGGTGGTTATCCCAAGGATTTCAGAAAACCTGTTGCGAATGCGCTGGAATATGCGCGCAGTCTTGCAGAAAGGATTCCAGGTCCGGTGGTGGTCGACCGCGAATCCTACGCGAAAAACGCGTTAGTCCATATCATGTTTCCTGCCATAGAGTCTGTTGACGACGCGATTTGCTCCAGTCTGGCCTTGCAGGATTATTTGCGCCGTGACCCGGCAACCGATGAGCTGTATGCCTTGATGGGGATGCGGCGATTTGAGAAATCCTTGGCCGGGATGCAGTTGTCCGGGCAAATGATACAAAGGGATGTCGTTCAAAAGGTGGTCTATTTTACCAGCCACACGCTGGAAAACCCTGCTCTAAGTGAGCAACAAGCCCGGGAGCTGGTTGCGTCGGGTTTTTTTGACTGCCTCGCGGGAAAAGTTAAAAAGCGTATCGAGGCGCGCAAGCAGAGTAAAGAGTCGCAACTGGTCGAAAAAGAATTGCTGATGGCGCGCCTGCGCAACGCCAGTGAACAGGATAAGCCCGCCCTGGAGGAGGCGTTGGCAAATATCCTTGAAAGCATACAGTCCACCATCGGTTCACTTGAATTGAGTAGTTATGTGGAGGAGTTTGAAGTGGTGATGCTTAACCCCGAGCAACATCTTTATCTGGATAAAAAAACGATAACTCTGGACAGTATGGGCATCAGGCGCGATGGAGGCAATGCAAGCAGGGCGGAGGAATTCGTTTTCGACGAATTGATCGGGTACGATCGGCGAGACTGGACGGTGATAATGGTGCTATGCAAAAACATGCAGATCGAAACTTTCGCCGAAAGGCTGGACAAGGCGTACCGCAGGCTTGTCTTCTAGAGTACAATTGCCGGGCACAAAAGCAAT
>Ga0224495_10000405_pt1 | contig 34774 bp, 27 predicted proteins | sample SF_Jul11_sed_USG_FD_168128 | JGI IMG/M metagenome (GOLD analysis project Ga0224495, IMG submission 168128) | Sediment microbial communities from San Francisco Bay, California, United States - SF_Jul11_sed_USGS_4_1 | ecosystem: Environmental > Aquatic > Marine > Sediment | place: USA: California... | reverse complement strand
TATGAGGCAAAGTGTCTATAAAAAGATCGGCCTCTGATCGCCCGCTGCCCCGGTTATCGAGAGTAACAAGAAACTGTTTTTTTTTTTTGTTTTTAACAGATTTCGGGAAGGAATCATCTCTTTTGTCCAGAAGTATGGTTTTGTAGTTGAAATAAGTATTATCATCTGCTGCCTGATTTTCAACCAGATCACATTTATAACCATTGTTGCGCAGAAGTTCGATTATTATTTTTCCTCTTTTGTAGTGGCCTGATCCAAAATTTTTGCCGGTTCCGGCAATATAAAGAAAATCCATGGAAAAGTTATTTTTCATAATGTGTTGGTTTTCTCTGTTCCAGGTTGATATTTTTCTTAAAAAGTTCTGGTATATTGTTAAACAGTCGGTAAACATCGTCTGTTGTAAAAAATGGTTTTTTGATTGAATAAAAGTAATGAGCAATTTCCCGGGCAGTTTCCAGGTCTTCCGGATAATCGATCGTCAACCGAATATCCGGAACATTTTCATAGAGTTTAATTTCTTGAATAGAAAAAATGGATCTGTTTTCTTTTATAAATGTGGAGACATGTTCATGATGATGAGGTAAAAGGGTGTAGTTGTTTTGTTTAAAAAGTGCCTCAACAGAAATTATTTCAAATCCCATTCCCAGAGGAAGTTTAGAGGGATAAATTAAATCATGCTTTTTAATATCCGGAAGTTGAATCAATTTTTCCATTGCTGCAAAATCAATGAAAGGGTTGTCTCCTGTCAGACGTATAATATAGTCCCTGGGTGTTAAGTCGTAGCAGGCCTCCTGATATCTCTGCAATACATTTTTTTCATCCCCTTCAATCCAGGGTATTCGGTTGGTTTCAAAAAGGGTATAAAGTTCTTTTGATTCGTTGCGGGGAATTGCAAAACAATAGCTCACTTTATTTTGAAGTAAATTTAGCCGTTGTACGATATGCTCAATAATGGTAATATTTTCAATATCAGCTAATATTTTTCCTGGTAGACGGGTTGATTTTGTACGTGCCTGAATTACACATTTGAATTTCATATCAAAGGTTAAATGTGAAATACTCGTCACACTTTATACAGGCGGGTTCTGAAGGATATTTTTCGAGGTAGTTATCTATCCAGTCTTTTTTTTGATTTTCAATCATAAATGCAATATCATTAGTCCGGATATTGCCCCTTGGTTTTTTATTTAAAATATCCTGTTTACAGAAACTGATATTTCCATCAGCCCGGATAAAGAGATCACGTCGCAGGTGCCAGCAAAATGACCTTTCGAGCGGTGTCATGTCAGATACTCTTTTTTCTTCCATTTGACCATTGTAACTGTTGTACTTTTGCAATAGAAATGTAAAACCATGGGTTTCGGAAAGGTTATAAATTCCATCGACCTCTGTTTCATTGTCGAGAATTTTTAACATTTGAATATAGGTATTCTTTAGAAGATCAGTATTTTTGTTTTTCAGAATCCGGTTCCATGAAATTAAATTATTAAACACTTTTTCTCTGGACTCTTTATTGGTTCCATGTATTTTTTCATAATGTTCCAGGCTATTTATATTAATTACAATCCTCAGCTTTTCAAAGTAGCTGTTACTGCACAGATCATGCAGTTTTTCTAAAAAATAACCGTTGGTTTCCAGTATTGTGTAACGCACATGGGGGCTTTGGAGTAAAAATTCCAGGATGTGAATAATTTCCGGGTGTTCAAGAGGTTCACCATTACCCCCGAGTGTAATTACAGTATCACCGTATAATGTTTTACAAAAGTTGTCGATAGTGATGAAATCAGCAAGGGCAAGTTTATGGATAGGTGCTTTGTCAGTGACCGTTCTGGGACAAAAGGTACATTGATAAGAACATCCTGAATAAGGTTCTATTTCAATATAAGAGGGTTGTTCATAAATAATTTCCGGTTTTGACTGGATAATTTCTTTAAGGTTTTTATAGGGTGTTGAAAGCTGACTTTGCCCTTTCAGTTCTTTTACAAAATTGTTGCACATGTGAAAAGAGCGCAAAGTGCTGCAGGAAAAGTCCAGACGTAACATTCGTATGTCAGGAAATTCAAAGTGAATTTCAACGTGGTACTGGTTGAGGTTTTTTTCAAGATACTGTTTAAAAGAAAAAGGCATGCTTTGAAGGGCAGCTTTCAGTTCTGTTTCGGTATAGCTGTCATTCTCCTTACTGAAGAGCAATTTGTATGCATCAAAAATAGAGCTGTTGAATAATACAGGTGTAATTCCATCAGGTGTATTTTCACAAAAGGTATAATCAGCTGAGTACTCATTATGAATCTGCAGCATATTATCATAAACGTCTGTATCCCAGAATGGATTGAATGAGTCAAAAAATGTGATAGATTCAATTTTATTTTTATGGAAAAGATCATATAGAAGTACAGCTTCCTTGTTAAATGCAAGTTCTTCTTTGTTTGTGTCGGTTAAATTTTTCAGAAAAACATTTTTAATCAAGTTGTCTGTTTCAAAAGAAAAAAAAATTTTTTTCCCCCGTCTGGTCAATTTTTCAGTAAATAATTGCAGTAAAAAAGAAGCTTCGATATTATTTTTATTGTATAAATCTGCCCAGAGGGATAAAACTTTTTCATTGAAATGGCATAAAATCAATTGATCCTGCAATTTCATAGGCGACTATAATTCCTGATAATTTTTCAGGAATATTTTTACGGCAACTTTTTTTCTTTCTTCTTTAATCCATCCCACAAAAGCTGCTTGTTGATTTTGTGAGTAAAGAAGGTTGCGTACCTGTTCCTTGATATCATCTAATTCAACAGATTTTGTATCGAGTAGTTTGACAAAGAAATATCCTGACTCACCTTTGGAAACAGGGCTGATCTCATTTTTTTTCAGCTGCATAACCATTTGTGCCAGCATCGGAGACTCCTCCTGGGCAAGTTGATCGAGTCGTAACCAGGGCAGTGTTCCGCCTTTAGATCCAGAGGGATGGTCAGAATTTTTTGATGCTGCAGCACTGAAATTTTCAAGGGCAGACAACCTCACTTCATTCATCAGTTTGTTTACGCGAAGTTCTTCTTTGACGTTATCTGCAGGATACTTCATTAAAACAAGTGCAGTCAGGTATTTGTTTCCGATTTTTGATCTGTTGGCGCGGTACCATTTTTCCAGGTCATCTTCTTTGGGGATTTGTGCTGTAACTTTAAGCTGCATAATTTGCTGTGTTTTTAACTGTTTAGACAGTTCAGCTTTATACTCTTCAAGTGAGATTTTTAAATCACTTTTAAGAATTTTTTCAAATTCAGGCAAACCCGGTATATTTCTTGCTTTCATCTCTTGCTTGATATAGTTGTTTATTTTATCTTCAGATATAATAATGGACTCTTCTTCTGCAACAATATCCACAATTTTTTCTGCAATCAACATATCGAGAACCTGACTTTCTATATTTCTATGATCTCTCGGAATTTCCTTGTTTTTCAGAAATTTCTCTTTTTCTATTTCAAGATCCATCAGCGTTACAGGTTTGTTGGCAGCCATTGCTACCACTTCATTTAGCAGGTCTTGACTGAAAATGGTTGTTGCCAGAATCAGGAAGAGAAAGTATTTTATTTTCATTGCTATAGACAATGCTTATCTCTAGAGCAAGTTGTAAACTATTTTAGGTTCATATAGAGCCATAAGTAAAAAGAGTGTTTTTATATGATGTTTTAGTAACTATTTCAGGAGATCAAAGCCGAAATAAATTGGTAAATGTGAAGAGAGATTGATAAACTAAGAATCAAAGATTATGGCGAGAGATCGTAACATCACTCTTGAATTTGATGGTAACCGAAAAGAGCTACTGAAAATGCAGCTTGTTTTTTTATAGCAAAAAGAAAGTACAGATTTAAAGGTTTTAATTATCAGGTGTAGCCCTTGATTGAATTTACATAAATTGTTATTTAAAAGAAGGTTTTCACTCCTGCTTTGTTTAGCATCTGTGTTCATATGGTGAAAAAAAAGGGGACTATTTTTGTATTTTTTATCATTTCCCTTTTTATACATTTATTTCTTTTGTTGATATTTTTAAAAAAAAACAAGGCCGCAGGTGATAATGGATCTATCCATATTGTAATGGAGCCTAAAGCGAATAATTTAAAAAAACAAAATGAAAATTCTTTGATGCATGAGAATTTGGGAGCAAATAAGGCAACCTCTTTTCAGAAGAAAATAGATAAAATCAACGATGCTGTTTCACAAGAAAGTAGTGCCATAATGAACACTGTGGTCTATCCTCCTGCTGCACGTCGCATGGGCTGGCAGGGGAAGGTAGCGATCCAGGTAACCGTGGTACATTCAAGGGCAGAAAGCATTCAGATACTCCAAAAATCGGGGCATGATCTTCTGGATGATGCTGCGATCCGTGCTCTGCAGGAGTGGAAATTTGAAGATAGTTTAAATAACCAGACATTCAAACTGGTATTTGAATTTATTTTGCAATAGTTATTGACACTTTGATTAAAGGATTTAGCCTACCTAAGCTGAAATTTTGGAAGGATGGTGAAAAACCTCCGCTGCCCAGCAGCCGTAACAGAGTACGAAAGTTCAAAAGCCACTGTCTGACGATGGGAAGGCGAACGAAGTAGGCATGATCTCTGGAGCCGGAATACAGATTCAGTATATTTTCTTGGGAGAAGAGCATGTGCAAAAAAAATCCAGCGTTATATATTACTGATATATTCTGTTTTATAAATTAATTTCAGGAAAAATTAGTGGTGTGGACTCGTATAGTCATACCATTTTTTTTCTGTCTGCTGTTTAGTCGTTCGATAATTAGTCAGGAAAAAAATGATAATAATCAATCTAATGTCATTAAGGTGACATCAGACTCTTATGATTCAGAATCAGTTCTTTCTGATGAAAGTGTTGATTTTGCCTCAATAGAAAATGGGCATAATACCCTGCTGAGTGATATCCTTGCCTCGCAAAGGGGAATGTATGTTCAGAAATTTGGAGCTCCGGGAAGTTTTTCTTCTGTAATCATCAGAGGGCTTGATGGAATGCGCAATACTTTTTATATAAACGGTGTTTCGCTGAATGACGCAGGCGGTGCAGGGTTAAATATTGAGAATGTTTCAACGGGAATGTTTAAAAGTGCAGATATATATCTGGGTTATACACCTCTTGCTCTTCCTGGAATAAACCTGGGAAGTTCCATAAATCTGCATCCTCCAATAGCAGAAAAGGAAAGTTCCTTTATAACAGTTGAAAGCCATGTAAATACATTATATAATGGAGGAATTGCCCTCGGAGTGGGAATACCTCATTTTATTCAATATATAAAATTGGAAGGCGGAGAAAATCGATATAACTACCGGAATGACAATGGTACACCATTTTTTAATTCAAGCGATGACTATATCGCACAACGTAAAAATGAAGGTTACTTTTATCAGGGCTATACGGGTATTATAGATTATTCAACCAATAGATCCAGAATTCACTTTTTTACGGATATTTTTCACAAAAAAAGAGGAATAGCAGGCCCCTCTGGTGCACCACTTGATGCAGTATCTCTTGATGAGACAAGGATCCTGGTAAAAGTTGCTGATACATTCAGCCACAGTGAACGTGTAGTCTGGAACAGTTCACTCTCTTTTTCATATAACCAGATGGAGATACAAGATCCTTCACATGAACTCTCCTTTGGAATTAAAGAAGGAAAGCGAAGAGTATTTCGTGAAGAGTTCTCTATTAACCCGCTGGTTTTTTTCGACCGTGAAAAAATTAAATTTGAGTACTCTCTGAGTCCATCCTTAAATACAATTTTAAAGTCAGGCAAGGTTTACGGAAATCGTGCTGAGCTTGTAAATGGCATCTCTGCTGAATATTCGAAAAATTATTTTTATAAATATACAGCAGAAGGAAAGCTGTATTCAGTTTATGACAAACCAGATTCCGCTCTTTCGGGACGCTTGATTATTCCTGAAACTGTACCAGCACGTTATTTTAATCTTCCTGTTTTTTTTGCAAGGGCGTCGATTTATCCATTGAATATCCTTTCTTTATTCAGCGGCATCAGTACTGACAAAAATGCTGCTGAAATTTTTGTCTCATACGGTCACACAAGTAGATTTCCCTCTTTAAATGAATCTTATGGTGATGGCTCTGTAACGCTTCCTAATTTTGATCTTTTACCTGAAAAGGCCCAGACCCTGTCAGGGGGGTTGAAAAAAGAAAAAAAAGAAGTGAGCTGGAGTTATGCAGCAGAGATTTATTATTATATAACACACGCACAAAATTTCATTGTTTTTTATCAGAATTCCAGCCAGACCATTCTGGCAGAAAATACAGGCTCGGCTTTCATTAATGGTTTCGAAGCTTCACTAGAGCTCGCTCAGAAAAAAAACATAATCAACAGATGGCGCTACACTTATATGGAGGCAATTGATAAAGGAAATCTTGATTACTATTACGGCAAGTACCTTCCTTATCGGCCCAGACATCAATTTTACTCCTATTTAGAAACGGGATTTTCGAGACTTCGTTTTTTTTCACAATTCAGCTGGAGCGGAGCACTTTACCGGGACCGTTATAACAGTTTTATGAATTATCTTGCCGATCGATACATGCTCGATTGTGGCCTGACATTTTCAGGGCAAGAAGATGAAAGTTATAAGATTTATTTAAATATAAAAAATGTTTTAAACCGTTATCAGGTAGATATGATAAACTATCCTGTTCCGGGAAGATACTATGAACTAAAAATTAATAAAAAATTTTTAATGTTAAGGAGAAAATAAAAGATGAAAAAAAGTTACATAACAGCTGCAATCGCAGTGCTGCTGTTTGGTTTCCAGTGCAGTGACATAAAACCCCCTGCAGCAAAAAATGTTCCACCTGGGAGTTATCTGTTAATTGCAAATACGGATTATACTACAGGAGAGCTTGCAGTAATGGATCTTTCCACAAATACAGTGACCCCTGTTGTAACACCCGTCAGCAATGATCCTGTTGTGCGTGTTGAAAATGGAGTACCATACGTAATCAACCGGTTTGGATTTAACTCAGTGATGAAGCTTGATCCGCAGTCAAATTTTACTGCTCTATATGAGAGCTCCACCGGAATCTCGACCAATCCGCAAGATTTGGCGTTGACCGCATCAGGTGATGCTCTTGTTTCGTTGTATGGAGCAAATTATCTTTCTCTGCTCAACACTACCACCGGTATTGTTTCAGCAGGACCATCGCTGGCAAGTTTCATGAATGTTGCTGATCCAGACGTCGCACCTGAAGCATCAGGAATGGTGGCAAGTGGCGGTCAGATTTACCTGGCTCTTCAGAATTTTAATCAGAACACATGGTCAACAGTTGCTCCGGGTAGTTTGCTGAAAATTGATGCAACAACCCATCTGGTAACAGCGCTTTCGCCGATGCCCTATCATAATCCTGTTTCTGATTTGAAAGTTTACAATCGAACTTCCGATGGCGCAACACTTCTATATTCTGCTGCAGCAGGAGCATGGGGTGCTGCTGATGGAGGCGTTGTGGTATACAATCTTACTACAGGCCTTTATGAAACAGCTCTGGCAGAGACAGCCATAACTGCTCCGGGTGCTCTTGCAGCTGGTGCTGATGTTACCGATGTTCTGATCGTCAGTGATACTCTGGCTTTTGTTATCATTCAAGATGCAAACTGGGCCAATTCGGTTCTGGCATTTAATCCATCGAACTGGAACCAAACCCAGGTTCTTTTTAATGGGTCTGCAACATTCAGTTACATACCTGATATGGTTTATGCAGCAGGAAAGCTTTATATCGCTGACAGAACCTTCGGTGCCGAGGGTATCCGTATTTTTGATACAGCCACTTTGACTGAGGTGACAACTGCTCCCATTTCGACCGGGTTGCCTCCTGCATCTCTGGCAGTAATTCAATTTTAATTTCAGGTCGATCAGAACGCCTGAATGGTCAGTGCATTGCGAGTGCGATGCACTGCACTGACGCTGGTTAAACAAGATCAGCAAGAAGAATAATCTCTAAACAGCTGAGCATTGCTTTCAGCTGTTTTTATTTTTCTAAAAAACTTTTTTATTTACATTTTTTTCTGTGCGCTGATTTTTTAAAATAGCCGATAGATAAGCAATGTCTTTGCTTTCGGTTATTCGTATTTTTTCTGTAATAATAGTAACATCTTTCTTGCTTTCGGGGGTTAATCCCTTATTATCGTCTATAAATAATAACCAGACTCTTTTTAAACTGGTCTCACTGGAATATAGCAGCAAAGAGTTGCAACAGCTGCGCAGTGAAGTAAAAAAAAATTTGAGTGAACTTGCGGCAGGTAATCAGCCGCAGGTGAAATTCCGGGAGTACCAGATAAAAAAAGAAGATACTTTTTTTTCTGTGATGAGCCGCACCATGCTGAACCATGATACTCTCTCAAGTGTGAATCAACTCTCGTCACTCTGGGATCTGAAAGCAAAAGACAGATGGCTGATTCCTAACGCCAGAGGAGTCGCAGTTACAGGTTCGCTTGAAGAGATAAAAGAAAAATACAGGGTATCTGCTGATCAGATAACTCCAGTCCCCGGTCATGACGGATATTATTTTGTTGCGGGTAAAAAATTTGATCATGATGAGCGAAAATATTTAAACCTTGCGGTATTTATTCGACCGGTTGCGGGTGTAGTATCATCAAAGTATGGATACAGAAACGATCCTTTTACCCGTAAATCAAAATTTCACAAAGGAATTGATATTGCCTGTCCAACCGGGTCCACTGTTGTTGCCTCTGCCTCGGGAAGAGTAATCTACACAGGTGAAAAAGGTGGCTACGGAAATACAGTTATGGTAGAGCATGAAAACGGATATATTACCTTATATGGGCATTTAAGTACCATAAGTGTTAAATATGGTGATCGTGTAGATAAAGGTGAAAAAATTGCCCTCTCAGGTCAAACCGGCAGAGTTACCGGTCCCCATCTTCACTTTGAAGTAAAAAGACGCGGAAAAAACATTACCCCTCACTTTAAAATGAAAAGTTAATAGTTCTCCAGAAGGTTTTTTGCTTCCTGACGAATTAAAGGCTCGGGATGATTTATAGAGAGATATTCAATTCTTTTAATTGCAGATGGGTTATCATACAGAATCAGTTCATTCATAATAATAACAAGTTCCCAGCTGTTTTTTGCGTGAAAGGATCTCTGAAAAATATAAGGAAATACCCGTGGATCATTATACCAGTGCAGGGTTTTATAGATTTGTTTAAGAACAAGTGCATTTTTTTCATTTAAGCGAGATAAAAGCAAAAACAGATATTTTTTTTCTTTTTTTTCCAGTTGATAATTTCGTAGAGTCCGAACAGCACATTCTCTGACCATCCACTCCTTGTCGTCAAATTTTGCCGTTAACTGTGGAATAAATTCCGGCTTTGAAGCGCCAAACTCTTCTATAACAAGGCAGCTGTTCCATCGTACCAATGGATGCGCATAAGTGAGAAAATTTGCAATCTGGCTCAGCTGTTTTTTTTTATAAAAATCAGGCAAGTTTTCCATTGCCTTTAAAACAACAGCGCTATTTTTATCATTAAGTGCTTCTGTCAATATGGCGGTTCTTTCTTTGTTTTCACGAAAATTTTTTGCTTTTTCAAGATAGTCCATTTTTTCCTGCCAGTTTTTAGAACGAAAGGAATCTACAGTTACATTTTTATATGCAGCACCGGAATCAGCACTTTTGCATTGAAAAAAAAATATGAAAAGTACAAAAAGCAGGTGAACTATAGCTATTCTGTAAACCGATAACATAATAATAAGTTAGTATAATAACAGTTAAACGGTCAAGCTGATAAATAGCAAAAAGAGAAGGAGTTATAACAATATTTAAATTCTGTTGCTGCGATTTTATTATAAAAGAGATAGTTTTTTCTTTGTATATAGTGTATGAGAGTATAAATAATGTTTGCTATATATTTGATATTTGACTAAAAATGTTATATACTAAAAGTAAAGTTAAGAGGTTAATATGTACAGAACACTCGTAGATATATTTTTGTATGCATTTAAGCAATATCATAATAAAGCTGCCTATACATGGCGGGAAAAAGAGAACAAAACCAGTACAATAACATATGGTGAGGCTGAAGCAATTGTTTATGAGCTCTCAACTGCTCTGGTAACAATGGGTGTCAAAAGTGGTGATTGTGTGGGCCTTATTGCGGATGTTTCTCACTACTGGACTTTAAGTAATATGGCCATTCAGATTGCCTGTGCGGTAGATGTTCCCCGAGGAACGGATTCAACAGGTGAAGAGATTGGTTATATTCTGGCCCACTCAGGTGCGTCCATTGTTTTAGTGCAAAATGATGAGCAGGTTGATAAAATTGAGCTGGGAATAAAAAAATATAAAGGTAAAGTGAAAAAATATGTTGTTTTAAATGATATTATCAGCAAAAAAAATGCAAAAAAAGCGGTAACTCTGGCTGAGCTAAGAAAAAAAGGAAGAGCAATTATTGAAAAGAAAGGTAAAGAGTTTAAAGAGCTTGAAAGCCGCCAGAAAAGACTAAAAAGCGACTCTTTAGCAACGATAATTTATACATCAGGAACAACGGGGTTGCCCAAAGGGGTTATGCTGACCCATGGAAATTTTGCCTCACAGGTGAATCTGCTTCCTGGACCTTTCAATATGTCCAGTAGTGACAGAGCGCTGACCCTTTTGCCTCCATGGCATATTTTTGGCAGAACGCTTGAGTATCTGTTTATTGAATCAGGAATGCATGTTTTTTATACAGACATTAAACATATTGGTGACGATATGAGAAAAATCAAGCCCACTGTTGTTCCATCTGTTCCCCGTATATGGGAGGGTGTTTATAATAAAATTATGGCGGGTGTTAAAAAATCTGGAAAGGAAAAAATCTTTAATGTATTTAAAAATATATCTCTTTACCATTACAGGGCATTAAAAATATTACAGGGTTATGAAAAGCGGTATGAAGAGAGAGCAATTTTTGTAGACATTCCTTTGAAATTGTTCTGTTTTTTTGTAGCAGGAATTTTACTTCCTTTGAAGGTACTTGGTTACATATTGGTTTTTAAAAAAGTAATCGCAGCAACAGGTGGGGCACTTCGGGTTACCATTTCAGGTGGGGGAGCACTGCCTCCTTATGTTGATGAATTTTTTGCAGCGATTGGTATAAATATTTACGAGGGTTATGGATTAACTGAAACATCACCGGTATTGGCTGTTCGGTTACCGGGTAACGCTATTCTGGGTACTGTGGGTACACCTGTTCCCGCAACTGAGATCAGGGTGATATCACTTGAAGGAAAAGATGTTACGCACAAGCCAGGTGAAAAGGGCGTGCTCCATGTCCGGGGACCGCAAGTTATGAAGGGTTACTATAAAAACCCTGAAAAAACCAGAGAAGTGTTAGATAAAGATGGGTGGTTTAATACGGGTGATCTTGTACAACTTACAATGGATGGAGAAATCAGTATAGTTGGCCGCGCAAAAGATACAATTGTTCTTACGGGTGGTGAAAATATTGAACCAAGACCTATTGAAGAAAAAATACTTGAATCACCTCTTGTTGATAACGCAATTGTGGTGGGTCAGGATAAAAAAAGTATAGGGGCGCTTATAGTTCCCAATCTCGAAGAGCTTGAAAGAGTAGTGAAAGAGAAGGGATGGCCTGGCAAATCTATAGAAGAGTGGGCTCAAAACCGTGACATAGTAAAGTATTTTCACCAGGAGGTTCAATCACTGGTCAGCAGCGCAAATGGGTTTAAGCCATTTGAGCGTATAAGTTGTGTTCATATATTGTCAAAGTCTTTTGAGCTGGGTGAAGAGATGAGCAGAAAGTTTGAATTGAAAAGATTTGTTATTCATGAGAAATATAAAAAGATCATAGATAACATGTACGCATAACGAGAAATTCTGTATTGCAGATGGTTTGATAACATATGATAACAATAATTATCGACAGGGTTGGCAATACAAATATATTTAATATTATACATGATCAGTCCAGTGAAAATCTGCTGTTAAGAGATAATCAAAGTCTTTCATCAATTACAGATGATGATTTAATCGATGAGTTTTTAACGGAGCTGCATAATATTGCAGCAGTCTCAAGAACCTTTACCCGAATCAAGGGAGGTGAAGTAGAGACCCCTTATAGCTCTGTTAATTTTGATATATCCAAAAGGATTCATCAGATCGGCGAAGCCTTCTACCGGCAATTTTTCCCCAAGGTACTTATAGATTTTCTGAAAAACAGTAATAACGAATATCTCTATTTCCATGTGGATTATAAACTTGCATCTATTCCCCTTGAGTTGTTGTCTGATGGGTACAAGTTTTTATGGGAAAAGTTTTTTATTGGAAAGAGTGTCAAGGGGCAGCAGAATTCAACTATAGACTTTGAAGCTAAAGAGTATCTGCAGATGTTGATTATTGCTGATCCAACAGAAGATCTCGACTGGGCCCGAAAAGAAGGCGAATATCTCTATGACCATTTAAGTACAAATTTTCCTGAAAAGAAGCTTCAGATTGAGATGCTTTCCGGAAGAAGAATAACCAAACTTAGCTTGTTGAACGCAATTGTCGGAAAAGATTTAATTCACTATAGTGGCCATCTTCATTATACAGACGACCTTCAGGAAAATGGATGGATTTTGTATAATAATAAAATTGTGCATGCACGTGAGGTGCAATTGTCAGGGGCAAAACCTATATTAATTTTTTCGAACTCATGTATCAGCGGATCTGATCGTGAACAGATGGAGAGCGGTCAGTCATGGTATGAAAATTTTGCCAGCTCCTTTTTGAAATCGGGAAAAACAAATTATATAGGAACCATTTGGGAACTTCCAGATACAAAACAGACGCTGAATTTTACACAGCAATTTTATAATTTTTTATTTGATGGCGAATCTGTCGGGTATGCTCTTTTCAAGGCAAGAGATTTTTCACGCAGAAATTTTTCTGATATGGATTTAACCTGGGCTAGTTATCTTTTAATGGGTAGTCCCCTGTCGCAAATTTTCCGTCCTGACGCAAGAACTCCAGATCTTTCACAGAACGTTTTAAATTATGATCTTGTTGCCGAGAAATATCCCTATCCGATAGCACTCGCATACGATAAATTTATTAATCTGGTATTGAACAAGGAAAAACATTCGCACTCGGAAAGAATTGAAGCTTTGTTCCGGGTTCTTGATAACACAATATTATTTTTAACAGCTCTGATCTTTGCTAATTATAATAATTTAAATTTATCAGATCCAATTGAGTTGAATGCAGAGGATCCGGGAGAAAATCTGGCAAATATTTACAAAGTATTAAAAATTGTAAAAACCCTGAAAACTGAAACAGTTATTCCCAACTTGCTTGAAACAATGTATGTACATAAAGATGATATTTATAAACTTTATGACTGGAAAACAATGTTTTTAAACAATTTAATAAACGAAGATAATATTGAGGGCTATTCAATTTCATTACAATATTTGCTGGAAAGATTTTTAATGGAGCTTGAATATTTAAAAAATTATGGTTTTTATAGAATTATGGATCCGGGGTACATTCATTTGTCAATTTATGGGTTGCCCAGATATCATAAAATGCGAGAGATCACCCTGCCTACGCAGGCCTCTGCCGAGATCCGTGAAGAATTGACAGTACGAACAGCTCCATTGACAGGAAAAAGTGTATTTTATATTCCTGTAAAACGGTTATTCCTTGACTTATCACTCTATTTTGATCTGGGAGTTACCCTGTCTGAATCAGGGGATTATCAGTATGCTATGCACTTTTTATCTTATGGACAAACTACTGAGAAAAAAAGTAAAGTTCTAAACTCTCAGAAATCCAGAAGTTTGCCGCCCGTTGACCCCATTCACAATTAATCTATCAGGCTTGTCTATTTACCGAAGGCCGGAATCGAACCGGCACGGGGTTACCCCCACTGAATTTTGAGTCCAGCGCGTCTACCAATTTCACCACTTCGGCATTACTTGTTACTTTATTTCTTCCAGGGGATCTACTTCAATGTATTTCCCTTTGGCTCTGGCAATGATTTTTCCGATATCATCTTCCAGCTCCGCTCTGTTTTCTACTATTCGCTTGTTTTTTTTAACAAAATACCCTCTTAAATAAAGAGGTTCATTGGTTTTTGCCAATTGCAAAAAACGAACAGTTAATTCACCTGTTTGCACCTCAAGATTCATGGCATAATTTATATGCATCATAACCTCATCAAGCAATACAGTTAAAATTCCCTGATGTACCTTTTCACTTTGATGACCCTGTAAGTGAACCGGTATTGTTATTTCTCCGTAAGCAGTTTTTGTGTCTTCGTCATATTCAAGTTGCAGTTTCAACCCCATTTCGTTGTCAGGGCTGGTTCCAAAACTCATATCTTTATGCTTTCGCAGAATTTTCATTCTTAGACAAGATTATGTATATTTTCAGGGTGTCAAGGACATTTATAAAGCAAATTGTATTTGACTCTGTGATTTAAAATATAAGAGTTTTCTAATGATTGATATTACAGACAAACCTGAAACACTTCGCCAGGCAGATGCGGAAGGTTCTATATTACTGGAAAGGGAAACTATTGAACGCATTGAGAAAATGGATTTACCCAAAGGAAATTTGTTTGATACGGCAAGAGCTGCCGCATTACTTGCATCCAAGAAAACCTCGGAACTTATACCTCATTGCCATCCTGTGGTTATTGATGGAATGGATATCTTGTTTGAACTAAATAAAAAGGAAAACCTGGTAAAGGTTCTCGCAAGAGGCAAATCGATATCCAGAACCGGAATTGAAATGGAGGTGTTAACCGCTGTTTCTGTGGCCCTTTTAACGATTTATGATCTTTTAAAACCTGTTGATAAAAACATGAGTATAGGCAATATCAAATTATTGCACAAAAGCGGAGGAAGAACCCAGTACAGGTCGGAGATTAAAAAAGAGTATCATGCGGCCATACTTGTATGTTCTGATTCTACTTCGAAGGGAACACGAACAGATAAATCGGGCAAAATTATTGAACAATTACTGCATAAATATAATGTAAGATCAGCAGACTACCAGATAGTCCCCGATGATATTCAGCTTATTCTCGAACAGCTGAATAAATGGATTAATGAAGATATACCCTTTATTTTTACAACTGGTGGAACCGGACTTGGTCCGAGAGATAATACCATAGATGCAATTAAATTATTAAATGGAAAATACGTTGAAGGAATTGGAGAGGCTATGAGATCATATGGTCAAAAAAGGACATTAAAGGCAATGTTGTCGAGATCTGCAGCGGTTGTAAAAAACAAAACCTTGATAATTGCTCTACCCGGCAGCTCCAATGGAGCAAGGGAAAGCCTTGAGGCAATTCTACCTGCGGTTTTTCATGCCCGCAGAATGATAGAGGGTGATTCACATTAATCAATCTCTGAAAAACCTAAAAGGGTTGATCTTGTGTGGCGGAGAAAGCCAGCGCATGGGTAGAGATAAAGGTACGATAATAGACAAAAACAGCAAACTGGTATGGGCTCAAAAAGCTGCTCTATTATTTTCAGAAATAAATATTCCCAGTTACATTTCGCTTCGTAGAGATCAAGAGAATCTTTATAGTAACTATTTTTCAAAAGAACTATTTATTTTTGATGAGGAAACTGGTATCAAAGGGCCGATGAATGGTATTATCTCTGCTTTCAAGCGATTTCAGAAGAGCGATTTTTTTGTAGTTGCTACAGATATGGTATATCTGGATTCACTTGCTATAAAAACGATTCTTGAGAGTTATATTCTGAGAAAAAACACGAAAATAGCCTTTGCTTATATCAATAGTGAAAAAAAAGTAGAGCCTTTGTGCTCGGTTTATACGTTTCATGTTTCCAGATTATTAGGTTTAAATCTGAAATCGCTGAAGGAATTTTTTAACGTTTATGCTGCTGAGGTAGAATTCGTTAAATCTGATGCTACGATTGCAAGAAAACTTGAGAGTTTAAATTCCCTTTAGAGTAGATTGTTAAAATCGGGTACTGGGGTTAAAAATTGTGAATAAAAGGATTTGCAAATGATAATTTTGAGTGAATATTTAAAAAAAATTGAACCAATGGTCTATAATGCCGGAAAAAATATTTTATCATATATTGGTCACGATAAGAGTGTTGAATATAAAGGTGATATCAATCTGGTTACTATTGCCGACAAAACAACAGAAAAACTTATTTATGATTTTTTACATGAAACATTCCCTGAAGATTCTATAATGGCCGAGGAGGGGAATTTTTTTGAAGGGGTTTCTGATTATACCTGGGTAGTGGATCCGCTTGATGGAACTACCAGTTTTGCACATAATTTTCCCTTCTTTGCCGTATCCATTGGTTTGATTGATAAAGACAAGCAGCCTGTGCTGGGTGTTGTATATAATCCTTTTTTTAATGAATATTTTTCAGCATCTCTTGGTAAAGGAGCTTTTTTAAATAATCATCCGATCAAAGTAAGTAATGTAAAAAATATTGCTCAATCATTGATAGGAACAGGGTTTCCCTATAATCGAAGAGATATTATGAATATAATCATGAGAAGATTACAGAATGTTTTGTTTAATGTACATGATGTAAGACGAACAGGGTCTGCTGCTCTTGATATTGTCTATGTAGCAGCCGGGCGTCTTGATGGGTACTATGAACAGGGACTGCAGCCCTGGGATGTGGCTGGCGGATTGTGTATACTTCGTGAAGCCGGAGGCCAATCAAGCAGTTACTCAGGTGATCAGATAAATATATTCTGCCCAGAGACTGTTGTATCAAACGGTTTCATTCATAATGATTTTTTGAAAATAATTGTCAAGTAAAGAATGATGTGATAAATCAGATATTAAGAGATTCAAATCAAGAAAACCAGAGCACAACCTGTCTGCGGCTGTACTCTGGTTGAAAAGGAGATGTTTAGATTCGCTCGAGACCGGCGATCATTCCCTCAACTGTTTTTTTGGCATCACCAAAAATCATCGTTGTATTTTCTTTGTAGAATAACTCGTTTTCTATACCTGCGAATCCTGGTTTCATTGATCTTTTCAGTACGAAAACCTGCTTCGATTCCTCTACGTTAAGGACAGGCATACCATATATAGGGCTGCTTGGGTTTGTTTTTGCAGCTGGGTTCACAACATCATTTGCCCCAATGATAATAGTAATATCTGTTTGAGGAAACTGGCTGTTGATCTCCATGTCATACAGTTTTTCATAGTCGATACCTGCTTCTGCAAGAAGAACGTTCATATGACCCGGCATACGACCTGCAACCGGATGAATAGCAAATTTTACATCAATGCCTTTGGCTTCAAGTTGATCTGTTAATTCCTTAACGGCATGCTGGGCTTGAGAAACAGCCATTCCATAACCAGGGACAATTACAACAGACTCAGCCATATCAAGCATCATCGCAGCTTCATCAGAAGACATGCTTTTATATGTTCCGGCTACTGCACCGTCATCGGCAACTGTCGTTGCGCCAAATCCACCAAAAATAACGTTCCAGATTGAACGGTTCATACCATCGCACATAATTTTGGTAAGAATTATACCAGAAGCACCTACTAATGAACCAACAATTACCAGTGCATTGTTTCCAAGAACAAAACCGGTCATCGAAACGGCAATTCCGGAGTATGAGTTCAGCAAAGACACCACAACAGGCATATCAGCTCCACCAATAGGAATAGTCAGGGTGATTCCCAGTATCAGGGAAATTCCGTTTATAATCCAGAATAAATTTTCATCGGTTGGATTGTTATAGAGTTCAATGCTTAAATAGACAGTTCCCAAAAACATGGCAAAGTTCAGAACCTGCTGCAATGGAAACAAAATGGGTTTTGTAGTCATTTTTTCAGCAAGTTTTGCATATGCGATGAAACTTCCGGAAAATGTAACCTGCCCGACAAGTACAGAAAGAATCAAGGTAACATAGACAAGCATACTGTCTTGCAAACCTGCAGGAGTGCTTTGCATCACCTGGTTAGCCATATCGGTAATCGGAACAACTCCGTTTCTCATGACACTGGTTCTTTCATAGTATTCACTTGCAGCAACCAGTGCTGACGCAATACCGCCAAATCCGTTAAAAAGTGCTACCATTTCGGGCATTGCAGTCATGGCAACTGAGCGAGCCATAACGGTACCAAGTACCGCACCTATGATAAAGGCGATTCCCAGTATCTGGTAGCTGATAATATGTCTGTCAGCAAGTGTAATTCCAATAGCCAGAGCCATACCAATTGCCGAATAAATATTTCCTTTTCGGGCAGTACGTGGGGCGCCCATCAGTTTTAATCCTATGATAAAGCATAATACCGAAATTAGGTATATGCTTTCTGTAAACCACGGGGATTGTAAAATTTCTAAAATATTCATATGTTAACCCTTTTTCTTTGTTTTGAACATCTGGAGCATACGATCAGTTACAAAGTATCCCCCAAAAACGTTTATATTTGCAAAAATTACAGCCAGAAAGCCAATTATTGCAGTAAACTCAACCCAGTTGTCATGCTTTCCGGCAACCACAAGTGATCCCAGAATGGTTACACCAGATATGGCATTGGACCCAGACATTAAAGGCGTATGAAGTGTAGGGGGAACTTTTGTAATCAGTTCAAAGCCTACAAATATCGCCAGAATAAACACATACATTACCAACATTGTTTCCGTAGCATTCATAATATTTCCTCCTGCTTACTTTTTAGAAAAATTTTTCACAATTTCAGACACCAGTTCACCATTTTTTGTTAACATGGTTCTCTGAAAAATTTCATCTTGTTTTTCAACATCGATTTTCTTGTCTTGAATCATATAAAGTAAAAGTGTTTCCACGTTTTTAGAAAACATTTTACTTGCATCTGATGACACTGAGCTGGCAATGTTTTCCACACCAATAATACTTACGTCATTAACTACTGTCGTTTTACCTGGTTTTGATAATTCACAATTTCCACCCTGTTCTGCCGCAAGATCAACGATTACAGAACCTGGCTTCATTTTTTTAACCATTGCCGCGGTAATTAGTTGTGGTGCTTTTTTTCCAAAAACCTGCGCAGTGGTAATACAAATGTCTGATTTAATCAAATGTTTTTCAATTAATTCCATCTGCATTTTTATAAACTCTTTGCTCGCCTGTTTTGCGTAACCTTGTTCATCCTGCATATTTTCAGTCAAAGGGATATCAATAAATTTTCCACCTAATGACTTTACCTCTTCTTTTACCTGTGGACGAACATCAAAAGCTTCCACGACAGCCCCAAGTGCTTTTGCAGTTCCGATTGCTCGAAGTCCAGCTACTCCAGCGCCGATTACCAGTACCTTGGCTGCCGGAATGGTTCCTGCTGCGGTCATCATTAAAGGAAATAACCTTTGGATTTCTGCAGCTGCCATGAGTACCGCTTTATAACCTGCAATTGTTCCCATGGAACTCAATACATCCATGGACTGAGCCAGGGTAGATCGGGGAATAAATTCAAGCGAATATGTATTTAATTTTTTCTTTTTAAATTCAGCAAGATTTTTGCTCTGGTTTATAGGATCTTGCAGAGCAAATAAAAATGCACCGTCTTTTAAGTAAGCGGCTTCATTTTTACCTTTGTAAGCGATCGGATGTCTTACTTTGACTACTACATCCGCCTCTTTAGCAAGGGCAGCGTAATCATTTACAATTTTAGCCCCGGCTTTTTTATATTCTTCATCTGAATAAAATGCAGCTTGACCCGCACCTTTTTCCACTATAACCTGCAACCCTTTTTCAATCAATTTTTTGACTGAATCAGGAACTAACGCAACTCTCGTTTCTTTTGCTAACCTTTCTTTGGCAACTCCGATTTTCACTTTTACCTTCCTTCTGTAATACAGATATTTTCATCCGCGTCGCAGCGACTGTAATCCAATTTTCAGCCAAACAAAATAAAATAGCTAAACTGACAACAATATTACCCCCTGTTTTTTGAGATTTAAATCATAAAACCATTGAAATTGATAAATTATATAATAAAAAATATTTTTTACAGTTCTATTTATTAGCACGAGTAGTGAGTTCTTCAGAGACTTTTGTGAATTTGATGGGATATGATTCTTCTGCCTATGATCTGATAATGAACCCATTCTTTTTTAAAAAAAAACCGATAATAAAAAAAAGGTAATGAAAAGTAACACATTTTTCCATCGAACTGGTTTAAATTATGAAGAGGAAAATGAAGATTGGTTGAATGAATATTAATATTGACGAGTATTATAAAAAATACGGCCCTCTGGTATTCCGGAGGTGCATATTTTTATTAAAGGATGAAGAGCTGGCAATGGATGCAATGCAGGAAACATTTTTAAATTTGCTGAAGGCGAAAAGCAGGTTGAAAGGAGATTACCCTTCAGCGCTTTTATACAAAATGGCAACAAATGTATCTCTGAATATATTAAAATCTAAAATGTCAAAAGAGGTAAATACAGAAGATACCATTCTTCAGCAAATCGCTTCGCATGAAGATCATGCGGGGAATTTTGTAATACGGGATTTCTTGTTACGTCTATTCGATACCGAAAAAGCATCCACAAGAGAGATTGCCATTATGCACTATATCGATGGATTGACACTTGCTGAAACAGCCCGGGAAACCGGTCTCTCCGTATCAGGAGTACGCAAGCGACTTCGGAATCTTCGTATGAAAGCCCGACTTATGGAGGAGCAGAACCATGCCTGAGAAAAAAATTTCAAACATTACTCTGGAGCGATATTTAATAGGAGAACTCCCTTCTGATGATATGGAAGAAATTCGTAAAATGGCAGAGGTCGATGGTACCTTGAGAGAAAAAATTGTTGAAATTCAGAAATCAAATCGTGAGTTATTGAAAAAATATAATTCGACGGATATGATGCGACAGATAGAAATCAGATATAAGAATTTAATGATGCAGGAAGCAAGGGGCAAAAAAAACAGAGTTGAAAGAGTGTTTTCCCAAAAATCATTGTACCTTTTCCCTTTAGCTGCTTCTGTTGCCTTAATGATGATTTTTGTCTCACCTGCTTTACTTACTCAAGCAGGGCATGAGAATTATGTCCAGGCAGATACTCTTCGTTATAAAGGAGAAAGATCAAAACTTTATATATATATTCAGAAAAAAGATTCCATTGAGTTACTTTCAGGGGATTCGGTGGTATATGCAGGTGATCGTTTGCAGGTAGCCTTTTTCAGTGATGCAAAATATGGGATGATCTTTTCCATTGATGGATCGGGTTCTGTGTCTTTGCATTACCCCCGGGAAGAACAGAGCTCTTCTGCGATTTCAGTGAATAGTAAAATCAAGCTTCCTTATTCATATGAACTTGACGCTGCGCCAGGATTTGAAAAATTTTTCTTTTTAACCTCAGAAAAAGAAATTCAGGTTGGAGAAATTCTTAAAAAAGCTCATCAATTTGCGAAAGATCCAGGTCTTGTTTTCAAAAGTGATATTACCATAGATGAATCAATATTTCAAACAACTGTACGTTTGATCAAAGGAAAAAACCAATGAAAAAGATAATGAATCCTTTTATACTTTTTTTATTATTATTTACCCAGGTAATCAGTGCAACCAAAACCGGGCCAACAAAGCGTTTTGTATTGGCTGTCGGAATAAACGATGGTGGTAACTCTAAAGTGGCGTTAAAGTATGCAGTTTCTGATGCGAAGGCACTTGTTCGACTTTTAACAGAAATGGGAGGGGCGGAACCAGAAAATATCAACCTTCTTGTTAAACCTGATAAAAAAGAGGTACTAAAGTCGATAGAGCTTTTAAATAAAAAAGTTAAAATTGCAAAACAGCAATATCACAAAACCGAGGTTATTTTTTATTACTCTGGCCACTCAGATGAAGAGGGGCTGATGCTTGCGGAAGAAAAAGTTAGCTATGATATTTTAAAAAAATCTATTATGGAGCTTGATTCTGATGTTAAAGTTGTCATTTTGGATTCTTGTTCATCGGGTGCGATGATTCGTGATAAAGGTGGAAAAATGGGAGCATCATTTTTAATAGATGCATCCAATGATATGAAAGGCTATGCCTTTATAACTTCCAGCTCAGAGGATGAGGTTTCTCAGGAATCCGATGTTATCAGATCTTCTTTTTTTACCCATTATCTGGTTACAGGCCTTCGGGGTGCAGCAGATGTAACAGGAGATGGTCGGGTTTCATTAAACGAAGCATATCAATTTGCATACAATGAAACGCTGGGTCGAACACAAAAAACCATGGGAGGAGCACAGCATGCCGGATATTATATAAAAATGTCGGGCACAGGTGATGTTGTTATCACAGAAATTCAGAAAAGTGAATCAAGGCTTGAGATGGAAAAGGGATTGTATGGAATATTCACGATTCGCAATCAAGAAAATACATTAATTGCGGAACTACAAAAAAAATCGGAGCAAAAGATACAAATTGGAGTGGATAGTGGAGAATATTTTGTTATTAACCAAAGAGATAACCGGATCTATGAAGCTGTTTTGCATATTGAAGCTGGTTCCAGTGTTTCTCTTGTTCCTGACTCTTTTACAAGCTCAGAAAGAGAATATACCTTTTCTCGCGGTGATTCTTTAGCGGGAAATCATATAATTCCAATAAACACTCAGTTGGTTTCAATTTATTCAGAATACTATGAGACTGCTATTTGCAAGTTCAGTGTCTCTTTATTTGGCTCTTATTGCGGACGGCTTGAGGGATACAGTGCCAGTTTTGGTGTTGATATTATTCATTCGAATAGTATTGGCTTTCAGGGTACAGCTATCGGAGCTATTACAGGTGGCGACACAAAGGGTGTTCAAGCCAGTGGAGTATTTAATGTTGCTGCTAAAGATTTTACGGGAGTGCAGGGGGCAGGAATTTTTGATATGAACAACGGAGACTTCACGGGAATACAGGGGGCAGGAATTTTTAATATGAACTCTGGGGGGTTCAAAGGAGTACAGGGAGCCGGAATTTTTGATATGAACAACGGGGACTTTACGGGAATACAGGGAGCAGGAATTTTCAATATAAATAACGGGAACTTTACGGGTATACAGGGAGCAGGAATTCTGAATTATACAAAAACAAATGCAGGTCTGCAGGCCGGTTTGATTAATATAGCTGCCTCTTCGAGTGGTGTTGCACTCGGGTTGATCAACTTGACAACGAAAGATGGTATAGATGCAGCAATCTGGATGGATAGTCGTTTACAGGTAAATGGTGGCTTGCAATTTAATTACAATTTTCTTTATTCTATCTTGCATATCGGTTATATCTCGGGAAGCAAAAGCCCTTCAGGAGTGATAATGGGTTATAAAGCAGGTCTAAATTATTCCATTTTAAAGTTTTATATGGCAGGAGATGTCGGATTTTATTCAAAATTTAGAGAACTTTCACGTTCATGGGCAAGCAAGCACTTTAGTGCTGACTTTGTGTCATCTGCCAGGGTATCTGGTGGGTATAGATTATTTACAGGAACATCAATTTTCGCAGGGTTGGAAATTTCTAACTCCCTTCCATACCAGAATTACAGTGAGATGAAAAATTCGCTTCAACGTCTCCGGTTAAAAGAGTTGTCCTTTGATTTTTTTGCTGGAACCAGTCAGAATTTCAGCTGGGAGTAATTTTATTACCTGTGAAATATATTGGGTGGGTTGAGATCAATATGGAGAGTTGAAAAATACAATACAGAAGCATGAGCGGATACCCTTTTAAAGCATATGTATGGCGTATAACCTCATAATCTTGTGAGAAAAAAATATTTTATTTAAATCTTGCATCGAAATGTGGAAACTGCTGAATTTCAGGGAAAGAAATATCGCATAAGATCATAAAATTAATTGTCTTTTGAATTTTGTATTAATATTTCTCACTTCTATAAAGAAGTTGCGTTTGACAGAAATAGCGAAAGAATGCTCTAAAGTTTTTCTTTGATTGGGTAAAAACAGAATAGGTATTGAAATATACCGCTTCAATAGAGAAGTGCAATTTTTAATATGATCTAAAGATAAAAAAAGTTTAAAAAAAATAAATTTGATAAAATTTGAAGAATCAAGTTTGAAAACAAAAATAAAAATTCAGAGGGAGTTTTTCTCCCTCTGAAACAAAAAGATCCTTTTTTATCTTTTAGGGAACTAAAGGTCTGGTACCCCAGTAAAAATAATCTTCAAATTCACCCCATGTGGTCATTTTTGCAGGGTTTAACCTTGTGGTGCCGTCATTATTATTATCCATTGGCATTGGGTTTGTTGTATCATTATTAGTTACGCCGTTGGTAATAATAATACCATTTATTGGTCGACCGTCAGTTGAAGTAATTACTACCCTTGTAGGTGTTGCTGCACCAACTACAGGGGCAACGAGCGGAGGAGTCAAATCAGGATTCATAATCGTAATATTCAAAGGTTCAGGATTTCCAGCTATAGTGGTATATGCCTTGATATTCGTATCATTTAAAGTAGTCCACTTCATAGTTTCCGGAAAATTTAGTTCCTCTGATGTACAATTAAAACCTGAATTACAATTGGCAGGAAAATAACCCTTACCGAACAAACTGACTACTACTGTTGGGAAACCAGGATACTTTTGAGAAACACCAGGTGTTACCGAGGTATAACTGTTTATATCATGTTGAGCATAACCCCACTGAATAAGATCACTACCCTGCACACCGGTTCTGTTATTTGTAGTTACGTATCGATTTTCCCAAAGAGTAGCACGCATAGGCGTCCCATCTGGATATTTGCACAGAGAAGCTAAATTAGGATTCATAACAACTGTCATATTATATCCTGTTTCTTGTACAGGTGCAAAATCAACAACAAAGTTTTGCCCATCAAAACTGCCTGTCAAAGCAGTTGAGCCGACTGCGGGTACTGGATTGACAATATCGACAGGGGTAACATTCATTGCTGTATTAGCCTCATCTGAAACTGTTATGGTAGCCATTACTGAGTCAAGCGGAAGTGTATTATCAAGATCTGTTCCGTTATATGTTGCAGTTGCTCGCATAGATGCTGCTGGAGTTGTTGCCGGAGGTACAGGATAAGTCGCGGCACCAAAACTAACTGTAACGGTTTTGACAGTATAACAAGCCTGAACAGGCGTATAGGTTACAGGAAGAGCTACTGTACTGGTAAATTTATTAACAGTCCATGTAGTACCCGCCAACAATATATGTTTATCATTAGGAGTACAAAAACCATTCAAATTCGCTGAGCAAGGTCTATCACCCATCAGCCCAAAGCCAGCCGTGTTTTTTACATCTCTGGTAACCACAAATTCATCAAGACTAACGGTAGTAAGAGGCAGGTTGCCGCTACGGTCTACTGTGACATCAATATATGCTTTTTTTGTAGCGATGTCATAGGTAACTTCTTGAACAATGGGAGCCGCACCTGTATTTGCTGCGCAGCTTGTTACTGCAGCAAGAGTGATGTCCAGCTTTGTTCCATCGCAAAGATCTTTAAAATAGATATTTTGCGAATTGATTGTAGCAGGATCCATATTCTGGTTAAAGGTGATGGAGTAACGATCAACACTCTCTGTAGCGCTTACAATTTTAAAATTTTTCTTTGCTAATGTAACCCCACCTACTGTTGGATACAAAGCGGGATCTTTTGTACTCTGTGAAACACCTGAGGGCAAACCTCCGGATAGTGCAGCTTTTTCGAAGTTTCCACCGCAATTTATCAACAGCAATGGTGCAACAAAAAAGGGTAGAAATCTTTTTTTTGTTTTCATATTAATCTCCTTAAATTTTAAAATAGTAATGTTGCTCTGGCGTTAACATTGGCAACACCAATTGTTCCACCATTTACCGAAGAGCCTGCTTCCAGATCAAGCTGTACATTTTTTAGGGCAGTATAGCCTATACCCAGATTCAAGATATTCATTTGTGTCACTCTTATTTGTCGATCAGAACTTTTGTTTTTGAAGTTATCAAAACCATATGTAACTGTTTCCACACCAAGAGCATTTACAGTTTTAGTAACAGTTCTTGAAGAAACGGGGGTATTTATTGTGTCTACCAGATTTCTGTTCCATCTATGGGTAACCCCTGAACGCAAACTTAACGCAGGTGTTATCAGATATTCTAAACCAACAGGTAACTCAATTGTAATATCTTTTGTAATTGTATTCAAGTTAGCGGTATTGTTCGATGTTGTGGTCGAAACAGTATCTAATGGATCAGGAATACCATCACCGTTATTAACTGTTATCACGGTTAACCCGGTAGTTTTTACGGGATTCAAGGTATCTCTGGTCTGATAACTTGTTTTTACACCAAAACCAATCAAAAGTGTATTTTCAATTTGTTTTTTGGCTATCAAATCAAAATTAAAACCAAGATCACTGTTCTTGTCTTTAATAATTTCAATTGTAGTGGTCGTTTTTGTAGTATTGATATTTGCGCTATTGGTAAGGGGAATGGGCATATTATTTACAACGTTAATAGTTGTATCTTTACCGATTCCATTCACAGCGCCTGAACCAATATTCATTCCAGGTGCAATCTCAATTTCCAAACCGGCAGCATTCAAAGCAACAGAAAGTTTGCCTATACCCACTATACCTGAATCTTTAAAATCAATATTCCAATTATTGCTTCCTGGTGTTCTGGTTGTCTGCGTAGTCAGATTATCGGTTGTTTTTTCGGCCATTATTTGGCTATCTGTCTGGTAATCTGCCCCTAACTGAAGAGCCAGAATGGTTGAACCTGCAAGCGCAAAATGAAATAAACCTATGTTATGAGAAACATTAATCGTATCGTTTAAATCATACGCATATGTTTGTGTTGATGTTACAAGGTTATTGATCAGATCGGTCGTTGTTTGGGTTCCATCAACCTTGCCAATAATATCTGAACTTCCGGTTGTATACCTTTCAACAGTAAAACCTGCTGCCATACTGCTTCCTAAAATATAGTTTAACGCAACTTTAAAGTTCAGGTCAAACTCAGATTGGTTCTTTTCGCCATTTTCTGATGTTACCGTTTTCCCGGTATAAACTCCTGGAGTAGGTTCGATGAACAATATGTCATTCCAAGAGTAATTACCTGTTCCTGAACCAAATAGACCATTTATAAATCGCGGGGTTTGGTTGTTATTCACCTCTGTATAGAATCCTAATCCCAGTGATCCAATGGAAAAAACGGAACCAGCAAGATAGGAATTACCACTTACACTGTTCAAGTTTGTAAATATGTTTGTTTTACCTACCGTCGCACTATTTTGAAATCCAAGGGGCAGCGCACCCGATCCAAGTTGTTTTTCAGCTTTTTCATCTTCTGTTGAAGTTGCACCAATAAAATAGGGTGCTGTTTGCAGCATGTCATATGCGTCACCAAAGAGGCCTGCTGTTGAACTGCTTCTCAAACTGCCACCACCCGGTTGACCATACATTTGCCACGTCACAAGAAGTGATGCGGTAAACATTGCAATAATCTTGATATTTTTCATTTTTCTCTCCTTTTTATTTTAAAAATGTTTTATTTGCCACATTAAATGCGTTACCACGCAATGGCAATCATTTTTTACACATTTCTTAGTCATAAATGTCGTAAAGAATTTTGTATAAAAGAGGACATATTTTTTAAGTTTTGATGAAAATATTTTTATATTCTTATTGGAATAGTCTGGTTCAGGCAAGATTTTAAATGAATGGATCAGGTGTTATTTACAGGTTTAGTCGCAAATTGTGAAACAAAGTCATTTCAAGGATTACTAATGATATAAAAATTTATTTTCCAGATGTCACTATTTTCTGATATTACCATATGGAATTTAATATAGCAGTTTTGGCTGGTGACGGAATCGGCCCGGAAGTAATGGATAGTGCCCTTGAAGTTTTTCACAAGGTCACTGCGAATAGTACGCATACATTTAAATTGACAAAAGCAAATGTCGGAGGAGCGGCCATTGATGTGGAAGGTGAGGCTTTACCTGCATCAACTCTATCGTTGTGCGAGAACTCCGATGCGATTTTATTTGGCTCAGTGGGTGGGCCCAAGTGGGAAAATTTGCCTGCGGATAAACAACCTGAGCGTGCAGCTTTGTTACCCTTGCGTAAACATTTTGAGCTTTTTGCCAACTTGCGTCCGGCAATTATTTATCCTGAATTGAAAGATGCATCTCCCTTACGTTCAGATCTTGTAAAGAACGGCCTTGACATTTTAATTTTGCGAGAGTTAACCGGAGATGTTTATTTTGGTCAGCCTAAAGGGCGATCCGGCAGCGGAATGGAAGAAGAGGCGTTTGACACGATGAAGTATAAACGATATGAAATTGAGCGTATTGCAAAAATTGCATTTGAAGCAGCGAGAAAACGCAAGAAGATTGTTCACAGTATAGACAAGGCCAATGTTTTAACAACGATGGTTTTATGGAGAGAGGTGGTTACTGAGGTACATAAGGCCTATTCAGATGTAACCTTGCATCACCAGTACGTTGACAATGCTTCCATGCAGTTAATAAAAAATCCATCTCAGTTTGACGTAGTGCTATGCCCGAATATGTTTGGTGATATTTTGTCAGATGAGGCAAGCCAGATCACTGGTTCTATTGGAATGCTTGCATCGGCATCAATGGGTGCACCGGAAAGTAGATGGGGCAAACCAGGATATTCATTTGGTCTTTATGAGCCATCGGGAGGATCTGCACCTGATATTGCAGGAAAGGGAATTGCAAATCCTGTTGCGCAAATTTTATCTATGGCAATGATGCTTCGTTATTCTTTCAAAATGGAAGCTGAAGCAGTACGGGTTGAGAGTGCGGTTCGATCTGTGATTTCAGCAGGAGCAAGAACCTCTGATCTTTTGATGGGAAATCCGAATGCAAAAAGTGTAAATACAAAAGAGATTACCCAATTGATTGTAAATCAGTTGTAAGGTTTTTCAGAATAAAATTTTTTGTAAATATTTATTTAGATGAATGGGCGGTACTTTTAACCGCCTGCTTCATTTCACATTGCCCTTCAAAAAGTACTCCATCATCAACTTCCAGATTGGGAGTCTTTATGTTTCCTGTTACAATGGCTCCTTCGCGAAGTTCAACTTTTTCGGAAGCTACGATGTTACCAGTAACCTTTCCAAAGACAATTAAATGGGTCACATTGATGGCAGCATCAATTTTAGCTTCTTTCTCAACGAACAACAGATTAGTGCCATTGATTTCGCCCTCAAATTTTCCTGAAATTTTTAAAGGGTTCGAAAAGTTCAGAGTTCCATGAAACGAACTTTTTTCATGAAAAATTGTATAATTTATTTTGGCTGCTGGTTTATCTTTTTTAATAGCCATTGCGGATCCTTTTTACGAGGGTAGTTTATTTTGTGGTCATGGTAAATACACCATCCCAGTCTTCTGGTGGTGGTGATTCCATAAAGTGTTGGCATCTTTCAATGTATAGCTTAGAAGGACCATCATTTGGTTTTGCTTCAAGAGCCTGTTTAAAAAGCTTTAAAGCAGCTTCAAACTGCCTGTTTTTGTACTGAATAAGTGCTTCATTGTAAAATTTAAGTACTTTTTCCATCTCTGCCGTGATCATGGGTTAATATAAAACAAGATTATTGGATGTCAACCCTATAAAGTAAGGATTTTCTAACTTCCAGAAAAAAGTATTGGCATTGTGAGTATAAAAATTTTTATTAAAGAGTGGTAGAGTTTATAACAATAGCAGTAGGGCCCCTGGATGTTAATTGTACCATTGTTGTCAATCGGAACATTAATGAGGGGTTTCTTGTTGATCCTGGCGGGAATATTGCGGAGGTTAAAAAAGTTGTTGATGAGAACAAGATCAAGGTAAAGGGTATTTTTTTTACACATGGACATTTTGACCATATCTGGGGTGCTGTTGATGTGCCTTCTTTTTTTAACGATTCACTAACGATTGGAATGCATACCGCTGATTCATTTCTATGGGATAATTTATCTGAACAGTTAAAACGTTTTGGTTTTCATGCTTCTCTCGAAAAAAGACCCGGAATTAATTTCTGGTTGAAAGAGGGACAGTTTACATTTTGTGATATAGATTTTGAAATTTTACACACTCCAGGTCATTCGCCTGGTTCATGCAGTTTTTATTTTTTTGATGAAAAACAACCTTTTTTAATTGCAGGTGATGTTATTTTTAAAGGTTCCATTGGAAGAACCGATTTGTGGGGCGGGGATTATAATACTTTAATCGGGTCGATTCAGAGTAAAATACTGAATCTTCCTGAACAGACACGAATAATATCCGGCCATGGTCCAGATACTACTGTAGGCGATGAGAAAAGAGATAATCCATATCTCGGAGGGTGAACATGCGAGACAAAAAGGGAATTGTAATTATAGGTGCATCTTTTTTTCAGAATTGCCTGATTACCAAGGCAAAGGAAAAAGGCTGGTATACAATTGCAATAGATCAGGATTCCAGGGCGATCGGTGCAGCAGAGGCAGATCTTTTTTTGCAGGTATCAACAAAAGATACTGAAGGGATTATTGCAGCTCTTGAACCTGTAAAAGAGCTGTTTCATATGTGTGCAACAATTGGAACAGACATGTCTCCTTCTGTGGCTGCTGTCAATAAGTATTTTGGCTTGAGTGGTATAACTCCTGCCCAGGCAGAGGTTACCACTCATAAAGGGCGGATGAGAGAGTTCCTCGGCAAACATAACTTTTTTCAACCTCAATTTGGAATTTTTAAGGACAAAGATCAGGTATCCAGGTGGATGCAGGAAAATAAATTCAGTTCGGGATATGTTATCAAGCCGGTAAAGAATATGGGTGCCCGGGGTATTATGTATATAGATAAAGTTGATGATTTGTCTTTTGCCTATGATTATGCAATGAGCTTTTCTAAAGAAAGGGAGCTTATCATTGAAGAGTATATAGAAGCAGATGAGTTATCGGTTGACATTATGGTTTATAACGGCAAGTCTTATCTTACCGGAGTAGCAGACCGTGTTATAGAACGCAAGGATAATCGGTACTTTATTGAAACCGGACATAACATGCCGTCAAAACATGGTGAACATGTAATCGGAAAACTTGATGAGCTTTTTAACAAATTCAGTGCTGCGTTGTCAACCTTGTCTGGAAAGAGTTATACAGGTGTTTTCAAAGGAGATTTAAGGCTGACATCAACAGGAGAGATTGCTATTGGCGAAATTGCCAGTCGCTTGTCGGGTGGTTTTATGAGTACCCATACATATCCCTATGCTTCCGGAGTTGATTTACTGGATGGATATCTCGATCTGCTGGATGGCAGGCTGCCTCAATTTCTTTCAAAAGGATTAAATAATCAGTACCCAAATGTTGTCATAGAACGGGCATTGATTGCAGAACCAGGCGTAATTGAGGAATTACGAACAGTTGATAATTATCACGATAGTGCGGGTGAACTTGTTTTTTCAAAAATAAATATCCATAGAGGTGAAATTGTTCATTCGTTAAAAAACAATATTGGTAAAGTGGCAAACTATATTATATGTTCAGATAGTCTGGAAAAATGTGAAGAGTGCTGGGCGAATATTGAAAAAAAAATATTTTTAAAGATCAGCCATCCGGTTTATAACTGGCGGGAAATTCGTGAGTCTGCCCGAAAAAATTTTAATCCACGTTTTTGCTGGGCCTGTGAGTCTTGTGACGGGGGTCATTGCGCATCAGGTGTCCCGGGGATGGGGGGGGCGGGGGCCATGGATGGTTTTCGTCAAAACAGTATATCGTTGAAGAAATATTTTATTCAACCCAATTACTTTGCATCTGATGAAGAAGATGAAATTATTGGTACAAGAGAAAAAAAGGTAGATCTTGAAACAACTCTTTTTGGACAAAAAATAGGTTCACCAGTTTTGCCCGCACCTGTATCCGGAGTACAAACCAATATGGGAGCATCCATAAGTGAATATGATTTTTTAGTTGAATTGGCTAATGGTTCCAGATTATCAGGTGTCCCCTGTGTTTATGGAGACGGAGCTACTTATGATCGATATCTTGTAGCTCTGGAGGTTATGCGTCAAACTGGTACTGGGTTGATCACATTAAAGCCGAGAAGTGACTTGAATGAAATTATTTTAAGGGGGGTTGCTGCAAAATCAGCAGGAGCTCTGGCATGGGGAGTTGATATTGACTCGGTAGCTCTGGCTACTATGGAGCGAAAGGGAATAAGTACCTCTCCTCTGAGCGTTAAAGGACTGAAAGTGTTGAAGGAGAAAATTGCTCTTCCTTTTTTTATAAAGGGTATTTTGAGTGTACAGGATGCAAGAAGGGCATGTGAGGCTGGTGCAGGAATGGTTATTGTGGGTAACCATGGCGGGAGAGTGATGGATTCAACCCTTTCTGCTTATGATGTGCTTCGTGATATTACTGATTTTGTAAAAACCAAATATTCCCATATAGCTGTTTATGTTGATGGCGGTATACGCGGAGGCGCTGATGTTTTCAAGGCTCTGGCACTGGGCGCAGATGGTGTGATGGTCGGTAGACCTGTTGCGATTGCAGGAATTTCTATGGGCAGAGATGGAGTATATTCCATTCTGCATGGATATGCGCGTGAATTGCAATCAATTATGAGAGCCCAAAATATATTTCATATTAAAGATATTACCCAGAGGTATTTGAAAGAGACGGGTTCCGAAATATGGGACCAGCCATAGAATCATTTTGACAGCAGGAAGAGCAGACCGGATCAGGCAGTGGTGGCCTATTCCATATTAAAATAAGGAGCGAAAATGAAATTTACAGAGGGAAATATTTATCATAATTTTATACTGAAGAGCCATAAAAAAATCAGTGAAATAGAATGCGATGTTTTTGTATTTGAGCATACACGATTAAAAAACAAGGTTATAGCCATAAAAAACAGTGATAATAATAAAAGTTTTTGTGCTGGTTTTCAGACTATTCCGACAGATTCAACAGGAGTTCCCCATATTCTGGAACATAGTGTTTTATCTGGTTCTGCTAAGTATCCGGTGAAAGATGTTTTTTCGGAACTTGTTAAAGGAGGATTAACTACATTTTTAAATGCGATGACTTATAGTGACAAGACATTATATCCGTTTGCAACAAGAAATGAAAAAGAGTATTTTAACCTGATGGATGTGTATCTTGATTTAACCTTGAATCCTCTTCTGGATGAAGATACCTTTTACCAGGAGGGTTGGCATTATCATATTGAATCAGAAAGTGATCCGGTAATTTTTAATGGAATTGTTTTGAATGAAATGAAAGGTGCCTATTCTGACCCTATTCGCGGAATGTGGGAAAAGCTCGGGGAATATTTGCTGCCTGGTTCCACCTATGCAAACAGCTCAGGTGGTTTGCCTAAAAATATTCCAGACCTTACCTATGAAGCGTTTAAAGAATTTCATAAAAAATTTTATCACCCATCTAACTGCAATATTGCTCTCTACGGAGATGCAGACCTCGACAAGGAGCTCTCATTTTTAGAAGAAAGATTTTTCAAGCATGTTCAAAAAGTTGATTCGGACATAGCGGTTGCTCTTGGAAACCGTTTAAGCAAGCCGGTTGATATAAAAGAGAGCTACCCGGCTACGGATGAAAATGGTGAAATATATATTGGTATCGGAATAGATACCGGTCACCTTGACACTCTCGAGAAAGTTCTTGCCCTTGATATTCTTGTGAATATATTAATAAATTCAGAGGCATCTGTGTTAAAGCGGGAAATTTTGAAAGCTCGAGCTGGAACGGAAATAGGATGTATCAATAATGAAACCATGCATAATTTTATTTTTATATATATAATGGGAACAAAAGAGAAACATAAAGATACTATTGTCCATATTTATAACAAGGTATTGAAAAGTATTGTTGAAAATGGCTTTGATCATGACCTGATACTTTCAGAAATAAACTCATTTGAATTTCACAAGCGGGAGCAGATGAACTCTGCAAAAAGGGGAATTGATTATGTGATCGAGTCAATCAGTTCACTTTTTTACAACATGGATCTTTTTGCTTCGCTCAATATATTGCCTTTGCTTGCAAAAATCAAGGAAGAGGCGCTAAATAACAGATATTTTGAAAAATTAATTTCTGAACTGCTGCTGGAAAACAAGGCAATGGTTACCTATACCCTGGTTCCAGATACCACCAAAGCAGAAAAAGAAGCAAAGCTGGAGGCTGAAAAGTTAAAGCAATTTAAATCAACACTTGATCAGAGCGCAATACAGAATCTGGTAGAAAAGAGTCTGACCTTAAAGAAGAAACAGCAATCTTCCAATACACTTGAACAACTTCAGATGTTACCTAAATTGAAGCTCGGTGATATTAAGTATACTGATGAAAAGTATAATATTGAAACTTTAACCTTGAAGGAGAGGCCTGTCTGGATTTCAGATTATAATACAAATGGAATTCTATATTTTTATATCGGATTTAAGACCGATGATATTCCAGAGGATCTTTTACCTTATTTAACTGTTTTTGCCCAGGTGATGACAGAGATTGGAACTTCTAAAGTAGACTATGTTGAGCTGGCCAAGAAAATCAATATTTTCACAGGCGGCATAAACTCCTCATTTGCTAACTACTCTTTTAAAAATAGAGCGGATTATTTTCAACCTTATATCTGGTTTGAGGTCAGGTGCTTTGAAAATTATCTGGATGAAACCTGGCAGATAATGATGGATATTTTTCAGAATTCTCAATTTGACAACCGGGATCGTCTCGGTGAAATACTGGAGAGAGTTCTCAGCGGCCTTTATTATCATATCTCTTCGGAGGGTTATTATATACCGGTAAACAGGGTGATGAGTTATTTAAGCACAAAAGGGCGTTACGATG
>Ga0224495_10000403_pt1 | contig 34916 bp, 37 predicted proteins | sample SF_Jul11_sed_USG_FD_168128 | JGI IMG/M metagenome (GOLD analysis project Ga0224495, IMG submission 168128) | Sediment microbial communities from San Francisco Bay, California, United States - SF_Jul11_sed_USGS_4_1 | ecosystem: Environmental > Aquatic > Marine > Sediment | place: USA: California... | reverse complement strand
TGGGGACAATGCGAATTTTGAGATCGAGTTGATCAGTCCGGTAGCGATCGAGCAAGGCCTGCGCTTCGCGATCCGCGAAGGCGGCCGCACCGTCGGCGCTGGCGTCGTTACTAAAATAATCGAATAATGAACAAACTAAGAATCAGACTAAAATCATATGATCACCGTATTCTTGACCAGTCGGTGAAATCCATCGTTGAGACGGTCAAGCGTTTTGGCGTCAACATGGCCGGACCCGTTCCCCTCCCCACGGAACGTTCACTCTACACGGTACTCCGTTCCCCACACGTCGACAAGAAATCCCGCGAGCAGTTTGAATTGCGCGTGCACAAGAGGCTCATCGAACTGAATGATGTGACACCGGACATAATCGATGCCTTGAACAAACTGGAAATACCCGCCGGGGTATATATCGAAGTGAAGGCGATGTGATCATGATCGGAATCGTCGGCAGGAAAATCGGCATGTCCCAGGTATTCACAGAAAAAGGCGAAGTCACTCCGGTCAGCCTGATACAAGCAGGGCCGTGTTCGGTTCTGCAGGTCAAGGAAGAAACTCGTGATGGTTACAAAGCCATACAACTGGGCTTTGGCACGAGGAAAAAAGTGAACAAAGCCCTGAGCGGACATCTCAAGCAATCAAAGACAGAATCGGCGGCCCGTATTCTGGAGATAAGAGTGAACGATACCAGCAAGTACAAGGCCGGCGACAAAGTTGATGCGACGATTTTCGCAGACGGTGATTCAGTCTCGGTCACGGGGTGGACCAAAGGCCGTGGATTTTCTGGAGGCGTTAAAAGATGGGGATGGAAAGGTGGTCCCGCCACCCATGGTTCCATGGCGCACCGGCGAATCGGTTCATCCGGTCCCGGCTCATCACCGGGCAGGATATGGAAGGGTAAAACGATGCCGGGCAGATACGGTAATGAACGAGTGACCGTAAAAAATCTACAGGTTATCAAAGTAGAGAAAGAGAAAAATATACTCTACGTGAAAGGCGCGGTTCCGGGAGCACGCAACAGTTATCTCATAATAACAAAGGATGAATGATGCAGACGAAGCTATTTGACAAAAACGGCAAAGAAAGCGGAACCGTTGAATTGGGCAAGAAAATATTCGACCAGAAGATAAACGAGGCTCTTATCTGGGAGACGATAAATGCACTCATGGACAACCGCAGGATGGGACAAGCCAGCACTAAAACAAAAGCCGAAGTGAGGGGCGGTGGCAAAAAGCCCTGGCGTCAAAAGGGTATTGGCTGGGCAAGACATGGTAGCACGCGCTCGCCGATCTGGCGAGGTGGCGGTGTAACCTTCGGTCCTAAACCAAGAGATTACAGAACTTCAATGCCCAAGAAGAAGAAAATGGGCGCCCTCCTTGCGTCGCTGAGCGCAAAAGCGCAGGAAAGCAGGATCTTAGTCATCGAAGATATCAACCTGGATACGCCCAAAACCAAAAATTTCGTCCAAATATTAAAGGACATTAAGATCGACAAAGCGAAAACCCTCGTTGCGGTCGATGCCATGCAGAAGAATATCCTGATGGCGAGCCGCAATTTACGCAACGTGCAATTAAAGAGGGCAAATGACATCAATTGTTACGATGTAATGAGCGCTGAATATGTGTTGATTACCAGGAAGGGCCTTGAGAAATTGGAGCAGAGATGCGCAACGAAAGAATAATCAAGAGAGCGTTGATAACCGAGAAAGCAGATCGACTGCGGGAAAGGAATTGCTACCAATTTGAGGTCGCGAAGAAGGCGAACAAACGGGAGATCAAAGAAGCCGTGGAGAGACTGTTCAACGTGAACGTGACAGATGTGAAGACCGCTAATTTCCGCGGCAAGCCGAAAAGAATGGGTATCTCCTTTGGCTACACGACAGGATACAAAAAAGCCACGGTTACGCTGAAACCCGGGCAGAAGATCGAGTTGATAGAAGGTGCATGATGACAATCAAGAAATATAAGCCCACTTCACCCGCGCGCCGGTTCTACAGCGTCAATAAGCCGCCCGTAACCAAAACCCGACCTGAGAAATCGCTGTCGTTCAGCAAAAAGAAAAGCGGCGGCCGAAATAATCTGGGCAGGATCACGGCAAGGCACCGAGGTGGCGGACATCGAAAGAGGGTTAGAATCGTTGATTTCAGGAGAGACAAGAACAGCATACCCGCTACTGTGAAAACGATCGAATATGATCCTAACCGCAACGCGCTCCTCGCGTTGATCAGCTATAAAGATGGTGAGAAACGCTACATCATCGCACCGGAAGGTCTGCAGATCGGTGATACCGTAATGTCGGGAGACGATGCGCAGATCAAGATCGGTAATTGCTTGACGCTTGCGAGCATCCCTCTGGGCGTCGAAATCCACGGAATCGAACTGGCACCGATGAAAGGCGCTAAGCTGGTAAGAGGCGCCGGGCTATCTTGTCAAATACTCGCCAAAGAAGGTAAGTATGCCCATATCAAAATGCCGTCCGGGGAGATCAGATTGATCGATTTGAGATGCCGCGCGACAATCGGCAAAGTATCGAATACGCTTCATTCAAGTATCTCAATCGGCAAAGCAGGCAGGAAACGTCATATGGGAATTCGCCCGTACGTACGCGGTGTGGCAATGAATCCGATCGATCATCCTCTGGGCGGTGGAGAAGGACGTTCACACGGAGGCCGCCAGCCAACTTCACCATGGGGCTGGTTGACCAAGGGAAAGAAAACGCGGAAGAGGAACAAATCATCATCCAAGTTCATTCTTAAAAGGAGAAAGTAATGTCGAGAGCGCTCAAAAAAGGCCCCTATGTGGATGTCAAACTAATGAAGAAAATTTCCAAATTGATTGACAGCGGCGAGAAAAAAATCATCAAAACGTGGGCACGAAATTCAATCATTCCACCGGAGTTCGTGGGATTTACCGTCGCAGTGCATAATGGTAACCGATTCATCCCGGTTTATATAACCGAAAGAATGGTTGGCCACAAGCTCGGTGAATTCTCTCCCACCAGAACTTTTCGCATCCACTCGGGGACCAGAAAAGCCGAGAAGGAAAGAGAGTTTGAGAGATGATCGCACGCGCGATAAAGAGGTACGAACGGGTATCACCACGCAAGGTCAAAATGATCCTGGATGTTATCAGGGGAAAAGGCGTGATGGAAGCACGGGCACTTCTGCAATTTCACCCATCCCGATCCAAGATCCCCATTCTAAAAACCATGAATTCTGCAGTGGCAAATTTCAAAAACAGTGTCGGCACTCTACGCGTTGATGATAGTGAACTCTATGTCAAAGAAGCAAGCGTCGATGCAGGCCCGGCACTGAAACGCTGGAGACCGGGGTTTCGCGGCACCGCAGATATGATCAGAAGAAGAACCTGCCACATCAGAGTAATCGTCGATTCATACAAACCAATTGAGAAGAAGGGAGGCTAATGGGACAGAAAACACATCCGATTGGATTCCGCTTAGGCATTACCAAGGACTGGAAATCCAAATGGTTCGATCAACAGAATTATGGAAAGCTCGTTGCTGAAGACTATTCGATTCGTCGTTATCTATACCAGAGACTCTCTGATGCAATGCTTTCAGATATTATCATAAGGAGACTCTCAAACCGTGTTATTATTTCAGTCTACACTGCACAACCGGGCAAGGTTATCGGCAAGGGTGGAGAAGAAATCAAGAAACTCCGAGAAGAGATCAAGAGTCTGATAGATAAGGATGTGGCAATTAACATCGAAGAAATCAGAATGCCGGAGCTCGATGCCTTCCTCGTAGCGCAGAATATCACGCGTCAGATAAGACAGAGGATATCGCATCGACGTGCAATGAAACGCGCAATAATATCGGCAATGAAAATCGGCGCCCGCGGCATAAAGGTTGCTTGTTCCGGCCGACTAGGCGGTTCGGAGATAGCCAGGACCGAATGGTATCCCGAAGGCAGGGTCCCGCTGCAGACAATCAACGCTGACATAGACTATGCCTGTGCAACCGCATTTACAATCTACGGAACTGTCGGTGTCAAAGTCTGGATATACAAAGGAGATGTCCACTAATGCTCGAGCCGAAGAAAACGAAATACCGGAAGCATCACCGGGGACGCCGTAAGGGAAAAGCAACAAGCGGCAATTCCGTTGCGTTTGGCGAATATGGACTCGTTGCACTGGAACCCGCATGGGTAACGGCTCGGCAGATCGAAGCATCGCGCGTCGCCATAGCCCACAAGATGAAAAAAGGCGGCAAATTATGGGTAAGGATATACCCGGACAAACCCGTAACCAAGAAACCCGCCGAAACAAGAATGGGCAAAGGCAAGGGTGCGCCAGAATTCTGGGTGAGCGTTGTGAAACCGGGACGTATTCTATTTGAACTGGAGGGAATGAGCACGGATGAAGCTCAACATCTCCTGAGGCTCGCGGCAAACAAATTGCCGATGAAAACAAGATTCATGAAGAGGGAAGCTGGTGTGAGATATGAAGGTTTTTGAGATCAGAGAAAAAACTCGTGAAGAACTTATTGATATGCTTAACGGCCTGAACCGAGAGACATTCAACCTGCGATTGCGCCGTGGTGCTCAAGAACTCCCGAACCCACTGAGGCTGCGCACTTTACGCAGAGACATTGCCCGTATCAAAACGATACTGCGCGAAGACGAAAAGGGAATAAGGAAATTACTCGAACCAAAGAAAGTGGCAACGAAGGCTAAGAAAGGAGAAAAAGGTGCGTAGGAGGAAAGTCGGTACGGTAACCAGCGATAAACCTGATAAGACCGTGGTCGTAAGAATCACCACCTATGACAAGCATCCGCTCTATAAGAAATATGTGCGCAAGAGAACCAAGATTTACGCACACGATGCCAAGAATGAATACAAACTCGGGGACAAGGTAATGATCGAGGAAACACGGCCTTTATCCAAACTGAAGCGTTGGCGAGTCATAAGGAGAATCAAGTGATCCAGATATACTCCCGGCTTAAGGTCTGCGACAACACCGGGGCACGCGTGGCGATGTGCATAAGAGTCAGCGGCAGTTCGAGAACACGGTACGGTCGCATCGGGGATATCATCAATGTTTCCATTAAGGACGCGATGCCGAACGCCCCGGTCAAGAAAGGTGACAAAGGCAAGGCCGTAATCGTGCGCACAAAGAAAGAATACCGCCGCATAGATGGTTCGTACGTGAGATTCGACGATAATGCATGTGTACTAATCACTGAACAGAAGGAACCGAAAGGCACGAGAGTATTCGGGCCCGTCGCACGCGAACTGAGAGAAAAGGGATTCACCAAAATAATGTCGCTGGCGAGCGAAGTAGTATGAAGAGAGTGATTGAATGACCGACGATAAAAATAAACAAAGAAGAACAAAATTTCATGTACGGAAGAATGATCTTGTTGAAGTAATCACCGGCGAAGAGAGAGAGAGACGCGGCCGGGTTCTGGAAGTAATCCCAGAAAAGACCATGGCCATTGTCGAGGGCGTTAACCTCGTCAAGAAACATCAGCGAGCTCGCTCCCAGGCAAAACCTTCAGGTATCGTAACTGTGCCGGCACCGGTTAACATTTCAAATCTTATGTTGATCTGTCCAAAATGCGGTAAGAGAGCAAAGGTACGGATGGAAAAAATCGAAAATAAACGAGTAAGAATCTGCAAGAAATGTGGAGAAAGCCTTGAATAAGAAAAAAGAAGGCGATTACAAACCAAGATTGAAACAATTCTTCTTCGAAGAGCTGAGACAAACTCTTGTCAAGCAACTCGGATACGCTAACATGTATCAAGTACCGCAGCTCAAGAAAATCGTCATCAATGTCGGTCTCGGCGAAGCCGTGAATGATCCAAAAATCCTAGATATCGTCCGTGATGACCTCTCGCGGATAACAGGACAGGTCCCCGTACAGACAAAAGCCAAACGTCCGATCTCTAATTTCAAGATACGCAAGGGAATGGTCATAGGCCTCAAGACCACGCTCCGGGGAATCCGGATGTACGAATTCTTCGATCGCTTTGTGAGCTTTGCCGCACCAAGAATAAGAGACTTCCGCGGATTCTCAAGAGATTCCTTTGATGGACGTGGTAGCTATAACGTAGGGCTATCTGAACAGACCATATTCCCCGAGATCGAATATGATAAAATAAAAAAGGTATTCGGCATGGATATCGCGATTGTCACTTCGGCAAAAAAAGACGAAGATGCCCTTGCACTACTGGAAGGAATGGGCATGCCCTTTGAAAGGAAAAAGTAAAGGAGTTAAATGGCAACTTTAGCTTTAATCAACAAGCAAAAGAAAACCCAAAAACATAAAACACGACAGTATAATCGCTGTTTCAGATGCGGCCGGGCACGTGCCTATTACCGTAAATTTGGTTTGTGCCGTATCTGCTTCCGCGAGCTTGCTCTCAAGGGCGAGATACCGGGCGTTAGAAAAGCAACCTGGTAGACTCTTCACTGACGCTCAGATAAATCCGAAGCACTGAATCCGAAATACTAAACAAATATAAATATCAAAATTCGAATTTCAAACCAGCAAATTTGAAGTGATGTAGTTTGGCGTTCTGCTCACCGATGTTATTTTGTATTTTGTTTTTTGAATTTTGGTATTATTTAGGATTTAGATATTAGAATTTGGGATTTTAGCTCTAATTCGCCTTTTGCGAATTAGAGTTCGCTCCTTCCTTCTAGTGCCCTCGAGAGCGTCGTCGAGTCTGCGAGGTCGAGATCGCTGCCCATAGGCAAGCCGCGAGCGATTCGCGTGACCTTGATTCCTAGCGGTCTTATCAGCTTGGCGATATAGATCGCGGTCACATCACCTTCAGTAGTTGGATTCGTTGCAATGATCACTTCGTTAATATTATCGCCCTTAAGTCTGCCAATGAGCGAATCGATGCGCAGATCTTCTGGCCCGATGTTATCGATCGGCGAAATGACTCCATGGATAACATGATAGACACCTCGGTATTCGCTCGTCTTCTCGATGACCATAACATCGGAAGGCTGCTCGACCACGCACAGCTTGTCTTTTTCGCGGCCGCTGTCATTACAGATTTCACACGGGCTCTTTTCGCTGAGATTATGACAGACCGAGCACTCTTTTAGCCTGGTGCGTGCCCTTATGATAGCATCGGCCAATTCCTGCACCCTCTTCGTATCCATCTTCTGCAGATAGAAGGCGATACGCTGTGCTGATTTTCTGCCGATACCAGGTAACCACTGCAGTTTCTCAATCAAATCCCCGAGCAAAGCCATGGATTATTCTAGTGAAAATACCCTTAATAGTCAACACCGCAAAAACGGTCTTGATTTTGCCCGCGGATATGCTATAATAGATTGAATCATTCGTTCAACAACGATGGCAATATTCTATCGGCCAGTGAAAGGAGTCCTACCATGAAGATATTATTTTTGGGTCATGCGGCATTCCTCATCACATCGGAGGCAGGTGTCAGGATCATCACTGATCCGTATAAACCAGGCTGTTTTGATGGAGGTATAAAATACGAGCCGATAACCGAAGAAGCGAATATCGTATCGATATCCCATGAACATGACGATCACAACGAAACAGCGATAGCAGGTGATCCATCATTCGTAAGGGGAACCGGAGAAAAAGAGGTTGAGGGTATCAAGATCAAAGGCGTTCAGGTTCATCATGACGAGAGCGGGGGAAAAGAGAGAGGCGTGAACACAATCTACAACATGCTCATCGATGGTCTGAATGTAGTCCATCTCGGTGACCTTGGTCATGCTCTGTCTGTTGAGGATGCCACAAAAATAGGCAAAGTGGATATTTTGTTGATCCCGGTTGGCGGGTATTTTACGATTGGTGCGAAAAATGCAGAAACCGTCATCGATATTCTAAAACCAAAGGTTGTTATACCCATGCACTTCAAGACTGATAAGTGCGGCTTCCCAATCGCACCGGTTGAAGATTTCACAAAAGGCAAAGATATCAAGAAAGTAGAAGGCGAATTGGAAGTAAGCAAGCAAAATCTTCCCCCTACAACCAAGATCTACGTGCTGGCACCGACCAAGTAAAAATCAATTGTATAGAATCATGATGCTGTGCAGAGATCGTATGAGGGTTGGGGGTGTGGAAATGCGATACGGATATCGTAACCCTGAGACGGTTACTGAAACCGTCAGAGCCCATTGGGCTTAAAGGAGAGCAAATGAGGGAAGTGCCATTTCAAGCTATCGTTGACAAAGTCGCACGTCTCTGTATGGAGGCAAACTATTATTTGGGCGATGACGTCATCAAGGCATTCAAGGACGGATTGAAAAGGGAAGAATCGGCAACCGGCAAAGACATTCTGAATCAATTGCTGCAAAATGCCGAAATCGCCAAACAAGAAGATATCCCCATATGCCAGGATTGTGGGTTTGCGGTCGTCTTTCTGGACCTGGGCACTGAGGTCTACGTTAAAGGTAATATCATTGATGCAATCAATGAAGGTGTTCGTAAGGGGTATACAGAGGGGTACCTAAGGAAATCGATTGTCTCGGATCCGATCAAGGGCAAGAACACCGGTGATAATACACCCGCAATCGTTCACACTACGCTTGTTCCCGGCGATAAGATAAAAATCACGGTTGCACCAAAGGGTGGCGGCAGTGAAAATATGAGCGAGGTCAGAATGGGAAAACCAGCCGACGGCATAGAGGGAGTGAAAGACTTCGTAATCGACCGAGTATTGCGTTCAAGTGCAAATCCTTGTCCGCCTATAGTTGTCGGTGTGGGCATAGGTGGTACGTTTGAATATGTGGCCTTTCTGGCAAAGAAAGCATTGTTGAGAAATATCGGAGAAAGACATCCTGACCCCTTCTATGCGGACGTTGAAACAGAGCTTCTTCAAAGGATAAACAAGCTTGGCATAGGACCTATGGGTTTAGGGGGCAGAATCACTGCGCTGGATGTATTCATCGAAACTCATCCCCGCCATATCGCCTCATTCCCCGTAGCGGTAAACATTAACTGCCATGTTGCAAGACACAAAACTGCAATAATATAAGGAGACAAAATGGCTGACGTAACCAGAATGAAACCTCCCTTGAGTGACGAGGATATACTGAAATTGAAAATCGGCGATAGCGTACTTATCACCGGAAAGATATATACTGCACGAGATGCAGCACATAAACGATTGTTCGAACTTGCACAAAAAGGCGAGAAACTGCCGATCGATTTGAAAGGAAATGTCATCTACTATGCAGGCCCAGCGCCGACAAAACCAGGTTATATTATCGGGCCGGCAGGCCCGACAACATCAGGTCGTTGTGACCCATACACGCCGACTCTTCTTGCGCAAGGACTAAAGGGCATGATTGGAAAAGGCGTTCGGTCCAAAGAGGTGCGTGATGCGATGCAAGAATATAAGGCAGTCTATTTTGCTGCAACCGGAGGTGCCGCCGCCTTGATTTCAAAGAATATCAAAGCGGTCAAAATCGTCGCCTATGAAGACCTCGGCCCAGAAGCCATCCGTGAGCTCGAGGTTGAGAATTTCCCGGTTATCGTTGCCAACGACGCTTTTGGCGGTGATCTCTACCAGGAGGGAATCAAGAAGTACAAACGGTAGGCCTATTTCCTGATCTTGATCTTAAAAAGACACACTATTATGCCGCCAAAAAGGACCAGGGCGGCAACCGCGAACATAATCCATGCAGATACAGGCATCACGATCTCCCTTTCTTCTTGAACAAGATTACCGCAACGACCACAAAAACTATGATCACCAACCAACCGCCGAGAAACTCTGCGATGCGAGAATATCCACCATACGCCGCCTTCACTCGGTCAACAACGTTCGTTATGAATAGTGCACCGACCACAATTGGTGTCAGATATTTGACAGAAAAATCCCACCACCTGCCGATCGTAAAGTCCGATTTGCCATTTGCGTACTCGCGTATCTCTTCATGTTTGTAGAACCAGCCCACGGCAATACACATCAAGATACCGACAACGAGCAGACCGAAGTTATTCATGAAATAATCTACGATATCAAGCCAGTAGAGTCCACTTCTCGTTGTGTAGATCAAACCGATGAGCCCGGCCACGATGGCAAACCCGATATTCACGTGGACGCGCTTAAAATTGAATTTCTCGATCAGGGATGCGGCACCTGCCTCCACCAGGGAGAATGCAGAATCTATGCCCAGAGTTAAAAGCATCAAGAAAAAAAGCACGCCAAATATAACAGAACCAAAAGGCAGCAACCGGATGATCGTGGGATAAGTTACAAAGGCGAGCTGCGGACCTGATTGCACGACCTCACTGACCGGCAAACCGGTCTGATTTGCGTAGTAGCCCAGCGTGGAGAACACAGCGAAGCCACCGACGAACGCGGTGGCGGCATCGGCGAGGCTCACCAAGAAAGCATTATTCACAACATCAGAATCCCGTGGCAGAAAACTCGCATACGTCATCTGTACACCAAAACCTATGGTTAAAGAAAAGAAAACCTGTGAATAGGCGTGCAGCCAGACGCGATAGTTCAGGAGCGCGCTGAAGTTCGGCGTCAGGTAATACTTCAGACCCTCGAGCGCGCCGGGTAGCGTCAGTCCCCGCGCAACGAACACCAGCAGGATGATCCACGGTATGATGACCGTGAAGTACACTACCTTGCCGACCGTTTTCGCGCCCTTCCAGATCGATGCAACGATAGCTATCCAGGTCAGGATCAGACCCAGCGCGATCATCCATTGTACAGAACCCAATTGCATCGGCGATTCCGATATTTTTAGGAATTGGTTGAAGAAAAAACCCTGAGTATTATCACCCCATGCCATATTGAGGGAGTATCCGAGATAATTGAACGCCCAACCCATTATCACCGCGTAGTAGGTTGCTATGCCGAAACCAACGAGGAGTGCAAACCAACCCAGTATTTCAAAACCTTTCTTTAGGTTTCCCAACGCAAGAGGAGCGGGTTTTGAGAATTTGTGCCCGACCGAGTACTCCAGCACCATGAGCGGTATACCTGCGGTCAGGAGTGCAACAAGAAAAGGAATAAGAAATGCACCTCCACCGCACTCGTAGCATACATAGGGGAAGCGCCATATGTTCCCCAACCCTATCGCTGAGCCTATCGAGGCTAGCACAAATGACGTCCTACTCTGCCATATTTCTTTCATTGAAGATTATAGCAATAACAAATATTGTGTCAATCATCAAATATTACTATTGACTTACGTAGCATCTCGGAATAGACTCATCCATGCGCGTCATTCTCCCTGAAATAAAGGAATTGCTTGCCACCAGGCAGAAGCGAATGATCAGAAAGATCGTGTCCTATTTCGAACCAGCAGATATTGCCGAAACATGGTCCGAATTTACGCATGACGAGAGACTGAAATTATTCAACATACTGGACGCAAAGTGCGCTGCGGACATCTTCGAGTTTCTCCGAGAAGACCAAATGATAGAATTGCTCACCGATCTGCCGACAGCGAAGATGATAAAAGTTCTTAACGAAATGTCCCCGGACGACCGTACCGACCTATTTGCGGCACTGCCAACCGAAGAAGTCGAGAAAATAATACCATTACTTGACGCCGAAGAACAAAAAAGAGCCCGCGAGCTCCTGGCCTATAAGGGAAATACGGCCGGTGGCTTGATGACCATTGATTACATCACCGTGCCCGATAATGCAAATATCGCACACGCCTTGAGAGAATTGAGAACCCACGGTAAGGAAATCGATTTCATACAGAACATCTATGTCGTCGACAAGGTCCATAGACTGCAGGGTATCATCCCGCTGAAGGATTTGCTCACCGCCACACCACGCACAATAGTCCAAAATATAATGGACTCCCATTTTCCAAACGTCGGCCTCGACATGGATCAAGAAGATGTCGCACGCGTTTTCGCAAAATACGACGTCGCCGCGCTGGCCGTGCTGGACAAACTCGGAAGAATAAAGGGTGTCATTACCGTCGATGATGTCATCGACGTCATCAAAGAGGAAACGAGTGAGGACATCTACCGATTCGGTGCGACCGAAGTAACCGACCAGTATCTGTCGGCAAGCCCGCTCAACATCGCACAGAAACGGGTGATCTGGCTCATAATTCTTGCGCTGGCTGGTTTCATCTCAGGTTCCGTGCTCGAACACTACTCATATTTGCTCTCCAGTATAGTAACACTGAGTTTCTTCATCCCAATACTCATGAACACAAGTGGCAGCGCAGGCACACAAGCGGCGACCGTAGTAGTGCGTGGACTGGCGACCGGCGAGATAAAGCTGCGTGACATCTGGCGGGTAGTGCGCAAAGAATTCTTCATTGGTATCCTAATGGGAATAACGGCCGGAACAATTACCGCCCTGCGTGCTCTGATCATGCAGAGTGACGCAGGACTCGGCCTCACGGTCGCGATCGCGATGATAATTGCGATCGTCATCGCTACATCGATCGGTGGCATACTTCCGATCATCTTCAAGAAACTCGGCGTGGATCCGGCACTGATGTCTGGGCCATTGATTGCCACGATTCTTGACACAACTACACTGCTCATATATTTCAACATCACGATACTCCTGCTTTACAGGTTCCGATGAAAAAGAAATATATCGTAGTATACACAACCTTTCCGAATATGCGCACGGCAAAGAAAATTGTGGAAGCGCTCGTTCGAAGCAGGCTCGCAGCCTGCGGGAACATCTTCAGACTATTTTCTGTCTACCGGTGGAAAGAAAAGATCGAAAAACATCCAGAGTACGGAGCACTCATCAAGACAAGAGCATCCAAGTACCGCAGTGTTGAAAAATACATCAAGGATCACCATCCGTATGATGTACCAGAAATAATCTTCTGGTATATCACGCGCGGACAGCAGGAATACTTAAACTGGATCTACAAGGTCACCGACTGACTCAGAAGTAAGGAAATTCCGGGATGTTCTGATAGGCGTACAGAATGACAATCACGTCATTCTGGAGGTCAATTGTGTCAATGTATAATTTCACGTAATTCCCGTCCTCATTCTTCGCGACAACGATCTCCCCTGCAACCACTTCGATCTCTTCAGAAGCAGGTTCCGATGCTATACCCGAGATCGCATTGAAATCTCCAGGTCCAATGTTCGAGAGCATCGTCTGGCGGGCACCCGAACCATACAGCGGATGGCCGCTGGGCGAAACGAACCATACAGTATCACCGGAAGCCTTTACCCACATATCTGCAGCACTGCCGATCATCGACGAATCAGCCATGACCAGACCATCACTGTACCTGACCGCGCTGCTGTCATTTACAGGCTGGCTCTCGGCCGCGATCTTCATTGTCACGGTGAATTCAGGGCGCGGTGACGCCCTCATGAAAGGAGTCGTGGCATTGTACCCGTTTACCTTATTTTCAGTATTGACTGTACGCACCTGAACAAAATATACTCTGTCCTGCAATAAACCATTAGCTTGAAAAGTCGTGTCCTGTATTGTCTGGCTGTTGAATTTGTTCAACTCTTCCCCATCATCAACCAATAAGGCACTGGAATCCGTGTAGACATACACATTATAGCCGGCGAAATCGGTGCTATTCTCAATCAATTCATTCTTCTCCCAAAAAATCATCAGATGATTTGTACCCATAAACACATTTTTCACCTGTGGCGATTCGATAGTAACTGCACCATTGCAGGATAGAATCATCAGTATAAAAAAAACACAGACGACAAGAAATCTTCCCATGAAAAGCCTCCTTTATTCAAATATCTCGATTGTAATACACTAGCATTATAGACAACTGCCTGAATGTGTCAAGCTACTGCAGGCTCTCAGCATACTGACGGAACTGCTCCATCTCGATACGCACGAGCCGCAATGAGCCCAAGAAACCGAGGAATCCACCAATATCCATATTCAGCATATGGTCCTCAACCTGGGAGTCGACCGGGAGGTCATAGAAGTAGGCACCGCTGCCCAAGGCATCTTCAAGACGTCGGATGTTTTCACGCATGACCCGCTTGATCGATTCGTTGCTCGGCATGGGGAAGCGGTCATCGGATGGAACGAGTCTATTCAGTACTAAAATTTTTCCCTCAACGTCCATCGCATCGATGCCGTCGTGGAATAGAGCATCAGCCAACACAAAACCATACATCGAGCCTAATAAATGCATGACATGAGTATTGTTTGCCTCGACAGCATAAGGAAAATCCTCGAAAGCAAGGTCCGGCACGAATTTCTTTTTGATGATAGGCGCCAAGCGATAGTTGTACGACCCTGCACCCTTGCCTTCGAATATCTTAGTGACTGCAGAAGCATCGCCGATACAGCGTGCGTAGACTTTCTTTTCTTTTTCGTCGATCTGGCTGATCTGCCAGCACTTACCTCCCAACACGAACTTCTCCCGCAGGTGAAAAATGCGGCCAACTATAATACCCAGAGCTACATTGATCACATCATATTCACCAAAAGATGTCTCGGCGATATTTGAATGGATCTTACCATAATCTATTTTCTTCTCAAGACTAGGTGAATTGAAATATATACCGGGTCTTGTCTCGACCACCTTTCCATCTTCATACAGATGTTTGAACACGGACTTTACGGTTCCCTCGGAGAAAACCGGAGAAAATACTCTGTTTAGACTGTTCACTGTCGTCCCAATCCTTCGCCGCTGGTGGAAATAGGAGTAAATTTGTTGGGGTATTACCGACAGGCTCGGTGTGTAACGCCTATCATACAACTTGCCCTGCATCGCACACTCCAGATAGGTTTCAAAGAGTGCCTTCTCCCACCCATCTGTATACACGCAGATCGCAAAAAGCTTGTGCGTCCGGCGATTGCCGCGGCCAACCCTTTGCAGCATCGAAGATACATCAAACGGTGGGCGATATAGCACGATACAATCCACTGACCCAATATCGATCCCTAATTCAAGCGTGGATGTTGCACATAGTATGGCGCGATCAGTGCTGTTCATGACCTTCTCAACATCCTCCCTCTTCGACCGCGGCAGACTTGCATGATGTATATACACTACATCCGAGAAAGGAGGAACGCTCAATTTCCGTGAATAGAGCTCGGCCAGACTACGCGCATTGAAGAAAACAAGAATTTTCTTCAAATACTTCTCCCTGGCGATGGCCATAAGCCTATGGACGAAAGCCTCAGCAGGTATGAGCAGATATTCAATCTCTCGCCGTGCATCCAACAGGCAAACTTCCGGATCAGGGAAATACCTTTTGCCGATATCCAGGTCGTCAATTGTCGCCGAGAGAGCGGCATAATGGAGCCGGCTCCTTATTTTCCTCAGTCTATTCAACAGGATACGAAGCTGGTCGCCGCGCGGTGTGTTATCAAGCAGATGTATCTCATCGAGTATAACTGCTTCGAGATCCAAAAATAGTCTGGGTCGGCGCGTCAGCAGTGAGTCAAAAGACTCAGGAGTTGTTAACAAAACGTCCGGAACGTTTTTGTCGGGCAATTGCGGGCGGTCGCCAGTCTTCATGCCCATGGAAATATCCAGATAATGGATCGGGTCGTGTAACCGGCGGTGAAGATCATTGACCAACGCGCGCGTGGGAGATATATACAAAATTCTCGGTCTGTTCAAGGGAGCGGCAAAAACCTGGCGCTCGAAAAGGTTTTCCAGGACCGGGGCAATAACTGCCTCGGTCTTGCCTGATGCCGACGGTGATATCACGACGACATTCTTGTTCTTCAGTATCGAGGGGATCGTAATCTCCTGAATCGGCGTGAAGCTGCCGAAATGGCTGAAAAAAGGAACCCATGTCCTGTGCAGGGCCCGCTTGATTTCGCTACTGTCCATTGTAACCTATCACTCTCGCAGAATTATTCAGCTGCGACTCAATGAGAACCGATTAGAAAAGAACCGGTATTATGGATTGGGCTTGCTGTACCTGAACCAGTCAAAAGCCTCGACCGAGAATTTGATGAACTCCCGCAACTCACCGTAGCTCCTTTTCAACGCGGCATTGAATATGTTCTCTCGCTGTGAAATAACAATGGAAAATGCAGGGTATGCGCAGGTATATACATCGTAAAGGTTATTGTATATCAATTCTAACTCGGCTTTGCTGAACCTGCGCAGCACAACCTTTCGGTCAATGAGTTCACGCACACCGACAAAATCACGTAACCCGTGTACTGGAGTGGATGCAAGGATCAGAAGAATATGAGGGTCCGGGTATACGTATGGCGTCGGCCGCACGCGATTGTGCAACAGCCGTTTGTCTATCACCTTCAGACCATCATTGTCGAGAGCAGCCTGAATCAAGCCCTCCAGAAAATTAAGCCCCCGACTATATTCGATGTAATTCCAGATGTGGGCTATCGTCTCAACTTCATCGAGTATTATCACCAGCCCCCCTAAACCCACCTCGTAGACAAGGTGACTCAAACCGCTGATGATATACGTGTAGTAGTCCGTAGCCGTTGAATAGTCGTAAAGGGCCGGTATTTTATGTCCACCACGTACACGGAATGGTGAAAGCGGGTCTGTTGCATAATCCTTCGTCGATTCGCCCTCTATCAATTGCCAGAACACCTCGTTCTTGAGAGTATCATCCTCAAGGTTTTTGACATATCTCAGCACCGGTGTAAGAAAACAGTGATCTCTTATCTCAATCGATGCCACCATTCTCAGCAAATCCCGGAACCTGTATTCAGAACCTTCCTTGATATACCTGAGATTATGTACCAATTCCCGGTAGACTCGTTTCGGACGATACATCGGTGTCTCCTGAACGCTCAACTCGCAATAGGTAGTCACAAACCCGTACTTCAGACACAGGTGGTGCATGTACTCCAGAAGATGGGTTTTACCTGACCCGTAGCCACCCTCCACCAGGTAGACATTACCTGACCCTTCCTTGAGCGCTTTTAGGCCCTGCTCCAGTTCTGACAACTCATAACCGCGGCCAAAAGTGAAATATTCAATATCCTGATGCGGAACGATACCAAGGCGAAATGCCTCCAGAAGGCGCTTCGACGAAATCTGGTCGAGCTTGATGTGCTTGACGGTGATAGGCCTGAACCACTTTGCGGGCAACCACAGCTCCAGGCCACTACGGAATTTGACACGCAGCTCCGCACCTTCCCAACGCGATGCCTCGACTACGCCTTCGCCAAATATAGGATGTGCTACTACACTGTTCTTCTTATCCATACTGTCATCGAGGTCGACAAAATTGTTCTGGCGGTCACATTAAAACGGTCAGAATTCTTCGCTCTCAACCTCCGCCTTTTCTGTATCGGCAAGCATCCTCACTTTTGAGCGGAATATTTCCCGTGCCTCGTCTCTTCCAATAACCGCGGCCTTTTCCTTCAGCCGGTGGAAGATTTCAACAACGCCAATTACAAAGATCCTACGGTAGCTGACATCGAGAGTCTGGAACTCCAGAGCTGCTTCGATCATATTTTTCAAGGATTCATCACGGATATCTTGTTCAAGTTGATGATTATAGGCGATTTCGAATACTATCGCAAGCTTTGTACCTAATTCGCTAAGAAAATCCCTTGCGCTCACCCCAATATCCTCTAAATTGATCTTAACGCCCATCGGATTTATCCTCGTGAAACTTGATCGGAGCCTCTGCTTCAAAGCTTCATAGACACCACCACTTCCCTCAAGAAGGAGGTTCTCATCGGGGATCGCATAGAAGAACATTGCTCCTGGCAGACGTGCATTACCGCATTCATCAACGAGCTGCCTGAGATTATCGAGTGCGCGACGTTTGTCGCGCGCCGATGAAATACTCATCCCCCTCTCTGCTTCATCGAAGAGAAGTAATAGACCGGAATAACCTAGCGAATTTACAAATTGCACGAGACTGCGTAACATCCTGAATGCATTACTGCGGTCGATCCGTTCCGATATACGATAGCGAAGTTTCAACTCGCGCGGCAAATCTTCCCCCTTTAACCATTGTATTACTTCCTGAAAGCCTTCTTCGTCCTCGCTCAACAGATTCGTGACCGCAGCTTTCACCGCATTGGTGAAGCTGGAACTTTCAAAACTTCTTATCTTAGACAGAATATTTCCTTCTGCGGATTTAGCCCAATTCTTTAAAAGAAAATCGATACCGAGATTCCATGGCTCTTTCCAGTGATTATCATTTACCGGTATTCTGAGATTCAGCACAACCTGTTTGTAGACAAGTTCCAGCCGGTCAAAAGGGCATTCGGTAGGGCTCAATGTAACATAACTCGTCACGTAGTTGTTACGCCAACCGATATTACGTACAAGGTAAAGAAAGTGTGTCTTGCCGCCGCCGTAGTTGCCGGTGATCAGTTTGAATGATGAAAGATTGAATTTGAGTATTCCCTTAAGGTACTCTTCCTCGATTACCCGCAGATAATTGTCAACACCCACACTGAAATACTCGATGCCGAATTCAGGAGGCGTGCCAAAACTTCCCAGCTTATGAATAACAGCCTTGGCCAGGTTAGAGTTTAAATGCATGTTCTGCACAGCGTCCTGTGAGTTCACTCGACATCACGACGAGGGTGCCGGCTCGAACGTAATGTATTCGTAATGCGTCCCTGCGCCCTCTTCGTCCTCAGGCACCCAGAGCGCTTTCGCCTTGTCGACCGTTGCATCGAAGGTTGCCACCTGCAAATGCATACCGCGCGCGGCATTCCCGTAGCTTCTCAATTGATAGAGCATGAAGCTCATCTTTTCTCTAGGGTATTCGCGAAAATTCTGCCGGCGCGCATCGACGGCGAACTTCTTCGACTGCTTCATGAATACGTACTCCTGCAGCACATCCATAATGAGAATCTTTTCCCCGTAAACCTTGCCATCGCGTCTCGCGCAACGTTCATAGGCAAGCTGTATGTCGCGGGCAAGTTCATCTAATTCAGCATCGTCGGTCGAAATATCACGCCGGTGTTTTATCACCATGTCATAAATAACCTCTGCCTGTACCGGTATCTTCGTTCTTATTTTCTCGATCTCGGGGCCAAAATAAAGTGTTGCTTCACCGAGCTCAAAATTCAACTTCAGGGTATGTAGGCCCAATCTCAGCAGCGGATACTGCCCTCGTACTTCAATACCTCCGGTTTTGCACAACTCCCGCAATCGGTTGCCAAACTGGAATTTTATTTCATCCTTTCCCTGTTCGATCTCCTTTCTCTGGCTGTCCAGCCAGGCCAGCAAGGATCCCTTTATATCAGAAGGCGACAAATCTTCGACCAGGGAAGAAATGGTCATCATCTTCTTCTCAAGTATATAGGCGTTTTCAACGGGACGCTCATTCAACTTCATGTATTCACGCATCGCCTTCAACAGTTTTATGCTCTTCTTTGACAGCATTTCAAGGGATTGAATAAGATTATTGGTCATATCACATTCCAGCAAATATTCGGGTTTTTATGGATTCCAGTTGCATCAATAATGATAACCGAGAACAGTGAAAATGTCAACCTATGAATCAGTTACAACTTTCAAGAGGTAGAATTCTGGGCGCTCCGTTCTCTTTATTATCCTGTAATTCTCCGGATTATCTTCCAGGACAGGAAGGAGGTAATACAGGGTCGTGACCGTCCACGTGAAATTATCGAGTATTATGTAGTCACAGCCTGCTATTGCCTCGCGTATTCGATCATGATCCGTCGTGAAGGGATATATGAAAGACTTGCGGCCGGATAAGAGGTAGACGAATTCTGGTTTTCGCGCAATGATCACGCTCCCGGCCGGAGTATTTCTCCGCGCCCATTCTATTAGTTCGAAGTACCTGCGCCAATCGAGACTGTATCCGGCGCGCCTGTCGCCCCTGAGGTAAGCAGTATTGTGTACCATAGCCGATCTTACAATGGGTGCCATCCCGACGACGTTCAGGCAAATGATCAGGCCGGCAAAGGCTTCGACAATGAATTTCACCTTTATCTTACTCGTTATCCAGAACAAGCCACTATATATGTATATGACAAGAATCGGTAAAATTGTCATGAGGAAACGGTCTGAAGACCATACCTTTGGCCACGCTAGAATAACGATGACAGCGAATACAAAGTACACATCAAAAACGGCATACCGCTTAATTCTGGTTATGAAACCCAAAGTCACTAAGATGGTGAAAAACGCACCAACGATAATGAGCAGAATGTCCGCATGTAATACCGGCAGCAGTGCTGACGGCAATACCTTGAATGCGTAGTACAGAATATTTTCCCATATTCTTTCCAGAAAACCCAGGGCATTTATTCTGCCTAACTCCATTTGATAGGGGTTCTTGGCAAGCAGTTGCTCAACATATCCGCCACTCCTATCTACACCAGCAGTTCTCATCTGCCAGGGGATAAAGACCAGAAGGAACAATATGAGAAAAATAACAAGTTGTTTGTAGCGCCTCTTCAGCAGAAGCCACAAAATGATACCGATGATGAGTGCGATCCCGGCCGTCCTGATAAATACCGCATAAATACTACACATGAAGGCCAAGTAGTTGAAGATTTCCCGGTTGTCCTCAGCATTCATTAGCAAATAGACCGCTGCCAGTGACAGAAAGACAAAGGGCATCTCGGACAGTATCCAGTGATTATAGGTGATCATTATGGGAATCGACACATACGATGCTATCAAGAAATGGAGGCTGTCCTTGAACAATTTCTCGCAGATCTTCACCATAAAATATAGAGCACCCAGGCCGGTCAAGAGCACTACTAATTTCAGGATAACTATGTTAGCGCCGAACATCAAAACGAATGGCACAAGCATGAGAGGAAAGCCAAAGGGATACTGGGTGTGGGGTGGTTCACCAGGCAGATAAAGATCCTTATACCCTTTACCACTGCATATTGATTGTGACAAAATAACATAAACGACATTGTCGCCACCGGTAAAAAGTTTGGGATCGAACATCAACAGAGATAGGATTAAATAAACGCCAAGGACTATCAGGATGAATAAATTTCTACGCGGTTGCGCCTGTCCTTTTTCTATATTCGAGCGCATCGGTTAATTATATATGATACGTGGCGTGCTGTCAATTGACTATTCTTGACACCCCAGAAAATAGCACTATACTAACAGGGGAAGACACTAAAGATGAAATTCGCAATCTGCATAATCCTGCTGGCGATCGGACTTCATGGTCAAAACCCTGGTGCTCGTTACCTGATAATCACACACGATGAATTTGCCGACGCAATCCGGCCTTTGGCCAGATGGAAGCATAAAAAGGGTATGCGCACGAAAACAGTATTGCTCTCAGAAACCGGCCATACTGCCGACTCGATCCGTAACTATATAATCGATGCGTACAATACATGGCAGATTCCGCCTGAATTCCTGCTGCTTGTCGGTGCTCCCAATTTTCTGCCCATGACCAGTGCTGGCGGCACGATATCTGACAACTACTATACTGACGTGGATAACAACCTCTTCAATGACATCATATCCGGGCGTTTGACCGTTCATAACGTTACAGAAGCGCAGACAGTCGTTAACAAGATACTACTTTATGAAAGGACCCCGTATCTCGAGGATGCTTCGTGGTTCACGAACGCCTGTTTGATCGCCAACGAAGATTACGGTTCATACCCGCCGGTCGGCAATGACACGGTCTACTGGAATGATATTCGCCTTGCCAAAAACCATATGTTGACAAATGGTTATGGTACGATCGATACGTTCTCGTACGGGTTGGGTAACGACAAATATGATGTCATCAACGCAGTCAACAATGGCCGTGGTTTTGTGCTGTATCGCGGTTCAGGATTGAACAATTGGTCCTACCCATTCGATGTTGCCCCTGATCAGACGGCAAACGGTGCAAAACTGCCGATCGTGTTGTCGATCACGTGCCGTACCATGAGCACGAGCGCAACTCCGGCAGCTGCCGAGAAGTGGCTGCTAACTGGTACACCAACGACCCCTCGCGGCGGCGCCGGGTTCTTCGCAACCACGACCACCGGCATTGGTTTTATAACCTTCTTACGCAGCGCGGTTTGCCGGGGTTTCTTCAACGCACTCTTCCTCGAGGATAAACACACCTTTGGCGGGGCATGTGAGGGCGGCCGCAGAAATGTATATGCTCTCTATAGCAGCACGAGTGAGTATCGTGGTTTCACTACGCTGGGTGACCCGGAAATGAACATCTGGACCGATACGCCCTGCTCTCTCATTGTCGACCATCCTCAGGTAGTACCCGTGGGCAATGCTAATCTCACGGTCAGTGTCATACAGGCTGCCACCTCTTTACCCGTTGATCGCGCCATTGTGTGTATCACGGCAAAAGCGGATACCGCGCTCTATGCCGTTGATTCAACCGATGCCTCAGGAAATGTCTATTTCAGTATCCAACCGCAAGTAATGTCCGATACCCTTTTCGTGACTGTCACCGGCAGGAATCTCCAGCCTTACGAGGGTACGATGCTCACGTTCAGCACCGGTAGTTATGTTGTTCATCACAGGTCTTTGATCGACGATTCCATCGGCGGCAACAACGACGGAATGATAAATCCCGGCGAGTACATAGTGATGCCGCTCTGGGTAAGAAACTGTGGTGACAGTACTGCCCACAACGTTCTCGGCGCCCTGCGTTCAAGTGATAGTTACGTTACTATAACTGATTCAGTGAAGACATTCGGCAACATTCTACCGGGCGATTCAGCATTCACCGGTGACGATGGTTATGATTTCGAAGTTGCCCAGAACGTCCACGATGAACATATCCTTGAATTTGAACTATCATGCCGTGACATCAACGATTCGGTATGGACATCCTTTTTCAGTAAGACCGTCCATGCTCCTGATCTAGTATTTCTGAGTGCCGAGATCAGCGGCGGCAACAACAACAGCAATTTCGAACCAGGAGAAACAGTGACTGTTGTCACGACGGTCAGGAATGAAGGTAGTGCCGCAATTGACAGTGTCAGTGCCCGGCTGCGCTGTCTTTCTGCATATGTGGGCGTAATCGATTCAACGGGAACATTCAGTCCGATGCTGCCCGACAGCAGCGCGTCGAACAATTCCGATCCGTTCCTTGTGTATTCAAGCGAGAGCACGCCGATTGGCACCAACGTATTGTTCGAACTCATTGTGAGCCGGGACTATTATTGTGATACCCTGGAATTCTCCCTATGCATAGGAGCTGTTCATTACTATATCTGGAATCCCGATATCACACCAACGCCTGGACAGAACATGCAGAACATTCTGGACTATTTAGGTTACAGCGGAGATTATGGCACAAATCTGGCCACCGATCTCAATCTTTATCGATCCGTTTGGGTGTGTCTGGGTGTGTATCCAAACAACTACGTGATCCCTTCGGGCAGCCCTGAAGCGTTGGCGCTGACAGAGTATGCGCAGAACGGTGGCCGAGTTTATATGGAGGGTGGTGATGTCTGGTATTATGACCCATTGGGTGGCGGGCATGATTTCCGTCAGCTTTTTGGGATAGATGCGACGGCCGATGGTGCAGGCGATATGGGACCTGTTGCGGGGCAACCTACCACGTTCACCACAGGCATGAACTTTGGTTATGGAGGTGAAAATAGCTTCATGGACCACATAAGCCCGCTCAACGCTAACGCATTTTTGATCATGCGTGACGGCGACAACTACTATGACTGCGGGGTAGCCTATAACCAGGGCACTTATTGCACGGTTGCCAGCTCATTTGAACTCGGCCTGCTGAACGATGGCTCACCTCCGTCGATACGCAGCGCCTTGCTCGATTCTATCATACATTTCTTCAACATCACGACCGGTATCGAAGAGAACACAGGCTTGCAGGATATATCCGGTCCCGTGCTGAATGTTTTTCCCAATCCATTCCGCGGGATACTGCATATCGAATGCCACATGCGAGCGCCGGACAATGAAGGTCAGGAAAGTGAGGCCGCAATCCACATCTATGACGTGGCTGGCCGGTTGGTACGGACCATAAGACCCGGCAAGGGAGAATATACAGCTCACTGGGACTGCAATGACGACAAGGGCCGAAAAGTATCCGGAGGCGTATATTTTGTGAAGCTGGCCACTGAAGATAAAAAGAATTGCACTAAAGTAGTATTATTGAAATAGATATCCACCCCCCCCCATCCGCAAAAATTGCTTAAGTCTAAGAACATTGCCCGGTTCCAGCCGTTTTGTCCACCTTGCCATTTGCCCAATTATGTGTAATATATGAACATGAAGAGAATATTATTGCTCATAGCATTTCTTTCAGGAGCCGTATCTGCACAAGATATCGGCGCAAGATATTTAGTTATCACCGATGACGATTTCTACGATGCGGTTCAGCCCCTGGTTCAATGGAAGCACAAGAAGGGAATGCGGACAAAGACCGCTAAACTCTCGGAAATCGGGCACACGGCCGACTCAATCCGTAATTACATAGTGAATGCATATAACAACTGGCAGATCCCTCCGGAATTCCTGTTATTGGTCGGTGCACCGAACTACCTGCCTTTTGGCATAATGGACGTGACCACTGATAACTACTACACTGACATCAATAACGATATTTTCAATGATATCCTGTCCGGACGCCTGACCGTACACACCGCGAATGAAACAGAGACTGTCGTCAATAAAATACTACTGTATGAAAAGAATCCTGACCTGACCGACTCCACGTGGTTCATCGATGCCTGTCTCATAGTGCGCGAGGACATTTATGACCCGTATGACGATTCCATATACTGGAGCGATATCAACCACGCCAAGAACTACATGCGTACTAACGGCTACGACACGATCGATACGCTTTCGCGAGTGAATGGTAATAGCACGAGCGATATCCTTCAGGCTGTCAATGAAGGTTGCGCTTTCGTGCTCTACCGAGGTCAGGGAGTCAACAACTGGTGGTCTCCCTTCGATGTGAATCCCGACCTTACCAACAACGGCAATAAATTACCGATAGTATTGTCGATCACATGCAGCACCATCAGCACGAGTTCATATCCTGCCGTTGCTGAAAAATGGCTTCTGACCGGTACACCTGCGAATCCACGCGGCGGTGCCGGGTTCTTTGCGACGACGACCGTGGTTACCGGACACGCGGACTACAGAAGCGCTGTTGCCAAGGGTTTCTTCGACGGAATTTTCCGGGACAAAAAACGGACATTTGGAGAAGCCTGTGAGACGGGCCGGCTGAATGTTTATTCCCTTTACTCGGCTTCATCCGAATACCGGGGTTTTACTACCCTGGGTGACCCCGAGATGAATATATGGACTGCTACACCCTGTTCGATCGTCGTTGCCCACCCACCAGTTGTCACAATGGGATACTCAAGTTTTTCCGTGGGCGTATCCATGGCGCACAATTCCGTGCCCGTCGAAAGCGCCTACGTCTGTGTCATGGGAACCCAGGACACGGCGATATATCAAACAGAGGTATCCGACGTCAATGGAAACGCGTACTTCGATCTATCTCCGATGTTGATAGGGGATACGATGCACATCACCGTTACCGGACGCAACCTCAAACCATATGAAGGTCAAATGCTAACGGTCGCCACGGATCGCTACGTTGCCTATTTGAAATCAGAAATAGATGATTCGCTGGGCGGCAACAACGACGGTGTCATTAACCCCGGTGAAGAGATCACTGTTCCGCTCTGGGTGAAGAATTACGGTGACAGCACGGCAATGGATGTAACCGGCGCCATGCAATCGGATGACCCATATATCACGGTTGTCGATTCAATAAGAACTTTCGGTAACATCACCGGAGGTGACTCCGCCTTCACCGGTGAGGCCGGCTACCGATTCCTGGCCTCTCCCGATACGCCGGATAACCGCGTACTGAATTTCGACCTGACCTGCAGCGACGAAAATGATTCCGTGTGGATATCGCATTTTAATGCGGTCGTCCATACCGCAATCCTGGAGGTTGACAGTATAATCATAGAGGACATCAACGGAAATGGCAGTTTTGAACCGGCTGAGAGCGCAACCGTCGTTGTTGCACTGCGAAATACTGGCAGCACCGCCATCGATGCGGTCAGCGCGCAGATCCAGACAAGCTCACAGTATATCACGATCATTGATTCAAGCGGCACCTTCCCTCACATTGGTCCGGATAGCTCTGGAACCAACATCCTCGATCCTTTTGTGATATTCGCTGATTCAAGCACACCCTACGGGACTGCGGTCAACGTGAAGCTCATGATCAACTCAGGCTATTATATAGATACGCTGGCTTTTGCCTTCAGGGTCGGGATTTTTGTACCCACTGATACCGGTTATTACTATGCCTACTATTCAGGCGGGGCGCATGAATACTCCCCGACGTTTGATTGGGTCGCCATCGACAGCACGCAAACCGCTAATCCCGGCATATCTCTTAACCTTGGTAATGATCAGACAATAGTCGTTGCCCTGCCATTCGATTTCACGTACTACGGCATTGAATATGACAGTATTTCGATCTGCTCCAATGGATGGATTGCCCTCGGTTACCAGACAATGCTGGATCCATCGAACAGCGCCATACCCAATGCTGATGGTCCTGCGGCAATGATCGCTGGAATCTGGGACGACCTGGATCCTGGCAATTCTGGGCAGCCCAGTGATGTTTATTACTACTATGATGCGACACAGCACCGATTCATCGTCGAGTATTTCCGAGTGGAACACTGGCCAAGTGCAGATCATGAAACATTTGAAATTATTTTGCTGGATCCCTCTTATTATGCCACGCCAACCGGCGACGGTGAGATCATCGTGCAATATCTATCAGCCATGCAGCAGGGCGACAATACGATCGGAATCGAAAACGGCAGTGAGACAATCGGTATCCAGTATTTTCTGAATGAAGTCTATGATACGCTGGCAAAACCAGTCACCGATTCATTTGCATTGAGATACACGACACATCGGCCCGACTATCTTCGAATCGAGGAATTGCAGATGCCGGCGCACATGCCAAAGGAAACGATGCTGGCGGCTGTCCACCCGAATCCGTTCACGCACAGATCTATTCTGAAATACAGCTTGTCCGCTCAGAGTATCGTTCTGCTGCGGGTATATGATGTTGCAGGACGAGCGGTACGGACTCTCGTGCACGATAATTTTGAACCGGGTTTATACACAACAGTATGGGATGCGTGCGATGATTCCGGCTCTCGTCTACCGGCTGGCGTTTATTTTATAAGTTACTTCGTCGAAGCCGTCGACGGCAGAAGAGGACATCACCAGGTCGAGAAAACGATACTGGTGAGACAATAGTCAACTAATTCGTCCGGGTTTTCTAATTGATTAGATTCTGAACTTCCATCCCAAATAGAGCTCACGTGCTTTTGGGTCATCGATCAAGGTCTGTGCGCTACCCGACAATAATACACGTGCGTCGTAAATAAGGTAGGCGCGATCGGTTATCTCAAGAGTCTCTCTTACGTTATGGTCCGAAATGAGCACGCCTATGCCATTTTGCCTCAGCTTCAGGATAACTTCCTGCAACTCGGCACGCGCGATGGGATCGATACCCGTGAAAGGCTCGTCGAGCAGGAGGAATTTGGGGTTATTTATCAAGGACCGGGCGATCTCAACGCGGCGACGCTCACCACCTGACAGGGTGTAAGCTTTCTGCTCCCTGACGTGCTCAAGGTTGAATTCCTTTAATAACAGATCTGCCTTTTCTTTAGCGGCAGAACCTTTAACACCCACGATCTCGAAAACCGCAAGTAAATTGTCCACAACCTTCAACTTTCTGAAAACGCTTGGCTCCTGGCAGAGGAACGATATACCCATTCGTGCACGCTGGTACATTGGCAGATCGGTTATAACGGTTTCATCAAGTATGATATCGCCCCTCTTCGGTTTGAGAAGACCGACGATCATGTTGAAAGTAGTTGTCTTGCCCGCTCCATTGGGGCCAAGCAGGCCGACAACCTCACCCTGGTTTATCTCGAGACTGACACTATCCACAACCACCCGTCGGCCGAATACTTTGGTCAAATCCTTAGTCACCAGCATTTCCCTGTCTCCTTTGCAGATTCAAGACACCTCTCGGCCGGCCTTCGATGCGGATCGTTGTTGCCTTACCCTGACTGAAAATGATCTCAATGTTGTGCCCCTCAACCATGTTTTCCGAGCCCTCATCAGTGTAGTATACTGACTGCCCGTCCATGACACTCAGGAGATCCATCTCTTTATCCTTCAGCCTGAATTTACCCGTAGTCCCTTTCAACTCGTTATTCTTCTCTATTATGATCGGCATAATCATGTCACCGGTTTCCGCCTTGAGGTCATACGAGAAAGTATCGCAAAAAACATTAATGCTATCAATAATGGCCTGGACTGAATCGTAACCCATGAAAAGGTTATCACTCGTCATCAACCTGAATGCCCCGGCATATACGATTATCGGGTTCTTGTCATCCCGCGTTATCCTGAGCTCCGGACTACCGGACAGAATCCCTTCATCCTTCGTGAGATTGTACCAACCCATGTCGCCAGAAACGGTCATGTGGTTTCTGTCATCCTCAATCACAACATGGCCGTACATTTCAACTGAATCTTTCTTTCCATCATAGTACAGAGAATCCGAAAACATCCGTTCATTATCAGTGACAATTGACACACTATCTCTCAAGTAGCCACGGTCTTCATTGAAATAGTATATCGCGTTCTTCGCACTTACCTCGCCGTTCCTGCCCGAAAGCTTGATTTCATCAAACAGTCTTACCCAACCTCTTGCCTCGTTGATCCACGCCTCCGTACAGGTTATCTTGGTTTCCTCGCCTTCAATAAAAACATTTCCGATGAGATGAACAATACTCTCATCCTCTTCTTTGTAGATCTGTATTCGATCCGCACGGAACGGTGTCAACGCAATGATGAGTATGATCAGCATATATGCCGAACACTAGTGTTGACCATCATGTTATCTCTGAGGCGTGTGCCATAAGACTACTTCCGTATGTCCGGAAGTGATATTGGAGAAGTCCCTTTTGTCTCGCCTATTATTTCGATCCTGCTCAGACGCGGATCGGTCCTCAATCCTTTGCCCTCTATGACCGTACCGTCACGTTTTAATATCTTCACATACGCATCGGTCAATATCCTTGCCGAATCATTGAGCCAAAAGAGTGACTCCGTAAATAATCTGGTGGAATCACTCGTGACCACGTACACACTATCTTCCACAAAAATGTTATGGGTCCTGGTATTAAGTTCACCGCGAGGCGCGTTCAGTACGGAATATTCTTGTTCGTTTTCATCATAGAACCGTACTGTTACTTCATCAACTTTGATAATCTCATCATAGACATCTGCCCGATCGGCATTCAGAGTCCAGAGTCTCTGCCCGCTCTTCGTTTCTGTCAGGCATAACTTCTCGAGAATTATCTTCGGCATATCCTTAGGTAATCTTTCCTCGATTTCTTTCTTTTCACAAGCGGACAGCAAAAAAACCGCGATCAGAGCAAGAGCGAGTGGCTTCTCAAATTCCTTCATCGCGATTTATAGAACCACATATATTCAAGGGGCATGGTCTGAACCAAACCCGGTAGATCGCAACCGATATTCAACACGCCGCTGTTACCGCTCCGGTAAGCGGCGAAAGGGACGAGCGGCACTTTACATAACTGCGCCAGTTTCCTGGCCTTCGCGTACTTCTGAAAAAGAGTGTTGCCATCGACAAGCATTCCGAAGATACCCCCCGATTTTATGAAACGGACGATCTCCAGCACATTCTCGCCGTAAAATACCCTCACCCCGTTGACTGCCCGCCACCTCTTTAGCGCGGAATCTACTAATCTTGCGAGAACCGAAACATTATCCCTTTGATATCGGTTGACGATCACGCCGATCTGGAATCCCCGATTCCTCAGCGTATAGGGCATCAATTCCCAGACCCCGAAATGAAATGAGTAGAGAACACAGCCCCCTTTAAGAACACCGGCATCGCCGGTTAATTCCAGATCGTTCCTTCTGAGCATAAAAAACATATTCCGGGCAACACGATAGGCGTTTCTGAATGCATCCCTACCTACACGGTTTTTCAGATAGCGCCGCCGGTCGCGACATATCCCATAGAAACAAAGAACGCAGAGCAAGAATGAAAGTTCTGCAAGGAGTGACATTATGTTTTTTTCAAAGAAGTACTGATGAAATGATAGAATATTGGATTTGGTGCGAGCGGCCTTGACGTAAATTCCGGATGGAACTGTGTCCCGATAAAGAACGGATGTCCTCCAATCTCTACTATCTCCATCAACTTTCTATTCGGCGATCGTCCAGAGAATATCAGACCTTTTTCGCTGAGCGTCTTTATATACTTCGGATTGACTTCATAGCGGTGGCGGTGCCTCTCCTCCACCAGATCTTTCCCATAGATTTTCCTGGCAAGAGTTTTTGGTTCTAGCTCACAAGGCCAGTTCCCAAGCCTCATTGTACCACCGAGATCTTTGATCTTCTTCTGCTCGGGAAGCAGATCGATGACAGGATAAGATGTGCTATCGTCAAACTCCGTTGAATTTGCACCCTTCATGCCGCACATGTTCCTCGCATATTCAATGACCATGCATTGCATGCCAAGACAAATCCCAAGAAAGGGCTTCTTATTCTCACGTGCGTACTTGACGATCTTTATTTTACCTTCAACTCCCCGCATGCCAAAGCCACCGGGGATCAATATACCATCAGAATAGGCAAGTGTGTTACTGAGCTGAACATCATCTTCCATTCTGTCGGTATCGATCCATTTTATCTTCAACCGCGCATCATTTGCAACCGCGGCATGATACAGTGACTCCATAATACTCTTGTAAGAATCCCTGAGTTCAACATACTTGCCACAAACGGCAATCTCCACGGATTTTGTCGGAGATTTGGCTCTCTCAACGAAAAGCCTCCATTCCTCAAGGTCCGGCTCTCCAGCATCTATGCCAAGATATGATAGCATCAACTTATCGAGCTTCTGTTTGTGGAATACAAGCGGTATCTCGTAAATACATTCAACGTCCACCGCGTCGATCACAGCCTCAGGCGGCACGTTGCAGAACAAAGAAATCTTCTTTCGCTGATCATCGGTCAACCACGAATCACTGCGGCACACTAGAACGTCTGGCTGAATACCGATCGCCCTCAATTCGCGCACCGAATGTTGTGTTGGCTTCGTCTTGAACTCGCGGGCCGCTTTTATGTAAGGAACGAGCGTCAGGTGGACATACATCGTATTGTTCCTCCCCAGGTCAAGCCGCATTTGCCTCGCAGCCTCAAGGTAGGGTTGACCCTCGATATCGCCGACCGTACCGCCGATTTCCGTGATCACTACATCCACCTTGTTGGAATTACCGAGTTTCATGACCCTCGTTTTGATCTCGTCCGTAATATGGGGAACCACCTGCACCGTCTTTCCCAGATATTCCCCGCGTCTTTCTTTTGTAATCACTGAGTAATATATCTGTCCTGTCGTTATGTTATTATCGCGCGTCAGTGCACTGTTCAAGAAACGCTCATAGTGTCCTAAATCCAGATCACACTCCGCACCATCCTCAGTTACATAGACTTCACCGTGCTGATACGGATTCATTGTGCCCGGATCGACGTTGATGTAGGGATCGATCTTCTGTACGGTGACTCTGAGCCCGTAGCTTTTCAGAAGAAGCCCGATCGAAGCAGTCGCAACTCCCTTCCCGAGTGATGAAACAACTCCCCCCGTGACGAAAATGTATTTTGTCTCCATGTACTAGAGTATATTTATAAACGCGACGATGTCAAGAAAACAGAAAAAAGGTTGCCCGAGTGAACCACCAGCAACCCCGATTGACGTGATGAGAGTTATCCGGGACTCTTCAGATATCTCGGTGGATGAGCTCTAATGAAAATGGTTACTACGAATCTACCTGTTTAAATTAACGCTCCTATAAAATCCCCAATGCAGAATCGCCCATCTGTTCTATCTTCTATCCAGCGTTCCTTCTGATCCCGTACTGATTCATCTTTGAACGGAGTGTATTACGGTGTATTCCCAACCGGGCGGCAGCAGCCGACAAATTCCAACCCGTCTGCGTGAGTGTCGCAACGATGTGTTCTTGCTCCACGTCCGACAGTGATGCGCGCCCCGTGTCTTTCTGCGTCATGCTGCTTTCAAGAGGTATATCCCCACTTCCGATGTAGCTACCCCGGCACAAAACCACCGCACGTTCCATTACGTTCTCGAGTTCCCTTACGTTGCCCGGCCACTCATAACGCATCATCTTATCGAGGGCGTTTTTTGAAACACCTTTAATATCACTTGCACATTTTTTGCTGAATTTCTCAACGAAATGCTCGGCCAGCAATTTGATATCTTCTTTTCTCTCCCGTAACGGGGGGAGTGTAATCGTTATTACATTCAACCGGTAGAAAAGGTCTTCACGGAAAGAACCATCGGTGATCTTTTTCTTCAGATCCTGATTTGTTGCAGTAACAAGCCTCACATCGACCTTGATGGATGTATTACCACCCAGTCTCTCGAATGAGAACTCCTGCAAAACCCGCAGCAGTTTCACCTGTGTGCTCACTGGTATCTCGCCGATCTCGTCAAGGAATATGGTGCCTCTGTGAGCAAGCTCGAATTTACCTATCCTCCTCTTCTCAGCACCGGAGAAGGCACCTCTCTCATATCCAAAGAGTTCGCTTTCAAGCAACGTCTCGGGCAGCGCGGCACATGATATGGCAATGAAACGACCATTGCTGCGCAGGCTGGCGTTGTGTATCATGCGCGCAACCATATCCTTGCCAGTCCCCGATTCACCAAGAAGCAGCACGTTTGAATCCGAACGTGCCACCCTTGAAATCACGCTCAAGACCTCCCGCATCTTGGGACTCTCGGCAATGAATGCATCGCTCTGAAATTTTCCATCGATCTCTGCACGTAATATCTCAAGTTCCTGATGTATGTTTAATTCTCCATGTATGCGCTCAATGATCAACTCGAGTTCATCGAGATTGACCGGCTTATTCAAATAGTCATAGGCCCCCTGCTTCATCGCCTGGACCGCGGATTCGACCGTACCGTAACCCGTTAGGATTACATAATACGTTTCCGGGTCGATCTCCTTCATGCGCCGCATCGTCTCAATCCCATCAAGTTCAGGCATCTTCAAATCCATGATGGCCAGGTCGAAACCGGATTCAGAAATAATATCGATCGCCTCCTTGCCCGAGGAGGCAGTTCTGACGTTATGACCTTCCTTGCCGAGAAATCCCGCGAGCAAGTTGCGCTGTGATTCCTCGTCATCAACAATGAGGATGTGCATACGTTACTACACCAAACCCTTCTCGCGTATATCTTTCATAAGATGCCAGGTGGCAAGTATGACCATCCCGAAGCCAAAGAGAATCACAAAAATCCGGACCAGAAAACTTAGTATCGGAATGAATCCAACAACTAGAAGTATAAGCATACCGATCACGAAGGAGAGGTAAAGCGACACTTCTTTGCCTTTGTTGAAAATCTGAATGACCTTCTCGCCTAATATGACCGCGACAAAGATCGAAGAAACATAACAGAGTATGGAGAATATATATAGAGCAAGCACACCGAGCGGATATCCAATTAGCGTTGCGAACAGAACCGCGGAAGCAACAGGTATCGCTATAACGCCGAGAAAACCAACGCCCAAGGATTTCCAGGTCTGCTTGACAAACGTATCCATGACCCTGCGCACATATTTCTGGCACAGGGCAATGAGCATAATACCCACGATAATTTTGCTGATCCACACAATTACCTTGATAACCCCAAACAGGAATGCAAGCAGCGGTGCCATAGCAAAGAAAAACGGTTTTGCCTCGTCCTCCTCTACTTCACGTACTGACAGCTCACCTCCGATAATGGCACCCTCGTCGATCTCGGGTTCATCTTCACTCGTTAGGTGAAAATCGCCCGATACAACCGCCGTTGACTTGATTCGTGCCTTATCTGCCCTGATCTTCACGCGGCTGCTCTTACCGGCCATGACAAACTTGCCGACCGATCCCTTTACCGCACCATTGATATTGCCATCGACGGCGAAATTACCGCCGTACGCATAGAGGTCCTTCCCAACAATAGCATTGGAATCAATCTTTAGAGAACCACCTGCAAGTATTACGTTCTTGGCGACATTGCCGGAGATATTCAAATTTCCGCCAGCAGCCCACACCGTCTGCACGCTTCTTGCATTGATGCTTGAATTGGCGGCGCCGATGAAGAGTGAACCCCCGATATCGCCGGTAACATTAACCGTCTGTGCGAAAGCACACACATTACCCGTTACCACACCCTTGATGTCCACATTGCTGGCGAAGGCGATAAGGTCGTCGTCGATCACCTCATCGACAGCAACCTCGACCGACTCAGCACGCCTGATAATCAAAGCATCTGCAGGAGAAACCAGCATAACAAAAACGACTATACAAACAATCCAGCTAAAATACTTCATAAACACCTCCTTGTTAGAAGACAGAGATGGCTCAACATGGCTCATAGAAGGCTACTAATGGCGTAATGCAGGCTACGGTGCTGTTTGCTCCTTCTCCGTTTCACAGTTTAAGAGCCTTGCGATTTTCCCCCAAATTTCACATTTGGACGGGAAAATCAGCATCCCGCATTTTCTTCGGAAAATGCGGGGCTTTCAGCCTTCTCAAGCCATCTATATCTAATTCTATCCAACATGCTTGACAAATCAACACCCACTGCCTGCTCGGCTGACGTTGAACGGTTGCGAAACCCATTGGCCAAATCCTAAATCCGAAGCACGAAATTCTAATTCCGTAAATACTCAAATCTCCGATTTGATGCTATTTGTGAGAATTCCCGTAGGGGACAATATCAAATGCCAAAATTAAAATTATCGAAGCAATCGATGCCGGCATTAACAGGCTTCGATCGGGTTCTCGACTCCCCTAGAACAGCGAAGCCTATGGAACGGTATTAATGGAAGTAACGGTATTAGCGAGATTAGCGAAAATAGCGATATTAACGGAACTAACGATATTAGCGGGAATAACGAACGTAACGTTCTATGTTTATTCGA
>Ga0224495_10000402_pt1 | contig 34960 bp, 24 predicted proteins | sample SF_Jul11_sed_USG_FD_168128 | JGI IMG/M metagenome (GOLD analysis project Ga0224495, IMG submission 168128) | Sediment microbial communities from San Francisco Bay, California, United States - SF_Jul11_sed_USGS_4_1 | ecosystem: Environmental > Aquatic > Marine > Sediment | place: USA: California... | reverse complement strand
CCGGATTCCATGAGCCGGTGAGCCTCCGCCGTTTTTTCCAGCGGAAAGATATGGTGCACCTGTGGTGTAATCCGGTGCATGCGCACAAAGCGGAACAGATCCTGAAATTCCCTCGGGCTGCCCATGAGGGTGCCGATCAGGTGCACCTGCCGGAAATAGAGGTCGCGCAGACTCAGCTTCAGGTCCACCCCCGTGGTGGCGCCCATAAACACCACCCGGCCCCCGGGGCGCACCAGGCGGGTCATGGCGGGTACGGATTTCTCTCCGGAATGATCCACCGCCAGGTCAATGCCTTCCGGTCCGGCCAGGCCCCGCACGGTATCCTCCCAGTGGGGGTCGGTGTAGAGCACCCCGTGATCGGCCCCCTGCGCCTGGGCGGTCTTCAGCTTGTCCGGACTGGAGGAGGTGACAAGCACCCGGGCCCCGGCGCGCTTGGCCAGCAACAGAGCTAATCCCGAAACGCCACTGCCGATGCCCGGCAGCAGCACCGTCTGCCCCTGGCGCAGCAACCCCTGGGTGAACAGGGCGCGCCAGGCCGTGAGCCCGGCCAGGGGCAGCGCCGCGGTCTGCACCCAGTCCAGGTGCTCGGGTTTTTCCAGCAGATTTTCCACCGGCACCACCACGGCCTCGGCATAGGTGCCGGGGGTAGGATTTCCCAGAATCTGAAAGCGCGGTCCCTGCGCCTCCTCCCGGTCTCCCCAATACAACCCGGGGTTGATCACCACGTTTCGGCCCAGCAGATAGTCATAAGCCGGGTCCCCCACCGCATCCACCACGCCGGCTCCATCAGAGCCCAGGATCATGGGTCCGGGCCCCGCATACCCGAGGCGCTGGTAAAGGTCCCGGTGATTCAATCCTGCGGCCTTCAGACGCACACGGGCTTGACCGGGTGCAGGCTCGGGATCCGGGATGTGTTGAAGGTGCAATACCTCCGCGGTTCCACTGTGGGTCAATACAATAGCTTTCATGGTGATTCTCAGGCTTGAGGTTCCGAGTGAAGCGGTGGTTGTGGCCGCGGGGGAGGGGAGGCCGAGCGGGGGTGCTGGCCTTCCGGTCCCGGAGGGGTTCTGAGTTCCGCCAGCAGTCCATTGCGGCGGGGGTGCCACCGTTGCGTCAGAAACTGCGCCTCCTCCGGAGTGAGCGCATGGCCGCGCAGCGTGTGCCGATGCGGAAAATACCCGAACCGGGTGATGGTCTCAAGATACAAATCCGACATGCGTCCCGCGAAGTTTAACGTGGGGGCCTCCAGGGCCAGGGCCTTCATCACGGGATTCACCCGCTGCTGACGCTCCAGGTGTTCCGCGTGAAGCCAGGGCAGCGCGGCATAGATCCGTTCATGAGGCGGCCAGCCCACCCAGGGGGACTGGGGCTCAAAGAACGGAGCGGCAAGATGCTGCCCCTTGGGGTCCGTGGCAAAGGCCCGAGCGTCCTTGCGGTACAGGTGGCGTGGCACTTGATCCACCAGCAGAATCAGCGCGAGCCGCCCCCGGGGATGCGCCACCCAGTCGTCCAACGCGCCCATGGCCGCCTGTTCATAGAATCCCCCCAGCGCGGCACGGATCAAGGCATCGTCCTTTTCACCCGGACGCTCCAGGGAAAACCAGAAATCCAGCACGGTTCTGGCCAGCCTGGGGAGTCCCTGAGCTTCCGGTTCCTGATGGGGCATGACGGGATTCCTCCTGGAGGTTGAAGTGGAGCCCCGCCGGGCAGGGTGCGCCTCGGCTCAGCGTTTGTTCTTCGCGATCCAATCGCGCAGCCGTTGCAGGCCTTCATGGATTTTCGGTTCCGCCGTGGCGTAGCTGAAGCGCACGAAGTTGCCCTCGCCCTTCACCGGGGTGCCGAATTGGGTATCGGCCAGGACGGCCACACCCGCTTCGTGCAGCCAGCGTTTGCGCAGGGCCTCCGCGCTGGGGCAACCGGTCATACGGCACAGTTCGGTCACGTTGGGCCAGATATAAAACGCGCCGCCGGGCTTGAGGGCCTTGATGCCCTCCAGGGTATTCAGCCCCTCGTGGATGATATTGCGGCGGCGTGTGAAGCTGTCCATCATGGCCCGATGCTCGTCCTGGGGACCGGTCAGGGCTTCCACGCCCGCCCATTGGGTGATGGAACTGGCGCAGGAATCCGTATTGGTGATCCAGGTGGAGAAATAGGGGGATAGCACACGATTGGCCGCATAGCCCAGCCGCCAGCCGGTCATGGCGTAACTCTTGGACGCGCCTTCCAGCAGCACCGTGCGCTCCGTCATCCCGGGCAGGGAGGCGATGGAGTGAAATTTCCCATCATGCACCATGCGGGAATAGACCTCATCGGAGAATACCCACACGTCCGGAAAATCGCGCAGTACGTCGGCCAGCGCTTCCAGCTCCGCCCGGGACAGGGTGCGTCCGGTGGGATTGTGGGGAAAATTCAGGATCAGCAGGCGCGTACGGGCGTTGAGCTTGCTCCGCAATTCCTTCAGGTCGAAGGAGAACGCCTCGCGTTCCAGCAGGGACAGGGGCACGGGCACCGCCCCGGAGACCTTGATCTGGCTCTCGTAGATGGGAAATCCGGGGGCGGGGTAGATCACCTCGTCTCCGGCGCCGAAATCGGTGACCGCCTGGATGGTGTACATGATGAAGGGCTTGGCCCCGTTGGAGACGGTGATGTCCTCGGGGGTGTAGCTGAGCCCCCGGGTTTCGTTCAGATGTTGGGCAACCGCCGTGCGCAGTTCCAGGATGCCCGCGGAGGGGGTATAGCCGGTTTTCCCGGCATCCATGGCGTTCTTTGCGGCCTGCATGATGTTCTTGGGCGTGACGAAGTCCGGCTGGCCAATGGCAAAGCTGATGATGTCCCGGCCCTGGGCGATGAGGCCGTTGACTTCGGCCAGCACGACAAAGGCGTGCTCGGTGCCCAGTCCCCGGGTGCGTTTGGAGATGGGGGGCATGGTGTCCTGTGAAAGGTTGGGGGTCATGCGGAGGCTCACCCCGTCAAACACGGGCGGGCGGCTCCGCCCCAACCAGCCTATACCGCCCTCCGTTGCCGCGCAAACGAGCCCCAGACATTTTGACTTCCCCTGTTCGTCCGCCCTAGAATACCCCCAGGGGATGAGCGCGGACGATGAAGACCTAGCCGTGAGCCCAAGACCCGGGCACGAAAAGAGTAGAGCGTCCCCCGGGTCTGTTCAGTGCTCCTCAAGGCTTCAATCCCCTCCGGGCCATCCGACAACGCGGGAAACCTTCCTGATTTCCGGGTAAATCCGAAGCCGGGCGGGTTGTCTCCCCGTAGTTCCCGATCCCTCCCACCCGGAGAACCGTCATGGCCCCAATGGATATCATCGCCCTCGCCCTGCTGGTGGCCTGCGGCCTGCTGGGCTGGGGGCTGCAGCGGGCCTCCCGGCAAAAGACCGCCTTGACCGAGCAACTCGCCGCCGAGACGCGCAAGAGCGGTGAGTTGACCCAGCACCTGGCCGTGGCCCAGGCGGAGCACCGCGCCAAGGCGCAGGCCTGGGAGCAGACCCAGGAGCGCCTCAAGGAAACCTTCGGCGCGCTGGCCGGGGATGCCCTCAGCAGAAACAACCAAGCCTTCCTGGATCTGGCCAAGCAAAACCTGGAAAAGCTGCAGCAACAGACCAAGGCCGATCTGGAGGTGAAGGAAAAATCCGTGGAGGGCCTGGTGCGCCCCATCCGGGAATCCCTGGACAAGGTGAATCAGCAGGTGCAGGCGCTGGAAAAGATGCGCGCCGAAGCCTATGGCAGCCTCACCGAGCAGGTGAAGAATCTGCTGACCTCCCAGCAAAAGCTGGAATCGGAAACCGGAAACCTGGCCCGGGCGCTGCACCGCTCGGAAACCCGGGGCCACTGGGGCGAACTGCAATTGAAGAACGTGCTCAAGGCGGCGGGGCTGATGAGTGGCCGGGATTACGAGGAGCAGGTGTCCATCAGCACGCAGGAGGGCCGGCTGCGGCCAGACGTGGTGGTGCGCATGCCCAACGGGGGAAATCTGGTGATCGACGCCAAGGCCCCGGTGGAACCCTTTTTGCGGGCGGTGGAGGCCAAGACTGAGGAGGAACGCAAGAAGGCCATGGCGGATCATATCCGCATCATCAAAACCCACATTGCCCAGTTGAGCGGCAAGGAATACTGGAGCCAGTTTTCACCCTCCCCGGATTTCGTGGTCATGTTCATTCCCGGAGAATCCTTTTTCATTGCCGCCCTGGAGCAGGATCCGTTCCTGATCGAGCAGAGCGCGGAAAAACGCGTGGTGCTGGCATCGCCCATCACGCTCATCGCGTTGCTGAGGGCGGTGAGTTATGGCTGGCGGCAAAGGACCATCGAGGAGAAAGCCGCCGAAATCAGCCGACTGGGGGCGATGCTGTATGAACGGCTGGCCACCTTCACCGAGCATTTCGAAAAGGTGGGCGACAGCATCGGAAAGGCTGCGGGCGCTTATAACAAGGCCATTGGAACCTTGGAACGCAATGTGCTGTCCGCGGCACGCAAGTTTCCGGAACTGGGCACCAGCCCCACCAAGGACCTGGCGGAACTGGCCCCGGTGGAAGCACCCATCCGGGACATCGTGGCCAGGGAGCTTAAATCTTCTCGCGCCGAGGAGGAGTGATCCCCCCCCTCGCATCGGCGGCCTGTGGGGCGCGGTGATCCAGGGTTACCGCAACCATTCCCAAAGCCAGTAGGTGTTGTTTTCCATGGGGTCAAAGTGGAATACCCGGCCCTGCTCGCGGAACACCGGGGCGAACCGCAATTCATCCCCCTCATGGATCAGGCGCCCCGTGGTCAGCACGGAGCCCAGCAATACGCCGTGGCGGCGGATCGCCTGCACGCCATACAGGGAGTGAACGGGGGCCACATCGCTCTGATCGCCATTTACGGGGCTGATGACGGTGCGGTAAAACCCCAGCAAACCCAGGAACAACGGTTCGGTGGCGCCACCGGGCGACCCTTGCAACAGGGTGTGGTAGGCGCTTTCCCAGCGCGGCCCCAGGGGCAGTGCCGGGCCGGAGCGGGGCCCGGGAGCCCGCATAGGGTTGGGTCTTCCCATGAGATGGGGGTAGGGCGTGGGAGTGGCCGCTGCGGGATGGGGGGCGGAGAACAGCGCACAGGCGAGCGCGGCGAGCAGGAGTCCCCGCATTCGCCGGAACCGGGAGTGTAAAGGAGTGGCGGCGTTCATGGCGTTTCCCGTGGGGGCAGCTGAATCACAATCTCTCCGGGCCGCACCAATCCCAGCCGGCGGCGGGCCAGGGTTTCGATGTAGGATCGGCTGGACGTCAGCGCATGGATTTCCTGGCGCAGCTTGCGCTCCCGGAGTTCCAGGTGGGTGACCTCCTCGCGCAACCGGTCCCGTTCTTGCTGGAGATGGTAATAGGCGATTAACCCTTGATCTCCCACGAGGGAAATCAGGATCATTCCTGCACCGAAGAGAAACAGGAACAGGGGGAATATCCGGGGCAGTTCCTCCACCAGGGCGCCGGTGCGGAGATTTCCGGTCAGCAATGCGCCGAAACGCCCCCGCCACCCCTGAGTGGAAGCGGCGGTTTTGGTTTCAGCGCCCTTGGGCGAAGTGGGAGGGGTTTCCATGTTCCGCCTGCCTGAATCAGCCACGCCTGAATGCGCCGCGCCCGGGGTACCGGGCTCGATCTCCCAGGGTTTCCTCAATGCGCAGCAACTGGTTGTACTTGGCAATGCGGTCGCTGCGAGAAGCGGAGCCCGTCTTGATTTGACCGGCGTTGGTGGCGACGGCCAGATCGGCGATAAAGGCATCCTCGGTTTCCCCGGAGCGGTGGGAGATGATGCTGGTGTAGGCGTTGCTCCGGGCCAGTTCCACGGCAGCCAGGGTTTCGGTGAGGGTGCCGATCTGATTGACCTTGACCAGAATGGAATTGGCGATCTTGCGCTCAATGCCTTGACGGAGCCGGGTGGTGTTGGTGACAAACAGGTCATCACCCACGATCTGCACCTGGCCGCCGAGCTGGGTGGTCATCGCGAGCCAGCCGTCCCAATCGTCCTCGGCCAACCCATCCTCAATGCTCACAATGGGGTATTTGGCGAGCAGTCCGGAATAAAAGTTGATCATGGCGCTGGAATCACGGGGTTTGCCGCCCTCAGCCTCCATCACGTACTTGCCATCCTTGAAGAATTCGCTGGCCGCACAGTCCAGAGCGATGGCCACCTGTTCTCCCGGTTTGTATCCCGCGGATTCAATGGCCTTCATGATGGCGTCCAGCGCCGCGGTATTGGACGGCAGGTCGGGTGCGAACCCGCCCTCGTCCCCCACATTGGTGTTCAGCTTGCCGGCAGACAGCACCTTGCGCAGGGCATGAAACACCTCCACCCCCATCCGCAGCGCCTCGGAAAAATGCTGGGCTCCCACAGGCACCACCATGAACTCCTGAATGTCCACATTGTTGTCCGCATGCTTGCCCCCATTGAGAATGTTCATCAAGGGGACGGGAAGCACGTGGGCATGCACTCCGCCGATGTACTGGAATAGGTCCAGCCCGGATGTTTCCGCAGCGGCCCGAGCCACGGCCAGGGACACTCCTAGAATGGCATTGGCGCCCAGCTTGCCCTTGTTGGGGCTATCGTCCAGTTCCAGCAAGGTGGCGTCCACTGCCATCTGATCCCGCGCATCGCGGCCCATCAGCGCCGGGGCAATCACCTCATTGACGTTGCCCACGGCTTTCAATACGCCCTTACCCTGGAAGCGTTTTTTATCCCCATCTCTCAGTTCCACGGCCTCATGAGCGCCGGTGGAGGCCCCGGAAGGCACCATGGCCCGGCCCAGCGCGCCATCTTCGAGCAGCACATCCACCTCAACGGTGGGATTGCCTCGGGAGTCCAGCACTTCCCTGGCGTAAATGGATTCTATAAACATGGCTCCGGTTTGGATTGGAGTTGAGGAGATTGAGCGCTGGGCGCCGGGGTTTGCAGAGCCTCCGGGTTTACCCACACCCTTTCTATATTTCTATCACGTTGCGCAACGTTGAGAAACGTATCGCCGCCCTGGGTGGGAAGGAAGTTGATATGAGGCGCCACGCAGGTTCCAGACGGATCGCAAGCGCCCTTCCCGCGTCCAGGTTCCCCCGTCTTTCAGTCTTATTCCGCCCCCGGTCCAACGGGCTTTGGACACGGGCGGGTCCAAAGGGCAGGCGACCCTAGACGGGTTTATTCCAGAACATTTTGGAGCGCGAACGGGGGGACTCGATGTGGAAAGGGCCGTTGCACACGGAGCCCTCGTCTGGCCTGGAACCGGAGACTCCCGCGTCTGGAGCATGGGAGCGCACTCATGGAGTCGTCTCCGTTATGAAATCTGATTTACGAAAGCGGTGCGCGGATTCCCAACGTGGTTGACACCTACAGATGCTTCCTTTAAACTGATTTTTTCCGGATGCGGGAGTAGCTCAGTTGGCTAGAGCATCAGCCTTCCAAGCTGAGGGTCGCGGGTTCGAATCCCGTTTCCCGCTCCACCTTTTTCTTTCCCGCATCGGGATGGAACATATCGCGGGGTAGAGCAGTCCGGTAGCTCGTTGGGCTCATAACCCAAAGGTCGGAGGTTCAAATCCTCCCCCCGCTACTCGCACCAACGCTGCCGCCACTGCGGATTTGCGCAAGAACTAACGCCGGTGACTCGAAAGGGCACCGGCGTTGTCGTTTCGTTTTCCCAGCACTTTTCCCAGCAAAACTTGGTGAAATTTTGAACAGGGAAATTTCCCTGCTGGATAGTTGTGGGGGTGGTTTGAAAATGACCTGAGGATAATTTCTGGGTATCCGCGAAAAGTTAAGATCCGCGAATTTAGGGTATAATATTTATATGGGGTGTGAGTGCTATCCCACAAAAAAAGCCAGGTGAAGGTGGTGTGAAAATTTTCGCCCATCGGAAAATGGTTTCCTCTGATACTGGCTAATCATCGCGGAGGTGTTGAAATGGCTACAGCCCCTGTAACTACAGATATCTTTAATAATCTACCTGATGAGATTAGAAAATATGTTGAATCATGCTCCTTGAAAATTGATAAGATCCGATACTCGATTCCAAGGGAGTACAAAGAGACTCTTATCAAAGAGTTTGGGAGTGGAATGGGGACTAAGCGGAAAGGTGGTCGTCAAATAGTTCCTCTCCAAATGGTTCGTGGTAATAAGGTTCGATTATCATTCTCAAAACGTATTTCACTTAACCCGTATGAATGGCCGATTCTAGAAATTGATGACCCGACGGAGTACCAGCAAAAGCTGATGGTTGAGCATCTGAGAAGATACACTAATAGCTCATTCAGACTTTCTGCTGTTGAAGTGGCCCTGGATTTGACCCCTCTCCCCGAGATATGGATGCATCACCTTTTTACAAAGGTTTTGCAGCACATCCATTTACCCTATTCCAGGCGGGAACCGAGGAAGTATATTCGCATAATCCCTCTTGAGTGCGCGACTGTCTATATCGGTGGGGTTAGAAAATCACCACGGTTTATCCGGATTTACGTCAAGGAACCTGAGGGAGGTGCGAATCCCTTTTTGCGCGTGGAGTGGAACGTGCGGAGGAATTTTTCCAATTACGGCCTGCTTCATAAAGGTTTGATCGATTTGAGTGGAATAAAAATGGAGAAGCTTCTGGCTTGGCGGGATTTCGATCTGGACAAAGCCGTGGATTTGATGCTTCTAAGAACGAAGGGGGCATATCTCGATCGGAAGGACCCGTATTCAGCCCTGTACGCTTGTCATCTTGAAAGTTGGTTGAAAACAAAAACAGGGCGCGCTGGCTTCGAAACTCCGGTGTTTGAAACTTTTTTCTTCCACGTAAAAAATTCGGGTTGGTACATTAACAGCGACAAATCTGTGGTGTTTCCCCAAATGTGATTTTATCCGATGGCTTGGTGTTACCACTGTGACCAAACAACTTTGACTGGCCCACCCTCATTCTGCCCCCCGGCACTTCCCGCTGGGGGGTAACCCTCACAAATCGGCGATTCGGGCATGGCGGGCCTCAGGACTTTTCGAGAGCCATAAAAGCTCGGAAAACTCCCACCTCCCAGGGCGGCGGGTTCATCGCGGCCTCATGATCCACTCCCGTCTCCCAGAGGGACACGCCAGGAAAGGCCACTACAAGGCCCGTGGTTGCGTGCCATTCGTGGGCGTGTAACCGAGGTGGGGTGAAATCAGCTTGGGCGATTTAATTCGATTCTGGGGGGTCGAGCTGAGCCCCTGTGAATGCGCCCGTACCGTTCTGTTTGCGGATGGGGCTGCACCCCATTTGGCTGCAATCAGGGGTGGCCTTACATATTTCCATTCTTCCTCCCATTTATTTCCGGATTGCTGCATTTTTTTGGGTGAGATAGGGTCAAGCCATCCATCCCAAGGGGGATGCTCATCGACCTATCACAGTCATAGGAAATTTCATGGCGCGTGGCGCGAAGAAGCAGGGCAATGGCAACGGAGCCAAGCTGGGCTTTGAGGAGACGCTGTGGAAGGCGGCGGATGCCCTGCGGGGCAATATGGACGCGTCCGAGTACAAGCACGTGGTGCTGGGGCTGATCTTCCTGAAGTACATCAGTGATGCGTTCAGCGAATTGCACGCGGCTCTGACGGCGGACAAGGCCAGCGGGGCCGATCCGGAAGACCGGGACGAGTACCAGGCCGAGAACGTGTTCTGGGTGCCGATGGATGCGCGGTGGGCGAAAATCCAGGCGGCGGCAAAGACCCCGCAAATCGGCCTGATCGTGGACAAGGCCATGGAGGCCATCGAGAAGGAAAACACGTCCCTGAAGGGAGTGCTGCCCAAGGACTACAACCGCCCGGCGCTGGACAAGACGCGGCTGGGACAGGTGATCGACCTGGTGGCGGGGATTGGCCTGGGGGACAAGGAAAGCCGCAAGCATGACGTGCTGGGGCGGGTCTATGAGTACTTCCTGGGGCAGTTTGCGGCGGCGGAAGGGCGCAAGGGCGGGCAGTTCTACACCGCGTCCTGCGTGGTGCGGCTGCTGGTGGAAATGATCGAGCCGTTCAAGGGGCGGGTGTATGACCCCTGCTGCGGATCGGGGGGGATGTTCGTGCAGTCGGAAAAGTTTGTGGAGGCGCACGGGGGGAACCCGGACGACATCGCCATCTATGGGCAGGAGTCGAATTCGACCACGTGGCGGCTGGCGAAGATGAACCTGGCCATCCGGGGGCTGAGCGCCAACCTGGGGCCGAACCACGCGGACAGCTTCCACCACGACGTGCACAAGGACCTGAAGGCGGACTTTGTGCTGGCCAATCCGCCCTTCAACGACAGCGACTGGGGCGGCGAGCGCCTGAAGGATGACAGCCGCTGGATGTACGGCAAGCCCCCGGCGGGCAACGCCAACTTTGCGTGGGTGCAGCACTTTCTGCACCACCTGGCCCCGGGCGGCATCGCCGGGTTTGTGCTGGCGAACGGCTCCATGTCGTCCAACCAGTCCGGCGAGGGGGAGATCCGCCGCCAGATCATCGAGGCGGACCTGGTGGACTGCATGATCGCCCTGCCGGGGCAGTTGTTCTACACCACGCAGATTCCCGTGTGCCTGTGGTTCCTGACGCGCAACAAGTCCGCCAAGGGCTTCCGCAACCGGCGCGGCGAGACGCTGTTCATTGACGCCCGCAAGATGGGGGTGCTGGTGGACCGGGTGCACCGGGAGTTGACGGACGAGGAAATCCTGCGCATCGCGGACACCTACCATGCGTGGCGGGGGGCCGGTGCTCATGGCAACAGGAACGCGGGGACGTATGAAGACGTGCCGGGGTTCTGCAAGTCCGCCAGCAAGGCCGACATCGCGGAGCACGGGCATGTGCTGACCCCGGGACGCTATGTGGGCGCGGAAGCGGTGGAGGACGACGACGAGCCATTCCCGGACAAGATGCAGCGACTGACCGCCCAACTGGAGGAACAGTTCAGCGAAGGGGCGCGGCTGGAAAAGGAAATCCGGAAGAATTTGAAGGGGCTTGGGTATGGGGGGTAGATGGACCACAGCCCTGTTTTGGTTATTTGATGTGGATAGAGAAATTGGATTCGTATACACGACATCAGGGTTATGTATAAAATTTTTTAAAATTTATACACGTCCCTTGTACCGTGTATAAATGATGGGAGAAATTTATACATGATCCTTAGAACCTATTTTTAAATGGCCGTGATGTTCAAATTGCAGCCCCTCCCCCCAAAAAAGGATATTGAAACCAAGGCGGTACTGCGCCAAGCGGCGGTAGCGCACCGGAAATTGGCAGAGCTAAAAGGGATATCCGTAAACATTCCAAACCAGGGAATCTTGATCAACTCCCTTTCCCTCCAGGAGGCCAAGGATAGTTCAGCCGTTGAGAATATCATCACGACTCACGATGAGCTGTTTAAAAAGGCGACTTTTCCAAAATACGCCGGGAATGCCGCCGCCAAGGAGGTTCAAAATTACGCCACGGCATTACGCACGGGATATACCCTTGTCGCCAAGGATGGGATTTTGTCGGGACGGCATATCCAGGATATCCAGGAACAACTGGAAGCTAACCAAGCTGGATATCGCAGGCAGGCTGGTACCAACTTGAAGAACGAGGCAACGGGGGAGGTTGTGTACACGCCCCCGCAGAGCCACAAAGAAATTCTAGACCTGATGGATAATCTGGAAAAATTCATCAACGAGGATGATCTCTACGATGCAGACCTCTTGGTGAAGATGGCGTTGGTCCATTACCAATTCGAAAGCATTCACCCTTTTTATAATGGAAATGGGCGAACGGGCCGCATTATCAATGTACTCTACTTGGTGCTGAAAAACCTGCTGGATATTCCCGTTTTGTATTTGAGCCGACACATTATCGAAACCAAGGCGGAATATTATCAGCGCTTGCAGGATGTGCGGGATCACGATGCCTGGGAGGCCTGGGTTCTTTATATGCTGGCAGGGGTGGAAAAAACATCCCAACACACGATTCAACTGGTGCAAGGGATCCGAGATGCAATGCAGTTTTACAAGGTTGAAATTCGCAAGGGTTATAAGTTCTACAGTCAGGATTTGATCAACAATCTATTTTCGCATCCCTACACGAAAATAGGTTATGTCATGCGTGACTTAAAAGTCACCCGCCTAACCGCTGCAAAGTACCTGGATGAACTGGCAGAGGCGAAATTTCTGTCAAAGCAGAAAATTGGGCGGTCGAATTATTATATCAATAATGCGCTGTATGGGCTGTTGACGGAGCCGCCAAACCTACAGGGGGCAACTGAATCTCCACCCGCGGCAGAACCTGTAACACAGGAAGGAAGGATCGAGGAATGACCCCACACACCCCACATCCGGCGGCCCACCGCCTGCTTTCCGTTACGTGGCACGCACCGGCCCGTCCCGCGCCGGAAAAGGGGGTGCGCTATGGGGGGTAAGTGGAATAGCGTTACGGTCGAAGAAATTGCTGCTGCCACCCAAAACGCCCTAGCAACAGGACCGTTTGGGTCTTCCATTAGCGCAAAATTCTTTACAGATTCAGGGACTCCGGTTATTCGGGGTTCAAATTTGTCCGATAATATAGGTGTTCGGCTAATTGATGACGGGCTTGTATATGTTGAAAATGAGCTGGCTGAAAAGTTTCGAAGATCGCAGGCCGTCAAGGGAGATTTAGTCTTCACTTGCTGGGGGACAGTCAATCAGGTTGGAATCATTGATAACCGCTCTCGATATGGAGTGTATATTGTTTCCAACAAGCAAATGAAATTCACGCCCGACAACACTAAAGCTGACAGCCTTTATCTTTATTACTATTTTTCTAGTCCGGATGGTCAGCATCAAATTCTTTCGCAGGCTATTGGTAGTTCGGTTCCAGGTTTTAACTTAGGTCAATTACGAGCAATACGCTTTCCCCTCCCCCCCCTTGCCGAGCAGAAGGCCATCGCGCACCTCCTGGGGACGCTGGACGACAAGATCGAGAACAACCGGCGCATGAACGCCACCCTGGAAGCCATGGCGCGGGCGATCTTCAAAAGCTGGTTCGTGGACTTCGACCCCGTGCGCGCCAAGGCCGAGGGCAGGCAGCCCGACGGCATGGATGCGGCAACGGCGGCGCTGTTTCCCGACCGCTTCACCGACAGCCCCCTGGGGAAGATTCCGGCGGGGTGGGGGGTGATCCCATTATATGAAACAGCAGATTATAAAAATGGGGCCGCATTCAGAAATGAAGATTTTACACAGGAAGGCATGGGCCTTCCTGTCATCAAAATTGCGGAATTGAAGGAAGGAATTACTGCGCAAACAAAGTGGTCCTTTCGGGAAGCCATACCCGAACAGGTCATTGATACAGGTGATTTACTGTATTCATGGTCAGGCAGTCCTGAAACCTCATTAGATGTTTTTCTATGGGAAAACGGACCCGGTTTGTTGAATCAACACATTTTCAAAGTCATTGCACCAACACCACAGGTAAAACGGCTTGTGTATTACTTGCTAAAACATCTGCGACCAGTGTTGGTTGAAACAGCGAAAAACAAACAAACGACTGGACTCGGGCATGTGACTGTTGCGGATATGAAGCGTCTACTGGTGTGCTGGCCACCCGATACGGTCAAAATTGCATTCGATAAATTGTCCGCGCCACTGTTTGAAAAGGCATTCGCAAACCAGATCGAATCAAGAAAACTGGCTGCCACGCGTGACGCGCTGCTGCCGAAGCTGCTGTCGGGCGAGGTGCGGGTGGGGGAGGCGGCGGGGGCGGTGGAACGGGCGGAGGTGGGGTGAAGATTCTTTTCCTGGATGAATCCGGGGATCACAACCTGACGATGATCGACCCCCAGTACCCGATGTTCGTCCTGGGAGGGATCATCGTTGACCGCGAGTATGCAGAAGGGGAAATGACACGGAGAGTGGCGGCCTTCAAGAGGGAGTGGTTTAACCGGGAAGACCTGATTCTTCATACATCGGACATCCACAGGAACCGGAACGGATTTGAGCGGGTAAAGGAACCGGCCTTTAGAAAGGAGTTTTTAGATGCGTTGAATATGCTCATGCGGGATTTGGAATATACCGTTGTGGCCTGCGCGATCCACAAGGAAAAGCATCTGGCGTCCTATGGGGCCGCTGCCCTGGACCCATATCTGCTCAGCCTGGATGTGCTGGTTGAGCGGTTTTGCATGGAAATCGGCAATGTGTCTGGTGGAGGGGTCATCGTTGCGGAAAAAAGAGGGGCCACCCTGGATCACGAATTGGAATTGGCCTTCATGAATTTGAAAATACAGGGAACACGCTATATGAAGGCTGCACAGATTGAAAAACGCATTTTGGGGTTGAACTTGCGTGCCAAATCTCAAAATCTTGCGGATCTGCAATTGGCGGACTTGGTGGTTTCCCCAATTGGCCGCAAGGTACTGGGCAAGCCAGTGAGGGAAGATTACCGCATTGTGGAAAGCAAGATGCGAAAAAATCGCGATGGTGAAGTTGCTGGGTATGGTCTAGTGGTGTTGCCAAGGGGGCGGGCGTGACTACGAGGGCACGAAATAGGAAAGACCGGCCCCCGCTACGCAGTGACCGGCCTATTCCAAAAACGGTATTCCGAAGGCAATGCCGCCTCTCGGAGCCAAAGCCTCCATATACAATATACGAGAACTGGGAATTGAAATCAATCAAAATTTTGCAAATCTGCGTACTGGGCATGCAGGTGAAACCGAGATTGCACCTCGGTTTCACCTTACACATCACAATTCTAGGGTTTTGTAAATTTGGTGGAGTATAAATAAATATAAACATTTATTGACGGAATCCATTCCTGATCAAAATTATATCGAATAATCATAGCCATGTATACCGAATCCACCGTGGAAGAAGCTGCGCTGGCCTGGTTCCAGGAACTGGGATTCGATGTATTGCATGGGCCGGACATTGACCCCGACAGCGCCGCGCCGGAACGGGCCAGCTACGGCGACGTGGTGCTGCGGGGGCGGCTGCTGGATGCCCTGACGCGCTGCAACCCGCACATTCCCCCGGCGGCGCTGGAAGACGCCGCGCGCAGGCTGACCCTGGCGGAAAGTCCCAGCCTGGTGGAAAACAACCGCCGCTTTCACCGCTACCTGACGGACGGGGTGCCGGTGGAATACCCCCACGATGGCCGCACCAAGCACGACAGCGCCCGCCTGTTCGACTTCGACACCCCCGCCCGCAACGACTGGCTGGTGGTCAACCAGTTCACGGTGAAGGAAGGCCAGGCCCACCGCCGCGCCGACGTGGTGGTCTTCGTCAACGGCCTGCCCCTGGCCGTGATCGAACTGAAGAACATCGCCAGCGAGGACGCCACCATCTGGAAGGCCTTCGACCAGTTGCAGACCTACAAGGCGGAGATCCCGTCCCTGTTCTCCTTCAACGAGGCCCTGGTGGTGTCCGACGGCGCGCAGGCCCGCATCGGCAGCCTGACGGCCAACAAGGAATGGTTCATGCCCTGGCGCACCGTGGAGGGCGAGCGCGCCGCCCCTACCGCCATTCCGGAACTGGAAACGCTGATCCGTGGCGTGTTCCACCCCGCGCGCTTTCTGGACTACATCCGCCACTTCGTGGTGTTCGAGGACGACGGCGGCGGCACCATCGTAAAGAAGATGGGCGGCTATCACCAATTCCACGCCGTGAACAAGGCGGTGGACTGCGCCGTACGCGCCACCGGGGCCAAGGGCGACCGCAAGGCGGGGGTGGTATGGCACACCCAGGGCAGCGGCAAAAGCCTCTCCATGGCTTTCTTCGTGGGCAAGATCAAGCAGCACCCCGCCCTGGAAAATCCCACCGTGGTGGTGCTCACCGACCGCAACGACCTGGACGGCCAGCTATTCAGCAACTTCGCCCTGGCCCAGGGGGTGCTGCGGGAACCGCCCGTGCAGGCAGAAAGCCGCGATGGCCTGCGCGTTATCCTGGCAGGCAGGGCGGCGGGAGGCATCATCTTTACCACCGTGCAGAAGTTCCTCACCGAAGGCGGCGCGACCCATCCTCTGCTGTCCGACCGCGCCAACATCATCTGCATCGCCGACGAGGCCCACCGCAGCCAGTATGACTTCATCGATGGCGTGGCCCGCCGCCTGCGCGAAGCCCTGCCCAACGCCACCTTCATCGGCTTCACCGGCACCCCCATTGCCCTGACCGGCAAGATCACCACCCAGGTCTTCGGCGACTACATCGACGTGTACGACATCCAGCAGGCCGTGACCGACGGGGCCACCGTCCGCATCTTCTATGAGTCTCGACTCGCCAAGATCAGCCTGAACGACGCCATCATCCCCAACCTGGACGAGGAAGTGGCGGATGTCACCGAGGGGGAGGAGGTGGAGGGCGCGGAAAAACTGAAGTCCAAGTGGGCGCAGGTGGAAAAACTGGTGGGCACTGCCCAGCGCCTGGATCAGGTGGCTCAGGACATCGTGACCCACTTTGAAACACGCATGGCGCTGGTGGAAGGCAAGGGCATGGTGGTGTGCATGTCCCGGCGCATCTGCGTGGATCTGTACAAACGCATCGTGGCCCTGCGCCCGGCCTGGCACAATGAAGACGACGCCAAGGGACGGGTCAAGGTGGTCATGACCGGCTCTGCATCCGACCCGGCGGATTGGCAGCAGCATATCCGCACCAAGCCGCGCCGCGATGAATTGGGCAAACGCTTTCGTAAGAAGGTGGGCGATCCCTTCAAGCTGGTCATCGTGCGTGACATGTGGCTGACGGGCTTTGACGTGCCCAGCCTGCACACCATGTACATCGACAAACCCATGCAGGGGCACGGACTGATGCAGGCCATCGCCCGCGTGAACCGGGTATACAAGGACAAGGACGGCGGGTTGATCGTGGACTACCTGGGGGTGGCCCACGAACTGAAGCGCGCCCTGGAACACTACACATCCGGGGACCGGCAGGTTACTGGCATTGACGTGGGCGAGGCTGCGGCCATTGTGCAGGAAAAACTGGAAGTACTGGCTCAGTTATTCCACGGATTCGACCTTTCCAGCGTGGGAAACGGACCACCTGCTGCCCAGATCAGCTTGGTCAGCGCAGGAATAAACCACATCGCCGGGTTGGAAAAGGGCAAGGAGCGCTTCCTGAAGTTGGTCACGGAACTGAAGCAGGCCCTTTCCCTGATCGGCGATCACCCCCTCGTGCGAGGCAATTGGAACCTGCTGGCGTTCTATCAGGCCATATCTGCGGCATTTCACAAGCACACGGTCACCAATGGTTCATCCCGCGTTGATCGTGATACCGCCATGCAACAGATCATTTCCCTGGCCGTGGTGGCCGATGGCATTGTGGACGTGTTTGCCGCCGCCGGGTTGAAATCCCCAGACATCAGCATTCTGTCCGATCATTTCCTGAATGAGGTGCGGGGGATGAAGTTTCGCAACCTGGCCGTGGAGTTGTTGGAAAAATTGCTGAAGGATCAGATCAAGGTCCGCCAGAAAAAACACCTCGTGCAGGCCCGGTCTTTTTCAGAATTGCTGCAAAACGCGATCAACCGCTACCACAACAAATCCATCGAAGCGGCCAAGGTCATTGAAGAACTGATTCAGTTGGCCAAGGAAATGCGGGCTGCGGACCGTCGCGGAGAAGACCTGGGTCTGACCGATGATGAGTTGGCTTTCTATGAAGCGCTTGAAGTCAACGACAGCGCGGTGAAGGTGCTGGGGGATGACGCTCTGCGCCTGATTGCCCAGGAGCTTTTGGAGACGGTTCGCCAGAATGCCACGATTGACTGGTCCATGAAGGAGAACGTGCGGGCCAAGATGCGGGTCATGGTGCGGCGCATCCTAAAGAAGTATGGGTACCCGCCGGACAAGGCGGAAAAGGCCACTCAGACCGTACTGGAACAGGCTGAACTGATGGCTGCTGATGTATTGGTGGCGTAAATATGCAATGTTTTAACAGTTTGCACAAGGAGGTTGAAATGGAAATATTAGACACAACCCCCGCCCTCGCGGAAAAAATAAAAAATATATTTAAGGCATCAAATAAAAGGAAAGTGATAATTGTAGCCTTTATAGGTTCAAAATCAGAGTATTATTTACCCAATGTTAAAGGCGTTGAAATTTACTGCTGGCCAAAACCTGGTGGGACTAACCCTGATACTATAAAACATTTAATTAGTCATGGGGCAAAAGTACACTTTGCTGATCGAGTTCACATGAAACTATACTGGACTGAAGATCAGGGTTCTGTCATCACCTCTGCAAATTTATCTGTATCCGCATTGGGTTCGAATGGATTAAAAGAGCTTGGTGTTTTCATTGACGATTCTAGTATAATAAATATTGCGGAAATTATAAATTCTATAAACGCAACAAAAGTAACAACGAAAAGTTTAAAAAAATTAGAAATTAGCCACCATAAATTTTCGAAATCTTTTTTATCAAAAACAACCACAAAAAAATTGAATTTTGTCAAATGGATGGGGCAAGGAGAGATTCGAACACCGTTTTCACTGGGGTGGTATTACACAGACGATGATGCGAAACTTTCAAAGAATGCAAAAAAAGAGGCAAGAAGTAATTTTGGAAATGAAGAAATGGAACACTGGCATTGTGTAACTAAAGGCGCTGCAAAATATGCAAACAAATTCCCTTGGGTGCTGCAATTTTCAGTTGAATCATCAAAAAATAAAAAAGAATTAAAATATAAAGACATCAAAATATCAAGCTGGTTTTATACTGAATTTACTGTTGAGGTTAGCGAGCACGATAAAATTGCATATTGTAAAGAATGGCCATTTCAGATTGTTCAGGCTAAAAGTTTAAACATGATCCCACATCAACCGCCTTTTGATGAAGAAGATATTAAGTTTAAAAAAGCATTTTAAAAATCTGTGATAGAATTTGGACCTGATAAGATTATTAAAGGTAAGACTTTAACTCCAACAAATAAATTTCTGCAATTAATTTTAAGCAACTATAAGTAATGTTATATTCCATGTGGTGTTTATGCCCTACATTTAATATGGCGCATACCTAGTGCGTTCTTTCAGTTGTGCGTGTGGAACCAGGGAGACATCATTGATGAGGTGCTAGCGAACTACACCGGGCTTGACGTGGGCATAAAGTCAGACTTGCCGCTGAAGTAGATTTGGAGCGTGGTGCCGGAAGGCGAATAGTGGGAAAAGCCTAGGGGGAAATCAACAGTAGAGCAGGGTAAACAAAGGAACTCAACCAGAAAGGGGATGCTGATGGCAAATGAAGGATACATCGTCGATGCAATTGACATAGCAACGATGCGTCAATCTTTTCAATTTATTCATCCCAAGGTCAAGGAGTCGAGTTTTCAATTGTTCAATGACGGATATTTTACACAGGCGGTTCAAGAAGGAATAAAAGCACTTTTTGAATACATCCGAGAAAAATCTGGGTTGCAAATGGATGGGATCAATTTAATCGAACGTGTATTTAATGAAAAAAACCCTTTGCTCTATTTAAAATCTCTTTCCCTCGCTTCAGAAAAAAATGAACGTGTGGGATATGGGATGATGTTAAGTGGCCTTTACACCGGAGTTCGGAATGTCATCGCTCATCAGTCTGGGAATCAAATATTTGTATTACATGCTTATGAGATTATTGTTACGACATCATTTTTGTGCCGTAAACTTGACGAGGCAACTAAAGTAGACAGGTCAAATAACATAGACAAAAATTTGGAATATTAAAAGTATTTTTAATGTGAATGGAAAAATATGAAGCGTTATCTTGATTGGATAGATATTGAAGAAGAGGCCAGGGAAATTTTTGATGTTAGGACAGAAAAACAAGATTTAAAATGGGCACACTGGGCCTGGGAAGCTCTGCGTAGAGAAGGATTGACAGCCTATGAAAACGCTTTAGAACTATGCCGTGTGAAAATTCGGATGATGACCCTGGGAGTTTTATATCGGGAATTTTGTCTAGCGGCCTGGGATGATTATGATAAACCAGATTTATCCCAATGGTTCGAGGAGGTGTTTTTAATTTCCAAGATTAAGGTAGGCCAGCTGCTGGGAAATGATTTTCAGGAGGTAGGTGAAAGTGAACCAGAAGAATTTGCCTTAGAATTTCTTATTGAAAAAGAAAGACAAGGTGTTATTCAATCATTGAAAAAAGGATGGGGAGATTCATCGATTTTATTTGCCTCTCTTTGGCTAACAAATCCTGATGTTGAAGAATATATCTATATTGAAGATGAAAACGTGAATAATAAAAACATAGTTGCTTTTCAACTTTGCAATGGCTTTAACATTCCTGGTTTGATTTTAGCAGAAATCGTAAATTCAAATGCAACTCCAGAAAAAATGTCCGGGTTTCATTGGATCAATGAAGGTGCGGAATCAATGTTTGGTTATGAAAAAGATTTTGATTAAAAATATTTCGACCAAAATCACGCCTGAGGAAAACCCAAAGGCTGCGGATTCTGCGCCCTATTATTTCAGAGAATTACATGTCAAACGATCTGGAAAAGCAATTCGAACAGCAGATGCTGGCCCGCTACGAAGCCTGGAAAGCCTTCGGCTATGTGGCCAACCGGTTCCTGATGTCCGTGCGAAATCGTGGAGGGGTCGGGGCAGCCAAGCACCTGTTGGCCAAGAATGGAATCAGCCCAGGGCTAGCACGTTTGGCCAAGGAAAAACGTGCGGACTTATCCATGGAAGCGCTGGTATTGATTCCCCCATGGGATAGCCTATTTACAGAAACGGAATTGGCAAAAGCGCGCAGTGCCCTTGGTGCGGTCAGGTGATGTAAAAACGAACAAAAAATAGGAGGTGGTCAACATGGCCAATTTTAAAATGCATGGCTCTGAACTTCGGGATTCACATAACCATACCGTAGCGAAAATCCACGGGGATGAAATCCGGGATTCGCATAACCGCACGATAGCCAAAATCCATAGGGATGAAATTCGGGATTCGCACAATCACACCGTTGCAAAAATCCATGGGTCAGAAATTCGGGACGAAAGGAATCATAAAATCGGCACGTTGGATGAGGCAAGAAAGTCTATTGAAAATGCGATGGGCGGGAATACGGTTGCTGCATTGTGGCTGTTTTTTGTTCGGTAACCAGTCGGCCAAACGCTACAAATTTCGAAAGAATGCAGGGGCGGAAATTCCACCTCTACCAACCCCTGCCCCGGAAACTGCACCACGTTGGATTCATCCTTGGCCTTGATGATCCCGCGTAGCACGGATTCCAACCGCCCCAGCGCGTCGCGCTTTTCTTTATCCTAACCGTGCAGTCCATAGATTGCCGTGACGCCTCCTTCCGCATAGTTCAATAGACCTGATTCCCCCTACTTCTTCATATGCCGAAACACCCGCACCGCCAGTTCAGTGATCAGGGTGATGTCATCCGCCGTGCGGGGCTTGACCACATCCAGCAATTCTTCGATCGCCGCATCAGAGAACCTCACCGAGCCAGGATGTGTGCCGGCGGAAAATCTTTTGGCCGCAAATGCCCATATAGACACCTTCCGGGGGCATCACTAAACGGGGGTTGGAAGGGTCTCAGGCCGACAATTCGGATTTGATGCGTTGAACAGTTGAGGTTCCCACGCCCTTCCCCAGTTCTTCCCGGATGGCCTGTTCCATGTCCTCGTTCACCCGTGGCCGTCCACCGACTCGGCCTTGTTGCCGTGCCCTGGCAAGTCCGGCCTGGACGCGTTCGCGGATCATGGCCCGCTCGAACTCGCTGAACACCCCGAGCATGCCAAAAAGCGCCTTGCCTGCGGGAGTGCAGGTGTCCAGCGCTTGCTGATGGATGAACAGGTCACACCCGACCGCGTGAAGCGCCTGCAACGTGGAGAGCAAATCCGGAAGGCTCCTGCCCAGCCTGTCCACGGACCAGACCGCCAGCACGTCTATTTCCCGTCGGGCGGCTGCTTTCAAAACCGCGTCAAGGCCTGGCCGTTGTTCTCGGGTCTTCGCTCCGCTGATTCCGGCATCCTCGAACACCGCCGCCAGTTCATGCCCTGACCTGGAAACCCAGGCTTTAAGATCCCGGCGCTGGTTCTCGGTGGTCTGTCCGGAGGTGCTCACGCGGAGGTAAATCCCCACACGCCGTTTTGTTTTGTTCATGGGATGGCTCCAATAGGGTTCACCGCTCGGGTGCACCTCTAACGTGGCCATACCCAAAACACAAGGTTTCGGTATGTCCTTCACCGGGAAAAATGACCCGCACCGGTGGCGGGTTTGCCGGGCTGTTTTTGAGGGGGTTTTCGGTATGGTGGAAAGTCTATTGTCAGGGGTAGTTCTGGCTGTGTGGATTTATGGCGGTTTCACGCGTCGCGAGAAAACGCATTGCACCGCGTGTGTTGGACATTCAGCAAATAGAGACTCCACACATGAGCGGCTTTCTTTTTTAATCAAGATGTTTTCGCTGATTTGCCTGGACTCCTCGCCAGTCTGATTTTGCTCATTCCCCCGCGAACTCCGCCAGCGCCCGGGTGACCCGTTCCGGTTCCTCCAGCATGGGGTAGTGTCCGCTGGCCTCCAGCCACACGGTGCGGCAATTCGGAATGCGCGCGGCGGCGTATTCGATCCATTGCGGGGCCCCGATCTGATCCTGCCGGGAATGCAGCAGCAGCACAGGAAGCTTCAGCGCGCCCAGGTGCCCGCGCAGATCCTCCGCATAGGCGGATTCCATGAGGACGGCGGCGGACTCGGGAGGAACACGCAGGCAGGAGGCCAGAAGGCCGTCGATGATTTCCTCGTCGGGTTTGAACAACAGCGCAGGGGTCAGCGCCTGGAGCGTGGCAGCATAGTTGGCGCGCAATCCGGCCACCACACCCGTCGCCATGGCCTGGTCCATGCCCCAGGGTTCCGTGGCGGTGACCGTGGCGCGGGGAACGGTTCCCGCCAGCGAGACCAGCCGGGTCACGCGGGCTGTGCGTTGATTGAGAACGACGCGCATGGCCACCGCGGCCCCCATGGAGTGCCCCACCAGCACCACATCGCGCAAGTCCAGCGCCTCCAACAGCGCCGCCACGTCCTTGGCCATGTCCGCGATGGTATAACCCACGTCCGGCTTGTCGGATTCTCCGTGTCCGCGCAAATCCAGGGTCACGCAGCGGAAACGTCGCACCAGGGTCTTCACCAGCGGTGCCCACCATTCGGTGCCTCCCCCAAAGCCGTGAATGAATACCAGCGGTCTGCCCTTCCCCTCGTCCTGGTAATGCAGGCGCACGCTCTGCCCCACCTCAATCAATGGCATTGGAATCCTCCTGTTTCGCACGATTTCGCCCTTTGAACTGCGAAAGCGGCTGAAGAATCCTTACTTTGGTGTTTACCCACCCCGGAGCATGTTGTCAGATTCCGACCACGCCGGACTGCCCATCAGCAGCCTGATGAGGCGCGACTGGGAGTTCACTCCAGTCTTGGTGAATATTCCCTTGAGTTGGGAACGCAACGTATGCACGCTTTTGCCCTCCCGCGCCGCAATCTCCTCCAGGCTCAGCCCCTCGGCCAGCGCCCGCGCCAGGGCGGCCTCGCCGGGCGTGAAGCCAAACAGCGCGGCCAGCAGCGCCGGGTCCAGCGGCGTGTCGGCGTTGTCCTCGCGGATCACCAGCGCGGCGCATATCTGAGAGTCCTCCAGTCCGATTGGTGCATGGCGGGTGGGCAGGGGCATCACCAGCACGCGGTAGGGACGCCGCCCCGAGGGACGGGTGACGGCCAGTGCGCCGCCGCTGCCTTGGGTCTGATTGCCTGAAGGAACTCGGCTGCCCGTCGCGATCGCACCGCGTAGCAATTGGCGCAGGTGTGAATTTTCCAAGGGATGCCCAGCGGCAACACCCTCCAAGCCCTGACTCAAGCCGTCCTGCGCACTGAGGATGACCTCGGCCCGGCGGTTGGCGAAGACCACGCGCCCGGCATCATCCAGCAGCGCCACGGCGTGGGGAAGCCGTTCCAGCAACACCTCGTAACACTGCCGCAGGGCTTGCTCCCGCGCGAACATGCGCCCGATTTGCAACGAGCGTCCCAGGTGGGGAAGCAAAAGAGCCAAGTTACCCAAATCCTGTTCGTTAAAAGGTCCCATGCGCTTGGCTCGCTGCATTCCGAAACACGCATAGCGACTTCCATCCTTCGTAATGTCCATACCTGCGGAATAAAAAATTCCCAACGGGCGAAGAAAATCCTGATAGATTTCCAGTTCAGAATACTGAGCGTTGGTCATCAGAAAGTTGCTGGCAGATACCACTCCTGCGGGTTTTTCTCTACGGAAGTTAAACCCCGGCTCTCTGTGGACATAATAGTCCATATAATTTTGGGCTTCATTTCCAGAAAGGCCCACATTCTCCTTTACAAACCCAGCACCTTTTCGGGAAAAATCCCAATTGTAAAATAAAATGGATCGAGCCCGTAAAAATGAACGCAGTTCATCCAGTGCTTCCCCCCAGCGTTCCGGATTCAGCGCGGCCTCGTAGATCAGGTCAATGATCTCACCGTGAGAAGCCCCGTTATTTCCGTGTTTTCCTGAGTTCCCCATCCCCGCTTTCCCCTACCTGCTTTCCTACAACACCTCCCAACCTCTTTTTTCAGCGTAAAAATGTTTGACCGATTTATACCTCATTTGGGTGATTCACAAAAGAAATAAGTTTGCTATGCGTATTTTAGCAGAAAAACCCCCTGGTGATGAAAGAAAGGGGAACGTCACCAGGGGGTGTTTTCGCACCATCGAATCAGGAGGAGTGCTTATACTCGTGTGGAATCACCGGGGGACTAGGGGAGGGATGATATGGGCGGCTGGGGATGGGCGAAACTCGCTATGACGTTCAGGCAAATCACATTTACTTTCCTGATTTTGATCGCCTTACTCTCACAGCTCAAACCGGCGCGCGGGCAAACCCAGGACATTTTAATCTACCGTCCCGCCGACCGCATGGAGCAGTCCGTGACCGCGCCAGGGTACCGATTCAAGGCGGAGATCAGCGCCTTCGCGCCCCTTGAGGCGGTGCGCATCGATGGAAAGGCCGTGGCGCATCCCCGTGAGACTTATGCAGTGGTGGAGGCCTCGCTGGTTCTCAAGCCGGGGCGCAACCGTATTGTGGTGGAGGCCAAGGCCGGGGGACAGACCGTCCAGCAGGAGTTTCTGATAACCCTGAAAGTTCCTAGCACGGCGGCGGCGGTGATTGAGGGCGAACCGGCGGAACCGGAGGCGGGGTTCCACCTGGTAAGCATGGCGGGGGCGCAGCGCAACTCCAACCCCGCCCGGGTGCCCCCGGAAAGGCAACCCCAGGTGGGCTGGCGCGGATATTACGTGCTGGTGCCCCGCTACGATTGGGCCGTGGCCAAAGGGTCTACGCTCCGCCTCCAAGGGATTGCAGCGCGGGAGGCCTATTACGCCAAGAAGGATCATGGGCTGGAGGTGGAGTTCACCCAGGCGATGGCGCAGTGGATCCAAGGTGCGCCGGAGAACGGGGAGTGGCAGGCGGGCCTGGGCGTCAACATCGTGGATCAGCGCTACCGCACCCTGATGCAGGGACGCTTCCGGGTAGAGCAGGATGCGTTCCTGGGAGCGGGGTATCGCCGAGCCGGTGCTGGCGCTGCGCTGTGGGGCGTGGGGCTGGAACTCAAGCGGCAGGACATGGCCCAGGACCCGGGCGACCCGGAGCGCGTGGCCGATGCCACCGTGGTCACGCTGAATGCCCAAACCGAAGACGACCTGATGGGCGGACATGGCAAGGCCAGGCTGCAAGTGGTGAAGAACAACGCCCTGGGCAAATATCAGCGCTTCACTGCTGTGCAATTGGCTCTGGAACAGGCGTACACATTCGACAGCTTCATTCCTATCTTTTCCGTGCGGATGCGCGACCAGTCTGCGGCGGCGACCGATCCGCTGCTTGGGGTGGCGCCCCGGAGCCGAATCCTGGGCGCCTCACTCCTGCTCAATTACGCGCTGGGAAAATCCTGGCTGGTGATGGCGGAACTCGCAACGGAAAAACGCGTGGGCAACCTGCCCGATCTTCAATACACCAACACGGCACTGGGGTTGTCCCTGGTGAACCTGTTCTGAGACCGCACCATGAGCACCTTGACGATGGAGCCCACCATGAATACGCAACCGTTGAACGCACCCGAACGGTGCTGTCGGTTCCTGGCGTTGATTCTGTTGCTACCCCTGGCGTGGTGTCTGGTTTCCGTGACCGCCTGGGCCGAGTCGGTGGGAGTGCTCAATGTGGAGAAGGGCGTGGTGAAGCTGCGCCGGGGCGCCCAGGAGCGCTTCATCCAGGACAAGGACGGGCTGGTGCCCGTGGAGGTGGGTGACGCCCTGCACTCCGGCAGCGGCGCGCGGGGCTTCGTGTACTTCGAGCGCGAGAACCAGAAAGTCGCGGTGTACCCCGGCTCCATGATTCAGGTGAAGGCGCACACAGAGAAAACAGCGTCCTTCTTCATGCCCCTGGGCAAGGTGCTGTTCTCCGTGCTGAACAAGCTGCGGCCGGAACAGCGCTTCGAGGTGACCACCCCCACGGCCACCATCGGGGTGAAGGGCACGGAATTCATGGTGGGCACCGATGGCGTCAGCAAGACATTCCTGCTGACCCTCTCGGGCGTGGTGTCCCTGGTCAACCCGGAGTTCCCAAACATGGAAACCCTGGTGCCCAAGGATCAAGCCACGGTTTCCCATCGCAGCGCGCCGCCCGCGCCTCCGGTGGTGGTGCCGCCGGAAACCCGCAATGCCGTGATCAAGGAGGATTCCGTCAAGTCCATGGAAGCTCTGCCGGTGCAGCCGCAACCCGCAGGCGATGAAAAAACGTCCTCCAAGGAAGAGAAGAGCAAGGAGGAAAAGTCGGGGAACGAGGAACAAACCGCGGACACCTCCAAGGAGGAGTCCTCGGACGGCACCACGCAGGATTCAGGGTCCACATCCGTCACGAGTACAACCACCAGTACGAGTGATGCGACCAGCGCCACCGCCTCCATGACCAGCCTGGTGGAGGCGGTAAGCACCGTGCAAAGCACCACCAAAACCGTGGAGACCGCCACCGCGACCGTGAACGCCACCTGTGGCGGGGCGGCAGGCTGCGGACGCGTGGGCTTCACCTGGTAGGCCGGAACACGATGATGGGAACTGTGAGTATTCAACGGGGATTCACCATGAGCACGATGAAAATATACCGCGGGATAAAAGGGTGGAGCGCAGGTCTCCTGAGCGTCATGCTGCTCCTGGCCGCCTGCCAGCCCTACGAGCAACGCGTCCCAACCGGCGCGGTGCGCATGCGCGTGCAATTGGGGGGAGCCTCCACGCTCTCCACGCGCTCAGCGGCGCTGACGCAGTCCACCAGTTACCCCGCCGGACTGGTCACGCTGCGCGCTTCGGTCAGCGGCGCGGACATGGCCACCCTCACCCAGGACTTCCCCATCTCCGCAGGCGGCGGCGAAATCGTGGACGTTCCCGCCGGAAGCAACCGCACCCTGACTATGCAGGCTCTGAACGACAGCGGCGCGGTGCTCTACGAGGGACAACGCACCGGCCTTTCCATCACGGCAGGAGGCACAACGGACGCGGGAGCGCTCACGCTGCAATCACTACCGGGCAACGCTCCTGTCACGCCCACGGTAAGCGGTGTGACCACGCCCACCAATGCCGCCACGCAGACGCTTTCCGGCGGCAAGCCCGCGAACACCGCGCTTTGGATCAACGGCGCGCAGGCCGTGGCGCTGGATTCCGCGATCACCTGGAGCACGGCGGTGTCGCTGCTCCCAGGCGCCAACACATTCGCCGTATCCACGCGCGACACCTGGGGCAACGCCTCGGCGGCGGTGAGCGTGAGCCTCTACCGGAACAGCGCGCCCACGGCGGCGGATGGCTCGGCCAGCACCCTGGAGGACACCCCCGTGGTCATCACCCTGTCCGGCGCGGATGTGGACGGCGACGCGTTGAGCTATGCCGTGGTGACTCCGCCCGCCCACGGCAGCGTGACCATCCTGGGCAACACGGCCACTTATACCCCCGTGTCAAATTACAACGGCGCGGACAGCTTCACCTTCACCGCCAGCGATGGCATGGCCACCAGCGCCTCGGCCACGATAAGCCTCACCGTGACGCCGGTGAACGATGCGCCCACGGCGGCTGACAACTCGGCCAGCACCGCTGAGGACACCGCTGTAGTTATCACCCTGTCCGGCGCGGATGTGGACGGCGACACGCTGAGCTATGCCGTGGTGACTCAGCCTGCCAATGGCTCGGTGACGATCCTAGGTAACCAAGCCACCTATACTCCCACCGCGAATTACAACGGCGCGGACAGCTTCACCTTCACCGCCAACGATGGTTTAGCCACCAGCGCCTCGGCCATGGTGAGCCTCACCGTGACGCCGGTGAACGATGCGCCCGTGGCGGCGAATGGCTCGGCCACAGTGGCAGAGGACACTCCGGTGGCCATCACGCTTTCCGGCGTGGATGTGGACGGGGGATTGCTGAGCTTTTCCTTGGCAAACCCGCCTGCCCATGGCGCGGTGACGATAGTTGGAAGCACGGCCACCTACACCCCCGCGCTTAACTACAACGGCGCGGACAGCTTCACCTTCACCGCCAACGATGGCTTGGCCAGCAGCGCGGCGGCCACGGTGAACCTCACCGTGACGCCAGTGAACGATGCACCGGTGGCTGACACTGGAATCACGGGTACGGTTGCCGAGGATAGCTCCGTGACGATTACTTTATCCGGTACGGATGTGGACGGGGACGCGTTGAGCTACGCCTTGGTGACATCTCCCGCCCACGGCAGCGTGACCATCCTGGGCAACCAGGCCACATATACTCCCGCGCTTAACTTTAACGGCGCGGACAGTTTCACCTTCACCGCCAGCGATGGACAGTTGCAGAGCGCCTCGGCCACGGTGAACTTCACGGTGACACCGGTAAATGACGCACCCGTGGCCACGGCCACCAGCGCCACCATGGGTGAGGACACCGCGGTGGTCGTGACGCTGCCCGCCACGGACGCAGACGGCGACGCGCTGAGCTATGCCCTGGTCACCCCGCCAGCCCATGGCAACGTGACGATTGTTGGCAATCAGGCCACCTACTTTCCCTACCCCAATTACAACGGCGCGGACAGCTTCACCTTCACCGCCAGCGATGGGCTCCTCACCAGTGCCTCCGCATTTGTCAGCCTTTATGTAACACCAGTGAATGACCCACCCGGGGCAACGGGGGCCAGTATCAGCACCAGCGAGGATACAGTGAGCATGGCCGTTTCCCCCATTGTGGATGATGTGGACCTACTCTATGAGGGAGATTTTCATATTTTTACCATCGACACCCAGCCCACCAAGGGGACAGTGGTCGATATCGGGGGGCAGTTTGTGTACACGCCCTACCCCAACACCAACGGTTTTGACAGTTTCAACTTTACGGCAATGGACTCCTTTGGTCTTTCTGTCGGGGGAACCGCCGTTGTGGATGTCGCCGCGGTGAACGATCCCCCGACACTGAGTGGTACACCTGGAACGGCATTGAACACCCTGTCGCCCTATAGCTTCACGCCCAACCTGACCGATGTGGACCTGGCGAACGAGGGAGACAGCCACACCTTCACGCTCACGGGCGCTTCGGCCTGGCTGAGTGTGAACCCCACAACAGGTGCGCTTTCCGGCACCCCCGCTGGAGATCAAGGCGGCACAAGCAACGTCACCCTCACCGTTACGGACTCCTGGGGCGCCACCGCGAGCATTGGCCCGTTCAGCCTGGTGGTGACGGATGTGACGGCACCGGCCCCGCTGGCGAACTTCACCGCCCGGGGTGAGTTCAACGAGATGATCCTGACATGGGCCAACCCGGCGGATAAGGACCTGGCTTCCATCCTCCTGCTGCGCAAGGCCGGTTCCGCCCCCACGGGTCCAGCCGACGGCACCGCCACGGTGGTGAACACAGCGGGAGTGAATCTGACACCAGGTGCCGCCGCGAGTCTTGTGGATGGCGGCGTAACCAATGGCACGACATATCATTATGCCGCCTATGCTTTGGACGGCACGGGGAACATCTCCACCGGCGTCGCGTCCTCGGACACCCCGCAGATCCGTTGGTCCAAGGTGAGCAATGGATCCGATTTTACTGTGGGATTGAAAAATGATGGCACCTTGTGGTCATGGGGATATAATTATTATGGTTCCTTGGGAGTTGGGGCAACGCCTGCGTTTACGGCCACACCTATTCAAATTGGAGTTGATACTAACTGGGTCAGCATATCGTCAGGCCATTCACATACCTTGGCGCTAAAAACAGACGGCACTTTATGGGTTTGGGGGAGTCATGCCTATGGCCAACTGGGAGTGGGCGCTTTGGGTTCCCAAAACAATCCTATAGAACTGATGCCCGGAACAACTTGGCGAGAGGCCAAGGCTGGATATATACACTCACTGGCCATCCGCTCCGATGGAACCCTTTGGGCCTGGGGATATAACTTACATGGAATATTGGGAGATGGGACGCAGCTAAGTAGTACAGTTCCCATTCAAATCGGCACGGATACAGACTGGGTCTTCATCAACGGGCACCACTACAACTCCATGGCGATCAAGGCAGATGGCACACTGTGGGGCTGGGGGTACAATGGGAGCGGAAACATCGGAGATGGAACTACGGTAGGTAGGTTGGTGCCGACCAAAGTGGGGACAGATTCCGACTGGGGATCTGTTAGTACTGGTTACGGCCACACCGTGGCCATCAAGACAAACGGAACGCTCTGGACATGGGGGGTGGATACATATGGCCGACTGGGGAATGGTCCAGCCCTGTCACCCGCACAGTTAACCCCCGCCCAGGTGGGGGCTGAAACCACTTGGTCTATGATTGGGACGGGACATAACCACACCATAGCCCGAAAAATCGACGGCACGCTTTGGGGATGGGGGCTGAACATGTATGGCCAGTTGGGAGATGGCACCAATACAGACCAGTTCACGCCCGTACAAGTTGGCACAGGTACTAGCTGGGCAAATTTTTCAGCAGGTACTGAACACACAGTGGCTATCAAAACCGATGGCAGTCTGTGGGCTTGGGGCAACAACGGCTACGGAGAGCTGGGTACAGGCGTTTTCAGCCACAGCACCACGCCCACTCAGATAGGGATAGAAACCACCTGGTCCACGGCGCAAGGTGGAGCAAACCATACCTTGGCCCAAAAAGCCGGTGGCACACTTTGGAGTTGGGGAAACAATGGAAGTGGTCGTTTGGGAGATGGCACTCTTTCTTCGAAACAAACCCAAGTTCAGGTTGGGATTGATACAAATTGGGCCCAATCCTCTACGGGGTGGTACCACTCTCTGGGAATTAAGACCGATGGTACCCTGTGGGCCTGGGGAGATAATGTGGGTGGAAGGCTGGGAGATGGAACACCTACAAGCCGGACAACACCTACTGCCATAGGCATTGATACGAACTGGGCTGTTGCCTCAGCTGGGACTTTTCATTCCATGGCCATTAAAATGGATGGCACCCTGTGGGCTTGGGGAGCAAACAGTTTTGGACAGTTAGGAGATAACACCCTTGTAGGGAAACTAGCGCCCGTCCAAATCGGGATCGATACGAATTGGGCAGATGTTAAAGCTGGATATGGCAATACCATTGCCTTGAAAACCGATGGAACCCTGTGGGGGTGGGGTTATAATTTATATGGGGCCGTGGGGGATGGAACCACCGTGGACAAACTCATCCCAACCCAGATTGGTGTGGCAACGGACTGGGTCAAAATTGGGAGAGGGTTGTACCATAACTTTGCGATTAAACTCGACGGCACCCTGTGGGGGTGGGGCATTAATGGCATGGGTAACTTGGGAGACGGCACCGGCATCAATCGCTTAGCCCCCGTGCAAATAGGAACCGCCACGTGGCTGGTCATAACTGGCGGATACCATTTCTCAGCAGGCATCCAGTCCGATGGTACTTTGTGGATGTGGGGGGCCAACAATATGGGTCAGGTGGGGGATGGCACACTGGTGAATAAATCGGTTCCCACCCAGGTAAATTCCGATGCAAACTGGGCTAGTGTTGGAGGGGGTCTTTACCACACTCTGGCCACCAAGACTGACGGGACCCTGTGGGGGTGGGGATCTAACATTTATGGCGAATTGGGAACCGGGAATAGTTGGTACAGCACACCTCAGCCTGCGATAGGGCCGTAGTGTTATGGGAGTGAGTTCTTTTGCAGAAAAAGAGGGCCTCCCGACGATAGCTCATGATCGATAACCGCGGGCTTTGGCTTTCTCACCCCCGCCCCGCCTCGTCGTACCGCTTCACCCCTTCGCGCAGCAGCCAGGATGAAAAGGGCAGTACCTTGCTGAGTCTCGATAAGCAGTTTCCTACTTCACCCCCGGACTCTTTCCACTATGTGGTACCGGCCTCGGCCTGTGGCGCACAGGAACCTCACCCTTCAGCAGTACCTGGTGATCGACTTGTGGGACACGGAGGCGCAGGCGAGCCAGGCGGAAATCGCGCATGAAGAACTGCTCGCCACTCTTGCGGAATGGGTAGAATCGAGCGCCGAGTTGGGAGACTTCAGCATCCAAGCCCAGGGGACGGTGCGACCCGTGGAAAATAGGCGGAGGCGCAAGGGGTGAGGTCCTGCGCAAACTGAACAAAGCACCACACCAATCTGTTGGCTCGCCTGTCTGATATTTTCAGTTTCGTGAACTGAGGCTTTACACGCCTTAGGTCGCAGGTTCGATCTCTGCACAGCCCACTATCATTTCAATCACTTGCGGGGTACGCGGCATTGTCTGCGCCTCAGGGCAAGCCTTCGACGGCCACATTTTCTGATGGTGTGGGAATCTGTGGGAAAAGCGGGGAAGGGGCGCGGCAATTCTGACCTTGTAACAAAAAAAAATGGTGAGTTTGGGCGAATCAGGCCACACCCCCCTGGATATTAACAAAGCGGGGGGTATGGACGCGCGCCCGATTCCCCCTATCCAGCAGGCGGAGAATAAACTGAAATCTCCCGAGCTTTTTACGTCCAAAACTTGTTAAAAACGTATGTGGACAGCCCAGGTATTGAATGAAGCCTTGGACTTTTAGAGCAGGGAATTTTATATTTTTCAGCGTTACTGCATAGTAGTCGGCACAGTTGTGTCCAAGGTGTGTATTCCCGCTGGAGAACCTCGAATGGCGGTCAATTTTCTAAGAGTCAGGGTATTCCTGAGTGCCCTCCTCATTTGCAGTGGCGTCCTTTTGAATCCCGGACGGGCTCCGGCCAAGGATCCCATTCTCCTGGGTGTGATTGCGGGCACCACCGGTCTCGGCTCGTCCTATGGACGGGGAATCGTTCAAGGGGCGGAGATGGCCGTTCGGGATACCAACGCCGAGGGGGGAGTGCATGGCCATGCCTTGAAGCTTTTGGTGGTCGATGACGCCAGCAACCCCGCCCGTTCAGTCATTGCGATGCGGCGGCTGGTGGGCGCCAATGTGGCGCTGGTGGTGGGAGGCTGGGGCAGTTCCCAGGTGTTTGCCCACATGGACATCACCGAAAATGCCGGTATCCCCTATATCGTCGTGGGCGCCACCCACCCAAGAATCACGGCGGACGAAAACCGGTGGACGTTTCGTGTGATCCAGACGGACAGTGTAATGGCCTCCCAGCTGGCGACACTCATCACGGATACACTGCAGCTGAAACGCATCGCGGTACTCAACGACAGCAATGATTACGGTGTGGGGAATCGCGATGTCTTTATCGCGGAGTTGGCTCAGGCCGGCATGAAACCGGTGGAGGTGGCCGCGTACCAAACCTCCGATTCCGATTTTGGAGTTCAACTGAGGCGGATTGCCGCGGCCAATCCGGACAGCATTGTGATTTTCGGAACGGTGCCGGCCGCGCCGAAGATCATGAACCAGGCCCGTGCGCTCGGCATCACGGCACGGTTCTTCGGTACGGGGGGACTGGCGAACGAGGCGCTTATATCCCTTGCGCCCAAAGCGTCTGAAGGCACGCTGCTGATGACCCACTTCCACCCGGATGTGGACGCGGAGGCGTCCGCTTGGGCGGCCCGCTTCAGCAAGGAGTTTGCCAGCCAGACCAATCCGCCCCACCCGATCCTGGCCGCCTGGGAATACCGTGCGATTCGTGGAATCGCTGTCCCCTGCCTTCGGTCGGCAGGCCATGACAGCAGAAACCTTCGCGATTGTATCGCCCGTTGGAAGGGCTCGTTGTTTGGACTTTCAAAAGCGGCTTATTTCAACCCGATGGGGCAGTTGGTCCAGCCTCCCCTGGCCGTGGAGATCCAGGGAGGGGCTTATAAACTTCTCAGGGAAGCCCATGGCAAATAAGATCAATCGCCTTATTGCCAGGTTGCACGACCTGATTGTCCGGGCGACCTCACGGGGTGATCACCCGCTCCCTCCACATCCTGACGCGGGGCGGCGCAGCCCTGTTATCATGGTCACCGCCGGAAGCGCGCTTCTCATTATTGGCATCCTGCTGTTTGCGGGAGCCACATTGATTGCGGGACGCAAGTCAGTAATCACCGATAATCTAAAGGATTTAAAACGCACTTCCGAAATTCTGGCGGAGAATGCGCAGCGACTGCTGTTCAGCGCAGATCTTCAAGCCGCCTCGGTGGAAGAACAGATCCTGAATTTGGGGGTGAAAAACCCGGAGGATTTCCGGCGGATGATCCGAACCGAAAGCATGCATAAGGATCTCCTGAGCAAGTTGCTGGCACTGCCAGACATCGATGCCATGACGATCATAGATGACAAAGGAGACATCCTTGCGTCCTCCAGAATCTGGCCGCCTCCCAAGGCAAATGTGGCTGATCGCGACTATTTCCAATTTCTCAGGGACAGTCCCGGCGGGATGGTTAAAATTGAAAGTGTGGAATCGAACCGCGTGACCGGGCGGGGTTCTATCCTGTTAGTGCACCGGGTCACGAGTCCAACCGACCTTTTCCTGGGGGTGGTCGTCGCCACACTCGCCAAAAACCGGTTCGAGAAATTGTTTTCCACGGTTCTACCCAGTTCCCGCAGCGCCATTGCCATGTACACCCTTGATGGAACACGGCTGGTGCAGGAATCAAAATTT